>Ga0164313_10000068_pt1 | contig 61638 bp, 48 predicted proteins | sample GuaBasSedimGuay4_FD_113735 | JGI IMG/M metagenome (GOLD analysis project Ga0164313, IMG submission 113735) | Subseafloor sediment microbial communities from Guaymas Basin, Gulf of California, Mexico - Guay4, Core 4569-4, 0-3 cm | ecosystem: Environmental > Aquatic > Marine > Hydrothermal vents...
AGCTGCATAGGATAGAATTTAATATCCTCGGTAATCCCCAGGATAATACGTTCATGTCCCCATATATACATCTCACGACCCACCGGGTCCTCCCACTCCATATAGTCCACCAGGGAGCGGTTTACCACCACATAACTATAGTTCAAGGTATCACGTTCCTCACTAAAGTAATCACCCTCCAGCAAGTCAATTTCAAAAGTGGAAAGAAAGTCAGCATTGGTACGGATGACCCTGGCAATCTTGTTGTGTTCTCCGTCCCGCTCTCCCCAGTCGATCTCGCCAAAATTTACCTGCACAGGAATCTCCGAAGCAGAACTAACCCCTTCCACAAAGGCGAGCTGCTCCAGTTCCTCTTTGATAACCTGGTAACGGTCCCATACCCTTCCCTTGGTCCGGATATAAAGTACATCCTCGCGGTTAAATCCCAGGTCGGCCTCCCTCATATGGGTAAATTGCCTGATCATGAAAATGGAGACCGTGATAAAAATGATTGAAAAGGCAAACTGGAGTACAATCAGCACACGCCGTGACCTGCCTCCTGAACGCGGTTTCTGAATCCCCTTCCCGGAGAAAAAGGCCAGGGGCTGGTAACTCGAAATTTTAAGGGCTGGATAGAGCCCGGCCAACAGACCGGTCAGCAGGTAGATTCCTGCAATCTGCAGCCAGAATCCCAGGTCCCTGTTCACCTCTTCCTGGTAAAGCTCAACAAAACGAAAGGCATTGGTCGCCATCTCGGCTATGAAAAAACCCAGATACAGAGCCAGGAGCAACAGGATGTATGATTCACTCATAAACTGGGTTACCAGTTGACGCCTGTTGGCTCCGGCATTTTTACGAATGGCAATCTCCTTTAACCTCATGGAAGAACGGGCAGTGGAGAGGTTAATAAAATTAATGCAGGCAATTAGCAGGATCACTACGATCATAATCACGTTGAGCATATATCCGATCCACCCCTGGCTCTCCCCGTGCAGGTGTATGCGGTCCAGGCGATCCAGGAAAAAATAGCTTTCAAAATCTTCTTCGAGATGCTCCTCCACATGTGCATTGATGGAAGCATTTAGTCTGACCAGGTCTGTTCCGGCGGCCAGCTTGAAATTATTGAAGTACATGGTTCCTCCATATTCATTAATCGGGTATCCCAGCTCCTCCATGACATGGAAGCCCAGCAAAGCTTTAAATTGATAAGTGGATACAACGGGTGGATCTGCTGCAATGGCCACCACGGTAAAGTAGCCTCCCTCCCCAATCTTAATCTGCCTTCCCATTGCATTTTCCTCACCAAAAAACTTCTCTGCCAGGCTCTCGGTAATAACAATTTGATCCCTTGCCTTAAAAACCTCCTCCGGGTCTCCCTCAAGCAGAGGAAATGTGAAAAAACTAAAAAAGTTGCTATCCACCATAATCACCTGAGCTTCATCGAGGTATTTCAGAGGCACATCCGCGTCTGCCTCTTTTACAGGAATTCCCAACTCAAACTCTCTGGCTTGGCTGACCCGGCAGCTACTCTCAATTTCGGGGTACAACTCCTTGAAAACCTTTGAGTATACACCGCCTGTCCTCTCGGAGGTATAATCAGAATTATTCATGTTAAGCCGGATATTCAACACATACATCTTGTCAATATCCTCGTGAAATCTGTCAAAACCTGCATCGAGACGGATCACGGTCAAAATGGTCAGGAACATCCCAAAACCGATGGCCATACCCACCAGGTTAATGGTAGTGATAAATTTGTTTCTCCAGAAATTGCGAAGTGCGCTTAGAAGGTAATTTCGAATCATTTGTTCATTATTTACCCTTCTAATGACAATATTGTGCCATAAGAGCTATCTTGTTGTATTGCTGGATTTTGACAATGTCATTCGAAATGTCGATGTCGGAAATTCCGACACATCGTGTGCATGAATCCAACAATGTCTTAAATTTACATCAAACTGCATGAAAAACTTATAGATGGCCAGGAAAGAGGGTTCCATACTGATTGTGGATGACAACAGCGATCTGCTGATCGCTCTCAGACTGATTCTGTCGCGTACCTTCACCACTATCGACATCCTGAAAAACCCCAACCTGATCCTCTCCACGCTGGAGAAGCAGGCCTACGATATCATCCTGCTGGACATGAATTTTAAAGCCGGACAAAATACAGGCAACGAGGGAATTTTCTGGATGAACAAGATCCTGGAAAAGGACCCGGAAGCCACCGTGGTTTTTATAACCGCTTACGGGGATGTTGAGCTGGCCATCAAATCCATGAAAGAGGGAGCGGTGGACTTTATCATGAAATCCTGGGACGAACAAAAGATCCTTTCCACGCTGCAGAGTGCCTTTGAACTAAGGAAAAGTAAGATGCAGGTATCCCTGTTAAAGAAAAAGCAGGCCCACCTGTCTGCCGAACTGGAAAAGGACCATTTGGTCTGTTACTGCCACTCCTCCTCCATGAAGGCACTCAACAGTCTGGTGTCTAAAGTGGCTGGCACCGATGCCAGTGTGCTGATCCTTGGAGAGAATGGGACTGGTAAGGAGGTGGTGGCCCGGGAGATTCACAGACTTTCCAGTAGAAAGAATGAGATATTTATGAAGGTGGATCTTGGAGCCCTGCCTGAAACCCTGTTCGAGAGCGAGCTTTTCGGGCATGTAAAAGGCGCTTTTACCGATGCAAAGGAGGAGCGGGATGGCCGTTTTGTTATCGCTTCGGGTGGAACGCTCTTTCTGGATGAGATCGGTAATCTTCCCCCGGGGCTGCAGAGCAAGCTTCTTTCGGTACTTCAGAACAATGAAATATACCAGGTGGGATCCTCCATTCCTAAGCCTATAGATGTCAGGATCATTACAGCAACCAATATGCCCCTGCAAAAAATGATCGGGGAAAAAACTTTTCGGGAGGACCTCTATTACCGGATCAATGCCATTGAAATGGAGATCCCTCCCCTGAGAAACAGACAGGAGGATATTCCCGTACTGGCTGAATTCTTCCTGAGGAAGTACAGCGATCATTATAATAAAACCGGACTTAAACTATCTGATAAGGCAATGGAACAACTACTCTCCCATCCCTGGCCGGGCAATATCCGGGAATTGGAGCATGCCATGGAAAAGGCGGTGATCCTGTCGGAAAAGGAGGCGATTTCCAATTTTACACTCACACCCAGGCCAGAAAGCAGCAAGGCATCATCATCGCCAGCCACCCTGAACCTGGAAGTCCATGAAAAAATGGTGATTCAACAGGCAATGAGGGAGCAGCAGGGGAATATCAGTGCTGCAGCAAAAGTACTGGGCATCAATCGTTCCACCCTTTACCAGAAGATGAAAAAATATGGTGTTTAGCCGTTTCATATGGTCCATCCTGGCCTTTGTAGCGGCCATTGTACTGACTGCCATAGGCCTTGGCATCTACCTTCAGAAGCCCGAATTCCCGGTGACCAACTCTTTGTTTGTGCTTGCCCTGATCCTGGAGACTGCCGCCCTCTTATGGTACCTCACCCGAATCAGACGGGATCTCTTAAAATTGATTAATGCCCTTGTAAACGATGATCCGACCATGCAATTTTCAAGAGTGCGCCGGGATCCCTACTTCAATGCCATCCATGCGGGATTTAATTCTCTTATAAGTGATTTCAGGCTGGTCAGGCTCGACCGTGAAGCCGAGCAGCGCTTCTTCGAAGAGACGGTTAACCATGTGCAGTTTGGCCTGGTGGCCTTCAATGAAAATGGAGAGGTAAGAATGATAAACCGCGCTTTCCTGGAGCTATTCGGCATCACCGCCTTGGATCGCCTGGATGTTCTGGAAGATGTAGCACCGGATCTACCCGCTTTTTTTAAACAGTTTTCGCCGGGCAAAGAGACCTTAAAGAAGATATCTCTTGCGGATGGCCAACACCACCTTATTTTCCTTGCCTCCGGCTTTGTCCTTAAAGGAGAGAAGATCACCCTGCTCTCGGTGCGTGATATCAGCCGGGAGATAGACCGGAACGAACTGGATGCATGGCAGAAATTACTTAGGGTATTGCGGCATGAAATACTAAACTCCCTCAGCCCAATTAAGCTGATTGCCGGTAATCTCTCAAAAAGACTCCAGCCCGAAGGGGAAATGGTCCCTCTTGAAGGTCTTAGCGAAAAAGAAGCTACTGATATCAAAACCGGACTCGATACCATCCACCGACGTGCTTCAGGACTCTCTGTTTTCCTGGATGCCTATACCAACCTATACAGAACTCCAGAGTTCAAGCCGGAAGCAACGGAGATAGCCCCCCTTCTCCAAAGGATCATTGGGCTTTTCAAAGAGGAAGCAGAAAATCTGAAGATTCAGCTGAAGCTTGAGCAGGCCAACAAGGGACTCGAACTCCTTATGGACGAAAGAATGATTGAACAGGTGCTGATCAACCTGGTCAAGAATGCCATGGAAGCAGTGAAAGAGCGGACTTCCAAAACCATTAGCCTTTCGGCTTTTAAAAGTGATTATGCGACGGTAATATCAGTAAGCGACAGCGGCGCAGGTATTCCGGAAGATCAACTTGAGAGTATCTTTATCCCATTCTTCTCCACCAAAGAATCGGGAACCGGCATCGGACTCAGCTTCTCCCAACATGTAATGCAATTGCACGGTGGGCATATCAGGGTACACTCCACTCCCGGACAAGGAAGCGTTTTTCATTTGAGGTTTGGCACCAGGATAGGTAAAGTCAAGTAATCTCGTAATTTTGCAAACATATGCGATCCGTTTAAGTTATACTTTGAAATAAACCGCCATGCCTATTAACGTACCCACAAACCTTCCGGCTATCAAGGAGCTGAAAAAGGAGAATATCTTTATCATGGAGGAGAACCAGGCTCTTCACCAGGACATCCGGCCATTACGTGTTGCCGTGTTGAACCTGATGCCGGTTAAGATGGTTACTGAAACAGATCTACTGAGGTCACTTGCCAACACACCCCTGCAGGTGGAGCTGGATTTGCTCTATATGGATGAGCATTTGTCAAAAAATACTCCCCGGGAGCATATGGAGGTATTTTACAAAACCTTTGATCAGATCCGTGATCAAAAATACGATGGACTGATCATCACGGGCGCCCCGGTGGAGCTTATCGAGTTTGAAGAGGTTGATTACTGGAAGACCCTGTGCGAGGTCCTGGAATGGAGCAAGACCAATGTAAGCAGCACGATGCATATCTGCTGGGGAGCTCAGGCGGGACTCTACTATCACTATGGCATTAAGAAATATCCCCTTCCATCTAAGGCATTCGGGATATTTGATCACCAGATCACCGACCGGAAACACCCCCTGGTACGCGGATTCGACGACCTCTTCCCTGCCCCTCACTCCAGGTATACCGAGAATCGGCTGGAGGATATTAAAAAGCATCCCGATCTGATCCCCCTTGCATGGTCATCCGAGGTTGGATCCAATATCGTCCTTTCAAAAGATAACCGCCAGATCTTTATTTCCGGACACCTGGAGTACAATCCGCTCACCCTGAAAGACGAATTTGAAAGAGACTGTGCCAAAGGGCTTGATACAGCGGTACCTGAGAACTACTTTCCTGACGATGATCCCTTAAAGGATCCCGTAATACGCTGGCGTGCTCATGCCAGTCTGCTCTTCTCCAACTGGCTGAACTACTACGTCTACCAGGTGACCCCCTACGACTGGAAGTAAAAAAAAGCAAAGTAGGATCGTGTTAATGATTTTAGATTTTACCTTTATGGGTGAACGTATAAACTCATTTAACTACACCATCATGATCAGAAAAACTGCCTTTCTTATGGCCCTTATCATCACGGCTATCAACCTGAATGCACAGACTGGGAAAGTACACGACGAGCTCACAATGGAGAGTAAAATCCTGAATATGGAGCGCAAATACGCCATTTATCTGCCCCCCGACTACGAATCATCAGAGCGAAGCTACCCCGTACTTTACCTGCTGCATGGTGCCGGCGACGATCAGACTGGATGGGTGCAGTTTGGTGAAGTATTGCATATTGCCGATAAGGCCATATTGGAAGGATCGGCCACACCAATGATAATCGTCATGCCGGACGGGAACAGTGGGAAGCGTGGCTATTTCAACGACATGCAGAATGAATGGAGGTACGAGGACTTCTTTTTCGAAGAATTTATGCCATACGTGGAATCGACCTATAGAATCAAAGGTGAGAAAAGGTATCGAGCCATCTCCGGACTCTCCATGGGCGGAGGCGGCACTTTTATTTATGCCCTGCACCATCCTGAGCTGTTTTCCTCAGCCTGTCCCCTCAGTGCCTACTGCGGACCACTGAGCCTGGAAGATATGGAGCGGCAATTGAAAAGGCGTGGTACGGAACCGGGAAGCAAGGAGGAGATGGAGACCTGGTATAAGCGTCACAGTGCAGTGGAGCTGATCAATGAAATGCCGGATAAGCAAAAGAAAGCTGTAAGGTGGTACATCGATTGTGGAGATGATGATTTCCTGTATGAAGGGAATTCCCTGGCCCATATTGCCATGCGCAAAAAGGAGATCCCACATGAATTTCGGATTCGCAACGGGGGGCATACCTGGACCTACTGGAGAGAATCCCTGCCGGAGGTACTATCCTTTGTCTCAGATGCTTTCCACCAGCATTAGCTTTACACCCCATGATACAGGTTCAAAACCTGACCTACAGCTACCCGGGTACCGAAAAGCAGGTATTAAAAGATATAAGTTTTGAGATCAAAGAGGGAGAGATTTTCGGTTTCCTGGGTCCCTCAGGAGCAGGGAAAAGTACAACTCAAAAGGTCTTGAACGGATTGCTAAAGGGTTTTGGAGGCTCAGTGCATATCAATGGAACTGATCTCTCAAAAATGAAGCGTTCCTTTTATGAGAAGATTGGGGTTGCCTTTGAGTTCCCCAACCTCTATCTGAAGCTGACTGCCCTGGAAAACCTGCAATTGTTTGCCTCCTTTTTTAAATCCAAGACCCGTGATCCGGATGAACTCCTGAAGATGGTTCAGCTGGAAGGTGACCGGGACACACGTGTGGAGGCATTCTCAAAGGGAATGAAGATGAGACTCAGTTTTATCCGCTCTCTGCTGAACCAACCCGAACTGCTTTTTCTGGATGAACCCACCGCCGGTCTCGATCCAGGCAATGCCCGTATCATGAAGGATATCATCCTGGATCTAAAGCAGCAGGGTGTTACCATCTTCCTTACCACCCACCATATGGACGATGCAGGTGAGCTCTGCAACCGACTGGCCTTTATGGTGGAAGGTACGCTTCCGGTCATCGACTCCACCCAGGAACTTCGGCTTAAGCACGGAAAGAAAACTGTAAGACTGGAATATATGGAGAATGGGATGACTCTTTCTGATGAGTTCCCCATAGACCAGCTGGCTTTCAATCCAACGTTTAACGAGATATTAGAGAACCAGGAGATCCTGACCATCCATACCCAGGAGGCCTCACTGGAAGATATTTTTATTAAGGTCACCGGTCAGCAGTTAAAACAGTAAATAGCTTAGAAAAATGAAGCTGCTGCTGAAAAAAGAGATCATACTTCAATGGCGCCAGGGCTTCTGGCTGGTCTATTTTGTATTCACAGCCATCTATGTTACCGTCCTTTTAAGTCTTCCGGAAAAAAACCGGATGCTGGTGAGTCTGATTCTGATTCTCTCCGACACCACCATGCTGGGGGTTATTTTTATTGGGGCGCTGGTCTTGCTTGAGAAACAGCAGCTTGTGATCCAGAGTCTGTTTGTGACCCCCCTGGAACCTTCTCATTATATCTGGTCTAAAACCCTCTCCCTTTCACTGATTGCCATAAGCATGAGCATACTGGTCTATTTGCCTGTATGGCACTTCAGTGCATACACCCTGCTCCTGCTGGCAACAATTGCTTTCACCGCGGGCACTTTTGTGCTGCTGGGCCTGGGACTTGCTGCACGAATCGATACCATCAATCAATATTTTGGTCTCCTGATGGGAGTCTCCATGCTATTGATCCTCCCTGTACTTCCCTATATGCTTCTGGAACAACATCCCGTCTTCCTGATTCTACCCTATGTGGCCTCGCTGGATCTGATGCTGGGCACCATGAATCCGCTACCCTTTTGGAGGATCCTTTTGGATATTGTCCTGCTGGTAGTCTGGGGATTCATAGCCTACAGATATGCCATCCGGCGGGTCACACGATATCTTGTATTTAAATAGTATGCAGTGAATTGGAGTGCTATCCCATACGACTATAAACTACTGAAAGGTGATCCCATGCTGATTCTCAGCCTGCTGGTTCCCTTTATTCTCTGGGCTCTGATGCATCTCCTCTTTCCCTTCCTGGAAGTTCTGGTGATGAAACAATGGAATGTGGATATCTCACCCTATTACAGGCAGACCGGAATATTCTTTCTTATGCTTATCCCAATGATGATGGGAATGGTCTACGGATTTATCCTGCTTGATGAACGAGATGGGGGAATCATCACTGCCATTTCGGTCACCCCCACCGGAAAATTCGGCTACCTGAAACTAAGAATGGGCATCCCCCTTTTCCTCAGCTTTGTTTTTATCATCCTTTTCCTGTTCCTTCTCGGGCTCACTGGCACCCTGAATATCCTGCAACTGATTGTGATTTCACTCCTGATATCAAGCCAATCCCTGATCCTGCTGCTTTTGCTGGGGGCCTTTGCCGATAACAAAGTAATAGGTATGGCTATCTCCAAGGGATTTGGAATCCTGTTGATGGGACCCTTACTTGGTTTTGCCCTGCCTGCACCCTACAACTGGAGCGGAGCCTACTCTCCTCTCTTCTGGGCCAGCCGATCCCTTCTGTCAGATTCCCAGGATACTTTCTGGCTCTATGCCAGCATCACGTTCCTGTTTCATCTTTTTCTTGTTTGGATCCTATTTCGTAAATTCACCGCCCGAAGCGACTAACCATTAACTTATATTTACTACTATGAAGAATACAGTTTCAATCCTATCCCTCCTTGTTATTTTTTTCCTTGTCAGCAGCTGCAACAACAGCAGCAATGTAAGTGAAGCAGTCATTCCTGTGATCTTCGATACCGATGCCAATAATGAACTGGACGACCAGCATGCGCTGGCCTATCTGCTGCTAAATGATCAGAGCTTCAATATACTGGGCATCACCACCAACGCCACTTACAATGGCGGAGAAATTGATGAGCATATGAAAGAGGCCCAGCGCGTGGTGGATCTGGTGGGATGGAAAGATAAAGTTAGGGTGATCAAAGGTGCCAATGGTGATTTCGAAGAGATAAGAGCTCAGCTTAAGCAGGAGGAGTTCGATGGATCAGAGGCCGTTGATTTCATCATTCAGGAGGCCATGAAAAAGCGAAAAGAGAAGCTGGTTCTGCTTCCTGTAGGAAAACTCACCAATGTGGCCCTGGCCCTGGAAAAGGAACCTGCCATTGCCAAGAAAATTCGGATTGTCTGGCTGGGTGCCAACTATCCCGCTCCGGGCGAATACAACCTGGATAACGATATTGCATCCATGAACTACATCCTTAAAACAGATGTGCCTTTTGAAATGGTAACCGTTCGTTATGGAGAAACTTCGGGCACAGCATATGTGATGGCTAAAAGGAGAAACATTTATGCCCGCATGCCAGGGATGGGACCTGTGGTGGACGAAGCGGTTACAGGAAGGCATGGGGGTGCCTTCACCTGTTTTGGAGACTATTCGGTGGACCTGTTCCGAAACATTACCTCCCTTGAGAATGGCTGTTTCCGGTCGCTTTTTGATATGGCAGCAGTGGCCATTGTTAAAGATCCCTCTTGGGCTGAAGCTTATGAGATTCCGTCTCCCCTCTATCTAAATAATGAATGGGTAGAACAAGGCGGAAACAGCAGGGTGATTACCGTCTGGGAGAACTTCAACAGGGATGCCATCATGACCGATTTCTATTCTACCCTTGAGAATGCATCAGCAGCTGAAGCGGCGGTTGAATAATTTGACTTATGGAAAGCAATTTCCTAACTTGGCTTAAAACCACGAGACATGAAAAGAAGAAAATTCATTGAAACTTCAGCTATGAGCGTGCCACTGATCAGTATGTTCCCCGCCAATTTATCAGCTCTTATCCGTGAAACAGCAAAGGGGAAAATTGAAAAACGGGTCCTTGGAAAAACAGGTGAAATGTTGTCAATGATTGGATTCGGAGGCATTGTTGTTGACAAAGCTACCACGGAACAGGCAGCCAGCCGGGTCAAGGAGGCCATTGATCATGGTATTAACTATTTTGATGTGGCTCCATCCTATGGCAATGCCGAGGAGATGCTGGGTCCCGCCCTGGAACCCTACCGGAAAGATGTTTTCCTGGCTTGCAAAACCGGTGAGCGAAAAAAAGACGGATCCCGCCGGGAGCTGGAGCAGTCACTAAACTACCTCCATACCGACCACTTTGATCTCTACCAGTTGCATGCAGTCACCACTCTGGAGGATGTGGATACTATATTTGGAAAGGGTGGAGCCATGGAGACTTTTGTAGAAGCACGTGATGAAGGCAAGGTGAAATACCTGGGATTTTCAGCCCATTCGGTGGAGGCAGCCCTGGCCCTGATGGAAGGTTTTGATTTTGATACCATTCTCTTCCCCTTCAACTTTGCTGCCTGGTACAATGGGAATTTTGGCCCGCAGGTTATGGAAGAAGCACAGAAAAGAGGAATGGGAATCCTTGCACTAAAAGCAATGGCCTGGAGAAAATGGGAAGAGGATGAAGAGCGAAACATAGACAAAACCTGGTATAAACCACTGACCGACAAAGAGCAGGCCCGGGCAGGACTCAGGTTTACCCTTTCACACCCGGTTACGGCTGCCATTCCTCCCGGTCATGAAGACCTCTTTTCCATGGCCCTTGGTCTGGCCACAGAATTCAAACCCATGGATAAAGATGAGATTGCGGCCATCAAAGAGAAAGCCATGAAGACCGATCCCATCTTCAGCTATCCCATGCACGGGCAAACTTAGGAACGCTTCTGGTACGTACGTGTTAATCAGAAAATAAAAACATGTATTCGGATCTGTATTCAGGGTGCCCAAGCACTTCCAGATGAAGGATGAAGCCATCTGATTTCCAACGTGGTAGTATGGCTTTCAATACGGGCCCTTCCAGGTTGGAATTGGATTCTACACGCCCAAACTCCCAGCTACCCAGATCCAGGACCTTTTTCCCGGCTATCAGGGTAGCTTTTACCACTCCCGATTCAAGGGTCTGGTAGCGATCGTTCAGTATCCATAACTGAGTTGAGAACGGCTCATCCCGCCTCCATGTCAGCTTGTAGTTACGAGCACTTGCAAGAACAGGTCTGCAGGCATCCCGGACTGCGTAGAAAGCAGGCTTGGGCAAGCTGGGCCAGTTAATAATGCTGTTATTGGCGGCTGTGGGCCAGGGCTCATTGTAACACCAGTTCAGGGCCATGGAGCAGTAAGGTTTTTGTCGCCTGGCCTCTTCATAAATGGCTTTATAACCTTCACTTTGCAGCAACTGCCCCATCTCCACAAGCTCCTCAAGATGGGTCGCACGACCAAAATAATCTTCAATCATATCCTTCATCAGCCAGGTATCACCCACCCAGGCATTGTAAGCATGGTGACTCTCCCAGGAAGTGCCAGCTTGTGGGGGCCAAAGCTCCTCCTCGGGAATAATGGTCTCCAGGATCTCCACCGGTGAAGGACCAGGCATCCCAAATTCGGTATAGGCAGTATTATGAGCACGCATCATCGTCTCGTAGACCTCATCTCCTGTCTCCTGATCACGAAACACATAATGCCCGTGTCCCATTCCCATCAATGGGGAAGTACTAATAAAGGGAGTATATGGGTCCAGCTCAAGGCATAGGGCATTCAGCAATCTTATAGCAAATGATTGGTCTGTCATCCCGCTCCATGCATTAAATAGTTCATTCCCACCTGACCACATGGCCAACGAAGGATGAAAGCGAATGCGTTTAACAATCGACTCTGCTTCCTGCTTCAGTACCATCAGGTATTCCTGAGTACTCTTATAATTGTTGCAAGCCAGGGGAAACTCCTGCCACACCAGGATTCCCTTCCTGTCACACAAATCATAAAAGGACTCCTTGTTAACAATACCTCCTCCCCAGACCCTGAGCATATTAAAATTGGCCTCCAGGGCAAGATCAAGAAGCTCTTCGTACCTTTCTTTGCTTATTATCCCTGGGAAAATTTCCGGATTCACCCAGTTGCTTCCCTTGCAGAAAATCTTTAGCCCATTGATCTCCAACTGGATGGGAGCTACGCTCCTGGTCTTTGGAAATCCCTTTGGTTCTGCCCAGGCACCTTCGTTCATCACCAGCTTCACCATCCTAAAGCCCAGATGACCCCCGTAGGTCTGCAGCGTAAGCCCAGACTGATCCGCCAACTCTAGGGTGTAGGTATACAGGTAGGGCTCCCCGTGGTCGTGTGGCCACCATAACTCCGGATTGACAAGTTCGGTAAGGAGCACTCCCTTATCATTGTATGATTTCAGGTACCCCATATCAACCTTGCTCCCGGAGGAATCCGCAAGACTCCAGCTTATATTGCATGCTGTCAGATTCTTACCCGCAGTCTCCACTCTTATAAATGCCTTTGTCAAATCCTCATTCAAGGTATACTGCACTGATACTTCATCAAGGTGTGATTCAGGAAGTATCTCCAGCCATGTATCATCCCAAATACCACTTGGAACCAGGCGGGGATGCCAGTCCCAACCATAAGAGACTGCTGGTTTGACCGAAGCTGCTGCCTGATTGCGATCGGCCGATTCCGAATCTTTCTTTGGTATGGGAAATACCCTGATCCGGAGCTCATTATTAACCCAAAGCAAGTTGGTCAGGTCAAGCCTCACCGGAGTAAACATGCCCTCCTGGCTAAGCAATTTCTTTCCATTGAAAATAATCTCAAATTCGTAATCTATGCCCAGAGAACGAAATACCAAACGCTCTCCTTCCTTCATGCTTGGTTTGATAAAATTGCTTACATACACGAATTCCCGGTCCTCCATCCAGAGGTAATCTTTCCAATTCTCTCCATAGTAATAAGGACCATAGCCCTCATTCTTTGCAATATCAAGCTGAATAGCTCCCGGTACAGTTGCTTCCGCTATAAGCAGATTCCCGGGAGCATTCTCGTCCTCATAGGAAACTGTCCAATTAAGCTCCAGGGGATCCTGTGCCACAAGGTTTCCCAAAAAAACAAAGCCTATTATAATCAGAAGAGATCTGTACATTTTTCAATCCTTAAGTTAATCATCCCTTCAATAAAGAAGTTTTTGTATAAGCTGAAAGGCAAATCCAAATACCAAAATTATTGGGAGGAAAGCTAATCGTTTCATACATCAGATTTTAGGTTCGTAGCTAAATGTAAGGGAAAAAGAGAAAGGATGCAACTTGTTGAAAGATCGGAGTCTAGGCCCTCTCCTCTTTTCTTATTCGCTCCTGAATCCTCCGAAGTGATGAAAGTACCAGATTCCTGGGCAGGAAGCGCGGCGCCAGGGAAAGCAGTTTATTGGAAAAACCGGGGATGATCCTGATCCGTCCCTTCATCATCCCCTTCATGGCAGTACGAGCCACCTCTTCCACCGTGGTGGTAACGATCTTCTCCTTTTTTTCCGACGATCCGGAATAGCTGGCGGCAGTGCTGGCAAAATTGGTATTAAAGAGTCCCGGCAAAAGAACCGTAACCGTAACACCGGTTCCTTTTACTTCATTTGCAAGTGCTTCCGAAAAGTAGTGTATATACGCCTTGGATGCATAGTAAACATTCATTAGGGGTCCGGGTTGAAAGGCTGCCAGGGAGGAGACATTCATAATCCTGCCCGATCCCCTGTGGATCATCTTTTGGACCACCAGCTTGCACAGGTGAGTCAGGTTGAGTACATGCAAGTGCAACATGCTCTCTTCGAACTGCCAGTCGGTCTCTGCAAAAAAACCGAAAAGACCAAAGCCGGCACTATTAATGAGGATATCAAATTCGTAGAGATTCACCTCTGCGAATAACTCTTCTGCAGCCCTGTTAAGGCCCAGGTCCTTCTCAATGATTTTGATCCCAGCACCATAGGCATCCTGAATCGATTTGGCCGCTTGTTCCAGGCCATCTCCATGCTTATCCACCATCACCAGGTCATAGGAGTCAGCGGCAAGAAGTCTGCAGAATTCCAGCCCAAGCCCTGATGCTGCCCCTGTTATTAAAGCCTGATTACGGATCATAGAATCTAAAAGTTATGCGCTATATTTAAAGACTACAATATAATTACTATGATGAAATATTTCTTCTCCCTCCTGTTCATCTTCCTGCTTGTGTTTAAAGGCTGTTCTCCGGATAAACAACACACGATAATCGGAGCCAAAATCTACAAACACAGCGGACCCTATCCGCTGCTGTTCGAACAATGGAACCAACTGGGCATCAACACAGGATTTTGCAGCCAGGACCTGATATCTGATTCGGAATTTATGAAAGAGGCCATGGAGCATCAGATCTCCACCTTTGTGATTTTCCCGGTCTTTTTTAATCCCGAAGCTCTAGCCGAAGAGCCTGATCTCGCAGCCATAAACCGGAATGGAGAAGTGGCTGCAGAGGAGTGGGTTGAATTTGTCTGCCCTTCCCGGGAGGCTTACCGGCAGCAGGTCGTAGCACATGCCCGCAGTATTGTCCGTGACCATCAACCCGACGGAATCAGCATCGACTTTATCCGTCATTTTGTATACTGGGAGAAGGTATATCCCGACCGGGACCCGGCTTCTCTTCCTGTCTCCTGCTTCGACTCGGTTTGTCTGAACCATTTCCAGCATGAAACCGATATTAGTATCCCTGATGAGCTAAGTGGTATCCCGGAGAAAGCAGACTGGATTCTAAATGAGCATGGGGATGCGTGGACCACCTGGCATTGCCAGCTGATCACTTCCATGGCAAAAGAAATTGCAGAAGCAGCCAGGGAAGAGAAGCCCGATATCCTGGTTAATATCCACCTGGTTCCCTGGGCTAAAGAGGATTTCAATGGAGCAATTCAAAAGGTGGCCGGACAGGATATTAGGGCACTTTCAGAATTTAGCGACTACCTCTCTCCCATGACCTACGCTCATATGGTCAAACAAGCTCCATCCTGGGTACATCACATCGTGGAAGATATATATATGCAAACAGGAGGAGCTATCCTGCCTAGCATCCAGGTGGGGAAGGCCTACCTGAAAACAGAATTTGACCTTGAGGAGTTCAGGCAGACCCTTGAAGCAGCTCTGGAAGCTCCTTCATCCGGAGTAGTGATATGGTCCTGGGAGCGTTTACTTGCCGAACCAGCAAAGGTCGACCTGTTCAAGGACATTGTCACAGCTCATTGAATAATTCATACATTTATCGCTCTGAAAAAACGTATAGATCATGAAAAAAACTGTTCTTTTTCTTTCAATCCTTGGATTATTAAGCGCATGCCAGGTAAAGGTCCAGCAGGAGACTGACTCGCCGCTCATTGGCAAAAACCTTTTAACACTGAGTTCCGATATCATGAGCCCTGAAGTCCTGTGGTCCTTCGGCCGCCTGGGTGATGTGCAGGTATCGCCCGACGGACAACTTATCCTTTATGGAGTAAGTTACTACAGCATTGAGCAAAACCGGAGTAATCGCGAACTATTTGTGATGAATAGCGATGGATCGGAAAAAGTTCAACTTACCGAAACACCCCAGAATGAATTCAATGCCATCTGGCATCCCGATGGAGAGCAGATTATATATATCAGTTCAGCTTCCGGCAGCCTCCAGGCCTGGCTTATGGGAATAGATGGCTCCGGGAAAACTCTTATATCCGATGTGGAGGGAGGCATCACCGGACTGGTTTTTTCTCCTGACGGAACTAAGGTCCTGTATACACAGGAAGTTCAGGTGGACAAGACTACCCAGAATCTTCACCCCGACCTGCAGAAGACAGATGGACGTGTCATCAATGACCTTATGTACCGTCACTGGAACACCTGGGAAGATGGCGCTTACAGCCATGTGTTCATAGCTGATTTTGATGGAACAATCTCCGATGGAACTGACCTGATGCCAGGCGAGGCCTTCGACTCACCCATGAAACCCTTCGGTGGACTGGAGGAAGTGGCCTGGACACCCGACAGCCGGGGTATTGCATACACCTGTAAGAAACTGGGCGGTGTGGAATACACCTTCAGCACCGATTCGGACATCTACCTTTACGACCTGGAAAGCGGACTTACCAGCAACCTGACTGAAGGGATGCCCGGTTACGACCGCGTGCCTTTCTTCTCTCCCGACGGAAGCAAGCTTTATTGGCACAGTATGGAAAGAGCCGGGTATGAAGCCGACAAGGAACGTCTTTTTGAAATGGACCTGGCCAATGGCGAAAAACGCTACCTCACTCCTGATTTTGATTACTCCCCCTTTGGGGAAAGCTGGGCTGACGAAGGCGAGAACCTTTATTTTGTTTGTGCAGTGAATTCAGAGCACCAGATCTTTAAAATGAACGTAAAGACCACCGAAATCACTGCCCTGACTGAAGGCATGCACGATTACCATAGTGCTGTCCCCGCTGGCGACAGGCTTATAGCCACCCGGGTCGACATGAGCAAACCGCAGGAGATTTACAGTGTTGATCCTTCTACTGGGGAAGCCACCGAATTGAGCTTTGAAAACAAACACCTCCTGGACCAGCTGACCATGCCCAGGGTAGAAAAACGCTGGGTGACCACTGTCGACAACAAGCAAATGCTGGTCTGGGCCATTTACCCGCCCCATTTTGATAAGAGCAAGAAGTACCCGGCCGTCATGTTCGCCACGGGTGGACCGCAGGGTGTGTTGGGCCAGTTCTGGAGCTATCGCTGGAACATGAGCCAGATGGCCTCCAATGATTACGTAGTGATTGCCCCTGCCCGACGGGGAGTCAGCAGTCACGGACAACTCTGGACCGACCAGGTTAGCAAGGACAACAGCGGACTGGCCATGCAGGACCTGCTTAGTGCCATTGATGATATCAGTGCAGAACCCTTCGTGGATCAAGAACGTCTGGGTTGCGTCGGTGCCAGCTTCGGTGGATTCTCCGTCAACTGGCTGGCCGGCAACCACGAAGGGCGCTTTAAGGCCTTCATATCCCATTGTGGTGTCTTCCAGGAGGAGATGATGTACTTTACCACCGAAGAAATGTTTTTCCAGCACTGGGAGACCGGGGGAGCCCCCTGGGAAAAGGACAATCCTGTAGCGATGAATTCTTATGCCGGATCACCCCATCACTTCGTAAAGAACTGGGATACACCGATTATGTTCATGCAGGGGGAGCACGACTACCGCATTCCCTATACCCAGGGCATGGCCGCATTTAATACAGCCCAGATGCTGGGCATTCCCAGCCGCATGCTCTTCTTTCCTTCTGAAACACACTTTGTACTCAGTCCCCAGAATGGCATCCTCTGGCAGAGGGAGTTTAAAGGGTGGTTGGATCAGTGGTTAATGGAATAGTAAAATATGCTTAAACAACTTTTACTGATAGGTGCCGGAGGATTTATCGGGAGCGTGGCCCGCTTCCTGATTTCCCGGCTTAACACCCGCATCGATTGGCTCTCCATACCCATTGGTACTCTCACTGTGAATGTTCTTGGAAGCCTGCTTATCGGATTCCTGATTGGGATCTCTGAGAAGAGTCCTGTCCTGACCGTAGAGTGGAGGATGTTTCTGATGGTTGGTCTGTGTGGAGGATTTACAACCTTCTCCTCCTTCACAGGCGAGAACCTGGTTCTCCTGAAGAACGGACAGATTCTTCCCCTGCTTCTTTATACAGCCTTGAGCGTTTTCCTTGGATTCGCAGCAGTTTACCTGGGATACATTTCTACCAAGTTAATGGCTTAAAAAATACGAAAAAATGACACGGGATTCCAAATACAGCAGGCTCAAGATCAAAGCCAGTACCACCGATAAGATTGGCACCAAACCGCTCTACCAGCACCTGGTTGAACTGGCCAAAAAGAAAGGAATCAGCGGTGCTACTGTATTCAGGGGCATCATGGGATATGGATCCAGCTCTGCGATTCACTCCTCGAGGTTCTGGGAATTAACCGAAAAGTTACCTGTGGTAATTGAATTTGTGGATGAAACAGAAAAGCTTGAGCTCTTCTACAGCGAGATTGAAGAGGAGCTGCAAAGCATGCCCAAAGGATGCCTGGTGACCATAGAACCCACCGAGATTCTGCTGCAAAAAAAAGGAACTTAGCGACCGGCGAAATGAGCCATCATCAGAATGGCACCGGCTGTTCCATCCATGGTGGGTTCGTTGGTGGAGTAATCGCCCTTATCGTCGTGGTAAACCACAAAGGGATTCTGCACAGCTGCAAATTCATCCGGGTCGTTCAGGTGCAGTCCTTTCAGCGACCTGTAGATGGTCCCATACACCGGTCCGTCTACCAGTCCCCCGGCCACTTCCATCCCTGTTAAAGCATAGATACTGGTATGAACATCCACCGGGTACTCACCTCCCTCCGGGATCCCCGTAAACATGGAAGTTCCCCAGGGATTCCGTCCAAAAAGCCAATCGCGCTGCTTCAGTAAGAATCCGGCATAACGCTTATCGCCGGTCATATGCTCATACAGAATCACCTGTGCAATAAGGCTGGTAAGCAGGTTGTTGGAACACCAGATAAAGGGGATCCCGATCCCGTAAGGATTCGTTCCTGCCCTGGCCAGGCAGCTTTCAATCCCGGCGCGGTAATAGGCGACCAGGCTGTCTTTTTGCGCTTCATTCACAGCATCGTAAAGTGCATAGTGACCCATATTAATAAAGGGGTAGTACTGGTAGTGTTCTGTAGTGTCCAGGGGCATCCAGGAGACTGCTCCTGCCATCCTGGCGTACCTGAGGGCATCTTCCAGATAGCTTCTTTCTCCGGTGGCTTTATACAGCTCAGCAGCCCCCCACTCCATATCATCGGCCCAGCTTTGCTCGCCATAACGATATGGTGCCCCATAAGAATTGCCCTGTTGAAATCCCTCCTTCAACCCACCCAGCTTGTAGAGGGTGATAGCGGCCTCCAGACAACTATCAGCAAACGGGGGATCTCCCAGCTCCTTCTTCCAAATGCGCGCAGCAAGTGCCATGGCCGCTGCAGAGCGACCCGCCAGATTGGCGACCCCTGTGGCCTCACTCTGGTAGCGCTTAAGTCCCTGGGGTTCCCCGGTGGCAAAATAGGCCGGCCGGTAAGAGTTCTCCCCCCAGCCGTAATCGGACCGATCCTGGTCGGGCATCTTCCACCCCATATGATCGCGATCGTCCGCCACCTGGTGTACCAGCTGATCTGGTGCGGGGTGCAGTTTATGGATCCAGTCAAGTCCCCACTTTGCCTCATCCAGCACATCAGGAATCCCATTGCTTACTGGCTGCCCCAAAGCATTGCACCTGTCCTCAAAGCGATCGGGATACAGTTCATAGGTCAGCAACATATGAGCCGTAGCATAAGATCCTGAAATCAGGTATTTGAGCATGTCTCCAGCATCATGCCAACCTCCGCTTACATCCACGAAAGTTGAATCGGGCATGGGACCATAAAAGGAGCGGCCATCATGCTGATGACAGACCATATCCAGGGTGGGGTTGTATCCACAACGTTGCTGACGCATAAAACCAAGCAAGTCTTCCTGAAGGTGATTATAGGCAGAGTCCGATATTTGAAAGACCGGACTCCTGGTTCCGCTTTTGTCTCCCACTAGAAAAAAGGAGCCCTGCTCTGTCACACGGCTAAAATCGCAGGTATAGTAGTATTCAAAAGCACCCCAGGTCTTTTTTTCAGACCTGAGAGGCCTAATGGTAAGCAACGGCTTTCCCGATTCTGCATAGGTCAGCGTAAAGGTTTCTTTAAGCTTTTCAGACGAAAAAAGAATGGCCTGCTTCTGTTCATCGCATCGGTAACCCACCTGGTTTATACGAATGTATACTTCAGCTGGTTTTTCTACCGTTCCTGGTTCTGACCACAGGGGCAGGCACAGGAGCCATATCTGAAGAAAAATACTTAGCATAGTCTATAAAGTTATGTAATTTTCATGCTAAATTGCATGCACTCACAATACTTTTCTGAATCATGAAACAATTTATCTGGACACTTTTCTTATTGCTGATAGCCTCTTACGGACAGGCTCAGTATTCAGGCGGAGGAGACCTGAATCCCGACCTGCTTACCAGGCAAAAATCATTGAAGGAATTCCAGGAGATGCGTTTTGGCATGTTCATCCACTGGGGTCCTGTATCATTAAAGGGAGAGGAAATCTCCTGGTCCAGAGGCAGGGAAATTCCCAAGGAGGAATATGATCAGCTATATAAGGAGTTCAATCCGGAATTATACTCTGCGGCAGAATGGGTTGGAGCGGCCAAAGCAGCCGGGATGCAATACATTATTATTACCAGCCGGCATCATGACGGATTCAGTCTCTGGGACAGTGAATATACCGATTATGATATGTCGGCCACTCCCTATGGCAAAGGTATCCTGAAGGAGCTGGCAGAAGAGTGTGAGAAACAGGGAATTAAGTTCGGGACCTACTACTCCATCTGTGACTGGTATCGGGATGATTACCCTGTGGATTATCCGGCACCGGACTACACCTTCAATGAAGCCAGGAGCATGGATTCAGCAACACAGGTGCAAATGGAGCATTATATCACCTTTATGAAGAATCAGCTTAGAGAACTGATTGAAGACTATAATACCTTCCTAATTTGGTTTGATGGAGAATGGGAATGGGCCTGGACCCATGAAATGGGAACGGATATGTACGCCTACCTCCGGGGAATGAAGGATGATATTCTGATTAATAACCGGGTGGACAAAGGAAGAGAAGGGATGGAAGACAAATCCAGGACTGCCCGCTTTGCCGGCGATTTTGCCACTCCGGAGCAACAGATTGGTGCCTTTGATAATAAATTTGCCTGGGAAACCTGTATGACTATCGGAGAGCAGTGGGCATGGAAACCCAATGACATACTAAAATCAAAGAAGGAATGCATTCACACCCTCTTACAGACTGTGGGGGGGGATGGAAACCTCTTATTTAATGTAGGACCCATGCCCGATGGCCGCATTGAGGAAAGGCAGGTGGAAATACTGACAGAAATAGGCCAGTGGCTCTCCATCAACCAGGAGGCGGTATATGGAACACGTGGCGGCCCCTTTCTGCCCACTGAAAAGATTGTCAGCACACATAAAGGAAATAAGATATACCTCCACCTGCTGAGCAAGCCTGGCAAAAAGCTGGTTCTGCCTCTTGCAGAAGACGTCACTGTCAGGAGTGCCCGGTTCCTTCAGGATAACTCAAGCCTGAAGGTAAGCCGGGACGATGAAACACTTACCCTGAGCCTGCCCAAAGAACTGCCTGATAAGGTGGCCAGTGTCATCGAATTAACACTGGACAGGCCTGCTTCAGAAATTGACTTAATAAAATTATAGAACTCATTTTACAAACCGATCAAGATGAAAACTAACCTGAGACCAATCCGTTTACTGTTGCCCCTATTCATCATTATAATTGCACTGGGAGCATGTGTTCCTGCTGAAAAACAGGGCGAAGAAACCCTGTTTACGGCCAGGGAACTGTTCCCTGAACCTCCCAGACCGGAAGGGCAAAGCGATGTGATCGAACTGCGTTGCGATCCCATAGATACTGTTCATGTGGCTTTTATAGGTCTGGGCGGAAGAGGCAAAGGGGCTTTACGCCGCTACACCTTTCTTGATGGAGTGAAAATTGTGGCCCTTTGTGACCTGGTCCAGGAGAATCTGGATAAATCGCAGGAAATTCTTCAGGAGGCCGGATTTCCAAAAGTTGATAGCTATTCCGGTCCGGAGGACTGGAAAAAGGTGTGTGAAAGAGAAGATGTGGATCTGGTGTATGTTTGCACCCACTGGGACCTGCATACACCCATCGCGGTTTATGCCATGGAGCAGGGCAAGCATGTGGCTAGCGAGGTACCCATAGCCATCTCTATCGAGGAATGCTGGCAGCTTGTAAACACAGCAGAAAAAACCAGGCGCCATTGCATGCAACTTGAAAACTGCAACTATGACTTCTTCGAACTGGCAACTCTGAATATGGTCAGGCAGGGACTCCTGGGTGAAATTGTACATGCTGAGGGGGCTTATATTCACGATCTCAGGAAAGGTGTTTTCAATGAAACGAATGGGTACTGGGATATGTGGAGGCTAAGGCACAATGAGACACGAAATGCCAACCTCTACCCCACCCATGGATTCGGTCCAATCTGCCACATTCTGAATATCCACCGGGGAGATAAAATGGAGTACCTGGTCTCCGTAGCCAGCAATCAGTTTGGCATGACCGAATTTGCTAAAAAGAAATTCGGAGAAGACTCAGATTATGCCACAAGGGACTACGCCAGGGGAGATATGAATACCACCCTGATTAAAACAGCCAAAGGCAAAAGCATGATGATCCAGCACGATGTGACCAGTCCGCGTCCCTACAGCAGGATTCATCTGCTCAGCGGCACCAAGGGCTTTGTTCAGAAATGGCCCATACAGGGAATTGCCCTGGAGCCTTTTACGCACAGTTTCATGGAAGATGAAGAGATGGAAAAACTTCTGGCAGACTATGAGCACCCCATCACCAAGGAGGTAGGAGAGCTTGCCAGGAAGGTTGGCGGACATGGAGGCATGGATTTCACCATGGATTACCGCTTGATCCACTGTCTGAGGAACGGCCTGCCTCTGGATATGGATGTGTATGATGCGGCTGAATGGTCTTCCATCATTGAGCTATCCGAAAAGTCCATAGAAAATCAGGGGATGCCGGTGAAGATTCCCGATTTTACAAGAGGTGCATGGAATAAGGTTGATGTAGTCACCTATTACTAAGCCTGTCTGCTTCGCCTGACTATTGAACGGATAATTAAAAACAGCAGTCGGAGGATACCAGATCGGCAGCCTCCACATAACCCTCCTGAAACAATTCCAACTGTTCCATGATCTCAGCACGAATTGCCGGAGATGCATTCCCTTGATCGTAGAGATAGAGGTTTTCCATTTATCTCCACATTATACCATTCATCTCCTGTATTTGCAGTTTCAGGCAGATACTTTTTTTTCTGACTCAGGCTGTTCATAATTTTACATTATCAAAAATTGTGAACTGATGAGACATTTAAGCACAATACTTCTGATACTTCTGACCGCAAGTGCCGGAGCCCAGCAGCACCTCGCAGGCAACATCATGGACCGTAAAGGCAGGCCGGTATCATTTGCAAATGTCTATCTGGAAGGATCCTATGACGGATGCACCTCAGATACCACCGGTGCATTTAAATTAACAACCACCCTCACGGGAAGACAAGTATTGGTTGCCAGTTTCATAGGTTTTGAAAAACAGATGCTGGAGGTGGACCTCGACACCCTTCGCTGGCCAGTCGTAATCATCCTGGAAGAAGCTGTGAGTGAACTAAATGAGGTAGTAATCACCGCAGGAATCTTCAGTGCCAGCGATGAGAAAAAATCAGCCACTCTCTCTTCCTATGATATTGCCAGCACAGCCAGCGCGGTGGGAGATATCTATGGCGCCTACGCCACCATGCCCGGTTCCCAGAAAGTGGGCGAAGAAGGGATGCTATTTGTTCGCGGAGGCGAGAGCTATGAAACCAAGACCTATATGGATGGCATGGTGGTTCAATCGCCCTTCTTCTCCAGTATGCCTGATGTTCCCACCAGGGGGCGCTTCTCGCCCCTGCTCTTCTCCGAAACCCTCTTCAGCACCGGGGGCTACTCGGCCGAGTATGGTCACGCCCTCTCCTCCATTGTGGACCTGACTACAAACGGACTGGAGACAGAAGACAAGGCCAGTGTGGCAGTGATGAGTGTGGGGCTAAACGCATCCTGGGCAAAACGCTGGGAGAAGAGCTCGCTGGCTGTGACCGGCTTGTATGCCAACAGTACTCTCACCCACAAACTATTCAAACAACATGTGGACTGGACCAAAGCTCCTGTTCTTGGTGATGGGATGCTTATGTTCAGGCAGCAGATCGGAGAGAATGGATTGCTAAAATCCTTCGGCTCCTTTAACTCCATAAGCATGGGAATGAATTATGACAATTTTGAGGCTGGTACTATGGATAATATGAAGATGGACAATCTAAACTTTTATACCAATACCAGCTATACGGATCAACTATCTGAGAAGTGGTTGATCCGCACAGGAGTAGCCTACAGTCGTGATAGCGAGAAGATCAACTATGCCGGTATTCCGGTGACCACTGTGAACACTGGAGCTTCCGTGAAATTAACATTCACCCATCTGACTACTGAAAAATTCAAGACCCGTTTCGGTGGAGATTTTAACAGGGGCTGGTACAGTCAAACGATCACCAGCGACAGCACCATCAGTATGGAGATGATAGATAATCTGCCCTCCCTTTTCGCGGAGACAGAGTGGAAAATTTCAAAAAAGCTGGCACTTCGCACCGGGATCAGGGCAGAGTACTCCTCACTACTCCAGGAACCGGCATTACTGCCACGAATATCTGCGGCATACAAAACCGGAACCTACAGCCAGTTCTCCTTTGCCTGGGGCAAATACCGGCAAAAACCGGAGAATGAATATCTACAGTTCGCACCCGATCTTTCTCCTGAAAAGGCAGATCACTATATACTCAACTTTCAATACCGGAAGCATAGAAGGACCTTCAGGGTGGAGGGCTATCTCAAATATTATGACGAGCTGGTGAAATTTGCCTCACTTTACAGTCTTGTGGCTGCAGATTACAACAACGATGGTTACGGAAGGGCACAGGGCATCGACTTCTTCTGGCGTGACAGCGAGAGCCTGCGGGGTTCCGATTACTGGATCTCTTATAGTTTTTTGAACACCTCCAGAGACTACCAGGATTATCCTGAAAGTGTCATCCCCTCATTTGCTTCGGCCCACAACCTTTCGGTGGTTTACAAGCGCTTCTTCGAACGTTTGAAAATCCTGGGTGGAATCACCTACTCTTTCGCCAGCGGCAGACCCTATAATGATCCGAACAGTCCCGTTTTTATGGATGGGCGAACCCGGGCCTACAACGATATCAGCCTGAACCTCACCTATCTGACTACATTGTTCAGCAAAGATTGCATCATCCACCTGAACATCACCAATCTGCTGGGCTTTGATAATGTATTTGGCTACAGCTATGCCGGAACCCCGGATGAGAGCGGGACATATCCATCCCAGGCCATTGTACCAACCACGGGCACCATGGCCGTATTAATGTTTATGATTTCACTTTAAAACACATATTATGAAAACCAAATTAATGATTCTGAGTATTACCCTGATTTCCCTTGTTGTATGGAACATGCAGGCAAAAGGACAGCAAGATCCTTACACGAGTGCCATGAAGAGTGCCATCGAGCTGATGGAACAGGCCTTAGAACCCGGTGAACTTGCGGAGAGCGCAAACCGCTTTGAACGCATTGCCACGGCAGAAAAGAGCAAATGGATGCCCTATTATTATGCCTCATATTCCCTTGTTTCGATGAGTTACGATGAGGGCGACGGCGCGCAGAGAGATCTGATTCTGGACAGGGCCCAGGAATTGCTCGACCAGGCGCTGGAACTGGAGCCCAAAGAGTCGGAGCTCCATGTCCTGCAGGCCTTCCTCTATCCCTCCAGAATCCTGGTCGATCCCATGGGCAGAGGCATGACCTACATTGAAAAGATGTTCGCATCGCTGGAGAAGGCCAAGAGCCTGAATCCTGAAAATCCACGCAGCTATTTCCTGGAAGGAGTTAACAAGCTGAACCTTCCCCCTTCCTTTGGCGGAGGAGCCGATGTTGCCAAACCGATTCTGGAGGAGGCCCTGGTCAAATTTGAAGCTTTCACAAACGAAGACCCTCTCTGGCCCAGCTGGGGAGAAAAGGACACCCGGACCGAACTGGAAAAACTGCAATAAGTTAAGATCAAATAAGTATCTTGTGTTGCCCTTGACAAGCACCTTATGAATCGGAAAAAGGCCATTAGAACCTTTCTGAACCTGCTCAGGGATCTGCTGATTCTGATCCTCATTGGCAATGTGCTGTCCATATTCACCATCCCAAAGGAAATGTGGAATCTGGAGACAGTAATCCGCAACTGCATATTTTCAGTGGCCATCGGCTATCCTGCCTGGAAAGGGATGATGTGGATCACCCTGGTCCTGGAACGGAGAATTCCCTGGCTTAAGTCGCCTATCAAAAGGATGATCTACCAGGTAGCGGCCCTGGGCCTCTTTTTTGCACTGATCATATTTATCGCATTTTTTGTATGGGTAAATCTGGTGGAAGGAATTAGCTTCAAAGCAATCATGAGTGATGGGATCCGGAGCCTGAAAGTGGCCTTCACCTTTATGCTCCTCTCATTGGTTCTTGGGAATGCCGTGCTATTCTTTAAGAACTGGAAGAAATCGGCCATCCAGCAGGAGGAGTTAAAAAGGGCCCACCTGGCCCTGCAATACCAATCGTTGAAAGACCAGGTAAGGCCACACTTCCTGTTTAACAGTCTCAGTTCACTGGCCACTCTGATCAATACAGATACGGAGAAGGCCACTCTCTTTGTGCACAAGCTATCCGATGTATACCGCTATGTGCTGGAGCAGCGCGAAAACGAGCTGGTACCGCTGAAGGATGACCTGAAATTCATGGAGGATTATATTTTCCTTCAAAAGATCAGGTTCGGCGAAAATCTGCAGGTAGAAAACAAGCTGGAGCTCAACCTCAAAAGGATGGTAATCCCCCTATCACTGCAAATGCTGGTGGAGAATGCCATCAAACACAATGAGATTTCCAGGGAACATCCTCTGATCATCGAAATCACCTCCACAGGCAAGGGGCATGTGATTGTTAGGAACAACCTTCAACGAAGGGAGGTCTCCGAGCCCTCACTGGGCACCGGACTTGAGAACCTGAGAAAGCAGATTACATATTTTTCACCCGATCCCTTGCTGGTACTGGAAGAAGCTGATGCTTTCGTTGTTAGAATGCCCACCCTTACCAGAAAAACAGGAGCGTGATGAAGGTCGTAATTATTGAAGATGAACATCTGACTGCTGAACGAATCGCCACCCTGCTCCGGCAAATCGATCCCGGAATTGAGGTCCTTGGCATCATCGATTCGGTAAAACGATCGGTGGAATGGTTTAAGACCGATGTGAAACCCGACCTGGTATTTATGGATATCCAACTGGCAGATGGTCTCTCCTTTGATATTTTCAATGAAGTAAAAATCGAGGTTCCTGTCATCTTTATCACAGCATTCCAGGAGTATGCCATCAAGGCTTTCAAGGTGAACAGTGTAGATTACCTATTAAAGCCTGTATCGGAGGAGAATCTGCGTGCCGCTCTGGATAAATACAAGCGTTACTACAATCGAGAATTAAGCATACCTAACATTGGGGGAGATATTTTGCAGAACATCAGGGATATGATCAGCAGGCCCCATAAATCGCGTTTTATGGTCCGGGTAGGTGATCATATCAGGACAGTAGATGTGGGGAGTATTCTCTATTTCTACAGCCTTCAGAAAGGAACCTACCTTCATACTTCTGATAAACACAATTATGTGGTTGATTATACGCTTGGCAAATTGGAAGAGCTGCTGGATCCGCTCCTTTTCCACCGGATCAACCGGAGATATCTGATTACGCATGAGGCCATTATCGACACGATTACCCTCTCATCCAGCAAATTAAAGGTGAACCTGACACACTCTGATGATGACGAAATTTACATAAGCAGAGAGCGTGTAGCAAGCTTTAAGGAGTGGCTCGACAGCTAGTATTCCTACAAAAAACCAATAAAATCTTTACCCATGAAAAAAGCTCTATTTCTTATCCTCCCGGCCTGTCTGGGGGCAATGGCCCTGTTAATTTCCGGATGCGAAAAAGAAACGGTCCAGCCACCCAATATCCTTTTTGCCATTGCGGATGACTGGGGATGGCCCCATGCAAGCATTTATGGTGATCCGGTGGTGCAGACTCCTGCCTTTGACAGATTGGCCGAGGAAGGAGTTCTCTTTAACCATGCCTATATCTCCTCCCCTTCATGCACGCCATCCCGGAACGCAATTCTAACGGGACAGTACCACTGGCGGCTGGGACCAGGAGCTAATCTCTGGAGCACCCTGGATCCTGCCACACCGGTCTATCCCCTCTTACTGGAGGATGCAGGATACAAGATCGGGCGCTTCCGAAAAAGCTGGGGCCCTGGTGATATCAGTGACTGGGAACGTCATCCGGCAGGTCATGACTACACCAAAACCGGATTTGAAACATTTATGGCAGAGCGTAAAGATGACCAGCCCTTCTGTTTCTTTTTGGGCACTTCGGACCCACACAGACCCTACGACACAGGAAGCGGTGCACAGAGTGGCATGGATCTGGAGAAGATCCGCCTCTTTGAGTGTTTTCCCGATAATGAAATCGTACGTAGCGATGTGGCTGATTACTACTACGAGGTACAGCGTTTCGACACCCTGGTGGCCAGTGCCATTAAAATCCTGGAAGAGTATGGGGAGCTGGAGAATACTATTATCGTGATGACTGGCGATCATGGAATGCCCTTCCCCCGTTGTAAATCCAATAATTATGATTCAGGAGCCAGAATCCCTTTTGCCGTACGCTGGGGTTCCGGAATTAAAAATCCCGGTCGCGTGCTGGACGATTTTATCAGCACCACCGATCTGGCCCCCACCTTCCTGGAGCTGGCGGGAGTTGCTTTACCTGAGGTGATGACAGGACAAAGTTTCATGAAGCTCTTGCAAAGTTCAGAAGAGGGAAAGGTGGACATGGAGCATCGAGGTTTTGTTTTACATGGAAAGGAGCGGCATGTACCCGGACAGGAAGAAAATATGGGAGGCTACCCTGTTCGTGCCATCCGTACCCATGACTACCTCTACATCCGGAACTTTAAAGAAGAGCGCTGGCCTTCGGGGACTCCCAACTACAAGGAAGCGGCCATCCCTTACTGCTGGCTGGGCGATTGCGACAATGGCCCCACCAAGAGTTACATGGTGGAAAACAAAGACAGGGATCCGCAACACCAGGAGCTCTATGAACTGGCCTTTGGCAAACGTCCTGCTGAAGAACTTTACGATTGCCGGAAGGATCCGGAGCAGCTTGTGAACCTGGCAGACGATCCCAACTATGAAGAGATCAAAGAGAAACTCTCGGCTCAGCTAATGGAACAATTACTGGCCACGGGCGATCCCAGGGCCACAGGAGGCGGGGATGAATTTGATATGGTCCCCTACCTGGGTTATGGCCCCAGGCACCCTTCCTACAGGCCTGAAGAGGAATAAGCCTGTCCACATAAGGGGAAAACATAATGGGAAATTCTCCCTTTTAGGATTAGGTTCTACGCAACCCATCGTCCAGCGGGTGCATCTTAGGAGCAGTATCAATCCTTAAAACTCTCAAGATGAAAAATCTATGGATCTTGCTGACGGTCATGGCACTTTCAGCTTTCTCCTGCTCCGAGCCTGAATCTGTGATGAACGATGGGCTCTACTCAAAAGCCGATGGCCTGTATGGATTAACTAACAATGGGTATAGTGGAGGCGAAGGCGACCAGTACACTGATTTTGGTGAAAATCCATTTATCAATGCAAGTGAAGATCCGGTTTCAACTTTTGGCATTGATGCTGATGGGGCCTCCTATGCCAATATGAGAGGGTACGAGAGTGACGGTTACAGGATCCCCCCGGAGGCAGTCCGGGTGGAAGAATTCATCAATTACTTTAACTTTGACTATCCCGATCCATCCTCTGAGCATGTATCCATTAACAGCGAAACTGCAGTATGTCCCTGGAACACGGAGCACTACCTCCTGCGGATTGGCCTCAAAGGCAAGGAGCTGAACGGGGACCGTCCCCCTGCCAATTTTGTTTTCCTCATTGATGTGTCGGGCTCCATGGCTGGCGAAGATAAGATCGGCGTGCTTAAATCGGGTTTTAAGAGACTGACCGAACAACTTACTGAAAATGACCGGGTAGCCATTGTAACATACTCTGGAAGTGTTAGTGTGGCCCTGGAGTCAGTAAGCGGATCTGAAACCGATCAGATCAAAAAGGCGATTGATAAACTAACGGCCGGAGGAAGCACGGCCGGAGGCGCAGCCATGGAAATGGCCTATGAAATTGCCACAGACAACTTTATAGAAGGCGGCAATAACCGGATTGTGCTGGGAACCGATGGGGACTTCAATGTGGGGGTCTCCTCCACCAAAGCACTTATTGAGATGGTACAGGATTTTCGTGAACTGGGGGTCTTCCTGACCATCTGCGGAGTAGGGCATGGCAACCTGAATGAGTCCATGATGGAGCAGGTGGCCAACAAAGGAGACGGCAGCTATGAATACATCGACAACGGGGATCAGATCTACAAAGTGTTTGTACAGGAATATGACAAGTTCTTTACCGTGGCCAAAGATGCTAAGATCCAGGTTTCATTCGATCCCACCTTTGTGGATTCCTACCGGCTTATCGGATATGAAAACAGGGCGCTTGAGGATACCGAGTTCGAAAATGACACGGTCGATGCCGGGGAGATCGGAGCATCCCAGACCATCACAGCATTTTACCAGGTAGTTCCCAGAGGCAGCGCATCGGGTAGCTTTGGGGACCTTGAGTTCAGGTATAAGAGGCCCGGACAGGAGCAGAGTAGGTTGCTGGTACACAGCCTGAATAACAACAGGGATGAATTTGCACTTAGCTCCGAGAACATGCGTTTCGCGGCTTCCCTGGCCGGATTTGGAATGCTGTTAAAAAACTCTGAATACAGTGGAGAAGTGAGTTATGACCAGGTGAAAGAGTGGGCCAGCAGTGCCCTGTCCTATGACCCCTTCGGATTCAGGGAAGAGTATATCGAGCTTATCGACCGGGTAAGAAGCCTGGACTAACTTCAGCCGGCTGGCCGCTTGCGACCCCGGGCCACCAGACATCCCCGCAAACTAATCTCCGAAACTGGTTGCGAGGTTCCTGGCGGTGACCACCCATGAATGATCCGGGGGTACATAGTTGATTTTCCCGGCTGTGTCTCCCATCGGAACGGCTCTGGTGCTTTCGCCATCAACTGCTACCATAATCCCGAACTGTTCCTCCTTGATATAATCGATGGCAGCTGTTCCAAGACGTGTGGCCAGCATCCTGTCAAGTGCTGAAGGAGTCCCTCCTCGCTGCAGATGCCCCAGGATGGTTACCCGGGTTTCAAGTCCTGTGATCACCTCCAGTTCCCGGGCCATCTCCATAGTTGATCCCCGGTACTCGTTATCCAGAGCTGATAACTTTGCCTTAAGTTTGGCACGCTCATCCCATTCTGTGCCATCCAGTTTTTTCTCAATAGCCCGGATCTTATTAGATCCTTCCACGGTGATGGCCCCCTCAGCCACTGCAACGATACTGAACCTCTTTCCGCGGCTAACCCGCTCCAGGATACTGTCTGCCAGCTTATCGATGGTATAGGGGATCTCTGGAATCAGGATCGCATCGGCTCCACCGGCCATTCCGGCGCCAAGGGCCAGCCATCCCACTTTGTGGCCCATAATCTCCACGATAATAATCCTGTGATGACTGGAAGCAGTACTGTGCAAACGGTCGATAGCATCCACTGCAATTCCCAGGGCTGTATCAAAGCCAAAAGTCACATCAGTACCAATGATATCATTGTCAATCGTTTTAGGAAGATGAATGATATTACACCCCTTTTTGGAGAGCCTGTAAGCATTCTTCAGGGTACCTCCACCCCCCATACAAACCAGGGCATCAAGGTGGTTCTTATGGTAGTTTTCCACAATTACATCTGTCATATCCACCAGTTTTCCTCCCATAGGCATCTTATGAGGTTTATCCCGGCTGGTTCCCAGGATGGTTCCTCCCAGGGTAAGAATTCCCGAAAGCATACTATTGTCCATTCGAACCGTGCGGTTTTCCATTAAACCCCGGAATCCATCCCTGAATCCGATCACCTGCATGGAGTTTGCTTGTGAAGCTGCCTTCTTACCAATTCCACGAATTGCTGCATTTAATCCGGGCGTATCGCCACCGGAAGTGAGAATCCCTATGTGACCTGAGCGAATCTGTTTACTCATCATACGAACGCTTAAAGTACCCGGAGAACATCCTCCAGGGTGATTAGCTGACCTGGAGTGGTTGCCAGGGACGCTTCACTGGAGGCAAATCTGAGCTCCAGGGTAGAGCCCAGTTTTGAAAGAATCTGCAGCTCGCTCAGCTCTCCGTCACTCCAGGCCATATCTATCTGGAATCCTCCCCGGGCCATCAATCCGCTTACACTGCCGTTCTCCCACTCATCCGGAAGGGCGGGTAGCAGCTCAACATAACCCGCATGTGACTGTAAAAGCATCTCGGCTATCCCGGCTGTTCCCCCAAAGTTTCCATCGATCTGGAAAGGAGGATGATTATCAAAGAGGTTGGGGTGTGTGGAAAGCTCAAAAAGCTTCTGAACATGGTAGTAAGCCTGTTCTGCATCCTTTAGACGAGCATAGAAGTTGATTATCCAGGCCCTGCTCCAACCGGTGTGTCCACCCCCATGCTTCAGGCGATAGTCAAGCACCTTTTCAGCAGCCTCCATATATTCCGGGCTATCGGCCCAATTATATTGAGGGGAAGGATAAAGGCCGTAGAGATGTGAGATATGCCTGTGTCCGGGTTCAAGTTCTACCAGGCCCTCTTCGGACCACTCCAGTATCCTGCCGTCGCTGCCAATTTCCACAGGGGCCAGTTGCTCCACCTGGGCTTCTAATACAGCTCTGAACTCAGCATCCTTGTCCAGTACCTGACTGGCTTCGATTACCGAAGTGAAAAGATGCCAGATAATCTGAAGGTCCATGGCCGGACCCATGTTAATGGCAGCAGTATCGCCCGCCGGTGTAATGAACCGATTCTCAGGTGAAAGTGAGGGTCCGCTTACCAGCTTGCCCGTTTTTGGGTGTTCCACCAGGAAATCGGACATAAAGAGGGCAGCTTCCCGCATAACATCATAACCATAATCCATCAGAAAAGTAGTATCACCGGTAAAAAGGAAATTCTCCCATATATGGGTGGCAGACCAGGCAGCTCCCATGGGCCACATGCCCCAGTTGGGCGAACCAAACAACTGGGTCTGATGCCAGACATCGGTGGTATGGTGTGCCACAAATCCTCTGCAATTATAAGTCTTCTGAGCTGTCTCCCGTCCATTCTCCCTAAGCTCTCCCAGGAACTTCAGATAAGGTATATGGCACTCGGAAAGGTTGGTGACCTCGGCCGGCCAATAATTCATCTGCAGGTTGATATTGATATGATAATCCGAGTTCCAGGGTGGCTCCAGATGCTCGTTCCAGATTCCCTGCAGGTTGGCTGGCAGATTGCCCTCTCGTGAGCTGCTGATCAGCAAATATCGCCCGTAATTAAAATAGAGTGCCGCCAGTCCCGGATCATCCTTCCCTTTCGAAACAAGCTCCAGCCGCTCATTGGTTGGACGATCACAATAGCGAGACGATCCCAGGTCTAAACTTACCCTGTTGAACAGACCCTGGTACTCCAATATATGTTCTCTCAATACCCGGGTGTAATTGCATTTCATGGTCTGATGCATACAATCCTCGCACTCTTCCCATCTCGCTTCGCCAAAATAATCTGTGGCTGCGAACAACCTGATTTCAAGATCGGTAGTTCCATGCACCTCTAAACCAAAACCAGTTGAGTGGATATGGCCATCTTTCAGGAGCACCTTTAGCCTTGCTTCGTAGAGTACGCCCTGACCATTGTCCACATGCTGCTTCATAATGATCATATCGTCTTTATACATAACCACCTCACCATCTCCGGGTCTGGATAGCTGGATGGTACAGTCGATCTTTCCTCCTTTACTGGCTCTCTCCTTGTATACAATAACTTTATCCACTGCCGATGAAAAAATCTCACGATGGTAGTCCACTCCGCTCCTTGTATAGTCTACATGAACCATTGCACTATCCAGCAGAAGTGTCCTTTTGTAGTCCGTAACTTCCGCGGAATCCTCGTAGATGATTGTAATATCCCCCAGTGTCTGGTAAGCATTGGTTCCGGTGGGAAGTCTTTCCTGCAAAAGCTCCTGCACTGCGAGCTCCTGGGCTTCCTTGTACTTTCCATCAAACAGCAGCTCCCTTATCGCAGGAATAGCTTTGCTTCCGTCAGCATTTTCATAAGCACCCTTTCTGCTCCAGAGCGATTCTTCGTTCAACTGGATCCGCTCCACATCCGTTCGGCCGAAAACCATGGCTCCCAGCCTTCCATTCCCAATGGGAAGAGCCTCTTCCCACACTTCAGCAGGCTCATTATACCACAAACTGAGCTCGGGACCTGAATGTACCGGCTCCTCCTCAGTACAGGAGTGAATAAAAGCCGGAATAAGAAATCCGGACAATAGAAGCACTCTTAGAAATTGTCTATTCATGGCCGATTCAGAATTATAGAGGAGTATACAGGCAATATAATGCTCTTTTGGGAAATAACCACAGCCTTCGCTGAAGAATAGAAGGGTTCTGAATAGCTGTTTAATATGTACCTACTCAGGTTTCAGGGGCCACTTTACAGGCATACCATCTCGCGTGGACCGGTAGATAGCTGTAAAAATCTCAACAGTGACCCGGCCATCCTCGCCGGTAATCATCGGTTCTCTTCCCTCCAGAATGGCCTGGAGGAAATCCTCGATATTGCGCTCATGGAAATAATCCATCTGCCTGGGAAGACCATTAAAAAAGTCCGAGTCCTCTTTTATCCACTCTTGCAGCATCTGCTCCTCTCCCGGAACGGTCCAGATATCATTGACCGGTGGTTCCAGGATGGCAGACATTCCAGCCACAAACATGGCTCCCCCATCGGTCTGTACACCCACAGAGGCACCGTTCTCTCCATGTACATGGACCTTTCCGAAGATTCCAGGTTTTTGAGAATTGGAAACGATGATATTGGCTACCGCCCCACTCTTAAACTTCAGGATGGCATTTGCTGTATCATCCACCTCTATATAGGGATGATTCAGGTTGGACCAATGTCCGTAAAGCTCATCAATTTCTCCCATAAACCACTGGAGCATATCCAGTTGATGCGGGGCCTGGTTCACCAGCACACCGCCGCCCTCCCCTTTCCAGGTTCCCCTCCAGGGGTCGCTTTCATAATAGGCCTCATCACGCCATCCCAGCATATTCACGGTACCAAAAACCGGTTTCCCTATCTTGCCGGCATCAATGGCCTCTTTAACCCGCATGGCCGGATGGTACCATCTGCGCTGGCATACCACGCCAATCTGCTTACCGCATCTTTTTGAAGCTTCAATCATGGCATCACAATCCTCAAGTGAGGAAGCCAGGGGTTTCTCAATCAATACATGGGCACCTGCTTCCAGTGCCGCGATAGTTGGTTCTTTATGATTGGGATGGGGTGTACATATAATTACCACATCAATCTTCTCATTCGATACCATCTCGCCAACATCTGTATAAGCCTTAATGTCGTATTTAGCAGCATAAGCTTCTGTCTTCTCTTTGCTTCTGCCACAAACAGCCGTGAAGTGAGATTCCTTCAGCTTAACCAGTGCCCTGGCGTGCATATCAGTCACCTTTCCAACACCAACCAGAGCTGTTTTTAATTGTTGAATCATTGTAGTCAGGGTTTTAAAACGACCTTAATCAGTCCGGGTTCCTTATTATATAGACGTTGAAACCACTCCGCCCCTTCAGAGAGAGGGGCCTCTGCACTGAGGATCGCCTCCACATTAACCTCTCTTCTGGCAATCATATCCAGCACAGCCGGGTATTCACCACAGATGGCGCAGCTTCCCTGGAGCCTGATCTGCTGTGTCACTACAGCCTGCAAAGGAATCTCTGCCACCGGGGCAAGGTTCCCCACCAGGGTCACCGTAGCACCTCGTCGAACCGAATCGATAGCAGTTAAGACCGATTCTGAGATTCCAACCACTTCAAAGGCCACATCGGCTCCACGTCCTTCCGTAAGGGCCTCCACTTCTTTGTGGATATCATCTCTTTTGGGATTGAAGCCCGCATCTGCACCTAATTCTTTAGCCAAGGCAATCTTATCATCCTCCAGGTCGATGGCGATGATATTACCACAGCCCCTGGCCCTGAGCACCTGCACCACAAAAAGTCCGATCATTCCGCATCCCACCACCACTGCTGTATCGTTTAATTCCAGTGGGGTCAGTTCCACAGCATGAGCAGCCACAGCCACCGGCTCCACCATGGAGGCCTGGGTAAATGTGACGCTGTCGGGAATCCTGTAGAGGATATGCTGCGGTACATTCACATACTCAGCAAATGCTCCATGGCGGCGATAATCTCCTGGAGACACCCCCAGCACCATACGCCCGTCACCCAGGTTGTACATACCTTTGCGGGTATACCAGTCATCCAGTTTATAGATTGTTGAGTCGAAGGTCACACGATCGCCCTCTTTCCAGTCCTTCACGTCTGAGCCAAGCGATATGATGGTACCTGCGGCTTCATGGCCCATCACAATAGGCGGGATCCTTCTTCCAGTACTGCCATCCATACCATGTACATCTGAGCCACATATTCCCACAGCTTCTACTTTGATAAGGACCTCATCATCTCCCGTAATCGGGTCTGGAAAATCTTTATACACAAGCTTTTTGTACGCCTCTAATACCAGTGCTTTCATAGCTTCAGTTAATGTAAATAGTAAATATACACAATCGTAACACGAATTTGTTATCCCCCTCATTAATGCATACATTATGGCTTCCAAACTGATCAGATATGAAAGCAAGAAGAAAATTTATCAGAAAGCTAGGGGGAATCACTGCCCTGCTGGCACTGGGCACTACAGCACGTGGAAATAACATGAATCATCCACCATTTGCCAGAAGTGAAAAAGGAGTTCTTAAAAGAGCTTACCCAATTTATTGACCAGGTGGATGAGATAAAAAAGGTTCATATTGGCCCACCTGCAGATACGGATAGAGAAGTAATTGACAACACATACTCTTACAACCTGCTGCTTACATTCGAATCAAAAAAGGAGCACGATATTTATCAGGAGCATCCTGCCCACAAGAAGTTTATTGAAAATGCCTCCTCACTGTGGTCCAAGGTGCTGGTTTATGATAGTGTGAAAAAATAACCCGAACTTGTAGAGGAAACCGTACATATATTAATCTTAAACCCATGAAAAAACTAACCCTTATTCTAATTATCGTAATAATGGCAATGATAAGCTCCAATACAATGGCACAAAGTGAATTTTCCAGCGGCCTCATTGGCGTAGGTGTGATTACAAAGGACATCACTAAATCTCTCGATTTCTATCTCAATGTAATTGGTATGACCAGGGTGAGTGAATTTGATGTCGATGAAACCTTCGGTAAAATCTCAGGACTCACCGAAGGGATTGCCTTCCATGTGGATGTTCTTAAACTACAGGATAGTCCCGGGGCCAACCAATGGAAACTGATGAGTTTTAAAAAAGAGGTATCTCACCCCATGCCCAAGTATATCCATGATGATACAGGCATGCAGTATATAACCATCCATGTAAATAGCCTGGATCCTGTCCTTAAAAGAATCAAAGACAATAATGTAAAGCTTCTGGGAGAGACCCCCGTCCCCTTAGGTGAAAAGGACCATTTTGTACTGGTTCAGGATCCCGATGGTACCATCATTGAGCTGATCGGTCCGCTGAATTAGTGCAATTTTTAACTACATTCGCCAATTATTTATTAAAAAACTATCTGAAATGAAGATATTCAAATTCTTATCAGTACTGACCTTTATAGTTGTCATGGTCTCCTGTTCCTCGATCGAAGTAGTTGTGGATCCGAAAAACAACACGGATTTTTCTAAGTACGAAACCTACAGCTTCCTGGGCTGGCAGAATAACAGCGATGAAATCCTCGAAGATACAGACCGGAAAGCAATGAGGGACGCATTTACCAGTGAATTTGAACGCCGGGGTTTAAAGAGGGTGAAATTTAAAGGGGACATTCAAATATCTCTATATATCATAGTTAGTGAAGTGGGCAGTGTAAGCGGTATTGCCACTCATTATTCTAACGCTAATAGTATATATACCCACTACGGGTATGGCTACGGATATAGCACCTCCACCATGAAACAGAAGTCAAGCGAGGTGGGTACAATGATTATGGATGTATTTGATGGCCAAAGCAAAAAACAGGTGTGGCAGGCAATCGCCAAAAAAACTATAACTCAAGATCTCGATAAGCGCGCAAAGAATATGCAGACCAATATCAGAGCAATCATGCGGGATTTCCCTGTTAAAGCCAAATAAGATCCTGAATCAGCGAGACTAATCCCGATTCTTCTTCTCTTTTTCCACATAGAAGCCCTCGCGTGAGAGCTTGTGGTCCAGTGTTGCCAGTCCATATACCAGCACGGCTGTTGCTGTGGCTGCCTGCTCCTGATATTCGGGGATGCTTTTGTTAAAAAGATCACGTTCGGTGTGCCAGATCTCCCCGTAGCTAAAATTGTAGCCCTTGGGATCACCACAATCAAATCCAATGGTAGGCACTCCTTTCACCGCAAAGGGACCACTATCGGTTCCCCAGGCCTTTTCCGGTCTGGGCCGCGGCGTGCGCTCCTTCAGTTCCAGGGGGAAATCCGGGTTGATGGTATTGATCACCTTCACGATCTCCTTGAAATCCTCCATCTGAGCCGCTGATACGGTAAGGCTCTCCGGAACAGTGGGACCACCATCGCGGTTTACCATATTGGATACATTCTCCAGATCCGCTTCATACCGGGTGACCCAGCTTGTGGAACCATAGAGTCCAAACTCTTCCCCTGCCCAGAGAGTCACCAGGATGGTACGTTTGGGCTTCCCTCCGGCTTCCATAATCATGCGGGCTGCTTCCATGGAGGGAGTTGCCCCCGATCCATCGTCCACACCACCTGTGGCAACATCAAAAGCATCCAGGTGACCACCCACAATTACATATTCCTCGGGAAATTCTGTCCCGGGAATCACCCCGATCACATTGTGGTACTTCACAGGTCCCATTTTGAAGTGATTGCGAATATCAAATTCCAGCTGGAAATAGCGTCGCTCCTCTGCCATCTGGTGGATCAGTTTATATTGATGTTCATCCAACTTGATATCGGGAACGGAAGGCAGTTTTTCAAAGCTCATGTTATGCAGGTTCTTCCTGTCATAAAGCACCCTGATGGGGGTACTGGACGATTGTACAATCCCCAGGATCCCTGCAGCCACCATCTCACTGTAAAAAAGAGCCGGCTCCTCGTTCAAGGGCAGCAACTCTTTCTGAGGTTTATCCGTTCCCCGATTGCTCCGGTTCTCCCTTCTAATCTGATTGTTGTTTATTTCGGTTTCCGCATTGAGCATTCTGATGGAATCCCTCTGACTGTCAGCCTCTACCGAGATATCAATGGGCCAGCCATTGTTCTTTCCGCCTATCAATACCCAGGCTCCTTTCAAAGCACCCTTCATCCGCTTAAATTCAGCTTCTGTCCGGGGTTCAATCAGAACATGTCCGCGCTGCACCCCATGGGTACCAGAGGTATAGGATGGGGTTGCGAAGTGAAGGGTCATGCCGTTCTCAGCTATCAATTTACCGAACCAGGGACCACGATTAAATCCCACCGGAAGCTCTCCTACCTCGTCGATTATCACTTCCATACCCCACTCCTCAAACTTACTGGCTGCCCAGATGGCTGCATTTTCATAGGCATCTGAACCGATGAGCCTTCCCCCGAAACGGTTACAAAGTATATCGAGGTGATCCATGGTCTGGTTTTCGGTCTGACCAATCTTAACAATCTTCTCCATCACCGGGTCCGATTGTCCATAGAGATTCATACTTAAAGCAATGCCTGCCAACAAGAGGAAGAGAGAATAAGATTTCATATGTAATGGGTTTTAGGTAAAAAGAAGCTTCAAATATAATAGATAAAATCTTTTTCAGTAACTTATGCTGCATCAATGGGGAAATGCGATGACTGAGAACAAGCCCGGTAGGGCCCATTTGAAAATTGTGATCAGCACGGCCGCAGTCATTGCAGCCATGGTGCTGACCATGCAACTAATCAGCCATGCCAGGCAACTTCAGATACTTAAGACCGAGTTGGCCGAGGTCAACCACATCCGTTACGGATTGTTAAATACGGATGAGTGGGCCTACCAGCTAGCCACCATCCTGAGCATGAAAATCGTTGAATTCAAGTTAACTCCAGAAAACCGGGAGAAGGTAATCCAGAACCTGGAGGGCATCCTCAATCTTATGATCGATGAGGTGGAAGTGATGCTGAAACAAGAAGCAGCTGCTACGCTCTCCGGAGCGAAAAAGTTTTTCTCCGGATTTGTCATCAATCTGGACCAGCTGCGAGACAATGTTCCCTCCTATGCAAACACACTGCTTATGGAGCTGAGCAACCCGGATAACAAAGAGTTCATGCAGCAATTTCTCTTAGATAAACTGAGCGAAATAACAGTCTCAACATACAACCTGGATCAGATGGACCCACTCCAGGCTGTCATGGAGAAATACAGCTCTTCCTCCAAAGAAGAGAGCAAAGAGTTGATCAGTGAGCAGATTGAAATGAAAGAGGAGGTGATCAATAACAGGGTACTCCTTATCCTGCTCCTGGTGTGTGCTGTTTATCTGCTCAACCTGATCACCCGGCATAAAATAAACAGGACGCAAACTACCCTCCTGATCCTCGCCGCCTTCACCTTGCTGTTGGGAGGCATTACCACACCGATGATAGACCTGGAAGCGAAGATAGACCTGCTGAGTCTGAAGCTTATGGGTGAGGATGTCATCTTCCAGAACAACATCCTCTTTTTCCAGAGCAAGAGCATCACGGATGTGGTACGCATCCTGGTTCAGGAAGGATCGCTTCAGATGATTTTTGTAGGAGTCCTGGTATTCACATTCAGTATTATCTTCCCCGCAGCCAAACTGATTAGCTCCCTGCTCTACGTCTACAGTGTTAAAAACCTCAGGGAAAACAGACTGATCCGCTTCTTTGTGATCCAATCAGGGAAATGGTCCATGGCCGATGTACTGGTGGTGGCCCTCTTTATGGCCTATATTGGGTTCAACGGGATCATAGGCAATCAGCTCAATGTGCTAAGCGAGTCGGCTAAACCAGTGGAGATATTCACCACCAACGGAACGCGACTGCTGGGAGGATTCTATCTCTTCCTCTTCTTTTGTATATCCAGCCTGGTACTTTCAGTAATAATTACCCGAAAAACATGAATAAGAACAAGTCTCTCCTCCTGGCACTTCTGATTTTTCTTCCCTTCTCCCTCAATTCGCTCCTGGCACAATCGGCCCTGGAGAATATCACCACCATAAAACAGGGAGTAAAAAGCAAACGAATCAGTAGCTTTGACCGTTCGGGCGGAAACAACGACAGATTTGAGAATATTGCTCCGGGAGAAACCCGGACCCTTGCCGAAATAGATGGTGCAGGAACCATCAACCATATCTGGATCACTATTAGTCCGGAAGCCCCCGGGTTGAACAGGTCGGATATCATTTTCAGAATTTACTGGGATGGGAACGAATACCCCTCCGTGGAATCACCCATTGGCCCTTTCTTTGGTCAGGGCTGGGATGAGACCTATCCCTGGGCCTCCCTTCCGCTGGCTGCCTCCCCTGTCAAAGGGAATGCTTTGGTATCCTACTTCAAAATGCCCTTTGCAAAGGGGGCTAAAATCGAGATTGAGAACCAGGCCGATATCAAGATTGCAGCCTTCTATTTCTACATAGATTATATGGAACAGGAGCAAAGTGCAGAAAACCTGGCCTATTTCCATGCCTGGTACAATCAGCAGGTGACAGAAGCAGCTCCTGAAGGAGAAAACGAATGGGGCCTGCTATCCGATGAGGTGGGCAAAAATCCCCTTGGTGAACGAAACTATAAGATCTTACAGACCGAAGGCAAGGGACATTATGTGGGTGTAAACTATTTTGTGAATTCCCCCACCCCGGTCTGGTATGGCGAAGGAGACGATATGTTCTTCATTGACGGGGCCGAAAAGGCAACACTTCACGGAACCGGTACAGAAGACTACTTTAACTCCTCGTGGTGCCCCAATGAAAACTATCAGCATCCCTACTTTGGTTATGCCCGTACTCCTGATGATATCGGCTGGCTGGGGAGAACCCATTGCTACCGCTTTCATATTGACGATCCCATCTTCTTCGATCAAGGACTCGTTTTTAGCATAGAACATGGTCACAACAACTACCTTACCCTGGAGATGTCCAGCGTGGCTTACTGGTATCTGGATAAACCCTCAAAACTGGAGCCCATTCCCGGGAAAGAAGAGCGAAAACTCTTACCTGTGATCAATTTCCTGGACATGCATCGCTGGCGTCACGAATGGCGAAAGAATATGGGTGAGAACACGAATCCATGGGGGAACGAACGCATCCCCGAATAATATCATAGCATTATGCCAACCCTTCTACTAGACCAGCAGAAGTGCCTTCAGAATATGGAAAAGATGGCCCTTAAAGCGGCACGGCACAGCCTTTCCTTCAGACCGCATTGCAAAACCCATCAGTCGGTAGAGATTGCTAACTGGCTGCGGGATTTCGGGGTGAATGCCCTTACTGTATCCTCCTTTCCTATGGCCCGTTACTTTGCAGAAGCGGGATGGGAGGACATCCTGGTGGCCTTCTCTTTTCATCCTGGTGATTTAGAGAAGCTTATGGAATTATCGGAACGATGCAAGCTCTCCATCCTGGTGGATAGTCCTGCTGCACTTCCCTTTCTTCATCATATCCCCATGCAGATCGGCTTCTATATTGATATCGATACCGGCTATGCCAGAACAGGGATCAAAGCAGAGAATCTCGATTTGATTGAGCAGATTATCGTTAAGGCGAGAACTAGTCCTAATCTGGAGTTTCGTGGATTCTACTGTCATGCAGGCCACTCCTATAAAGCTGGAAGTCTAAAAGAAGGAGATGAAATTCACCACAAGGCACTCAGAGACCTGGGTGGATTAAAGAAGCAGTTTGGACTCTATTCTCCTAAGGTCCTTTATGGTGATACGCCCTCTTGCAGCAGACAGGAGGATTTCGGGAAAATTGATGAAATCACCCCTGGGAACTTTGTTTTTTACGATCTTATTCAACATACCCTTGGTGCCTGTACCATGGAGGAGATAGCAGTGGCGATGGAGTGTCCCGTGGCTGGCAGATATCCGGCCGGGGAGCGAATAGTGATCCATGGAGGCGCCGTACACTTCTCAAAAGAGTCTCTGCTGGTGAATGGAGCTAGCATCTTTGGACAGCTGGTACCACGAAGCGAAGAGGGCTGGACCACTGCAGCAATAAAGAGATATCTCACTGGCATCTCACAGGAACACGGAGTAATGGAGCAGTGCGGAGACCTGATCAGGGAGGTCAATATTGGTGACAAGCTCCTCTTCCTACCGGTCCATTCCTGTCTAACTGCCTATCTGATGCGTGAATACCAGACCCTGGATGGCAAGCTGATTGCTACTCTAAATTCATAATCTAATGAAACTCATATTTACAAAGAAAGCACCTTCACCTGCCGGACACTATTCCCAGGCCATAGTTTCGGGCGGACTGGTATTCGTATCTGGACAGCTGCCCATCCACCCGCAGAGTGGGGAGATCAAGGCCACCATTGAAGGACAAGTGCACCAGGTTATGAATAATCTGGAGAACATTCTTTCTACTTCAGGTTCATCAATGGACAAGGTGGTGAAAGCAACGCTATATATTTCTGATATTTCACTCTGGGGAAAGGTTGATGAGATCTATGCTGAGCGCTTTGGCTCACATAAACCCGCCAGGGCTGTCGTTCCCACTCGTGAACTGCATTTCGGGTGCCTGATCGAAGTTGAAGTGGTGGCAGAGCTTGTTTAAGGTCAGCTCCGCGGTTTCCCATAAACATGATTGCCAACACGACGGATACGCTCCATCTCTTCAGGAGTGAGCGGCCCCGAGTCCAGGGTCTCCAGGTTTTCGCGCATCATGTCCAGGGTACGGGCACCGGTCATGCATACATCCACAGCCGGATTACTCAACACAAAACGGTAGCAATCCTTTGCTGTCAGCGGTGCTTCACCAGGGGGCATCTTGCTCTCTTTGAGCAGCTGTCCCCAACGTGTGGCCGTAAATGAGATCATACCTGGCCGGTTCTCTCCTCCACAGAAGGGAAAAACATCCTTCTCTGCACCGCTGTTGGCTGCATTATAGCGGACCTGGAAAATATCAAGGGGGCTCTCAAGCAATTTGGGGAAAAGCTTCCGACTGTGTCCCGATAAGGCAAGGTGACGCACCACCCCCTTTTCCTTTAAGTCCAGGGCCAGATTCATAAGCTGTTTTCGGGGTTTGTTGGGATAATACCCAAGCATCAACGCATCCACATACTCCAGCCCCAGCTTTTTCAATCCTTTGTAAAAGTGAGATCTGCCCAGCAAGGAAGAGTGCGTATACTCCATCAGACAAACCACCAGCTTATCCCTGTCGCCCCGCTGGCTTATGTTACGGATCGCTTGAATCATCTCTTTGGAGCGCCCCTTCATAAAGCTACCCATCACGAAATAATTGCAGCCCCTTTCAAAAGCCTCCTCAAAGGCTGCTGCCGGGGCACCGTAGCTGGAGGATATCCCCAACCTGCCCACCTGAAGGCCGGTCCGGCCCAGTATGCAAGGTTCACTGAAATTTTTCATATCACCGTGTTAGTACGGCTAAAGATAGAATAAATGAAGCATTCGATCCAGGTCCTGTCAACCAGTAGTCCCCATGGCGCTGGCAATAGCATTGACACTCAGGAGAAGATCCTGTAGCAGTTGCCCGGCCCGACTGTTTTCACCCTTTTTCTGCGCCTGCCTCCAAAGACCCAGTAAGTGCACCTGCTCCTGATGCAGAGGCAACAGTGCTTCGGCCCTTAAACGGGTAGATAGGTGATGGTTCACACGACGCTGGGAGATGGGAGAGTCAAGCAGGTCAAGCATCATTTCCCTGGTTAGCGTCAGTTCCTCAAGCAGCATGCTGAGGATATCCTCCCTTACCTGTTTCTCCTCCACCAGTCCGGCATACATGGTCATGATCTCCTCATCGGTGGCGGCCAGGCTGGTATCCACATTTGTGAGAACATATCTGACAAAATCATCCCTAAGGGCCAGCTTCTTCAGGAGATTGTACTTTTCCTTTTGGGCTGTTTTCATCTTCATGAGAGTGGAGCCCACCCCGTACCAGCTGGAGATGTTCATCCTGGACTGCGTCCAGCTGAAAACCCATGGGATGGCGCGCAAGTCCTCCAGGCTTCGCTTTCCCCGGCGCCGTGAAGGACGTGAACCAATCTTGCTTGATTCGATCACATCGATGGGAGTGGCCTGTTCGTAGAAGCGGATAAAAGAGGGATGAAGAGTCAGTTGTTTAAATGCCTTGTAGCTTTCTTCGGCCATATGGGAGAAGAGCGTACTTCGGAAAGGATCATTCTCAGGTTGATCCAGGTGATTGATAATGGTCTGATAGCTTGTGCCGGCCAGCAGCAGCTCCAGATTATAAGCAGCGTTCCCCTTATTGGCATACTTGCGTTCAATGGTCTCTCCCTGCTCGGTGATCCTAAGAAGCCCGTTCAGCGTGGAGGATGGAAGGGACTTCAGAAACCAGTGGGTCGGGCCTGCCCCTCGACTGATGGTCCCTCCTTTGCCATGGAAAAAACGGATGTTCACACCATGTCTCTTCCCAACTTCTGCAAGCTTCACCTGTGCATCGTAGAGGTGCCAGGTGCTGGCCAGGATCCCTCCGTCCTTATTACTATCGCTGTAACCGATCATTACATCCTGCACGGGGACTGCCCAGTTTCGCTTTTCCCTCACATACTCCAGACCAAGTTTCGTCACTTCGTGAGAGAGAAACTGGTCCAGGATTACAGGGGCTGCCTTCAGATCCGAAATGGTTTCGAACAGGGGCACCACCGGCAGTGGACAGACCAGACCTTTGGGAGTCAACCTGGAGAATCCCGCTTCCCGGGAAAGAATATAAACTGTGAATAAATCAGTCACATTACGGGTCATGCTAACAATTAGCGAACCCAGGGCCCGTTCTGAGTATGTCCGGATATATCTGCGAAGGGCATGAAAGATTTCAACAGCTTCCCTGGCCTGCTCTGAAGGAAGGTACTCGGTACGTGCATTAAAGGGCCGGTTCAGATCCAGCTCCTCGAGAATAAGTGATTCAAGCCAGGCTTTTTTTCCTGATAGCTGCTTATATTCCTCTGGTACTCCGCTCTTGATAAGCTCAATTAAGGCCTCTTCAAAGTACTGGCTGTTCTGCCGGATATCCAGTCGCGCCAGGTGAAATCCAAAAATCTCCAGGTGACGTATTACTTTCTGTACATCATCGAATGCCAGGAACTCTGCACCATAACTTATCAGTGTAGATTTCAGTAAGTTCAGATCGCGGACCAAAGCATCGGAATGACGATAAGAAAATGGCTTATCGACCAGGTCCACACCCCCACCCTGCTGCTCGGCCACGGGAAGTTTCAGTTTCAACAAACGCACATAATACCTGAATGGCTCGTGTTGCCCGGAGAGAAAATCGGGCGACAGTTCCCTTTCAAGTTCATCAAGTCTCTGATTAAATTCTGATGTCAGGCAAGAATTTTCACAATAGATACTCACCTTATCGGAGAGATTATCCAGCCGGGCCAGTACCAGTTTCATGGCATGCACCCTGAAGGCTTTCAGTGTCTGGGTTGTAACCTCTGCAGTAACCATCGGGTGACCATCTCTGTCACCTCCCACCCAATTACCAAAAGTTATGGTCGGATATTGCCGGGAGTCGTGTACCAACGCAGGATCATACCCTGCCTCTTCCCAGGCCTGTTCAAGCCTGTAATCCAGCATAGGAAGGACTTCAGGAAATACCTTATAGAAATAGTGTAATACATTCTCCAGTTCCGACTCCAGGGCTGGTTTCTCAATAAAGATCTCGCCAATAAACCAGAGCTTATGCAGGATCCTTTGGATATCGTGTTTCACTTCCTGCTGTTCGTACCTGTTGTACATGGAATTCTCCCTCTTAACCATCAGTAAGTAGAGTTGACGATAAAGAGTTAGTACCACAGGTCGTTTGGCTTCCGTGGGATGAGCAGTAAGCACCGGTTCAACTTCAATATGGCGGAATTGCTCCAGGATCTCCTCCCCTTTCACTCCCTGCTTCTTTAAATCGGAAAGTACATTGCCCCATAATCCATTAACACTATCGAGCCCTTGCTCATCATGTTTACGGCGTCTGCTCTGAACAGCACCGTTTACTTCTGAAAGATTGAGTAGCTGGAAAGCAATAGAATAAAGCCGGAGCACCTTATGCTTATCTGCGCCTGAAAAATCAGGAGCCCTTCCAGATAGCCAGGGAATCTGCCTGGCCAGGTCTGCTTCGCCATTTTCTTCTAAAACGACAGCAAAACATTGCAGTAAAAATTCCAGATCGCCGTAAGGCTTGCCCAGAAGCTCTTTAATTTTTGTGTAGCGGGATGTCATATCATCAATAACAAATACGCCTGCCGGGGGTTCATTAATCTTTCAAAGAATTTTAAAGACCTGTTCTAAATAAGGAGCATATCTGCATCTGAAAAAGGATCAAGGTCAGGCTTATATATTTTTTAAATTATATTCACCACTTGAAATCCGTTTAACCCCAATCTTACCTACCATGAAAAAAGCTGTTAGACTTCTCCTGATTCTTACCATTGTCAGTTTTATCGCTCCTGTACACGCACAGGATGCCAAGCAAAAAGGACTCGATGCCATCACCCAGCAGGCGGTGAAAGGACAACTTGAATTTCTTGCCTCGGACTGGACCGAAGGGAGGGCTACCGGACAGCCGGGTGCTTATATGGCTGCTGATTATATAGCCAGCCTTTTCAAAGTATACGGACTTCAGCCAGCTGGTGATATGGAATTTGAAAGACCCACAAGAGCCGAGCGGATGGCAGGAAAAAGGCCTTCCAGCTACAGAACCTTTTATCAAAGTTTCAACCTTATTGAAACCAGGGCAGGCAAGGATCATGAATTATCCCTGAGCGAAACAACAGCGGGAGGTTCACGCACCCTGAACTTTACCTACCAGACAGATTTTTCGGTGCAGGCCTCCGGGGTCTCTACAGAATTAGAATTACCAATAGTATTTGTAGGATATGGTCTCACCGATGAGGAGAATGGATATGATGATTTTAAAGATGTGGATGTAAAAGATAAGATCATCCTGAGATTAAGTGGCTATCCTGGTCATACAGACGAAACATCAAAAGCGTATGATACCTTTTCTTCAGATTGGGGTCGCGGCAGATGGACCCTGATGCGTGCAAAAAACGAGCGGGCTTCGGAGCTGGGAGCGGCTGCAGTTATAGAGGTAAATCCAGGTAGTGATGTTGGAGCTGCATGGGCAGCAAATCTTCCCTTTCGTGTGAACTCAGGAAATTATGAAGGTGTTAAACCCAGGGCCTCCTACTATGAAACCCGCATGAGCCTTCCTGGAAATGAGCTAAGCAGCGCTACGGTTCGCATCACAGTTTCAGATAGAGTAATGAATGAACTGGTAAAGGGTACGGGTGTAGATCTGGAAGCCTTCCAGGAAAAAGTGAAGAGTAGTTTGAAACCGGACTCCAAAGCACTTGCCGGGAAGAAACTGAGGGTTAAAACCACTGTGGATTCCAAACTTATCCGGGCCAGGAACGTAGTAGGCGTTCTTCCCGGGAAGGATACCACCGAGATTATTGTGGTTGGTGGACATTACGACCACCTGGGCATCCATGATGGCTGGATCTGGAACGGTGCTGATGATAACGGTTCCGGAACGGTTGGCGTCATGAGTATTGCCAGGGCTTGCATGGCCACCGGGGAAAAGCCCGAAAAAACTATTGTATTCTGCGCATGGACGGGGGAAGAGAAAGGACTCCTGGGATCCAGGTATTTTGCCGATCATCCTTATAATGATGCAAAAATGATCCTGAACCTGAACTACGATATGATCTCCCGTGACAATACAAATGATAGTCTGGGGAATATGTGTAGCATGAACTATACCAAGGCCTATTCTGTGCTAGAGGACCTGACCAATAATAACATTGAGGAATACGATCTGGATCTGGATGTTGCTTTCAGACCTGCTGCACGTCCACGTGGAGGTAGCGACCACTCTTCATTCTCTGCGAAAGACATCCCCATCATGTACTTTATGGCTGGATTCCCACCCGAGTATCACCAGCCCGATGATCATCTCAAACTTATCAACTGGGAGAAGATGACCAATATAATCAAGATCGGATACCTGAATATCTGGGATCTGGCCAACACGGAGTGGGGAGCTGACGAAACGGAATGATCTATTTGTAAACACGGCACCCATGAAACTTCCCTCTGAAAAAGAGTTTTTATCCCATATCTCCTACGACTCGGTGATCTTCGGATTTTCTGGAAAGGAATTGAAGATTCTGGTGATAAAATATCATACAGGGCACTATGCGCTTCCAGGGGGATTTGTAAAGCGAAATGAAGATCTATCCGATGCAGTGAAACGGGGACTAAGTGACCGTACCAGCCTAAGCAATATTTACCTGGAGCAGTTTCATACCTTTGGCAGTCTTAAGCGATACGATCCAGAAACCATGCAAGAGCTCCTGAAAGCCGCAGGGCTAAATCCCGATCCCTCCCACTGGATGCTCGATCGTTTTTTTTCCATCGCCTACTATGCCCTGATTAATTTCAAAGATGTGGATCCAAAACCAGATCAGCTTTCTGATTCCATCGACTGGTACGACATTCACAATCTACCACCCCTGATGCAGGATCATAACAAGATCGTGGCTATGGCGCTGCAGACCCTACGTGACAACCTGGATCGGAAACTGATCGGTGTTAACCTGCTTTCAGAGAAATTTACCATGAAAGAGTTGCAGGAAGTGCATGAAGTAATTCTTGAGAAAAAACTCAGGCGGACCACCTTCCAGCGAAAAATGCTCAGCCTGGAGATCTTGGAACGGCACGAAAAAAGGTATTCAGGAGAAGCGCACAAGGCCCCTTACCTGTATAGTTTTAAGAAATAGAGCAAGACTTACTCAACTTCCCTGTCATACCATTGTTCCCAGAAACCCAGTTTACCCCGGTCGGGAAGAGTTTGTTGCCCCACAATAGTATCCAGCAACATTACCTGCTCATTTTGCAGGTCATAGGGATCCCACTGCGGTAATCCCGAACCATTTGGATTTCCGCTGTTTGCAAAATTTACCCAGTAGGCTGACATCTGATCAGCAATTTGTTGATCAATGGCTTCCCACGGGCGATCGAGCGTATGCAGGTTATCATAAGCATAAACAATCTCTCCCGAATGGAATGCTCCGAAGGCTGTCTCTGGCGCATAGGCCGGCAACTCCCTGTTAAAGTTATACACCCAGGCCCCTGATCGTCCCGATTTCGTCTGCATCTTGGCCCAGGTATAGACCTGGATCCCAAAGGTTTGGTCACGGCTCATATCAAACTGAGATCTGGCAGCCTCCTCCTCGGTTGCGGTGGGATAGACGGCAAAGAAATCATCTGCAAGTTCCCCATACCTTTCCAGGATCTGTTCCCGGAAAATGACAGAAGGTTGCGGCCTGACTAACATTTTATCGTCCCTGTTCCATCCAATAAGCACCGGTACATCATTCTGATTCCCTTTTGCATAGGTATCCATAACACTTTCTGGAATGACATAGCCATCCACATAAGGCGAATTGAGACCCCCGGAAGCAAGCAGAATAGAATCTGAGGGCAAGGCTCGTAAATCATCCAATGAACCGGCCCCCATATTTTTTGCAAATACGACACCCAGTTCTTCAGCGGCAGAAAGATTGAGAGCAGGTCCGAGAGGACTGGAAACAAATGTAGCACCACTCTCAGCAATGGCCCTGTGGAAAATTCCTTTGGCCAATGGCGATACTGTAAGGTAGTTGACCCCAAATGCACCAGCCGATTGTCCGGCAATAGTCACATTCCCCGGATCACCACCAAACTGAGCAATATTCCTGTTTACCCACTTCAGGGCAGCAATCATATCAAGAATTCCGTAGTTACCTGAACTTTCATTTTCCGATTCGGCTGTAAGTTCAGGATGGGCCAGGAAGCCAAAAAGTCCCACCCGATAGTTGATACTTACAAAAACCACTCCCTTTGAAGCCATGGAGGCCCCATCATAAATGGCGCAGCCACTTCCCCCGGAACGAAATCCTCCACCGTATATATAGACAATAACAGGAAGTTTCTCTTCAGTGGTTTCTGCTTCGGTCCACACATTTAAATAGAGACAATCTTCACTAATTGGTTCGGCAGGGATCAGGAACTCTTCCGACCAGAACATAAAGGGCATTGGTTTCCCTTGCACCGGACTTGGGCCAAAGGCATCACAATCCAGTATACCCTCCCAGGTCTCAACGGCTTGTGGAGCTTTCCACCTTAACTCTCCCACCGGGGGAGCTGCAAACGGGATACCTTTAAACGAGACTATACCCGATTCTGCGTCCTGTACTCCTAAGATCAGGCCTTCCGGCAATTGAACCAACTCCGACAGGAGCGTAGGCTTTGTGGTACATGATCCCAATAAGAGGATCAGGACCAGATATAAATACCTTGACTTCATGTGCTAAAACATTAATTATTATGCATCTTATTTAAAAAGCAGGGGCGTAAATTCTGACAGGTAAACTCGCCAGTTCTTCCAGATATGCCCCCCATCACTTTCACGATAGGTATAGGGCATCCCCATGCCATCAAGTTTCTCCGTATACAACTTTACGTTGTTGAATAGAAAATCAGTTTTACCTATCCCGATCCAGTAGAGCTCGTAACCGTTCTCCATCTGGGTAAGTAAAGTCCCATCAATATCCTGGTAAACCTCCGAACTTACGTTCTGGTTGGGCAGGATTGCTGCTGAAAATAATCCAACATAGTCGAAGGTATTCGGATAGTAGCGCGAGATATGGAGGGAATGAAATCCACCCATGGATAGTCCGGCTACGGCCCTGTGCGATTTCTTCGACTTCACCCTGTAACTATCCTCCACAAAATTTACAATATCCATAAAAGCTCCCTCATAGCTTCCGTCCATGGTTCTCTGTTCCATAAACTGCGGCTTGTAGTAGCCCCTTATTCCTTCACCCGGAGCTGCCTGCTGAGAGACATTGCCATTGGGCATCACAACGATCATTGGCTCTACCTTGCCCTGTGCGATCAGGTTATCCATTATCTGCGAGACCCTTCCCAGCTCAATCCATGCCTCTTCATCTCCACCTGCACCATGCAAGAGATAGAGCACCGGGTAGGATGATCTGTCTGACTCATATCCCGGAGGAGTATAGATGGTGATACGGCGAGTCATATCAAGACCAGGGGATCCATACCAACGGCGGGTCACAGATCCGTGGGGAACATCGTTGACCTTGTATAGGTCGGCCTGTCCACCCGGTATCAGCAAAATGTTGGTATTGGTGGAAATATCACGACTCACAAAAACGTTGTTTGGATCGTTGGTCCGGACCCCATCAATCAGATATGCATAGCCATAGAGTTCAGGTGCCAAAACATCTGTGGTATGGCTCCAGAGTCCTTTATCATCTTTAACCATGTTGACCGAGCCGGGAACCCATCCTCGGCCGGCATCCAGTCACCACTTAACTCTATTTCTTCAGCTTCGGGTGCATTCACGTTGAAAGTCACAGTATGATTTTCGTGAATCTCCGGGGAAACAATTTCGGTTCCTCCAAATAGTGCCTGTTGCGCGAGCGAAGGGAATGTCAGCCAGGAGACAAATACCAGTGCAATAATCAATTGCTTTTTCATAGAATTATTTTGAATATTTATTTCGTAGTAATTTAGTTAAATACTTCGCTAATTGCAGTAATGTATTAAGAATGCCAGAGTAAAACATTTACTGTTCAAATATGTTAAAGATAAATAGTATTAGTCGAGAACTACTTAATGTAACTATCTGAGACAATAATACAATATGTTCACTATAATTCCTAATTCACTGGTCCCTGATAGGCTGAGGTTTGATAATTATAAGGATGTAGTTTAAATTTATTGAGAGATGTTCGGGTTCCTTATCATAATACTGCTGCTTCTTCCCATACAGGAAAAGCAAGACTACCCGCTAAAAAACGGGCGCCCCACCAGTAGGGGGATCGATAGTTATGTGGAGGATAATGCCGATGTGCTCATACTTGAGTTACAGGAATTTATTGGCGATACCCTATACAATGCTAACATCTATACAGAGGATCTTTCAAAGAACGAGGATCAAAACCCCCTGGAGCTGGGCAACTATTACCCAAATGAAATTTTCATTAATAATGCGGAGATATTCATTGCTTATGAACTGGAGGCCCTTCCCAGAAATGGCAGGGATACCATTATCAGTTCCAACCTGTTTGTAAAGGCCGCTGTGTTTCATGAGCTTATGCACCACTATATCTACCAGATTGGTATTGAGATGTTGCGGAAAGATCAAATCACAGTGGACAGGGCCTATCAATCTTTTTTTAGAATATACAGCTACCGAGAAGATCCGGGGCCCAGATTTATAGAGGAAGGGATCTGTGAGTACGTCACTTATAAAATGAATGAGACCATCTCTCAAAGGCGACCTTATATTCCCAGGAAACCTTCAGATCTGAACAATCCGGAAAAAGCCTATAAGGTATTCTATAAATACTCCGCTTATTCTCTTACTAAATTCCTCGACAATAGGAATTTAAAGGAAGGAATTAAGATATTACTACACAATCGTCCACCCTCAACAGAAGAGATCCTCAATCCCGAACTTTTCTTTGCCAAGCTTGAAGAGATCGACTAACAAGTACGATCAGAGTCAAAAGGAACGGTATTCTGTGTCCAGAAATTGATTGGCTTCTGCTTCCGCAAAATTTAAATCCGTCGTTATAATAGTTCTCGGTTTTGCCGATTAATTAGTCCTCCAAAGATTTGGTAAAAACTGGTAATACAACAAGTGCCTCCAAGTTACAAAATCATGTGCGCCATCGCTGCCAATATAGTATACATGTTCTATATTTCTCTTTTCCAGCTCTTCGTGAAATACTACATGCCTGGAGTCAGGTCTTGTTTCATTGGTTCCTGCTCCCACAAAAAGATAATCGATTTTATCATTCAGATCCGGGTCCTCAAATACTCCGGGGTTCAGATCCATAGATTCAGCTGCACTGAGCATCCCGATGGAGCCAAATACATCCAGATTATTTAGCCCGGTTATCTGAGCATGCCTTCCTCCCATTGATAAGCCGGCAATCGCGCGGCCGTGTTTGTTGGTCACAGTGCTGTAATTTTCATCAACCAATGGGATGATCACTTTTAACATCTCCTCATCAAATAGTTCGAAACTTCGTGGAGTATGGTCGGGATCCATCCGGTGTAAGACCTGATTGTTGGGTATCACAATGATCATAGGAAGCGCCTTCCCTTCAGCAATCAGATTGTCCTCGATAAAATTCACTCTTCCGAACATGGTCCATGTGGAGGCCACCTCGCCCGATCCACCTAAGAGATAGAGTACCGGATATTCTTTCCACGGATCATATCCGGGAGGCGTGTAAACAAACATTTCCCGTTCTCCATTCGTTACGTCAGAATGGTATATATGCCTGGTTATATTGCCATGCGGGACCTCCCTGGCATCATACCAGGCAGGTCCGTGCCCGTGCACTACCACCATACTGAAGCCTGGTTGATTGGCAAAGCCCACCAGAGTATTGGAAGGATCTACCACAGAAACACCATCAAGCATAAGTTTATAATAATAGATCTCAGGAGTCAGCGGCCCCACGGTCAGGCTCCAGAGACCTTCCTCATTTTTTGTAAACGGGATGGGTTCTCTGGTTTTTAATCCAAGTAAGATAGGGCCGGAAAGAGATAATTCTTTTACATCAGGGGCATTTACACGAAAAGTAACCGTATGATTATCGTGTACCTCCGGGGAAATGGTCCGGGCCATAAAGGGCGTGAGTCCATCCCCGATTGCCTGAGGAGCCCAGTCCAGATTTACATGCGCCTGTTGGGCATCAAGCTTTGGCAATCCGAAACACAGGATAAACAGAACTGGAATAGCATAATGTTTTTTCATAAGAATCAATTGTTAAAATCTTGTCTTTTTTATTCTGGCCAATCGAATTGGCTTTCGTCCATCCTGAAGAAGCGTACAGCATTGTTAAACAGGATATCTCTTTTCTGATCCTCGGAAAGGTATTGGGCATGTTCAATAACTCCCATGGAGGTTTCGAACAGACGTGGCCACATCATAAAATCAGTTCCGTACATAATTCGTTTTCCAAAACCTGCCTGTACGAGCCTTTTAATATAATAGTGGATTTCGTCCAGGGGGTAACTCCAGATAAAACCCGAAATATCGAGGTATACATACGCATTTGCCCCCATCAATGCAATCATCTCTTCCAACATGGGATATCCGGCGTGCATGACCCATATCTTCATTTTTGGATGCCGGGCAAGCAGATCTTCTAACAAAAATGGATTTCCAAGGGAGGCACGGTATTTGGGCTGTGAAAGGTTGGCCATTCCATTCCCTCCTGTCCCCATGTGTATACCCACCGGAATATTCAACTCCTCAGCAACGGCAAAATAAGGATCAAGAGCCGGATCGCTTGGAGATATGCCCTGGTACTGGGGGGCTACCTCAGCCATCACCTTGTAGAAACCATTGGACAAGGAATCGCAAAAAGCTTCCACCGTCATGGAAGTTGCATCGCTGATTCCAATTCCCGGAATAATTCTTCCGGGAGGAGCTGCATTCACCCAACTCCTTAGTACTTCTGCATCGCCAAAGGCCACCATGGTCATATTGAATTTCTTGATGCGCTTAATCACTTCATCCTTCATTTCTTCATCGCTGGTGGCAGGCATCAGTGGGTCAACACAATCTAAGTTCAGGAAAGACGGGGGGCCCTCGAGAGGATCGCCACCAGGCATATTACTTAAAAACCAGGGGCACACGGGATTGGCCCAGGCTGGATTGGTTTTCATAGCATGCACATGGATATCAAAGATTGGCAGATGCGTCACTTTTTCTTCTTCCTGGCCAAACAGTTGTATTGCCAGACCGGGGATTACGAGTAATAAAAGGAGTGCTTTTTTCATTTTGTTGGATTCATTAATTCATTATGGAACTTAAAATAGTGAAGGCATGGATCCAATCTCCAAAAGATCTTTATCATGATGACTCCGGGCCTCGATGGTATTGTCAAAAATCATGGTCTCCCCGTTTTGTTCGGTATAAGGATCCCATTGAGGTATCATTGTATTGTTGGGTTCGCCTGATCTTGCGAACGAGGCCCATGTTTTACTCATTTTCTCTGCCAGGGCATAAGCTTCCGGGGTACCCCCGTTATACTCTTCATTACGATGTATGTTATTGAATACAAAAGCAATTTCCATGCAATGGCCCGATTTCAACATTCCATCCAGAACAGGTGAATCCCAGGTGAACAGATACATATAAGCAGGCGCCCCTCCTTCCACTGAAGATTTGATATTGGCAAAGTCTACAGAGCCTGGCCGGAACATGAAGTCTATATCCATCATATCCGATGGCATTTTGGTATCCGGATAGGCCTTATCGAAGGCCGCCACAAAAGCATCAGTCTCATCCTTGTAGGTCTCTTTAAGGTGTTCGATGACCTCCTCACGGCTTCCCTTGAAATAGGGAGTTCTTGAACTTTGTCCAAACTCAGTTTTGGTGGTTCCGATCATCAGGGGAATATCTTTTGAAATAGCTTCACCATTGGGATCTCCTGTTTGATAAGGCAGGAACTCCCCGTCAAGCACAGGAGCCCAGCCCAAGCGTAAATCCTGGGCTTCTCCCCTTACTTTGTCAATGGCTTTGTTCCCTGCAGCCAGCAACTCATCATGGGGTATCTCTGTCAATTTATCCACCTCCAATTTTGATAATCCCAGAACATCAAGCAAGGCGAGACCGATCTTACTGGTTTGTTCCTGATCCCTGAAATTAGGTTTCCCCCCGCTTTGCATAATGGCTTTATGGAATAAACCTTTGGCCGACGGAGCATACATCAGGGTGGCAACCTTTCCGGCACCTCCGGATTGTCCAAAAATGGTCACATTAGCAGGATCCCCGCCAAAATTCACAATATTGGCCTGCACCCATTCCAAGGCAAGCACAATATCCATCATCCCCACGTTTGCAGATTGTTCATACTTCTTATCCACCGCAGAAAGATCCAGGAATCCCAAAACATTCAGCCGGTGGTTGATGGATACAACGACAACACCTTCGCTGCCGCTTAAGCTTTCACCATCATAGGTAGGCAATTCACAGGAAGAACCGGCTGTATAACCTCCGCCATGCAACCAGACCATAACAGGCCTCTGTTTTCCATCTTTAATTCCCGGAGACCAGACGTTGAGATTCATGCAATCTTCTTCCTTCATGAACCAGAAATTATGCTGTTGTGCAAATTCCAGCTCGTCCCATAAGATCATGGATGCGACATTTATAGGGCATACGGGTCCGTAAGACCTGGAGCTTCGAACCCCTTCCCAGGGATCTGGTTTTTCCGGAGGCATAAACCGTTCGGCTTTCGCGTAGGGGATTCCTTTAAAATTATATACCCCTTTGTGCACATAGCCGATTACATTTCCCGATTCGGTGCTTGTTAACGCAGTCTCAGAATCTGCAATCATCGGGTGAGAACCCGGGGATGAATATGGATCAGAGTTGGACACAGGCCCTTGATTCTGACATGCATTTAAAAGAATAAGGCCTATTACCAGCAGCAAGCTGGTCTTTGAAATGAGTTTCATGGTTTAATATTTTGAGTTTACTGAAGTGCATTAAAACAGTTTTGTCGCAAATATGGAAAGATAGTCTCGCCAGTTAGCCCAGGTATGTCCTCCTGAACTTTCATGGTATACATGCTCAATATTGGTTTTTTCGAGAACGTCCAGCAATCTTAAATTCGAATCCATTACAAAATCATCGATACCACAGCCAACCCAGTATAGATTGATTCCGCTACTCTTCAATGCTGTAAACTTTTCCTCCATATCAGTGCTACCCTCCCAAATTCCAGCGCTGAAAACACCAATGTATCCGAAAACATCGGGATACTCTGTTGTTGCTGTAACAGTATGGCCTCCTCCCATGGATAATCCGGCAATGGCACGATTCTCCTTACTCGCTTTTACCCGGAAATTATTTTCAATGAAAGGAATGACATCTTTCACCAGGCTTTTTTCAAATAAGCCACTGTATTGTCGATAATTCTCCCGGGTAAGTTCGGGGGCATCAGGTGCCGTTTTAAGCGACGATGTTTGAAATGCATTGCCGTTTGTCATTACGATAATCATTGGTATGGCTTTGCCTTCTGCGATCAGGTTGTCCATGATGTAATTGGCCCGTCCCAGGGAAGTCCAGGCATCTTCATCCCCACCACCTCCATGAAACAAATAAAATACCGGATACTTTTCATTACTGCTTTCATATCCGGGTGGCGTATATACATACATCCTGCGATTAAGATTCAATGATGGAGAATCGTACCAGACTTTGGACAATGTTCCGTGAGGCACATCATTAATTTCAAATATTTCAGATTTTTCACCCGGAATAATCAGCATGCTGGCATACCTGACTCCATCCCTCAAAGCATGGGCGTTTTTCGGGTCAATAGCACTTACTCCATCAATAAGAAAGTTGTAGTGATACATGGATGCTTCGAGGGGGCCAACAGTGACTGACCACACATCTTCAGCTCCTTTATTCAATTCAAGGGTTTCTCCCCATCCCATCCAGCTGCCGTTTATGGCGACAGTTTGGGCAGTCGGGGTGTGGACCTTAAAAGTTACCGTATTGTCAGCCTCAATTACCGGTGAGTCAAACTGGGGACTTTTCTGTCGATTTATTTCCTGGGCCCGAACTACATTGCCCAAAAGAGCAAATGCCAGAGCCACCAGAGCTGTTGTAAATATTCTGTTTTTCATGATAATATATTTGATCTATTAAAACTCAAAAGCCTTTCGGTCAGATTAACATAATAGATATGCCTGGTTTTCAGGAATTGCGGCAGACCTCACTTCAATAAAAGACAAGCATCCAGTCATTGAAAAATGGTGGTTCTTAGCCAATCCAGGCAATATAAACAGGCTTTTCCTCATGCTTCAACTCCCGTAAAAATGAAAAAGGTCTGATTCGAGGGTGTCGGTTAATCTGAAATAATTCCAAATTAACTGTTTATTGTCATGGCTTGAGACAATATCATTGCAAATTAATATTTTTTTGTACCTTCTCCGGCATAAACTAACACCTATTCGCCCTGTTGATAACTAAACCCTTTATAATTACGTTCCTAAAAGAGCGTTATATGTTACTAACCCAAAAACTTCCAACTATGCATTTTTCTTTAAAATGGAGAAGCGGCATACTGTCGCTATTTCTCCTAGGATTTACCTTGTTCACAGCTTACGCTCAGGAAAGAACAGTAACGGGTACTGTCTCTTCTGAAGATCTGGGACCACTTCCAGGCGTAAACATTGTGATCCAGGGCTCCACTCAAGGAGCAGTAACGGATTTAAACGGACATTACAGCATCGACGTTCCCGGGCCCGATGCAGTCCTCGTATTTTCCTTTATTGGTTATACAACCGTTGCGATACCAGTTGGCGATAAGGCGATCATTGATCAGGCTCTTGTCTCCGACGTAACTGAACTTGACGAGATCGTCGTTACCGGGTATACTTCAGTCAGAAGGGGGGATATTACCGGAGCTGTATCCATTGTGGATACAGAAGATATGAACCAGATAACCTCTGCAAGTGTTTTGCAGAAACTGGAAGGACGCGCTGCAGGTGTACAAGTCAATGTAAACGGGCAGCCCGGCAGCCGGAACACGGTCCGTATCAGGGGAATCAGCTCCTTTAGCGACAACGATCCACTCTATATCCTGGACGGGGTCCCAATTGAAACAGCACACCTTAACTACCTAAATCCTAATGACATAGAGTCAATGCAGGTATTGAAGGATCCTTCCACTGCCTCGGTATATGGTTCCCGTGCAAACAACGGTGTAATCATTATTACCACCAAGAAGGGACAGAAAGGAAAAGCCAGGCTAAGTGTGGATGTGAATGTGGGCCTTCAGAATCCTGTAAATGGTCTGGACAACATTCTGATCCAGGATGCTTTGGATTATCACTCAATTGTGAAGCAGAGCTATGAGAATGCCGGATTGGCAGTTCCCACGAACATTTACGGCGATCCCAATAACCCGACTATACCTAATTACACATGGCCCAACAACGGTGTAGACCAGACCATGACAGTGGACGAGAGTCTATATTCCTGGCCGGACTATCTGATCATGCCGGCATCCACAGGCACCAACTGGTGGGATGAAGTGTTTGATCCCTCGCTGGTCCAGGATTACAACATTGGGATGAGCGGTGGAGGCGACAATTCGGTCTACAATGTTTCCCTCCAGTATTACAACCAGGATGGTACCATGAAATATAACTGGCTGGACAGAGTTTCCCTCCGGGCCAATACCGAGTTCAAATTCGGACGATTAAGCATCGGTGAAAATTTTGCCGTCTCCCGGATTCAGAATACTGCAGGTCTTGGGTCCTATAGTACCACTAACCAGAACATGGGAGAAGGATCGATCGTCAATAATATTATTAAAATGCAGCCGGTGGTTGCGGTGTATGACATCGACGGATATTTTGGAGGTGCAAAGGCCAACTCGCTGGGTAACGCTACCAATCCGGTTGCACAGGCTTACAATGCCAAGGACAACACGAGAACTACCAGTGTGCTGGTCGGAAATATATATGCCGCACTCAATATCCTTGATGGATTGCAGTTTAAAAGTAGTTTCGGTGTGAATGCCCAGAATTCCAACTACAAAGGATTCAATTATCCTACACCTGAAAACTCGGAACCTACCATGGTCTGGAGCATGAATGAGGATTATGCAACACAATTAGAATGGACCTGGACCAACACATTAAATTACGTTAAGACATTCGGTGCAAACCACAACCTTAATGCGCTGCTCGGGTATGAAGCCATCGATTATCAGAGAAACTCGATGAATGGCGGCATGGCCGGGTATGTTTCCACTGTTCCTTCCGCCTGGTATATCCAGGATGCACTGGGGGATCCCAGTACAAAAACAGTTTTCAGTTACGGTGCCATCCACTCACTTGTCTCCATGTTTGCTAAGGTGGACTACAATTTTGCTGGCAAGTATTACCTGAGTGGTACCATCAGGAGGGACGGTTCTTCGAAATTCGGAGCTAACAACCGTTACGGAACGTTCCCTGCATTCAGTGCAGCATGGCGTGTTTCTGAGGAATCTTTTATGGGCAACCTAAGCTGGTTGAGCGACCTGAGGATCCGCGGTGGATGGGGTCTTACCGGAAACCAGAGTATCCCATCAGGAAGGACTTCAAACCAGTTCGGGGGAAGTACTAATAATACGTTCTACGATATCAACGGGACCAATACCTCCCTTGTTACTGGTTACCGGATGACCTCATTGGGCAACGAGGATATAAAATGGGAGGAAAAT
>Ga0164313_10000069_pt1 | contig 61443 bp, 43 predicted proteins | sample GuaBasSedimGuay4_FD_113735 | JGI IMG/M metagenome (GOLD analysis project Ga0164313, IMG submission 113735) | Subseafloor sediment microbial communities from Guaymas Basin, Gulf of California, Mexico - Guay4, Core 4569-4, 0-3 cm | ecosystem: Environmental > Aquatic > Marine > Hydrothermal vents...
TGGGTGCTGTTCCTCAACAGCGACGGCACGGTCAAGCAGCACCAGCGCATCGCCCAGGACAGCGGCGGCTTCGGCGGCGCGCTGGACCCCGACGACCTGTTCGGCACGTCGCTGGGGACGCTGCCCGATCGCGACGGCGACGGCGCGCCCGAGCTGGTCGTGGGCGCCGTCTGGGACGATGACGGCAGCGCGAACGCCGGCGCGGCCTGGATCCTGGCGCTGGAGCCCGACGGCCGCGTGGATTCGTGGCAGAAGATCTCCGAGACCTCCGGCGGCTTCAGCGGCGGGCTCACGTCGAGCGAGTTCTTCGGCGGCGGGCTGGCGGCCATCGACACGGACGCAGACGGGCAGTTCAGCCTGGCCGTGGGCGCCGGCAACGACAACGACTTCATCGGCGCCCCTGAGACCGGATCGGTCTGGGTGCTCAGCCTCAACCCCGCCCTGTGGCGCGAGCACGGCCTGGAGCTCGCGGGCGCGGGCGGGCCGCCTCGGCTGGCGGGCAGCGGCGCGCTCACGGCCAACGCGCCCACGCGGCTCGAGCTGAGCGGCGCGGGCGCGGGCCTGACGGCGGCCTTCGTGCTGGGACTGAGCGCGCTCGAGGTGCCGTTCAAGGGCGGCGCGATGTTCCCCTTCCCCGACAGCATCAGCAGCCTGATGCTCACCGATGGGCTGGGGCAGCTGAGCCTGGACGGGGCCTGGCCCGCGGGCGTCCCGGCCGGCGTGTCGTTCTTCAGTCAGGTCTGGGTCGTCGACCCGACGGGGCCCTTCGGCCTGAGCGCCAGCAACGGCGTCTCGGGGCGCACGCCCTGACGGCGAGCTGCGCTGGAGGCAGCGGGTGCGCGAGGTAGACTCGGGCTCGCGCTCCTGCTCGCTTGATGGCCTGCTCCCCTCCCCACCGATCGCCACCGCGCCTGCGCTGGGCTTCGAGCGCCGCGCTGTTGGCGTCGCTCAGCGCTTGTTCCCCAGCGGAACCGGATGCGATCCAGTTCCCGCCGGTGGCGCACGCGCAGCCCACACCCCACGCCCCGATCGAAGTGCTGCTCACCGGGCATGACTTCCGCTGGGAGAGCCGCTACGCCGGGGCCGACGGGGTGCTGGGTTCGGAGGACGACATCATCCTGGACGACGCCCTGCACCTGCCGGCTCACGCCGACGTGCGCCTGCACCTCACCAGCCGCGACTACATCTACTTCTTGTCGGTACCGTTTGCGCAGCAGAAGGAGATGGCGGTGCCCGATCTGCTGCACAGCATGCGCTTCGACAGCGGCGCGAGTGCTCAGCACCGGCTGCCCGGCGATCAGATGTGCGGCTACGCGCACGACTCGCTGTTCATCGACCTGGTGGTGGAGTCCGGCGAGAACTTCGAGCGCTGGCTGGGGCGGCACGACTCGTGAACGCGCGCCAGCTCGGCTGCGGGATGCTGTTGCTGCTGGCGGCTTGCGACCCCGGGGGCGCTGCCACGGCCGAGCGCCCGGCTCCCCACTGGCCGCCCGTGCCCGCCGACGCCCAGGGCCTGCGCCACGTGTACCCGGGCGAGTCGATCCAGGCCGCGCTCGAGGCGGCCGCCGACGACCCCGAGCACAAGCGCGTGGCGGTGCACGCCGGCAGCTACCGCCCGGACGCAGCGCGGCAGGCGCTGATCTGGTTCAACGCGCGCCATGACGGCGTGGTGCTGGAGGCGCTGGGTCACGTGGTGCTCAGCGCCGCCAACCCGGACGCGGGCAACCCGTCGCGCTTCGGCTTCCCGGCGCTGGTCAATCACGTGGTGTACTTCGGCGACGGCGTGGGGCCGGACACCGTGCTGCGTGGCTTCGAGATCACGGGCGCCAACGGCTTCGTCACGCGCGCCGGCACCCCGCCCTCCATCCAGCCGCCGCTGGACGCTCCACGCCTGCAGCCCACGACGTTCTTCTACACCGACGGCGGCGGCATCAAGATCTTTGGCCGCAGCTACCCCACCATCGAGCGCGTCTCCGTGGTCGACAACTACGCCAGCCCCTGCGGCGCCGGGGTTTCCATCGAGCACCGCGGCTACACCGAAGGCGAGGTCGTATTCCGCGACTGCATCTTCCGCGACAACCGCTCGCCGCTCACGGGCGCGGCGGTCGACCTGCTCGACCACGAGTTGGGCAGCGCCGCGGTCTTCCTGAACTGCCTCTTCGTGGGCAACGCCTCCAACAGCGAGCTCGACAAGCGCGGCCGCAAGTACGGCAAGTGGAAGCCGCTGCACGGCTGCGGTGCCCTGACGGTGTTCCCGCACTCGCGCGTGCGGGTGGACCGCTGCACCTTCACGGACAACCGCAACGCGGTGGACGACAGCGCCAGCGGCAACCGCTACACGCGCTCCATCTTCTGGCGCAACCAGCTGCCCGGCGGCTGGGCGCCCGAGGCTCCCTACGAGCTGGACCTGGCCGACGGCGACGGTGTCTCCGACTGCGTGGCCGGAGGCGACTTGGTCGACCTGCGCGGCAGCATCCCGGCCGGCAAGAACGACCTGGCGGGCCCTGAGCCGGGCTTCGACCAGCGCTTCGTGCCACAGCATCCGGCCTACGCCGAAGTGGGCTACCGCCCGCCCGAGCAGCGCTGACGCCGCACGCAGCAAGCGCGACTAGGGACCAGGCTCCGCTGCTGGCATGATGGCTCGATGGCGCCCGCCGCCGAGCGCCACCGCCCGGCGGCTCACCCTCAGCGCGTACGACTCCTGCCACGCACCGTCAGACACCGTCAGACCGAGGACCCGCCCATGAGCACCGCCGCCTGCGCGCTCCGCCCCCTCTCGACCCGCCTCAAGCCCATCCCTGGCGCGCTGGTGCTCGCCGCCTGCCTGGGGGCCTGCGGTGGCGAGCCCGCCGACCCGTCTGGCGGCGGCACGAGCGCGGCCGCGCCCGCACAGGATGACCCGACCCAGGTCCCTTCGCCCGACAGCGTGGTCGAGTCGGGCTGGATGAAGGCCTACGAGGCGCGACAGCGCGAGAGCACCGATCAGTTCGAGGTCTTCCACGGCTTCGCGTACCAGGACCGCACAGCGCAGAGCGGCATCAGCTTCCGGAACCGCATCGTCGACGACGCCGGGCGCAGCTACAAGCCGGTGCACTATGACCACGGCAACGGCGTGGCCGCGGCGGACGTGGACGGCGACGGCAAGCTCGACCTCTACTTCAGCACTCAGGTGGGTTCTAACCAGCTCTGGCGCAACCTGGGCGACGGGCGCTTCGAGGACATCACCGGGCGCTCGGACGCGGCCCTGACCCTGGCCGACCGCATCGGCGTGTCGGCGTCCTTCGCCGACATCGACAACGACGGAGACGCCGACCTGTACGCCACCTCTGTGCGCGTGGGCAACAAGCTGTTCGAGAACGACGGCGGCGGGCGCTTCAGCGACATCACCGCCGCGGCCGGGGTCGGGCACCAGGGCCACTCGTCGGCCGTGGTGTTCTTCGACTACGACCGCGACGGCCTGCTCGACCTCTACGTCAGCAACGTCGGCGAATACACCTCCGAGACCCTGCGCGCGGTCATCAACGACGCCACCACGGCCCAGGGCGACACGACCGAGTACAGCTTCTACGACGGCTACTCCGACGCCTTCAGCGGACACCTCAAGCCCGAGCGCAACGAGACCAGCGTGCTCTACCGCAACCTCGGCGAGAACCGCTTCGAGGACGTGACCGACGCGCTGGGCCTGACCGACATCTCCTGGTCCGGCGACGCCAGCCCCTGCGACCTGAACCAGGACGGCTGGACCGACCTCTACGTGCTCAACATGCAGGGCCACGACGAGTACTTCGAGAACCAGGGCGGCGAGCGCTTCGTGCGCCGCAGCCGCGAGGTCTTCCCGCGCACGTCCTGGGGCGCCATGAGCCTCAAGGTCTTCGACTGGGACAACGACGCGGACATGGACCTGTTCATCTCGGACATGCACTCCGACATGAGCAAGAAGGTTGGCCCCAACGCGGAGCTGGCCAAGGCCGACATGCAGTGGCCCGAGTCCATGCTGCGCAGCGGCGGCCAGAGCATCTTCGGCAACAGCTTCTTCCAGAACGACGGCGACGGCAACTTCGAGGAGCGCTCCGACGAAGTGGGCGCCGAGAACTACTGGCCCTGGGGTCTCTCGGTGGGCGACCTGAACGCAGACGGCTGGGACGACGTGCTGCTCATCTCCAGCATGAATTACCCCTTCCGCTACAGCGTCAACTCCGTGCTGCTCAACAACCGCGGCCAGCGTTTCCTGCGCAGCGAGTTCCTGCTGGGCGTCGAGCCGCGCCTCGGCGGCGCCACGGCGACACCCTGGTTCGAGCTGGACTGCTCCGGCGTGGACGCGGAGCACCAGCTCTGCGAGGACCGCAGCGGGCGCATCACCGTCTGGGGCTCGCTGGGCTCGCGCAGCTCGGTGATCTTCGACGTGGACGGCGACGGCGACATGGACATCGTCACCAACGAGTGCAACACGCCGCCGCTGGTGCTGCTGAGTGACCTCTCCGAGCGCGCCGTGCAGCTGTCCTGGCTCGCGCTCGAGCTGGAGGGCAGCGCCAGCAACCGCGACGGGCTCGGCGCGCAGGTCGTGGTGCACGCCGGCGACCTGACCCAGACCAAGGTGCAGGACGGCCAGTCGGGCTACCTGTCCCAGAGCCGCATGCCGCTCTACTTCGGACTGGATGGCGCCGCGTCGATCGAGCGCGTCGAGGTGCGCTGGCCCTCGGGCACCACCCAGGTCCTCGACGGCCCCATCGAGGTCAACCAGACCCTGCACATCCGCGAGCCGTAGCGGCCGGCGCAGGTCGACTCAGGGTGTGAGCAACTCCAGGCCATTGCTGGCGGAGAAGCCGGCCGGGCCGGCCGCGTCCTGAACCCAATACTGCAGCACGAGTTGCACGCCAGCGGGCACCGCAGCGGGCCAGCTGGAGGGCAGGCTGACGCTGCCAGCGGCCCCCACCGCCACGGGCAAGAAGTCGCCGCCCGCGCCGAAGTCGGGCACCATGGTGCCGCCCTTGAAGAAGACGTTGAGCTGGCTGAAGCCGTAGACCAGCCAGGCGCTGCTGTTGGGCAGGGCGCTGTCCAGCGTGGTGGTCACCAGGTTGCCCTCACAGGGCAGGCCCGTGCCGCTCAGCACCGGCACCAGGCCGCCGCTGCCGGCCAGCCCGTTGCCCAGGTCCGTGAAGGCACCCACGGCGGGCGCGTCCACGCTCAGCGTGTACTGACCCAGGCTGCCGTAGTCGGAGTAGACGCCGCTCTTGCCCACGCCGTCGATGGTCACCACATAGCTGCCCGCCGGCAGGTTGCGTGCGATGGCCGCGTGGGTGGCGTTGCCCGGCTGGTCGATCTCCAGCAGCGCGCCCGTGCCGTCGTACAGTGCCAGCTCGATGTCCAGGTTGGGACCCGGCGTGTGCGGGTTCGCCGTGATGCTGATGAAGCCTCCGCTGGTCTCGAAGCTCCACGCATCCACGTCGGTGAACCAGCCGATGACGCCGTCCACGCTGCGCGCGGACACGTCGGGGCAGGCGCCCGCCAGGGGCGACGCCTCAGCCAGGCTGTCCCCCGCGTCGTCCGGGTACAGGTTGGTAGGCGCGCCGCCGATGACGTACAGGTCGAGCTGCGACGTGCTCGAGCCGGGGTAGTCCCCGCTGCTCCACTGCACCACCGTCTTGCCGAAGGGCGCGCCCATGATGGGGCCCCAGCTCGTGGCGCCGCTGCCGGTGCCCGGGTGGTACGTGCTGCCGTTGAGGCCGTCGTGCAGCAGGTGCATGGCGTGGCCGACCTCGTGGCTGGCCGACATCGAGCCCGTGTTGTCGCCCTTGTTGAACACGAACACCGGCGTGTCCTTGATGGAGCCGTAGGAACCCAGCACGGCGATGCCACCGCTGCCGCTGCCGAAGCCGCTGGTGACCTGAGTCATGACCACGCGCACGCCGTAGCGGTCGTCCCCCATGAAGCCCCCCAAGATGTCGTCGATAGGCGGCGCCTCGGTGGTCACATCCACATCCCAAGGCGCGAAGTCCTCGGCGACGTACTCCCAATGCGCGATGATCGACCGCAGCTCGCTCTCGCTGAAGCTGGCGCTGCTGCCGGAGCTGTTCCAGGCCGGAAAGTGGATGTTGTGTGCCCAACCATTCCCATGGGAGTGGTGACCGTTGAAGTCCAGGTAGATGACCTTCTTGCTGTCGGGGTCGGTGTGCAGCAGGAACGCCTGCGAGGTCGGAATGCTGCCCGAGTAGGAGGGCGCATCGCTGGGCCCGGGAGGCGGCGCCGGACGATCCACGAACAGCAGCGTGTCACTGCCCTTGAGCCACAAGGTGGGGTCACCCCGCAGCTCGGACCTCAGCTCATCGGCGCTCATGCCGTGACGCGTCGCCAGCTGCGGCAACTCGGCGCCCAGGCGCGCGATGGCCTGCTCACCCGAGACGGCATCGGGCAGGCTGGCGCCGGGATGCGGCGCGGGCTGCGTGACGGGCCTGGCCTGGGCGCGCAGCGGGGTGGGTGCCAGGCAGAACGCGGCCAGGGTCAGCGAGAACACGACACGAACGGCAGTCGGGCTGCACATGGGAGAGACCTCGGGAACTCGGGGAGAGGATCGCCGAGCGCATCGGGGAGCGTATCGGTCGGCCGTTCGGGGCGGGCGACCAGCGGGCGCAGCGGCTGATTGAGTATCAGGGCGATCTCGCAGACCGGCAAGCGGCGACCCAGGCTGCGGCTCGGACGGCGACCCCGGCAGCGGTGACCTCGAGCGCGCCAGGACCCTCGCAGAGCGCCTCTCCGGGCGTGCACAGAGCCTGTCTCAGCCGTTTCCAGCCTTAGCCGAAGCGACCGTTCACGTAATCCTCGGTTTCCTTCAGGCGCGGGCGCCGGAACACATCCTCGGTGGGACCGAACTCCACCAGCCGCCCCAGCACCATGAAGGCGGTGAAGTCGCTGGTGCGCAGGGCCTGCTGCATATTGTGCGTCACCATCAGCACGCTGTATTGCCCGGCCAGCTCCGCCAGCAACTGTTCGATGTGCCCGGTGGCGATGGGGTCCAGCGCGCTGCAGGGCTCGTCCAGCAGCAGCACCTCCGGCTCACCGGCGATGGCCCGCGCGATGCACAGGCGCTGCTGTTGCCCGCCCGACATGGCCAGGGCCGAGCTACGCAGGCGGTCCTTGACCTCGTCCCACAGCCCGGCCCCGCGCAGGCTCTGCTCGGCCATCTCAGCCAGGAACTGCTTGTCGCGCACGCCGTCCACTCGCAACGGGAAGACCACGTTCTCGAAGATGCTCATAGGGAACGGGTTGGGCTTCTGGAAGACCATGCCGATGCGCTTGCGCAGGGCGATCACGTCCACGCCCGGCCCCAGGATCGGGCGCCCCTCCAGCTGCATCTCGCCGCGCGTACTGACCCCCGCGACCAGGTCGTTCATGCGGTTCACCGAGCGCAGCAGCGTGCTCTTGCCGCAGCCCGACGGTCCGATCAGCGCGGTCACCTGCCCGCGCGGGCAGACCAGCGACACGTCGTGCAGCGCGCGCACGGCGCCGTACCACAGGGAGAAGTCGTGGATCTCCAGCACACTCTCGATCGCGCCAAGCGACTCGTGCACCGCCGTCGGAAAGGGCAGCCCGGCCTCGATGCTCTCGAACAAGCCGTCCACCGTGCCGCGCGGCTCGGTCGGCGCGCGCAGCTCCGGCCTGCGCTGTGATCGGCGCTCCGGCTCGCGCCGCGGGGCACGCACGGCCTGGCGCGCGGCCGGTACGGGCACCCCCTTCTCCGGCGCGGAGGCATGTGAGCGGACGGTCTCGATGGCCATGATGGACTCCTCGGTCAGACGGTCGCGCCGCCGAACTTGCGGCGCAGCTTGGCTCGCACGGCGACGGCGAGCAGGTTGAGCGCAACAACGATGGCGATCAGCAGCATCGTGGTGGTGTAGACCATGGGCTTGGCCGCTTCGCTGTCGGGACTCTGGAAACCCAGGTCGTAGATGTGGAAGCCCAGGTGCATGAAGCTGCGTTGCAGGTGCAGCGGGCCGGTAGGCAGCGGGCCCAGCGAGCCGCTCCAGTCGGACATGTCGAGCGGCAGCTCGTCGGCCAGCTTGACCGCCCCCACCAGCATGAGCGGCGCCACCTCCCCCGCGCCGCGCGCGATGGCCAGCACCATGCCGGTCATGATGCCCGGGGCCGCGCGCGGCAGCACGATGCGGCGGATGGTCTGCCAGCGCGTCGCGCCGCAGGCCAGGCTGCCCTCGCGCATGGAGTCGGGCACGGACGCCAACGCCTCCTCGGTCGCCACGATCACCACCGGCAGCGTGAGCAGCGCCAGGGTGAAGCTGGCCCAGAGCAGGCCGTCCTTGCCGAAGGTCGGGTTGGGCAGGTTGGCGGCGTAGAACTCCTGGTCGATCCAGCCGCCGACGATGGTGCAGAAGAAGCCCAGGCCGAACACGCCGAAGACGATGGAGGGCACGCCGGCCAGGTTGTTGACCGCCACGCGCACCACGCTGACGAGCAGGCCCTGGCGTGCGTACTCGCGCAGGTAGAGCGCCGCGAGCACGCCGAAGGGCACCACCAGCAGGCACATCACCAGGGTCATGGAGATGGTGCCGAAGATGGCGGGCCAGACACCGCCGGCGCTGTTGGACTCACGCGGGTCTTCGGAGAGGTACTCCCACCAGCGGCTGAGGTAGACGCCCATGCGCCCGGAGAGATCGAGCCGGTTGGCCGGGTAGGCGCGCACGATGTCGCTCAAGCGCACGTCCACGCTCTGCCCGTCGGCAGCGGTCAGGCGCAGCTCGGTGCGGTCGTTCTCGCTGCGCAGGGCCTCGATGCGCTCGAGCAGGCGCTGATAGTCGGCCGAGGCCTGCGCCACGACGACATCATGGCGCTCCGATTGCTCGCGCCAGGCCGCGCTGGCCTGACCGTGCTCCAGCGCCACCTCGCGCAGCCGCTGCCGGGCGCGCTCGATGCGCGCGTTGACCCGCCCCACCTCGTGATCCTCGATGGCCACCCGCTGCAGACGCCGGCTGAGCGCCGCGGCGTGACGCGACTGAAAGGCCTGCCAGGTGGCGTCGGGACCGGTGCTGACCGGCTCGCCATCCAGCAGCAGGGCCTGGGGCACGGCGTACAGGCGCCCGGCGCCGAGGCGCTCGAGCAGCAGCGCCCAGGGCGGCTGGCTGCGCCCCCGCAGCTCGCAGTCGGCCACCCACTCGTAGTGTCGGCCGGTGAGGTCAAAGTTCTCGCTGCGCACCAGACGCCGCACCAGCAGGCCGTCGGACGCGGCCTGCTCGGATGCGGCGCGCTCGCGCACCTGCGCGTCGTGCGCCTCGAGCCAGAAGTCGTCCGGCGCGAAGCGCTCCAGCGCCATGACCTCGCCCATGCTGTCGGGACCCGCCAGGCGCGCAAAGCGCTCGATGCTCCCGGGCCAGAAGCTGGCACCGCCCTGCCACAGCACCAGCGCCAGCAGCGCCACGATCATGGCCAGGGCCAGCAACAGCGCGCCGCCGCTGAACCACAGCATGACCTCGCCCGAGCCGCCGCCGCGCCGGCCGGCTGGCCGCGGGCGCCGACGTGGGCGGCGAGCACTGTCTGCGCTGGGGGGCTGCGGCATCACAGCGAACCCAGCTTGCGGCGTGCGCGCGCCCGCACCCACTCGGCGCCGGTGTTGAGCACGAAGGTCATGGCGAACAGCACCAAACCCGCCAGGAACAGCGTGCGGTAGTGCGCGCCACCCTGCACGGCCTCGGGCAGCTCCACCGCGATGTTGGCCGAGAGGGTGCGGAAGCCGTTGAACAGGTTCCAGTCGCGGATAGGCGTGTTGCCCGTGGCCATGAGCACGATCATGGTCTCGCCCACGGCGCGCCCCAGGCCGATCATGAGCGCGGAGAACACGCCGCTGGCCGCCGCCGGGACCACCACGCGGAAGGCGGTCTGCCAGCGCGTGGCGCCGGCCGCCAGCGAGGCGTGGCGCAGGTGCTCGGGCACACGGCCCAGGGCGTCCTCCGCCAGGGTGTAGATCACCGGGATGACCGCGAAGCCCATGGCGAAGCCCACCACCAGGGCGTTGCGCACCTCGTAGGGACCCAGCAGGCTGCCGCGCAGATCAAAGCCGGCCCCGTCCAGCAGCCGCGCCAGCCCGAACGCCAACGCGATGGCGCCGGCCGAACCCAGCGCGGCCGCCAGGGGCACGGGGCCCAGGCGCGCGCGCTCGAGCCCCGGCCCGACGCGCTGCCAGAGCTCGGCGAAGGCCAGTCCGCAGGCAGGCAGCAGCAGCAACAGCCAGCCGCCCGTGGCCTCGCCGGCGCCGTCCAGCCAGAGCATGACGTCGCCGCCGAAGAACAGGCGCTCGGCCAGACCACCCAGCAACGCCGACAATCCGAGCGCCGCCAGCAGCGCCAGACCCATGGCGCCCAGGCGCAGCAGTCCCTCGTGACGATCGGCCAGTGCGCGCGGCAAGCCGCTCCACAGGGCCGCGCCCAGCACCAGGCAGGCGGGCAGCACCAACAGCCAGGCCACGATCTCCGGCAACACCTCGGCGATGAAGGGCGCCAGCACGAGCCCCGCCAGGAAACCCAGCACCACGCTGGGCAGGCTGGCCATGAGCTCGATCAGCGTCTTGACTGCCGTGCGCCGGCGCCGGGGCATGAACTCGCTGGTGAAGAGCGCGGCCAGCAGCGCCAGCGGTGCGCCGAAGAGCATGCAGTAGACGGTGGCCTTGATGGTGCCGAACACCAGGGGCCACAGGCCCAGCTTGGGCTCGAAGGCGTCCGAGCCGCCGGTGGACTGCCACAGGTGATCGGGCTCGCTGAGGCCCTCGTACCAGAGCGGCGTGAAGAGCGCCGCCAGGCCCGCCTCGGGGTAGCCGGGGTCGAGGCGCCAGCGCTGCAGGCCGTCGGGGCCCAGCAGACCCAGCGCGTCCTCGCGCGGCGCCAGAGCCAGGCTCGCTCCGGCGGCGGGCGCCGGACCCTGCAGCTGGACCAGCTCCCGGCCGGAGGTCACCAGCTGCAAGCGCACCTGGCCGTCGGCCCAGGCCATGCCCAGCAGGCGGCTGCGGCGGCTGGGCGCCAGCGAGGCCACGGACGCGCCGCGCGGGCCGGCCAACGCGTGGGCCTGCACGAGCTGCCTGCCGTCCGCGCCACCGCCCTGCTCGGGTGTGCGATGGACGCTGAACCAAGCGCTGACGCGGCCCTCGCTGTCGCCCGTAACGAGTGTGTTGCGTCCCGCCAGCAGCGCGCAGGACGTGAGCGTTGCGCCGGGCTCGGGCGCCAGGTCAAGCTGCTCGGCGCGCAGCGACTCGCCAGCTGCGCCGGCGCGCAGGCGCAGCGCGCGGCCATCGCGCGCCGTCAGCAGCACCGTGTCGCCGTGTCCCATGAGGAACAGCCCCCAGGCCTGCTCGGCGTCGCCCGGCTGCAGCGGCAACGGCTTGCTGCTGCGCACCCGGGTGCGCTCGCCCGTGAGCAGGTTGCGGCGGCTGCGCAGGGTGTGCAGCGTCAGGCTGCGCTCGCCCTGCAGGGTGACGTAGGCCGACGTGCGCTCCGAAAGCACGGCGTCCACCAGGCGCACCGGACGCTCGTCGCCCGTCGGCAAGGCCTCGCCCACGCTCAGCTCGTAGCGCACGTGGCGCAGCAGGCCTTGCTCGGTGGCGGTCACCAGCCCGTCGCCCCAGGCTCGACTGGCGCCCGGTGCCAGCTCCAGCAGCTCCGGGTCGGCCTCGCTCGCGGCCAGCACCCGCGACGTGAAACCCAACCTGAGCTCGCGCAGCGTCCCGTCGTCAAAGCCCAGGATGCCCCGGTCGCCGTGCAGCGCCCAGGCGCTGGGCGCCGGCAGCTGGGCCAGAGGAGAGGAGCGCGCCAGGGTGGCGCCGCTGTCCAACGCGAAGAGCGTCAGCACCCAGCGCTCGTCGAGCACCGCGGCCAGCTGACCGTACTCATCGAGCTCCGTGCGCAGCGCCCGCGCCGGCGCCGGCCGCGCCACCAGCGCGCCGCCCTGCACCTCGGCCGACGAGAACAACGGCAGGGCCACGGCCAGCAGGAAACCCATGATCAGCACGATGGACGCGATGGTGCACAGGCCGCCGAGCGTGATCACCCCGCGCGCGAGGCGGTCGGCCAGCCGCGGGCCCAGGCGCAGCCCGCGCCGCTTCGGACGCTCACGCCGCGGGGCTCCACGCGCGGACGCGGACGCGGCGGCGTAGGCCGTCGTGCCCGCGGCCGCGCTTCGGCCACGCTCTGCGCCAGGGGGTAGCTTGGGTTGCAGCCTCAGCTCTCCGCCTTGGCCGGCAGCTCCAGCTCGACGGCACTCAGGGCCTCACGCGCGATGGCCGCGCTGACCGGGAAGTAGCCGGCCTTGACCACGTCCTGCTGGCCCTGCTTGCTGAAGATGTACAGCAGGAACTCGCGCCGCAGCGGCTCGAGCGCCGCGCCCGGCTGCTTGTTGACGTAGAGCTGCAGGAAGCGCGCCAGCGGGTACTCGCCGGTGTACGCGTGTTCCGGCGTGGCGGGCACCGCGGTGCTGGCGGCGTCGAAGGCCAAGGGCACTGCGCGCACGTCGGCGGTCTTGTAGCCGATGCCGCTGTAGCCCATGGCGAAGCGATCGGTGGCCACGCCCTGGACAACGGCCGAGCTGCCGGGCTGCTCCTTGACGCTGTCCTTGTAGTCACCCTTGAACAGCGCGTGCTGCTTGAAGTAGCCGTAGGTGCCGCTGGCTGAGTTGCGACCGTAGAGGCTGATGGAGCGCTGGCCCCAGGCGCCTTCCAGGCCCAGCTCACTCCAGCCGCGGATGTCATGGCTGAGCCCGCCGTTGCGCGACTTGCTGAAGACGGCGTCCACCTGAGCCAGCGTGAGCGACGGCAGCGGGTTGTCCTTGTTCACGTAGACCGCGAGCATGTCGATGCTGGTGGGCAACGGCGTGGGCTCGTAGCCGAAGCTGCGCTTGAAGTCATCGAGCTCGGCCTGCTTCATGCCCCGGCTCATGGGACCGAAGCTGGCCTTGCCGGCGATCAGGGCCGGCGGCGCGGTGGAGCTGCCCTTGCCCTCCACCTCGATCTGCACGTTGGGGTAGCGCGACTTGAAGCCCTCGCCCCACAGGGCCAACAGGTTGTTCATGGTGTCGGAGCCGACACTCTTGATGTTGCCCGACACACCCTGCACCGCACGGTAGCTCGGCAGGCCGGGGTCGACCTTGACGACCTGACCCGTGACAGGGAGGGACAGGGCCAGCGCGGCCAGGACGCCGCTCAGGAACGGGGAAGGCTTCACAACTCGTCCTCACACAGGGAATACGGGGCGGGGTCTGGCAGCGGACGAGCGCCCGCTGCAGTGGCCCGTATTCCACGCCCGAGGCGTGTCCGGCGCGTGCGCCGCGTGTGTGGATCGCGTGAAGTCTGCTACGCGCTCAGCGTCGAGGCTCGACACCAGCGCTCAACGCCAGCTCAGCTCTCAGGGCCCGCGCCTGAGGAGCGCCCCTACTCCCACTCGATGGTGGCGGGCGGCTTGCTGGAGATGTCGTAGACCACGCGGTTGATGCCCGTCACCTCGTTGATGATGCGGTTGCTCACGCGCCCCAGCAGCTCGTAGGGCAGCGGCGACCAGTCGGCGGTCATGAAGTCGGTGGTGTCGACGGAGCGCAGGGCCAGCACGTTCTCGTAGGTGCGGGCGTCGCCCATGACGCCCACGGACTGCACCGGCAGCAGCACGCAGAAGGCCTGGCTGGTGCGCGCCATCCAGCCGCTGGATTCCAGCTCGGCGCGGAAGATGGCGTCGGCCTCGCGCAGCACGGCCAGACGCGCGGGGGTCACCTCTCCGGGGCAGCGCACGGCCAGGCCGGGGCCCGGGAAGGGGTGCCGCGCCACCATGGCGTCGGGCAGGCCGAGGCGCCGTCCCAGCTCACGCACCTCGTCCTTGAACAGCTCGCGGAAGGGCTCCACCAGCTTGAAGGCCAGGTCGTCCGGCAGCCCGCCCACGTTGTGATGCGTCTTGATGGTGGCCGTGGCCCCGCCGTGGGCCGCCACCGACTCGATCACGTCGGGGTAGAGCGTGCCCTGGGCCAGGAACTGCGCGTTGCCGCAGCTGCGCGCCTGCTCGGCGAAGACGTCGATGAAAACCTTGCCGATGGCGCGGCGCTTGGCCTCGGGGTCCGTGACGCCGGCCAGCTCGGATAGAAAGCGCTCGCTGGCGTCGATGTGGCGCAGGTCGATGCCGAAGCCCCCCGCGCCGAAGGTCTCCACCACCTGGGCCGCCTCGTCCTTTCGGAGCAGCCCGTTGTCGACAAAGATGCAGGTGAGCCGGTCGCCCAGGACGCGCTGCAGCAGCATGGCCAGGGTGGAGCTGTCGACGCCGCCGGACAGCCCGCAGATCACGCGGCCGTCGCCGACCTGCTGCAGCACGGCTGCGCCAGCCTGCTCCAGGAAGCCGCCCATCTCCCAGCTGCGGTCGGCGCCGCAGCGTTCGTGCAAGAAGGCGTCCAGGATGGCTCGGCCCTGCTCGGTGTGCGTGACCTCGGCGTGGAACTGCAGGCCCAGGAAGCGACCGTCCAGACCCTCCACCGCCGCCACGGGGCAGCTGTCGGACTCGGCCAGCAGGCTGAAGCCGTCGGGCAGATCCTCGACCCGATCGCCGTGGCTCATCCAGACCACGCTCTCGCCCTGCGCGCCGGGCAGGCCGAGGCTGCGCAGCTGCGTGCGCCCATACTCGCCGCCGCCGCTGCCCGGGCTGACCTGGGCGCCCATGAGCTTGAGCGTGGCCTGCATGCCGTAGCAGATGCCCAGCACGGGCACGCCCAGCTCGAACAGCGCCGGGTCGACCTGCGGAGCGTCGGCCTCGTAGACCGAGCGCGGGCCGCCCGACAGGATCACGCCGCGCAGGGCGCCCACATCGCGGGACAGCGCGGCCAGCTCGCCGCCGGCCGGGTGGATGCGGCAGAACACACCGGACTCGCGCACGCGGCGGGCGATGAGTTGGGTGAACTGGCTGCCGAAGTCGACGATGGCGACGGCGTCGTGCGACTGACCGAGTGATGCGCTCATGGCTGGCTGTGGTAGTTGGGCGCTTCCTTGGTGATCTCGATGTCGTGCGGGTGGTTCTCCCGCAGCGCGGCCGCCGACACGCGACAGAAGCGCGCGTGGCTGGCCAACTCGGGCAGGTTGGCCACGCCGGCGTAACCCATGCCGGAGCGCAGGCCGCCCACCATCTGATAGACGAAAGGAGCCAAGGGCCCCTTGTACGGCACCAGGCCTTCGACACCCTCGGGCACCAGCTTGTCGGCCGCGTCCACGTCGCCCTGGGAGTAGCGGTCCTTGCTGCCGTCCACCATGGCGCCCAGCGAGCCCATGCCGCGCACGGTCTTGTAGCTGCGGCCCTTGTAGAGCACGCGCTCGCCGGGGCTCTCGTCCAGTCCGGCAAAGAGCGCGCCGATCATGACCGCGCTGGCGCCGCAGGCCAGGGCCTTGACGATGTCGCCGCTGTGCCGGATGCCGCCGTCGGCGATGACCGTCACACCGGCCGGCACGGCCACCGAGGCCACGTCGGCGATGGCCGTCAGCTGGGGCACGCCCACCCCCGCCACGATGCGCGTGGTGCAGATGGAGCCGGGGCCGATGCCGACCTTGAGCGCGTCGGCGCCAGCGTCGATCAGCGCGGCGGCCGCATCTGCGGTGGCGATGTTTCCGGCCACCACGTCGATGTCGTGGCGAGCCTTCAGCTGGCGCACGGTCTCGATCACGTTGCGGCTGTGTCCGTGGGCCGTGTCCACCACCAGCAGGTCGACGTCGGCCGCCACCAGCGCGTCGGCGCGCTCGTGATCGTGCACGCCCACCGCCGCGCCCACGCGCAGGCGGCCCTTGTCGTCGCGACACGCGCCGGCGAAGCGCGCCGTCTCGTTGATGTCGCGCATGGTGATCAGACCGGCCAGGCGGCCCTGTCCGTCCACCAGCAGCAGCTTCTCGATCTTGTTCTGGTGCAGGCGGTCCTTGGCCTGCTCGAGATCGGTGTCCGGGTCGCCCGTCACCAGCTGGCGTGTCATGACCTCGGAGATGGCGGTCTCGGGCGCGCGATGAAAGCGCAGGTCGCGATTGGTGAGGATGCCCACCACCTGCCCGTTGGCCTCCACGATGGGCAAACCGGAGATGTTCTGGCGCGACATGATCTGCTGCGCCTCGCCGATGCTGGCCTCCGGCGGCAGCGTCACCGGGTCGGCGATCACGCCGTGGGCGCTGCGCTTGACCTTGCGCACCTCGGCCACCTGATCGGCTGGCTTGAGGTTCTTGTGGATCACGCCCAGCCCGCCGTTGCGTGCCAGGGCGATGGCCAGAGCCGACTCGGTCACGGTGTCCATGGCAGCGGACATGAGCGGCACGCCCAGGCGCAGGCGCGAGGTGAGCCAGGTGCCCGTCTCGACCGCGCTGGGCACCACGTCGGAGGCCCGCGGCAGCATGAGCACGTCGTCGAAGGTCAGGCCTTCGGTGACCACGCGCTCGGACAGCGCGGGGATGGAGGTCAGCCGCGGGGCTGATTCCTGTCCAGAAGCCGGGTCAGAACTCTTGTCGGCGCTCGAGGCGGCCGGGCTCTGCGGGGAGTGGGCCTGCCCAGAGGGGGTTGTACGCGTTTCCATTGGGCGATTGGACCACACGCACCCTGCCGATGGAACGCTCCCCACGAAAGAACCCGGGCTCCCGGGGACGAACCCCCGAGAACCCGGGCTGCGAGAAGAAGAAGGAGAGTGAAGCTCCTATCGCGCCGGGGGCCGGGTGACTTGAACGCGCAGCGCGCGCCGTCAGCGCCGGTCTCTGGGGAGCGGCGGTCCGGCCCGCTCCTTCCAACCCGGAAAGAGCCGCGTGCCATCGTCGTCCATGGCCGTCCAGAGCGCCGTCGAGGGCAACAGCCAGCCGCTGTTCGAGCGGTACTGCAAGTACACGGCCCACCAGGAATCCGGCGACCCGGGCAGCAGCTGCAGCCGGTGCGTGACGTGTTTGAACTCCCGGCCCCAGGCCGGCTGCGACTCGGCCGGACCGTCCTGCAGCAGCAACGCGAAGAAGTGTCGTGACGCCACCTGGGCCTTGACCCGCTCGGGTCCGGGCGGGCGCTGCAGCGCCTGCTTGCCCCACAATCGCGCCAGGGTCAGCACGATGTCGAATGACGCCGCCGGATCCTGCTGGAGCAGGAACTCGGCCCGATAGCAGGCCTCATCCAACTCTCCCACCCGCTCCAGGCAGCGGATCAAGGCCGTGTTCACGCTGGGGTCACCGGGGCTCGTAGCGAGCGCCGCGCGAAAGCAACTGAGGGCCTGCGCGTCATCGCCCAGGGCCAGCTCCGCCTCGCCCTGCTTCATGAGCAGGCTGGTGTCGTAGGTCCACAGGCGGCGTGCGCGGCGATAGTGGTTGCGGGCGCTCTCCCAGTCGCCGGCGGCCATGGCCAGGTCGCCGAGATGCTGCTCCGGCAGATGGCCGCCGACACGCAGCGTGGCCATGCGCTGGAGCAGTTCGCGCGCGCGGGGCAGGTCGCCCTGCTCCCAGGCTGCCTGCGCCTGGCTGTACCACAGGGACCCGGGCAGGCGCACGGCCACCACGCTCAGCGCGGCCAGCGCCGCCGCCGAGAGGCCCAGCGCCAGCACGGGCAGCCGCGCCCGGCTGCGTCGCCTCGCGGGCGCGGCCAGGGCGCCGGTGAGTCCGACCACCACGGCCAAGCAGGAGGCGGTAGCCCCGAGGGCCAAGGGCACCTCGAACACACCCAGCAGCACGAACACGCCTAGCGAGCCGAGCAACCCCGCGGGCAGAGCGCGCTCGCGAGGGCTGATTCGCTGCCGCGACAAGAGACCCAGGAGCTGCCACAGCACGGCCGCCAACAGCCCGAAGTACAACGCCATGCCCGGCAGCCCCAGCTCGACCAGCAGCTGCAGGGCGTCGTTGTGGGCGTGGGGAATGTCGATCTGGCCGAAGTCCTCCTCGCTGTAGACCACCATGAAGTTGCCGGCGCCGACGCCTCGCAGCGGGTCCTCAGCCGCCACCGTCAGCGCACGCCGCCACACGGTCGGGCGAAAGAGCGAGTCGTCCCGAGTGCCGAGCCCGACCTGCTCCAGCAGGGTCACGGCCTTCGAGAAGCCGTCCTTGGCCACGGCGCGCGCAGCGTCCGAGAACGGGAACAGCAGCCCGGCCACGGCCAACACGACGAACAACGCGGCCGTGCGTCGGCCGGGGCGGCCCAGGCCGCCTCCCCAGCGCATCACCGAGGCCACGCAGGCGAGGCCCAGCAGCGCCGCGGCCAGGCCCGCGCGGCTGTGCAGCAGCATCAGGTAGGCCAGCAGGGCCAGGCAGGCGCCGGCCCAGGGCCAGCGGCGCGGGCCGCGGGCCGCCAGCGCGGCGGCCAGGGGCACGAGCATGACCGCCCAGGCCGCGGCCATGTTGTTGTGCGTAAACAGCCAGCTGGCGAACTTGCGCTCCGCCGTGGCCAGCTCGCCCACGCGCAGCAGCACGGCGCTCCCGTCGACCAGCACCACCAGCATGCCGAGCAGCACCAGCCGTGCCATCCAGCGGCCCACCGCGTCGGCGTCACGGGCGACATCGCGCAGCGCTCGCGCCACACCGGGCAGCGCGCCCAGCATGACCACCACCAGCAAGCCCATGCTGGGACTGCGCGCCCACAGCAGCGACAGCGCGGCCCAGCCGCCCAGCCCGCCCAGCAGCAGCTCAGGCAGGGTGGGCAGCAGCCAGGACCGCCGACCGCTCAACGCACCCAGGGCTTCGCCCAGGATGAGGCCGGCGCCCAGCGCAGCCAGGGCCATGGCCTTGGCCGAGAGCGTATCGGGCCCCAAGGGATCGAAGGCCAAGGGCACCGCCAGTACGGCCCAGGTGGCGAGTCGCCGAGCGGTCATGGGAGGGGCATGTGCCACCCGGCCATTGTGCGAACCCGTGACGCGACCTACCAGCACGGCGGGCCTCTTGCGAGGAGGGACGCTGCGCGGCATCATCTACGGCTTCGGCATGCGCCCCACGTTTGCGTGGCTGCGGAGGCCGGACCCGTCGGGGTGTGGCTCAGCTTGGTAGAGCGCAGCGTTCGGGACGCTGAGGTCGCTGGTTCGAATCCAGTCACCCCGACCATTCTCTTCCGCCGTCGGCTCCGCCGCGCGGGAGCTGCCGGGAGCGCCCGCGCACCAAGAGGCCTGCATCCGCCCCGGCCAGCGCGGGCTCGTGGCCCCGGCCCACCTCTGCCCCGGCCCCCTCAGCCCCCCACGGCCACGAACACGCCGCCGTTCTCCTGGGCCAGCTTGCGGAAGTCCTTACCGCCGTACGCGCCCACGTAGATCACGTGCAGTTGCACGCCGCGATAAGCGTTCACGCGCCGGACCTCCTCACGGATCTCCACCATGTCGACCGTCTCGCCCACGGTGGGCTCGCCGTCGGTCAGGAAGAAGATCGTGTCCACCGGGTTGCTGGCCCCCGTCACGAAGGACTGCTTCTTCTTCTTGCCCTTGAGCTCCTCGCCGAAGGCCGTCATGAGCGCCAGGTAGGTGTTGGTCTGCCCGTCATTGGCGTCATCGGCGCTGAAGCCCAGGCGCGCGCGGAACCCGGCCCCGCCGCCGCCCTTGGGCTCCAAGTCACCGACCCAGCTCTTGGCGTTGTTGCGGTTCAGGATGGAGGCCCGCGCCGGACGCTTCTTCCAGCTCTCGACGCCGCTGGCAAAGGCCACGATGTTGAACAGCGTCGTGTCCGGCAGGGCGTCGATGGTGGCCGTCAGCTCCTGCTTGACGATGGCCAGGCGCTGGTTCGAGCTGTAGGTGCGCCCCGTGGCGGCCAGGCGCTCGGGGTCGCCGAAGGCCTCCTCCATGCTCTTGGAGATGTCGATCACGAAGATGATGTTCTCGCTCTTGGTCTCGATGCCCTGGAAGGCGGCCTTGCCCGTGGCGTAACGGCCGCCCTCGGTGGCGATCTTCGCGCGCGCCGCGGCGAGGGCCTCGAGGTCAGGCATCTCGAAGCGGCTCTCGGTGCGGTCCCACCACGTGAGCCACGCCGGGGTCTCGTCCGGGAAGCGACGCTGGGTCAGCAGCCGGATCACCTCGTAGGCGTCCTCCGCCACGCGCGGGTCCGGGTCGCCGTCGAGCATCAGCATGAGCGGGCGCAGCGCGGACTTGAGGCGCAGCGGCGCCACGGCGCGCACGGCGGCCAGGCGCACGATCTTGTCCTCGTGAGCCAGCCCCATCAGCACCGCGGGCGAGGCGGCCTCCCCCGCGTCGATGCGCGCCAAGGCATCCAGGGCCGCCACCGCCACGACCGGCTGCTTGTGGCTGAGCTGTTCGCTGAGCAGCGGCACCGATGCGGGCAGCGCCAGCTTGCCCAGGCCTGCGATGGCCCCCAGCTTGACCAGCAGGCGGCGATCGCCCACCAGCTCCTCGATGGGCGCGCGGGCTGAGGCGATCCCCATGCCGCCCAGAGCCTCCACCACACCGGACACCAGCAGCTCGTCCTTCTTGAGCTTGCGATCGGCGAGCACCTCTTCGGCCAGCCAGACCGCCACCGCGTCCTGCCGCATGGCGCCCATGACCTCCACGCCGGCGCGCCGCACCAGGTACTCCTCGTCGCGCAGGGAGTCGAGCAGGACCTGCGCCGCGGCCAGGCTGTCGATGCCCTTGAGCGTGAGCACCGCCTCGCGACGCTCATCGGGGCTGCGGTCCTTGGTGTAGTACCGGCGGAACTCGGCCACCAGCTCGGAGCCCTCGTCGGGCACAGGCAGCAGGGCCGTGAGCAGCAGCAACAGCGCCAACATGGTCATCCCTCGGTATGGATCGGTTCAGGCTCGGACAACTCCTACACCGTAGTCGTCCCGGGCCCGTCGGTGAAGTCGCCCCGTGGGACCGCTATGGTGACGTCATGAACACGCGCCTTCCTGACGCCCTGACCGCAGAGCGCGTGGAGTGGCTCCCGGCGGAGGCCAGCGCGCGCCGCTATGCGCGCCTGCACCGGCCCCGGGGACGGCCGCACCGGACCCTGATGGCCATGCTGTTTCACCCCGCTACGCGGCCCCAGGAGGTCGATCGGGTGGCCCGCGCCACGCAGCAGCTGGACGCCGCCGGCGTGCCCGTGCCCGAGCTGGTGGCGTGGGACGGCGAGGCCCGCTGGATCCTGCAGGAAGACCTGGGCGACGTGACCCTGGCCCGGGCCCGCCGCGACGGGCAGGCGCTGGCCGGGGCCTACAGCGAGGCCGTGGCCCTGCTCGAGACGCTGGCCCCCCTGAGCCTGGACACCTCCCCCAAGCCCCCCCTGGCCAAGCAGCGCATGCGAGCCGAGCTGCAGCAGTTCGCCGTGCTGGCGCTAAAGCTGCCCGAGGGCCCCGGCGCCGGCCTGGCGGATGAGCTCGATCAGCTCGCCGCGCGCTGTGAGCAGGCACCCGTGGCCCTGTGTCACCGGGACTACCACTCGCGCAACCTGCTGCTCCATGACGGGCGCGTGCGCGTGATCGATCATCAGGACGCCCTGGCCGGACCGGCCTGCTACGACCGCGTGTCGTTGGCCTACGACCCCTATGTCGAGCTGCCCGACGCCATCCGGGATCGCATCGCGGGCGACGGCGATCAGCTGCCCGCCGTGGCGCTGCAGCGGCTGGCCAAGGCCATCGGCACCTTCGCCGACAAGGGCGGCCAGTGGAGCGCGTGCATCACGCCCGCCGCGCGACAGGCGCGCCGCCTGTTGTCCCGAGGCGAGCTGGCCCTGCCCCTGCTGGACCTGGGCCTGGCGGCCCTCGCCACGGGCTGCGCTCCGCTGACGGCTCGCGCACCTGTGTCGGGACGCGCGGCCGGCACAGGCTCGACGCGGGCGGCGCCGTGAGCGGCCTGACCCAGGCCATCGTGCTGGCGGCCGGCGCCGGCACGCGGCTGGCCCCGGCCACCCAGCACACGCCCAAGCCGCTGCTGCCGTTTCTCAACCGCCCCCTGCTCGAGCACGTGCTGCGGCGCTTGGCCAGCGCGGGCGTCGCGCAGGTCTGGCTCAACGCCCACCACCATGCCGGGCAGCTGGTGGCGTTCGCCCAGCAAGACCCGGTGCCCGGCCTGCAGGTCGAGGTCGTGGTGGAGCCGCTGCTGCTGGGCACGGGCGGCGGCATCCGCAACCTGGCCCCGCGGCTTGAGCCGGGCCCGCTGCTGGTCCTGGCGGGCGACATCCTGGCCGACTTCGACCTCGAGGCCCTGCTGGCGCGACACCGCGGAGTGGGTGGCGTGGCCACCATGGCGCTCACGCCGCGCGCGGACCCGGCGCGCTACGGCGCGGTGGAGATCGACGCGCGCGGACGCCTCACGGACGTGGCCGGCCTGCTGGGCCGCCCCGGCGAGCGCGCGCTGGTGAACGCCTCGGCCCACCTGCTGGAGCCCGGGTTCATCGAGCTGTTGCCACGCGGGCCCGGCTGCCTGGTGCGCCAGGGCTACGTACGCGCCCTGGAGGCCGGCCTGTCGGTGGCGGGCTGGGTGCACCCCGGACGCTGGCACGAGACCGGAACGGTCGAGAGCCTGCTGGCTGCCCAGTACGACGCCCTGCGCGGGCGCGCCCCGGTGGATGCCGAGCTCTTGTTGGCCGGAGGGCGACTGCTGCCGGGCCCCGCGCTGGTGCACCCGACGGCGCGCGTCGCGGCGGACGCCAGCCTGGGCCCAGGCACAACGGTGGCGGCCGGCGCCAGCGTGGGTGCCGGCGCGCAGCTGGAGCGTTGCCTGGTCCTGCCGGGCGCTGACGTTCCCGCCGGGGCGCGGCTGAGCCAGGCACTGGTGTGCCCGACCGCCCAGCCGGAGCAGCAACCCACGTCCACGGACGCCCAAGCGCTGGCCGGTCACTGACCCCTGGATCTGAACCTTGAGCGGCCCCCGCATCCTCGTCGTCGTCATGTTGGGCCTGATCGCGCTCATCTGGGTGGGTCTGTCGGACGACCCGAGCCACGACCGCGAGCGCGGACTGCAGGAGTCGCAGCTGGCGCTGGAGGCCATCGAGAACGAGCTGCGTGACATGGAGTCCGACTACCGGCTCCTGTCGAGCGGCAAGCTGCGGCTCGACCTCAAGGTCGAGCACGATGAGGTGCGCTCGCGCTTGGCGTTGCTGCGCAGCCGGAGGCTACGCCTGGCTGACGACACCCAGCTCGAGCGCCGGCAGATCCTGCCGGCCTTCCGGTCCTTGGTTGTGGAGGCCGACGAGGCGCTGGCCTTCGCCCAGGGGCTGGGCCGCAGGGTCAAGGCGCGGCACGACTTCATCGTGGACAGCAGCCCGCTGCTGCGCGACGCCCGCGCCCTGCGAGACGCGCTGCAGGCCCACCCCAACGCCGACCCCGTGCTGCGCGGGCGCGTGGACGAGGCCGCCGGCTGGTTCGCCGAGCTGGAAGGACACGCCCTGCGCTCCGACTCGCTGCTGCAACAGAACCCGCAGCAAGGCGCCATCATGGCGGGCGCCACCCTGAACGGCCTGCGGCGCTTCCTGAAGGAGGGCGAGGCCTTGCGCGACGAACTGGACGCGGGCGCCTGAGTGAACCCGCCCCGGCGGCGCGGTCAGCTCGCGCCGTCGCGCCGGCGGAGCACGCGACGGTCTCCGTGCCGCACGGTCCAGCCCGCGGCGTCAAAGGCCTCGAGCAGCGGGATCAAGTACTTGCGCGTCGTGCCCAGCTCGTCCCGCAGGACGGGGATGTCGATGGCGCCGTCGCGCGCGTCGGCGTGCTCGACCAGCAGGCGCTGCATGCGCGCCATGACGTCGCGATGAAAGAGGTGCGGTCCGGCGGCCAGCAGTTCGCCCTCATGGCGCAGGTGCTCCACCAGCGCCGCCGTGTCCTGCTCCGAGACCAGCGACAGCTCGGGGCCGATCACCGGCGGGCAGGCGCCGGCCTGAAGCAGCGCGCTCACGATGCGGTGCTTGGCGGCGCTCAGCTCTTCGTTCATGCGGCCCTGGTGTCCGCGTCGGCGGACTCGACCGCCGGAGGAGGTCTCGATGCGCGCGTCGTGTTCCATGGCCGCGCGCGCCACGGCGTCGGACCAGGGCTGGCCTGCCAGCAGCTCCATGCGATCGGCCCAGTCGAGCAGGGGGCGGGCTCGGTGAGCGCGCTTGAGCCGCTGCACCAGCTCGTCGCCGATGACCTGCAGAGCAGCGGCCGCCACGTAGAGTGAGCCTGCGCACACCGGGTCGCCCTGTTCGACGGTCGCGCGCAGCGCGAGCGACAGCGCCTCGCTGCTGACGCCGCATTCCAGAGCCAGCTCGTCGGCGGGTACAGCGCGCACGCCTGCGGCCGCCAGCACGGCCTGGGCCAGCGCCGGCACGTCGCCCAGGGCGGCCTCACGCGCGCTCAGTTCGCCCAGCACGCGTTGCTTGTCGCGCTTGAGGCGGCCGTCCGTCAGCGCCAGCACCGTGCCGCCACCCAGCACGCGCATGGAGGCCGCATCACGCAACAGCACGCGGTCTCCCGCCACGCTGCAGACGGGCTCCTCGAGCCGCAGTTGCAGCGCCAACGCGGCCTGGCCCGCCAGCTCCGAGCCCTGTGGCAGCGTCTCGCTCTGGAGCATGACCGCGCGCCCCATGACCTCGGCGGTGCCCACGTGTACCCGCACCGGGTGGCGCGGCTGCAGCGCGACATCACCCGAGACGTGCTCGTAGGACAGGGCCAGGAAGCGGCTGGCGCGGAAGGCGTCCAGGCTGGCCAACACGTCGCCGCGGCGTAGGTCGTCCAAGCTGAGTCCCGTCAGGTTGAGCGCGGTGGAATGCCCGGCTTGCCCCTGCTCCCGCGACTGGCCGTAGGCCTGCACCGCGCGCACCCGCGCGCGCGCGCCGCTGCGCACCACCTCCAGGCTCTCGCCGGGACGCACCACTCCCGAGACCGGCACGCCCGTGGCCACCAGCCCGTGCCCCTTGACCGTGAACACGCGCTGCACAGGCAGCCGGAACACGCCCTCGGGCACGTGCGGTTGGACCTCGTCCAACAGGCCGTCCAGGGTGCTGCGCAACACATCCATCCCAGCGCCGGTGACGGCGGACACGGGCACGATGGGCGCGCCCTCCAGGAACGTGCCGGCCAGGAACTCGAGCAGCTCTTCGTGGGCCAGCTCGACCAGCTCGGGGTCCACCAGGTCGACCTTGGTCAGCGCCACCATGCCGCGGCTCACTCCCAGCAGCTGCAGGATGGCCAGGTGCTCGCGGGTCTGAGGCATGACGCCGTCGTCGGCGGCCACCACCAGCAGCGCCAAGTCGACGGAGCTGGCCCCGGCCACCATGTTGCGGATGAAGCGCTCGTGGCCAGGCACGTCGATCATGCCCACCGTGGCTCCGCTCGCGTGGGCGTAGGGCGCGAAGCCCAGGTCGATGGTCATGCCGCGCACTTGCTCTTCTTCGAGCCGGTCGGGGTCGATGCCCGTGAGCGCGCGCACCAGCGACGACTTGCCGTGGTCGATGTGACCGGCCGTACCGACAATGAGCGTGCGAATAGAGCTCATGGAAGCCGACACCCCGCCGAGCACTCCGCCCCGCACAGCGCACGACTCGCAGCGCGCCTCGGCTCGCGCCGGCGGCTCACCTGAGGCCTCAGGAGGGCGAGGCCTGCAGCGCCTCGGGCATGTACAGAATGCGCTGGCAGCTCCGGCACAAGACCAGCTGACGCCCCGATAGCAGGCGGTTGTTGTCGTTGGGCGTGAGGCTCGAGAAGCAGCCCTGACAGATCTTGCCCTCGGCCGGGACGATGGCGCTGCCGTGGGCCCGGTAGGCGCGGTCGTAGAGCTGCAGCGCCTCGCTGTCCAGGGCCTTGCGGACGGCCTCGCGGCGCAGGTCGAACTCATGCAGCTCGCGCTGGTGATCCTTGAGCTCGCCCAGGGCGCGGGTCTCGAACTCGCCGAACTCGGCCATGGCCTGCTTCAGGCGGTCTTGCCACTCGACCACGATGCGCTCACCCTGCCGGATGACGTCGTACTGCTCGAGGATGCGATCCTCGATCTCGCCCTTGTCTTCCTTCTTGCGGGCGATCTCGGCCATCAGGAGCGAGTACTCCTGGTTGGACTTGGCCCCCATCAGGTTGGTGTTGGCCTTGGCCAGGGCCTCCTCGCGGGACGCGAGGTCGAGCTCGAGACTCTTCAGGTGAGCCTGGAAACCCTTGAGCTTCTCCTTGGCGGCGTCGACCTGGGTCTGGGCTCCGCGGCTCTCTCGTTGGCGAGAGGCCAGCACTCGCGGTACCGAGTCGATCAGCTTCTGGGCCTCGCTGCGCTTGTCGTCGATATCGCCGAGAGCGACAAGCTGGAACGTCTGCTGACGAGCGTCTTCGTGAGTCACGGGCGGTCGACGAGGGCTGTAGGGGAAGCCGGTTACTTTAGCAAAGCCCCTCGGGGGGCGAAACGCTTTCGCCCGCCGCCAAATGCGGACCGGCCGCCCAGGAGCCCGGGGGTTCCTGGGCGGCCGGTCTCGGCCCCGTGCGTGCGCGGGGACCCGGGGATGGGCCCCATTCCGCGCCGGGCGCTCAGGCCACCGTGGCGCTCTCGAGGAAGCCCTCGAGCATGCGACTGCGCACCGGATGCTGCAGCTTGCGCACGGCCTTGGCTTCGATCTGCCGGACGCGCTCGCGGGTCACCTTGAAGATGCGCCCGACCTCCTCGAGCGTGTAGGTGTAGCCGTCACCGATGCCGTAGCGCAGCTTGATGATCTCGCGCTCGCGGAAGCTGAGCGTGTCGAGCACGGACATGATCTTGTCCTTGAGCATCTCCTGCGCCGCCGCGCTCACGGGCGAGACGGCGCTCTCGTCCTCGATGAAGTCACCGAAGTAGCTGTCATCACCCTCACCGATCGGCCGGTCGAGGCTGATGGGGTGCTTGGAGATCTTCATCACGCGCTTGGCTTCGTCGATGGAGATGTCGCTGTTCTTGGCGATCTCCTCGATGGTGGGCTCACGACCGAGCTGCTGCACCAGCTTCTTGGTGACGTTGCGCAGCTTGCTCATGGTCTCGATCATGTGCACCGGGATGCGGATGGTGCGCGCCTGGTCGGCGATCGAGCGCGTGATGGCCTGGCGGATCCACCAGGTGGCGTAGGTCGAGAACTTGTAGCCACGGCGGTACTCGTACTTCTCGACCGCCTTCATGAGACCGGTGTTGCCCTCCTGGATCAGATCCAGGAACGACAGCCCGCGGTTGCGGTATTTCTTGGCGATGGAGACCACCAGACGCAGGTTGCCACTGGAGAGGTCGCGCTTGGCCTCCTCGTACTCGGCGTAGCGCACGTCGATCAGGCGCAGGCGCGCGGCCAGGCGGCGCGGCGACTCGAGCGACTGCACCTGCAGGCTCTCGAAGTCGAGCTTGAGCTCGCGGTACTCCTTGCTATTGCGGCGCTCCTCGTTGAAGTTGCGCAGCCGGCGCTCGAGGGTGGCCATCTCCTGGTGCTTCTCACGCACCAGCTCGATCATGGGCTTGACCTTCTTGAGCTGGATCTGCAGCTCCTCGAGCAGGTCGGCGGCCTTGCGGCGGCCCCAGCCGATGCGCTGCAGCAGCAGGCGGCGCTGGGGCGCGCTGCCCTTGCCCGCCAGGTAGCGCCGGCAGTCGTCGTTCAGGCGCGCGTGCAACACGCGCACCGTCTCGATCGAGCCCTTGAGCCGCGCGGAGACCTCGAGCTTGCCGGGCTCAAAGCCGCTGGTGGAGACCTTGAGCGTGCGGTCGAACGCGAGCCGCCCGGCCTCCACGTCCTCGATGATCTGCAGGCCCTCGCGCACGGCAAAGCCGGTGGCCATGATCAACTTGCGGAAGTGACGCCGCGTGACCTCGATGCGCCGCGCCAGCTCGATCTCCTGCTGACGGGTCAGCAACGGGATCTCGCCCATCTGGGTCAGGTACATGCGCACCGGATCCTCGATGCGCTCGGTGGGCACCGCGCGCTCGCGCGTCTCCTCCACCACCTCCTTGACGGGCGTGCCGGTTGACTCCTGCGTCTCCGGAACATCGGCTTCATCGAGGATCTTGATGCCCTGGTCTTCGAGCAGGGTCAAGATCTCATCGATGTTCTCGATGTCGTTGGGCAGGGTCTCGTTCAACTCCTCGTAAGTGACGAACCCCCGCTTCTTGCCGCTCTCCATGATGACGCGGACGCTGGAATCCATCTTGTCGAGTGCTGTGATCGAGCTCACCGATCGCTCTCCGTGTGGGACACTTCTGGTCATGGTTCAGGGACAGGCGGCGGCCGCCTGGCCGCCGCCGTCGTCTTGGTTTGGTTGAGGTGGGTTGTGGGCCGCGCGGATGCTCTCGCCCAGCGCACGGATGGCCGCCTTGTCGGAGGCCAGGTCCGGAGTGGATAGCCTCTGCATGCGGTCTCGCTTCTCACGCAGGGCTGCGCTGGCCTGACGCAGGTCAGCCAGGTCCTGCTCCAGCGCCGGCGTGACGCTGCCGGGTGCCGGATAGAGCACGCATTCGAGCCAGCCGGCCAGGGTGGCGTCCTGCTCAGCCGCGCGCTCCAGCCAGACGCTGGGGTCAACGGGATCCGCGCCAGCCAGCTCGAGCAACCGCAGAGCCCCCCTGTGCTCCAGCAACCCCTCGGTGGCCAGGGCGCGCACGTCCGCGCAGGCCTCGGGGCCCGCCACCAGGCCCGCGAGCACCCGCAGCTGGCTGCGCACGAGGGCCGACGAGGGCAGCACAGCGACGCTCGCGGCGGGCAGCTGGGAGGCCGCACGCTGCGCGCGACGGCGCAAGGGGTTGCGCTCCACGCCGCACTCCTGGGCCACCTCGCGGGCCACGCTCTCCCGTCGCAGCGGGTCCGTCAGACTGCGACTGGCCTCGATCACCGCACGCGCCGCGGCCTCGCGGGCGCCCGGCTGGCCGGGGTCGAGTTGGAGCAGCTCGCGGCGACAGAGGAACGACACCGTGCTCACGCCCTCGGAGGCCAGCAGCGCGGCGAAGCTCTCGGCGTCGCGATGCTCCAGCCAGTCGCAGGGGTCCTGGCCGTCGGGCAGGTTGAGCACGCGACACTCCGTGCCACGCGCCAGCAACAGACGCACCGAGCGTTCGGCGGCGTCCTGACCGGCGCGATCGCCATCGAACAGCAGCACCAGATTGTTGACGCGCCCGGGCACGGCCAGGGCGTGGCCCTCGGTGAAGCTGGTGCCCATGCTGGCCACGGCGTCCTCAATGCCCCGCTGATGGGCCATCATCACATCGGTGTAGCCTTCCATGACCACCAGCCGATGACTGCGGGTGGCCGCGCGCGCCGCCTTGTTGAGCCCGTACAGCAACGAACGTTTGTTGAAGGCCGCGGTCTCACGCGTGTTGACGTACTTGGGGCCGTCGACCGAACCGAGCTTGCGCGCGCCGAAGCCCACCAGCGCACCATTGCCATCGCGGATGCCAAATGACACCCGGCCCGCAAACGCCGCGGTGAAGCCGGCCTGATCGAAGTCGCCACTGGAGACGCCGCTCTGCAACAACAGGCGCCGGAAGTCGGGCGGAACGAAACCGACGTCGAAGGCCTCGAGCGTCTCGGCGCTGAAGCCGCGCTCCGCCATGTAGGACGCGGCGCCGTTGCCGGCCTGGCACAGGGCGCGCCCGAACAGCTGCAGCGCAGCCTCGAGCACGTCGCGCAGGCGCCGGGCCTGGGCGGCGGCGCGCTTCTCCTCCGGGCTCAGCGTGCCCAGGGTGATGCCGGCGCGCGTGGCCAGGAACTGCAGGGCCTCCTTGAAGTCAACGCCGCGTGACTCTTGCACGAAACGGAAGACGTCGCCGCTGGCGCCGCAGCCGAAGCACTTGTAGAGACCGAGGTGAGGCCGGACATGGAACGAGGCTGTGTCCTCAGCGTGGAACGGGCAGCAGGCCCAGAGGTCGCTGCCGCCCCGCGACTGGAACTCGCAGTCGGTCAGCTCGCGTGCCAGCTCCGCGATGGGCGTCCGGCTGCGGACCAGCTCCTTCTCGGCTTGTCGGTCGGCCGAGACCATCAGCGCTCGCGCCCCCAACGGCCGCCGCAAACGGAGCCCGATGGGGCCCCGAGACGGGAGGCAGGAGCTGACGCCCCGCTGCGACGATGGATGGGCGCGTACTCGCGCATGGATGGACACCGATCTCAAGACGTGCCGGGCCGCACTCCCGGCAGATGGACGCACACGGAACGACGCAAACCGACGAGCCGCTCTGGCCTCCCCGCTGCGCGCTTGAATCAGGTGAATCCGAACCCAGCAAGCCTATCCCGGAAAGGGCGTTTGGCTAGAGGAACCGAGCTCTCGCCTTGCTTCTCGCTCTCGCAGTTCTGCGTCGCCACGGAGGGTCGACTCTTCAGTGAGACCGGCGTCCGGTCTCGGGGCGATGACGCTCGCCCGGCGCGATGCCTGCCCATGTGTGGGCCAAGGCACATAATTGTACAGGATCCAGGGCTTCAGCACGCAAGGTTTTCCAGGCCTCCGGCGCTCGGGCCGCCCCCGACTGCCCACCCGGTGCGTTCCGAACCGAGTTCCAGAGGGTCTTGCGCCGGTTGTGGAAGGCCGCGGCCAGAAAGCCGGAAACCAGGTCAAGCGTGGCAGAATCGGGCCGATCGGGCAGGGGCTCGATGACCAGGACCACCGACTCGACCCGAGGTGGCGGCCAGAACGACTGCGGCCGCACGGGTCGGTCGAGCTTGACCCGCGACGTGAGCGCCATGAGCACGGCCAGCGGGCCATAGTCCCGGGATCCCGGCTGTGCCGTCAGGCGATCCCCCATCTCACGCTGCACCAGCACCGTCTGCCGTGCGGGCGGCGTCGGGTGGCATGCCAAGGCCCCCAGCAGCGGACCGGCGATGTTGTAGGGCAGGTTGGAAACCATGGCGTCTACGTGACCCAGGGTCTGGGCGAGTTCCGGGCCCAGGCGCCGGCTGCCCGCCAGGGCGTCAGCTTCGATCCAGCGCAGGGACGCCGGCGGCAGCTCCCCCATCAGGTCGCGGGCCACCGCGTGCATGAGCGGGTCGATCTCGAGCCCCACCACCCGCGCGCCCGCGCCAAGCAGATGCCGGGTGAGCAGGCCGGGCCCCGGCCCCACCTCCAGCACACGCTTGCCGTCGAGCGGCTCCGCGGCGCGCACGATCGCGGCCAGCAGGTTGTCGTCCAGCAGGAAGTGCTGGCCGTGGCGCTTGCGCGGCGACGCGCCCGCCGCCGCGAGGGCCGCCTTCAGGCGCACAAGCGAGACGGGGGCCGGCCTCAAGAGACCGCCCCCCGCCTGGCGCGCCCCTCCGGAGAGGTGCGCGGCTGGACCTGTCGGCTCAACCGTGCGCCGGCTTGCCCACCGGGATCATGATCTCCACGCGCCGGTTGCGCTTCTTGGCCTCCGTGGATGTGCCTACGTCCAGAGGCTTGAAGGGACCGTGCGAGGCGATCCAGATGCGGCGCTCCTCGATGCCCTTCTCGATCAGATACTCGCGCACCGAGATGGCCCGCTGGGCGCCGAGCTGGATGTTGCCGTAGGGATACTTGGCCTTGGTCTTCACCACGGGGTCCGAGTCGGTGTGACCGTCCACGCGGATCGGACCCGCAAAGGTCTTGAGCTGGTCGACGATCAGGTCGAGCGAGGACTTGCCCGACTTCGTGAGCTCGTCGCCGCCGGAGCTGAAGAACACGTCGGACTCGGCCCGAAAACCGGCCTCGCCGGTCTTCTCGTCGTAGAACACGTCGATGCCGGCCCTGCCGAGCACGGACTCCTTGCCTTGCATGCCAGCGAGCTGATCTTCGGCTGCCTTGCGCCGGAGCGCTTCGTCGTCGGCGCGCGCCGTGGCGATCGCCAGGGCGTCGTCGTCGATGGACGCGTCCTGCAGCAGCTGTTCGGCATCGCGCAGCTGCTGCTCTGCATAGGCCAGGTCGTCCTGGGCCTGACCCAACTCGTCGTTGAGCTGATTGTACTTGGTGGCTGCAACGCAACCGGGCAGCACGAAGCTGGCCGCGAGAACGAGCAGTGCGATGGAACGATACGAAGAGCCAACCATGTCACCCTCCCACGAGGTAGAGACCGCCTGTGATGTGTGTGCTTGCTGCGACCCGCCCCGGAACGTCAGGACGAGAACATGTCCGCCAGGAAACCGGTCAAGGCGTTGGCTTGGCCCGCCACGGCACCAAGCGCAGCGAAGTTCGCAAAAATGAGCAGAATGAAGCTGACGGCCAGCATGAAGAGCATGCCGGGGCTGTCATGAGCCTCCTCGGCGGCGCCGACCTGACTGCGGGGCGTGCTGCGCTGCGGCGCGCCGCCACGTCGCGAGGCGCCGGCGCCAGCTGCCGCGAGATCGAGCTCCTCGCCCGCGTCCCCGTCATCCTCGAGCACCAGCTCATCGGCCGAATCGGGCTCGCCTAGGTCGAGGTCGTCGCCCAGATCGAGGTCGTCGCTCAGCTGGAGCTCATCCTCGAGGTCGAGCTCAAGATCGTCGCCCAGCCCCTCGTCGTCCTCCGGCGTGGACTTCAGCCGCTCTACGTCGGCGGCCTTGAAGCGCATGGTGTCCTGGTCGCGGAAGGCGCGGATCTCTCCGGCCGAGACGAGCCGCTTCAGGTCCTCTTCCTCCATGCGAAGGTCGGAGAGGACCTCGTCGAATGAGTAGTAATCCTTGTCAGACAACGGGCTCGACTCCCAAGGGGTGGGGGCTCTGGATCAGCGGGAGCCAACCAGTAGTGGCCAATCTCCCAATGGGGGATCTTAGGCACCCGCCGGGCAGGTTGCAACCGATTGAGGGCGCTCAAGCCAGCACCGGCGGGGCCGCAGCGTCGGACTCGAAGCGCCCCATGACCCGCTGACGCATGTGGTCGGCGTCGAGCACCGACAGGCCGTCGGGGCGCCGCACCACCGCGAAGGGGCTGGAGCTCTGATCCAGGCCGAGGTAGACGGCGTCCAGGCTGGTGGACTCGCTGACCTGCATCACCGGGCGCAACTCGGCCCGGGCCGGGGCCCGGAAGCCGTCCGGGGTCCACAGGCTGGCCATGGGCACCCAGCCCGCGCAGCGCTGCCCGCTCGCGTCGAGCACCAGCACCCGCGCGGCGCGGCAGCCCGGGGGCAGATCGAGCCCGGCGGCGCCCAGCCGGGCCCGGGCGAAGGCCTCGATGGGCTGGGCCTCGCTGCCCACCTTGCGCCCCCGCATGGCGAGCACGCCGTGGGCCACGCGCTCCTGGAACGCCGTCAGGAAGCCCTCCTCCGCACCCGTGGCCAGCATGAGCTGCGCCATGCCCGGCGACCCCGCCGCGCCGCCCACCCTCCGGCGCAGCGCCCCTTGCAGCAGCCGGGCCACCGCCGCCACGGGCCGACTCAGGGGCAGCAACACGACGCGCATGACCGACACCACCCACACCGTGGGGTACAGCAGGCGCTCGCGCCGGCGGCGATAGGCGTTCTTGGGCACCGACTCGGCCAGCAGGAACAGGATGCAGGTAACGCCCAGCGAGCCGACCAGCTCGCGCGAGGCGCCCATGCCGGAGAGCGCGCCCCACTGCGCCAGAGCCACCTGCGCCAGCAGCGTGGCGGCGTGGTTGGCCAGGTTGTTGGAGACCAGCAGCACGCTCAGCAGCGACGGCATGTCGGCCAGCAGGCGGCGGGCCTGAGCCGCCGGACGCGAGCCGGCCTGCGCGTCCAGGTGCAGGCGCAGGCGACTGGTGGTATAGAGCCCGGTCTCGAGCCCGGCGAACAGGGCGGAGGCCACCACGGCCAGCAGAAAGAGCAGCACGATCATGGCGCGCCGCCGGGCTCGGGCGCGCCGTCGGGGCGCGACCTGCGGGCGGGACGCGCCAGCACCGACTCGACGGCCTGACGCCGCACGGCGGTGACGCGCAGTCGCCAGCCGCCGTGCAGCAGCTCGTCGCCCACCTTCGGCACGCGCCCCAGCCCCTCGGCCAGCGCGCCCGCCAGGGTGTCGGACCTGCGCGCCGGCAGCTCCAGACCCAGCTCCTCGTTGAGCGTCATCAACGAGCAGCTGCCGGGCAGCAACACGCCGCCGCCACCGCCGCGCCGATAGCCCCCCGTCGACAAGCCCTCGACCTCGCCCAGCACCGCGCGGCTCAGGTCCGCCAACCCGAGCACGCCCGTCACGCCGCCGTACTCGTCCAGCAGGATCGCCAGGTGCCGCCGCTCGTCCGCCAGGCGCAGCACCAGCCGCTCGGCACCGATGCCCTCGGGCACGAACAGCGGCGGATCCAGCAGGTCCTCCCGGCGCGCGTCCGGCCGACTCAGCAGCACACCGGCGTTGATCGTGCCCACCACGTCGTCGCGGCGGCCCGAGATCACCGGATAGTCGGTGTGAGGGCGCTCGGCCATGGTGGCCACCCAGGCGGCCAGGTCGTCCTGCAGGCTCAGGAAGGCCACGTCCACGCGCGGCACCATCAGGCTGCGGGCGCGGCGGGCGCCGATATCCACCACGTCATGGAGCAGCGCCAGCTCCACCGCGCGATAGGCGCCCAGGGCCACACCGCTGCTGAGGGCCGACTTGTAGTCGTTGGCGTCGGGCTCCTCGAGCCGCGTGGCGCTGCCCAGCAGGAGCGATTCGAGCAGGCGCGTAGCCCACGAAGCCAGCCCCACGAGCGGCGCCAGCAGCGTGCGCAGCAGCACCACCGGCAGGGCCAGCAGACCGGCCAGCTGCGCGGGGGCCGCCAGCGCCAGCGACTTGGGCAGGATCTCGCCCAGCACGACGATGGCCGCCAGACTGCCCAGCCCCACGGCCGTGGCGGCCAGTCCGCGCTGCTGCGCCAGCAGCTCCAGGCTGAGCGCGGAGCTGACCGTGAAGTAGCCCACGTTCAGCGCGAGGTTGGTCAGCAGCAGGGCCACCAGCAGATCGGTCGGGCGCCGCAACATGCGCGCGCCCCAGGCGCTCGAGCGCTGCAGCGCGCGGCGCTCCGCCGGCCGCAGCGAGAACACCGCCGTCTCGGCCCCGGACACCAGCCCGGAACACAGCAGCAGCGCGGCCATGAGCACCCAGTTCATGAGCGCGGCCGTGGGTCAGCGCAGGCCGGGCAGCGGAGCAGGCAGCGAGACGTGACGCTCATCACGCGCCCGAGAACGACTCCATCAGCTTGACCATGGGGCTGAACAGCGCGAAGGCGATGACACCCACCACCAGCGCCACGAACAACAGCATGATCGGCTCGAGCGCCTTGAACAGCACGGTGATGGACGAGTCCAGCTCCATCTCGTAGTCGTCGGCGATCCGCACCAGCATGTTGTCGAGCTGCCCGGTCTCCTCGCCCACGTCGATCATGTTCACGACCATGTCGTCGAACACGCCGCTCTCCCCCAGCGGGCGGGCCATGCTCTCGCCCTCGCGGATGGCCTCGCGCACGTCGCTCACGGCCTGCTCCAACACGCGGTTGGTGATGGCGGCCTGCACGATGGCCAAGGCGTCCAGGATCGGCACGCCGCTGGCGAGCAGGGTGCCCATGGTGCGGCAGAAGCGCGACACGATGGTCTTGGTGACCACGTCGCCCGCGATGGGCAGGCGTAGCTTGAAGCGGTCGACGGCGTAGGCGAAGCCGTCGCTGCGCAGGGCCATCCGGTAGCCGATCACCAGCAGGACCGGCAGCAACAGCATCAGGTACCACCACTGCACCATGAAGCGCGACACGGCCAGCAGGCCCAGGGTGATGGCGGGCATCTCGGTGCCGTAGCTCTCGAACATGCCCTCGAACTTGGGCACGACGAAGATCATGGTCACCATCAGGATGCCGCCGGCAAAGATCATCACCAGGGCCGGGTAGGTCATGGCGCCCTTGATCTGGCTCTTCACGTGCTCGTTCTTGCGCGTGAAGCCGGACAGGCGGTTGAGGATCGTGCCCAGCACGCCGCCGGCCTCGCCCGCGCGCACCATGTTGATGTAGAGCCGGTCGAAGACCCAGGGGTACTTGGCCAGGGCCTCGCTCAGCGGCGCGCCGCCCTCGACGTCGTCGCCCACGGCCGAGAGCACGTCGCGCAGGGGGCCGGCCTTCTGCTGGTTCTCGAGGATGCGCAGGCAGCGCACCAGCGGCAGGCCGGCGTTGACCAGCGTCTCGAGGCGACCCGTGAACTGCATCAGCTCCTTGGCCGGCACGCGCCGGAAGAAGCCGCCCTTGACGACCTCTCCGCCGCCTCCCGGGCGCACGGCGGCGGGACGCGCCGCGCCCGGCTTACGAGCCGCAGGGCGCGCGGCGGCGGGCTTTCTGGCGGTCGGGCGCTCGGCAGGACTCATGGGCAGGCTCGCAGCATAGGGAGGGGATCAGCCGTCGGCGAGGGTTTCGCGCAGCACCTCTTCAACCGTGGTGGAGCCATCGAGTACGGCCAGCTGCCCGGACTCGCGCAGGGTGCGCATGCCCTCGTTCACGGCCGCCTCGCGCAGCACCTGCGTGGCGACCTCGTCCAGCACCAGCTGCCGCAGGCGCTCGCTCAGCACCATGATCTCGAAGATGGCGATACGGCCCTTGTGGCCCGAGAAGTTGCAGGACTCGCAGCCCTTGCCATAGGCCAGCTTACGGCCTGCGAGCTGCTCGTGGGTCAGGCCCAGTTCGGCCAGCACGGCCTCGTCGGGGTCGTACTCGGTGCGGCAGTCCGGGCAGATGGTGCGCACCAGGCGCTGGGCCACGATGGCCTCCACCGTGGCCACGATCAGGTAGGCCGGGATGCCGATGTCGACCAGGCGCGTGATGGTGGAGGGCGCGTCGTTGGTGTGCAGCGTCGACAGGATCAGGTGTCCCGTGAGCGCCGCCTCCACGGCGATCTGCGCCGTCTCCTGGTCGCGGATCTCGCCCACCAGGAGCACGTCCGGGTCCTGGCGCAGGATGCTACGCAGCACGGACGCGTAGCTCACGCCGATGTCCTCGGCCACCTGCACCTGAACGATGCCGTCGAGGTCGTACTCGATGGGATCTTCGACGGTAATGATCTTGCGCTCGACGTCGTTGAGTTGGTTAAGCGCGGAGTACAGCGTGGTGGTCTTGCCCGAGCCCGTAGGCCCGGTCACCAGCACGATGCCGTGCGGGCGCGCGAGCAGCGCGGACACCACCGCCAGGTCGTCCTCGCGCATGCCCACGTTGGCCAGGTCGAGCGAGACCACGCTGCGGTCGAGCACGCGCAGCACGCAGCCCTCGCCGTGCACGGTGGGCATGGTGGACACGCGCAGGTCGATGGGCCGGCCGCCCAGCGAGAGCTCGATGCGCCCGTCCTGGGGCACGCGCGTCTCGGCGATGTCGAGGTTGGACATGACCTTAACGCGCGACACCAGCGCGGCGGCCAACGACGGCGGCGGCGCCTCCACCTCGAACAGCACGCCGTCCACCCGGTAGCGCACCTTGAAGTCGTTCTCGAAGGGCTCGAGGTGAATGTCGGAGGCCTTGTCACGGATGGCCTGGAGCAGCACGTAGTTGAGCAGCTTGACCACGGGCGCGGCGGCCGCCATGGCCTCGCGGTCCTCCAGGTCGAGCGATCCGCCCTGGCTGGCGCTGGTGGCCTCGCTGATGGCAGCCTTGAGCCCGGCGCTCACGTCCTTGCCCACGCCCCAGTGGCGCTCCAGGGCGCGGTCGACGGCCTCCTCGTCGGCGATGGTGGCGCTGACCTCGCTGCCCACCACGAACGAGAGGTCCTGCAGCACGTTCACGTTGAGCGGGTCAGCCAGGGCCACCACCAGGGTGCCGCCGTCCTCGCGGATGGGCACCGCGCGATACAGCTGGCAGGTGGCCGCGTCCATGCGCCCTGCGATGGCGTCGCTGATCTCCAACGCGTCGAGGTCCACCGGCTCGAGCCCGGCCTGCACCCCCAGCGCGCGCGTCACCTGGCCGCGCGTCACCACGCCCATGGCCACCAGGATCTCGCCCACGTGGCCGCCGCTCTTGGCCTGGTCGGCCAGCGCGCGCTCGACGTCGTCGGTGGCGCACTCGCCGCGCTGCACCAGGATCTCGCCGATACGCTTGGGACTGCCCTTGGTCGCCATCACTCGTCCTCGTGGCTCACGCGCAGCACCTCGGCGATGGAGGTGGAACCCTCCAGCACCTTGCGCAGGCCGTCCTCGCGCAGGGGCAGCATGCAGCCGCTGCGTTCGGCCTGGGCCCGGATGGCCGGCGTGGGTTCGTTGCGGAAGGCCATGTCGCGCAGGGTGGCGTCCATCTTGAGCAGCTCGAACACACCCAGCCGCCCGCGGTAACCGCTGAAGCCGCACTCGCCGCAGCCCTCGGGGCGGTGCACGCTGCGCCCCTCGATGCGCTCGAGTGTGAGCCCCACCGCGCGCAGCTCGCTGGCGTCCGGCGTGTAGGCGAGCTTGCACGCGGGGCACAGCCCGCGCACCAGACGCTGGGCCATGACGGCCTGGATCGAGGCCGACACCAGGAACGGCTTGACGCCCATATCGACCAGGCGCGCCAGGGCCGAGGGCGCGTCGTTGGTGTGCAGCGTGGCAAACACCAGATGTCCGGTGAGCGCCGCCTGGATGGCCACGTCGGCCGTCTCGCGGTCGCGGATCTCGCCCACCAGGATCACGTTGGGCGCCTGGCGCAGCATGGCCCGCAGGATGCGCGCGAAGGTCAGCCCGATGCGGCTGTGCACCTGCACCTGATTGACGCCCGGCAGCTCGTACTCGACCGGGTCCTCGGCCGTGATGATCTTGACGTCGGGGCGGTTGAGCTCCTTGAGCGCCGAGTACAGCGTGGTGGTCTTGCCTGAGCCCGTGGGCCCCGTCACCAGCACGATGCCGTTGGGGCGCTTGATGATCTCGCGGAAGCGGGCCAGGTCGCTGTCGTGGAAGCCCAGCTCCGAGAGCGACACCAGGCCGCGCTCCTTGTCGAGCAGACGCATGACCATGGCCTCGCCGTGGCTCGACGGCAGGATCGAGGCGCGGATGTCGATCGGGCGTCCCTTGACCGTGACCGCGATGCGCCCGTCCTGCGGCTTGCGGTGCTCGGCGATGTCCATGCCCGCCATGATCTTGAGGCGCGAGGTGATGGGCCCCAGCAGGGCCTGCTCGTGGCTGGCCACCTCGGACAGCACGCCGTCGTTGCGGTAGCGCACACGCAGGCGCCCCTCCATGGGCTCGACGTGGATGTCGCTGGCGCGCTGCTCCACGGCCTCGCTGATGAGCGCCGTGACCAGACGGATGATCGGGGCCTCGTCGCCGTCGGGCTCGTCCTCGGCCAAGGCCGCCGCCACGTCCGCGGCGCCGGTGCTGGTCAGGCCGTAGTAGTGGGCCATGGCCTGGTCGAGGCCGGCGGGCGTGGTCAGCGCGGCGCCCAGGTCGCGGTCCAGCACGAACTGCAGCGTGTCCAGCGAGAAGGTCTTGAGCGGATCGTCCAGCGCCAGCACCAGCTTGCCGTCGCGCTCGGCCACCGGGACCACGCGATGCTCCTGCACCACCTCGGCGGGCACGGCCGCGATCAGCGGGGCGCGGATGCGGCCGCCCTTGGCCACGTCCTGACCCAGATCGACGAAGGGCAGCTTCTGCTGCCGGGCCAGCAGGCGCCAGACCGCCTCCTGGTCGGCAAACCCGAGCGAGACCACCGCTTCGCCCAAGGGCACCTTGCGGTTCTTCTGCAGGGTCAGGGCCTTGCCGAGCTGCTGCTCGTCCAGCAGGCCCTGGGCCACCAGCATCTCGCCGAGACGTTGTGCCATCGAGAGATCCAGAGCGGGGAACAGGGGACGGGCGAGCGCGGCCGCGCATTCTCGGCTGAGAGCCGCGACCGATCAAGACACCCGCTGCTCCGGCGGCCACGTGGTCGCTGTGGTCTGATAAAGTCCCCGCAAGCTCCCCGGTGACACACGAACGGCGTCGGTCTGCTCCGGTGTCCGGGACTCCGCTCCTTCGAGTCATGCCGTGAGGTCGCTCTCCTTCGTCGCCGCCCTCGTCCTGGCGCTGATGCCACTGGGCGCCTGCGCCTGCCCCCCCGTGGTGGAGCGCTACGACGGGCCCGAGGCCACCCTGGCCACCTGGCAGTCCCAGCTCTGCCATGACGACGTCGCGGGCGAGTACCGCTGCCTGTCCACCGATTTGAAGCGTCGGCTGGGCAACTTCAGCGCCTATTGGACCGCCCGCGATCTCATGCTGGATGATCAGCCCCTGCTGCGCTCGGCGCTCAGGGCCATCGACCTGGTGGACCACATCGAGCAGCGGCGGCAGGACGACGTGTCCGGCTACGCCGAGCTGACCCTCGATGTGTACGGCGAGACCACCCTGATCGGCTTCAGGCGCGAGACGCTCTTGCTGGTGGAGTTGGAGCGCGGCCCGCCGCTGGTCGCGCGCAGCGACGAGTCGCTCGCGGGTCTGTACCAGGCCGTGGGCGGACGCCGCTGGATTGAGCTCAGCGGCACGCGCCTCGAGCTGACTCCCGAGCAGCTGGCCGGCGCGCGCTCCATCTTGCTGGAACATCGCTGGACCATCGACGCCATCGAGGGATTGACGGGAGCCACACCGTGACGCAATGGACCTACCTCTTCGGGGACGGCAGCGCCGATGGCTGCGGCGACGACGCGGCGCTGTTGGGAGGCAAGGGCGCCAACCTGGCCGAGATGACCCGCCTGGGCATCCCGGTGCCGCCCGGGTTCACGCTCTCGACGGCCTGCTGCGCCGAGGTGACCGAGCGTGGCGGCGCTTGGCCCGATGAGCTGGAGGCCGAGGTGGAGCGCGGCCTCGCGCACCTCGAGCGGCTCACCGGTAAGGGCTTCGGAGATCCCGAGCGCCCGCTGCTGGTGTCCGTGCGTTCCGGCGCGGCCGTGTCCATGCCCGGCATGATGGACACCATCCTCAACCTCGGCCTGAACGCGACGACCCTGCCCGGGCTGGCGGCCGGCGGCAACGAGCGCTTTGCGTGGGACAGCTACCGGCGCCTGATCCAGATGCACGGCGACGTGGTCATGGGCATCAACCACAGCCTGTTCGAGGAGCAGCTGCAGCTGATCAAGTCCGAGTCCGGCGCGGTCAACGACACCGACCTCGGCAGCGGCGATCTGCAGCAGCTGGTGAAGCGCACCTTGGCCCTGGTGCAGGAGCACACCGGCGCCCCCTTCCCCAGCGACCCGCGCGAGCAGCTGCGGCAGGCGATCTCGGCGGTGTTCGGCTCATGGGACATCCCGCGCGCCGTGAAGTACCGCCAGCTCAACAACATCCGCGGGCTCAAGGGCACCGCCGTCAACGTGCAGGCCATGGTGTTCGGCAACCGCGGCCAGGGTTCGGCCACCGGCGTGTGCTTCACGCGCAATCCCTCCACCGGCGAGAACAGCTTCTACGGCGAGTTCTTGCCGGACGCCCAGGGCGAGGACGTCGTCGCGGGCATCCGCACGCCGCTGCCCATCGGCCGGATCGACGACGCCCTGCCGGGCATGCTCGAGCAGCTGCTGGCCATCAAGGACCAGCTCGAGGCGCACTACCGCGACGTGCAGGACATCGAGTTCACGGTGGAGGACGGCCAGCTCTTCATGCTGCAGACGCGCAGCGGCAAGCGCACCGGCCAAGCCGCCGTGCGCGTCGCCGTGGAGATGGTGCGCGAGGGTCTGATCGACAAGTCCACGGCCGTAGACCGGGTCGATCCCGCGGCCCTCGAGCAGCTGCTGCACCCCGGCTTCGACCCGGCCGCCAAGCGCAACGTGGTGGGCACGGGCCTGCCCGCGTCGCCCGGCGCCGCCTGCGGGCAGGTCGTGTTCGACAGCGTCACCGCCGAGGCCTGGGCCGAGGACGGGCGCGACGTGATCCTGGTGCGCAACGAGACCTCGCCCGAGGACATCGGCGGCATGCACGCGGCCCGCGGCATCCTGACCGCCCGGGGCGGCATGACCTCACACGCCGCCGTGGTGGCGCGCGGCATGGGCACCTGCTGTGTGGCCGGCTGCGACCAGCTGGTCATCGGGCGCGACGACGGCGCGGCGCGGATCGGACAGGCCAGCCTGGCCGAGGGCGACTGGATCAGCCTCGACGGCTCCAGCGGCGAGGTCATGCTGGGCCGGCTGCCCACGGTGGAGCCCGTGCTGAGTGCGGACTACAACACGCTCATGGGCTGGGCCGACGGCGTGCGCCGCCTGGCCGTGCGCACCAACGCCGACACGCCGGAGGACGCGCGCCGCGCGCGCAGCTTCGGCGCCGAGGGCATCGGCCTGTGCCGCACCGAGCACATGTTCTTCGGCGAGGATCGCATCGCCGCCGTGCGACGCATGATCCTGGCCGACAATGATCGTCAACGCAACGCGGCCCTGGACGAGCTGCTCCCGCTTCAGCGCGCGGACTTCGAGGGCATCTTCAGCGCCATGGACGGCCTGCCCGTCACCGTGCGGCTGCTCGACCCGCCGCTGCATGAGTTCCTGCCCAACGATCCCGAGCTGCAGCGGTCCCTGGCCCGCAGCCTGGGTTGGGACAGCGCCAAGGTGGCCGCGCGCGTGCATGAGCTGCACGAGCTCAACCCCATGCTGGGTACCCGCGGCTGTCGCCTGGGCCTGACCTTCCCCGACATCTACGACATGCAGGTGCGCGCCATCCTGGAGGCGGCCGGCCACTGCCAGCAGCAAGGCGTGACGGTGCTGCCGGAGATCATGATCCCGTTGGTGGGCATCCACCGCGAGCTGTCGGTGCTGGCCGCACGCATCCGCGCGGCCGAGCCCGCCCTGCGCGAGGCCGCCGGATTCAGCGGTCCGCTGCTGGTGGGCACCATGATCGAGGTGCCGCGCGCGGCGCTCACCGCCGACCTGGTGGCCAAGGCCGCGGACTTCTTCTCCTTTGGTACCAACGACCTGACGCAGATGGCGCTGGGGCTCTCGCGCGACGACACCGGCCCCATCATCGCCAGCTACATCCGTCAGGGCATCTTCCACATGGATCCCTTTGCCTCGCTCGACACCGAGGGCGTGGGACGCCTGGTGCGCGTGGCAGCCGAGGAGGGTCGCGCGGCCCACCCCGGACTCAAGCTGGGCGTGTGTGGCGAACACGGCGGGGACCCGGCGTCGATCCGATTCTTCGACGACGTGGGGCTGGACTACGTGAGCTGCTCGCCCTTCCGTGTGCCCGTGGCCCGGCTGGCGGCGGCCCAGGCGGCCCAGGCCGCGCGGGCCCGCTCGCGCTGATCAGCAGCGTGATCCCCGACGCTCAGGACTCGAGCCGGCTCAACACGCGATAGACCCGCACGACGCCCACGCCGGGGCCGTCCACGGTGCCCTCGAAAGCCGTGACCCAGACGTCGTCCAGGCCGTCGCCGTCCACGTCACCGAGGCTGCCCACCAAGCTTCCCAGGCGCTCGCCTTCGGCGCGGCCGTACAGCGTGATCAGCGGCTCCCCGGAGCGCCCGCTGTGGATCCAGGCGGCGCCCGCGTCCCGTCCCGCGACGTCGTCGCCGGGTGCGCCCACGATCACGTCGTCAAAACCGTCGCCATCCACGTCACCGGCGTCGGCCACGCTCCAGCCGTAGCCCTGGTCCGCGGACTCGCTCCGCAGGACATGCAGCAGCGCGCCATCCCGACCCGAGCGCAGCTCGATGGGGTGGGACGCCGCTCCCAGCGGGCCGGTGGAGGCCCAGTCGGCCAGGCCATCGCCATCCAGGTCGCCCAGCGGCAGCACCCGCTGACCGGGGATCGGGCGCCCCGGGTCCGCCAACACCCGCCCGGGATCCATGCGCCGGGCCGGTGGCAGGCTGCGCCCGTCGGCAGCGGTGAGCACGCGATAGCGCTCGGGGTCGTCGGCCAGGGGGCCCGCCAACAGCTCGGATCGCCCGTCGCCGTCGATGTCCCTCACTTGCAACACGGCGCCGAAGCCGACGGCGCCTCGCAGGGTCTCCTGGAGCTCACCCGTGGCGCCGGAGATGATGCGCACACGCCCCCGCGCCGGCGCGCCGACTGCCAGCTCGTCCACGCCGTCCGCGTCCCGGTCCGGCACACGCGCGACCGCCAGGCCGAAGCCGTCGCCGGGTGCGTGGCCGCGCACCTCGAACAGCAGCTGCGCGCCCTCCGGCGCGGTGAGACACAGGAGCGCTGCGAGCATCAGGGCGGCGAGCATGGCGTCTTCCACACGGAGCGGCGGACGAGTCGATGGGCACTGCCGACGGATCGCCCGTCAGCAGCATCAGCCTATCGCGCTTCCGCTGAGTCCCGGTGGCCGGCGCGTGGCGCGGGGGTGACACTCCGCGTGAGGTGTCCCGGCTCGATCAGCCCAGCTGCTCGGTCCAGAGCATCAGCTCGTCGCTGCCCGACTCGCGGGCCTCGAGCAGGGCCGACTCGGCGCGCCCCAGCAGGTCCTCGAGCTGGTCGAGGCCCGGCTGAGGCGTGGTGGTCCCGCCCACTGTGACGCTGAAGCCGGGGGCCAGGCGCTCGCGGATCTGCCCCCGCAGCACGCGGTCGACGAAGGCTCGCGCCCCGTCGCCGTCGCAGCCCGGCAGCAGCACCATGAAGCGGCCGTCCTCGAAGCGCGTGGACAGGTCGATATCGCGCGAGGCGGACAGGATCTCGCCGGCGATGGTCAGGGCCACGGTGGACCAGGCCCGCTCGCCATCCCGGGCCTTGAGGTCGGATAGCTGCTCCACGTCGAACACGATCAGGGCGTAGCCCCAGCCGTAGCGCCACGACTTCTTGAACTCCTCCTCCAAGCGCAGCAGGAAAAAGTCCTTCTGGAGCAGGCTGGTGTCCGGATCCGTGAGGATCTCCACCATGCCTTGGGGGTCGAGATGCAGGTTGGTCACGTTACGTCTCCCGTCTGGATGATGGCTCGACCGGCCTGAAACCGAGGTTGGGCGCCATCGTAGAGACCCTCTTCGGCAGGAGAGCGGGGGTGGCCTTGAGAAATAATCCAGATCGTCTCAAGCTGCGGGCGTGCGCTCGGGACCCTCAAGGCCAATCACCGTGATCGGCGCCGAGATGCGGCGACCACCAGCCGCGGGCCGCGTCACCGCGCCGGGCTGCGTCTCAGGCCACGCCGGGCCGCGCCTCAGGCCACGCCGGGCCGCGCCTCAGGCCACGCCGGGCTGCTTCTCAGGCCGCGCCACATGCCGCGTCAGGCTTGCTCGGCGACCTCGAGGGTCTGATCGGTCCACTCGAGGTTGGTGGCCGTGCCCTGCACGTCGTCCAACTCGTCGAGCAGCCCCAGCAGGCGCACCAGGCTCCGGATCTGATCCACGTCGTCGAGCGCGACGGTCGTCTTGGGCAGCGACAGGATCTCGCTCTTCTCGGCCGTCAGACCGGCGGCGTCCAGGGCCTCGGTGACCGTGCCGAAGGCCGTGGGATCGGCGCTGATCTCGAAGCCGCCATCCACCGCCTGGCAGTCTTCGGCGTCGCCCTCCATGGCGGCCGCCATCACGGCCTCCTCCCGGTCGGCGCCGGCCCCCACGAAGAACATGGCCTTGCGCTCGAAGTTCCAGGCCACCGAGCCGCTCTCCCCCATGTTGCCGCCGTTGTTGTCGAGGGTGTTGCGCACCTCGCCCACCGTGCGGTTGCGGTTGTCGGTCAACGTCTCCACCAGGATGGCCACACCGCCGGGGCCGTAGCCCTCGTAGGTGATGGACGCCATGTCCACCCCGTCGCCGCCGCCCACGCCCTTGGCCACGGCCCGCTCGATGGGGTCCTTGGGCATGTTGTCCGCGCGGGCGCGGTCGATGGCGTAGCGCAGCGAGAGGTTCATGCCCGGATCGCCGCCACCCGTCCGGGCGGCGGTCATGATCAGACGCGCATGCTTGCTGAAGGCGTTGGAGCGCTTGGCATCCACCGCCTTCTTGCGGTGCATGATGTTCTTGAACTTCGAGTGCCCGGCCATGGCGACCTCGTAGGACAGGCGAGCTGCCTGCTCGGACGGCTCAGCGCTTGCTGAACTGGTAGCGGCGACGGGCCTTGCGCTGACCGTACTTCTTGCGCTCGACCATGCGGCTGTCGCGCGTCAAGAAGCCACCCTCTCGGAGAGCGTCAAAGACCTCGGGCTCGGCGCGCCGCAGGGCGCGGGCGATGCCCAGGCGCACGGCGCCGGCCTGACCCGTCGGGCCCCCGCCGTTCACGTTGACGAAGATGTCATAGCGGCCCTTGGCACCGGTGGCGTCAAGCGGGCCGAGCAGGTGGATGCGGTGCTGCAGCACGGGGAAGTAGTCTTCCATCGGGCGGCCGTTCACCAGGAAGCTGCCGCTGCCGCCGCGGAGGCGCACACGCGCTACGGACGTCTTGCGACGGCCCGTGCCCCAGGCGTAGTCCTTGGGGCCCAGCACCAACGCCGCGGGGGCGGGGGCTGGATCAGGGGCGGCATTGGGCTCAATGACGATACTGGTCTCGTCGCTCACGATCAGGCTCCGGCGCCCTGGAAGGCGGTGGTGTCCATGGGAACAGGCTGCTGCGCTTCGTGCCGATGATCGGCGTCGCGGTACACCTTCAACTTCTTGAGCATCTGCCGACCGAGCTTGGTCTTGGGCAGCATGCGGCGCACGGCCAACTCGACCAGACGCCGGGGATCCTGCTCGCGCATCTCACCCGCCGGGATCTCCTTGAGCCCACCGATGTAGCCGGTGTGCCAGCGGTGCATGCGGTCGGTGGCCTTCTTGCCGGTGAGCACGACCTTCTGGGCGTTGATCACCACCACGAAGTCGCCGGTGTCGACGTGCGGCGTGTAGCGGGCGTGGTGCTTGCCCTGCAGTATCGTGGCGATCCGGGCAGCCATGCGCCCGAGCACGACGCCGTCAGCATCGATCAGGTGCCAGGCGGGCTGCACCTCGCCGGGCTTGGCGTGATAGGTCTTGTTCATCGCTGCGTTCGATCCCGCATCGGGCGTGTGTCGGGGCGCCAGCGGTCGAGCCCCCGTACCCAGGTTGAAACCGCCGGGACGAGACCCTCGAAGCGTCCACCGCGCCGGGCGAACGCTCCCCGTCAGGTCCCGTCACACGACGGTTCCTGAGCGAGGTCCGAACCGGGAAGCATAGCAAAGGCGCCTGAAGGATCAACCGCCCAGCCCCCCCTCGTGGCTCGCAGCGGCACACGCCGGCCGGCGCTCCCGCTGCGCCCGGGCCAGGATCTGCCCAGCCCCCGGCCCGGCCCGCGCTCAGGGCCGCAGGTGGATGCCGGCCTGCTCCTTCCAGAGCACGACCCGCTCGACCCCGAACAGGCCGGGCCGCTTCTGGGCCACGGCCAGCAGGTTAGCCACCCGATCCGCCGGGGGCAGGTCCACCACCGCCAGGGACGCGTTGCGCCCCGACCGACCCCACTCCAGGGCCACGCCCTCGCTGGTGAGGAAGACGATGCGGTCGCCGGCCTCCACCAGCACGCGCTCCACCACGATGCCCTCGCGGTCAAGACCGGCTCGGAAGGGCGCGAAGACCACGCAGGCCGCCGCAGCGTCGGCCAGGGCTTCCCCGTCCGCGGCCCCCTGTAGTTGCAGGGGCCAGGGCGAGAGGCTCACCGCCGCCGCGGGCAGGATCGTGCCGTCGGCCGCCACGAAGGCCCCGTCCGCCAGGGCCAGCACCGGGCGCCGCAGCCGCAGCCGCACATCGGCCTGCCCCGGGTGCCTTGGCTGCACCTCCAGCACATCGCGGACCCAGGGCGAGCCCCGACCCAGGCGCTCGGCCCAGAGCGTGAGGGCCTCGGTGTCCAGCAGCGAGGCGCGGCCAGGCGAGCCCTCCGCCACGCGTAGGGCCAGCTGAGCCGCGCCCTCGGGCGCCAGCCAGGCGGGATGCCCCACCACGCCCACCGTGGCCGCGTCCACGGCGAAGGCGCGATCCGTCGCGGCCCTCAGCCAGGCCTGACGAGCAAGTCCGGCCGTACCCAGCACCACCACCAGGGAGATCAGGGCCGGCCAGGCGGCGCGCAGTCGTTCAGGGAGTTCCATCGGGCTCAGAATATGGTGCGATCGTCCCAGACGAAGGAGCTTTCTGCTCCGCTCGTCCCGCGCCCAGCGCTCCCCACCCCGAGGCCCGCCCCTTGCCACGTCGTCGCCGCAGCGCCTCGCAGGGTCGGAGTGGATCGCCCAAGCAGGACTCCGTGAGCAGCGACGGCTCGGGCCAGATCGGCCAGGGCGGCGGCAAGCAGAGCAAGGGCGGGCGCCGCCGCCGCAGCTCGCCGCCCCCGCCCAGCGGCCCGCGCGAGAGCTTCCGCGGCCTGACCCTGAACGACTTCCAGATGCGCGCGCTCGGCCCCCTGCGCGAGGGCCGCCCGGTGCTGCTGGCCGCCCCCACCGGCGCCGGCAAGACGCTGGTGGCCGAGCTGGCCATCGACATGAGCCTGCAGGCCGGCAAGCGCGCCATCTACACCGCGCCCATCAAGGCCCTCAGCAACCAGAAGTACCGCGACTTCAAGGCCATCGACCCCGACATGGTGGGGCTCATGACCGGCGACGTGACCATCAACCCGGGCGCGCCGGTGTTGATCATGACCACCGAGATCTTCCGCAACACGATCTTCGAGAACCCGGCCAGCCTGAGCGACGTGGACTCGGTCGTGTTCGACGAGATCCACTACATGGACGACCCCGAGCGCGGCACGGTCTGGGAGGAGAGCATCATCTTCGCGCCGAAGCACGTGCGCTTCGTGTGCCTCTCGGCCACCATCAGCAACCTGACCCAGTACGGCGATTGGATCGGACAGGTGCGCGGCCAGGAGGTCGAGATCATCCGCCACACCGAGCGCCCGGTGCCGCTCGATCACTACCTGTATTTCCCGGGCGTGGGGCTGCGGCGGATCGAGCCGGGCAAGGTCAAGTTTCCCGCCAGCCACGGCCAGAAGCCCGAACGCGGACGGCGCGGCGAGCGCGGCAAGGGGCGCGGGCGCGACAACGACCGCAACGCGGTGATCGAGACCCTGCGGCGGGCCGAGAACCTGCCCACGCTCTTCTTCTGCTTCAGCCGGCGCGAGTGCGAGGCCCGCGCGCTCGAGGCCTCCAAGGCCAAGGCGCTGCTCGACGAGGAGCAGACCGCCACCATCGAGGGCCTGTTCGACAGCACCTGCGCGGCCTTCCAGATCGAGCCGGCGGCGGAGCTCGAGGAGCTGCGCAGCCTGGTGCGGCGCGGCATCGCCTACCACCACGCCGGCATGCTGCCCCTGCACAAAGAACTGGTGGAGCGCCTGTTCACCTCCGGGCTGCTGCGCCTGCTGTTCGCCACCGAGACCTTCTCGCTGGGCATCAACATGCCGGCGCGCTCGGTGGCCTTCTCGTCGCTGCGCAAGTTCGACGGCACGGGCTTCGGACCGCTCAAGGTGCGCGAGTACCAGCAGATGGCCGGGCGCGCCGGGCGCCAGGGCATCGACGACAAGGGCATCGTGGTGTCGGTGGTGGACGACCACCGCGTGCAGGCCAGCGACGTCGAGCGCATGATCGGCAATGATGTCGAGCCCATCGTGTCACGCTTCAACCTCTCGTACTCGACGCTGATCAACCTGCACGAGACGCTCGGCGATCGCCTGCACGAGGCCTGGGAGCGCTCGTTCAACAACTACCAGTGGGCGCGCATGAGCAAGAAGCGCCGCGAGAAGAACGAGGCGCGCCAACGCCACGCCATCGACCAGCGCATGAAGCTGCTGCGAGAGCGGGGCTACGTCACCGACGACGGCGTCACCGAGAAGGGCCGCATGGCCGCCGTCATCAACGGCTTCGAACTGCAGATCGTCGAGCTGTTCGACTCGGGCCTGCTGGAGTGGCTGGACGAGACGCAGCTCGCCATCGTGTTCGCGTCGCTCACCTTCGAGGAGCGCAAGAACGACCTCTTCCGGCGCATGCCGCCCTCGGTCATGGCCGGCCACCGCAAGGACGTCGAGAAGATCGTGGCCGGCCTGATCGCGTCGGAGCGCGAGTACGGCATCCCGCCCAACATCAAGGCGCCCAACTTCAAGATCGGCATCGTGGTGCGCGACTGGTTCCGCGGCGCCAACTTCGAAGACATGCGCGACCAGACCACGGCCCCCAGCGGCGACCTGGTGCGCATCATGCGCCTGACGGTGCAGCTGCTGCGTCAGCTGCGCGGCGCCCTGCCCAGCGGGCACCCGCTGATCACGTCGCTGGATCGCACCCGCGAGCTGCTCAACCGCGACGCCGTGGACGCGGCCCGGCAGCTCAGCCTGGGGTGAGCGCTTCGCGCACGCGCCGCCGCGCCGCGCTGCTGCTGGCCGGCGGGTTGGCGCTCGCTGTACCCAGCTCCGGCCAGGCACAGCAGCCCCCCCGCCTGCGCGACCGGGTGCACGATCTGGTCTCGCTGATGGACCGCGCCCAGCCCTCGGAGTTCTCGGCCCACGCCACCAGCCCGGTGGCCGCGGTGAGCACCCACGACCCGCGCCCGGGCGTGGCCTTCATCCAGACGCGCCCCCAGCGCTCGATCGTATTCGAGGATCTGTTCACCGATGGCGAGACCACGCTGCGCTTCGGCGCCGGCCTGGCCAGACCCGCGCTGGCGCTCGAGGACGCGCCGGTGCGCTTCCTGGTGGACGTGGCCAGCGAGCGCGACCCCACCTGGCGGCGCGTGTTTGACCACACCTGGCGCCCGTCCGAGCTGCCGCCGGACACGGGCCTGGTGCAGCACGAGCTGCGCCTCCCGGGTCGCGGGCCGCTGAAGCGCTCCGTGCGCTTCTCGGCCCTGCCCGGAGACCAGTCGGGGCGAGCGGCCAGCTGGTCGGGATGGTCGTGCCCGCAGCTGCTCTCCTCGGGTCGCGAGCTGTCCCTGGCCGACGACCCCCTGCGCGTGCCCGGCGCCGGCCTCGACCTGCTGGCGATCCGTTCCGAGGCGCGCATGGGCGGCGGCGTCGACGCCCGCCTGCGCCCCATGGACCCGGCCCCCGGTGTCGAGTTGGTGGGCGGCTCGCGCGCGTCGCTGCGCCTGGCGGCCCCGGCCCGCCTGAGCTGGCAGGTCGATGTGCCCGAGCAGGCCGAGCTGATCGCGCTGCTGGGCGTGGACGGCCCCACCAGCTGGCACCTGGGCGGCGGCGAGCTCGAGCTCGCCATTCAGATCAACGACCGCCCGGTGCACCTGCGCCGACTCGACGCCGCCAAGCGCCAACACGACCGCGGCTGGAAGCAGCTGCGTTTCGACCTCTCCCCCTGGGCCGGGCGCAGGGTCGAGCTGAGCCTGGCCGTGGGCAGCGGGCAGCAGCGCGGCCCCGACGTGCTGGCCGTGGCGCGCCTGCTGTTGAGCGACGGCAGCGGCCGGCCGCGCCTGCCCATCGACGCGGCCCCCACCGTGATCGTGCTGCTGGCCGACACCCTGCGGCAGGACGCCCTGGGCCCGGGCACGCCCAACCTGCAGGCCCTGGCGGACGCGGGCGTGCGCTTCAGCGCCGCTCGCGCGACGTCATCCTGGACCTGGCCCTCCACCGCCTCGCTGCTCACCGGTCTCGACCCGGGCCGACACGGCCTGCTGGACAACGCACGCCCGGTCATGAGCCCCGACGCCACCACCCTGGCGCAGCTGCTGGCTCAGCGCGGCTACAGCACCGGCGCCTTCGTGGCCAACGCGCTGATCAGTCGCTCCTCGGGTCTGGCGCGGGGCTTCGAGACGTTTGTGTCGGTGCCCAACGCCCGCGCCGGCACGCTCAACGCGCGCGTCGAGGCCTGGCTCAGCGAGACCAGCGGCAGCGCGCGCTTGCTCTACCTGCACTACATGGACCCGCACGCGCCGTACCAACCCAGCGCGGCGCTGGACGACCCCGACCAGCCCCTGCTCCCGCCGCACGCCGGAGACGCGGCCATGGGCGCGGCCCTGACCCTGGGGCTGGAGCACCCCGAAACGCGCGCCTGGGCCACGCGGCTCCGCAGCGCGTACGCCAGCGAGGTGGCCGAGCTGGACCAGGCCATCGGGCAGCTGTTCGTGAGCCTGCGGGCCCATGGCGCCCTCGACGACGCCCTGGTGGTGTTCGTGTCCGACCACGGCGAGGAGTTCCTGGAGCACGGCCGCACCTCCCACGGCTGGCACCTGTTTGACGAGACCCTGGCGGTGCCGCTCACGCTCACCGGCTTCGGACCCTCAGCCCAGGCGCTGCCGCCGCGCGTGCATCGCGCCCCGGTCTCCACCCGCGATCTGCTGCCCAGCCTGTGCCGCCTGCTCGAGCTCGCGCCGCCGCCCGGGTGCGCGCCCCCCTGGCCCCTGGGCGAGGAGGCCCAGCCGCGGCCTGTGTTTGCCCACACGGCCCTGGCCCGCACGACCGAGCGCGAGCACGTCTTCGACCTGGCCAGCGTGGTCAGCGCGGGCCACAAGCTGCTGCTGACGCCGGACACGGGCCAGAGCCAGCTCTTCGACCTGGAGCACGACCCGGGCGAACTGACGGACCTCGCAGCCCAGCAGCCCGAACGCGTGGCGGACATGGTCTCCCTGCTCAGGGCCTGGCTCCAGACCACCAGCGAGGGCCCTGCGAACGCGGCCGACGCGGCGGACGTCGACGAGGCCCAGCGCCTGCTGCGCGAACTGGGCTACCTGGGCGACGACGAGCGGCGCTGAGACCGCGACGCGGGCAGCCACCGGCCGGGCGCAGCCGCTGGCGACGGCTCCGGCACCAGCGCGGCTGAGTTCGTCGGTTCGGCCGCCCGCGAGCGCCCCTCGAGCGCCCCGCCGCAGCCGCTGGCGGCGCCGCGCCGGGATTGGTGCAATGGGCGCATGACTCCTCCACATACCGCCAGCACAACGACCCGCACCGAGACCGATTCCCTGGGCCCCGTCGAGGTGGGCAGCCAACACTACTGGGGCGCCCAGACCCAGCGCTCGCTGCACAACTTCAAGGTGGGCGACTCGCGCTTCACGCGCCCCATGATCCGCGCCCTGGGCGTGCTCAAGTTCTGCGCGGCACGGGTCAACGGCGACTTGGGCCTGCTGCCGGCCGAGACGGTCGATCTGATCACGCGCGCGGCGGCGGAGGTGGTGGCCGGGACCCTCGACGCGCACTTCCCGCTGGTGGTGTATCAGACGGGCTCGGGCACCCAGACCAACATGAACGCCAACGAGGTCATCTCCAACCGCGCCATCGAGCTGGCGGGCGGCGTGCTGGGCAGCAAGCAGCCGGTGCACCCCAACGACCACGTCAACCGCGGGCAGTCCAGCAACGACACGTTTCCCACGGCCATGTCCATCGCCGCGGCCAGCGAGACCAGCGAGCGCCTGCTGCCCGCCGTGCGCGCCCTGCGTGACGTGCTGCACAGCAAGGCCGAGGCCTTCGCCGACGTGGTCAAGATCGGGCGCACGCACCTGATGGACGCCACGCCGCTGACCCTGGGCCAGGAGATCTCGGGCTGGGTCAGTCAGCTCGATCACGCCATGGCGCACATCGAGTCGGCCCTGCCCCACGTGTGCGAGCTGGCCATCGGCGGCACGGCCGTGGGCACCGGCCTCAACACGCACCCCGAGTACGCCGAGCGCGTGGCCGCCGCCATCGCCAGCGAGACCGGCCTGGCCTTCACCAGCGCGCCCAGCAAGTTCGAGGCCCTGGCGGCGCACGACGGCCTGGTGCAGCTCTCGGCCAGCCTGCGCGGCCTGGCCATGGCGCTGATGAAGATCGCCAACGACGTGCGCTGGCTGGCCAGCGGCCCGCGCTGCGGTCTGGGCGAGCTGACCCTCCCCGCCAACGAGCCCGGCAGCTCGATCATGCCCGGCAAGGTCAACCCGACCCAGTGCGAGTCCATGACCATGGTGTGCGTGGCCGTGTTCGGCAACGACGCCGCGGTGGCCTTCGCCGGCAGCCAGGGCAGCTTCGAGCTGAACGTCTACAAGCCGATCATGATCCACAACGTGCTGGAGAGCTGCCGCCTGCTGAGCGACAGCTGCGACAGCTTCCGCGAGCACTGCGCCGTGGGCATCGAGCCGGACCGCGCGCGCATCGACGCGCTGCTCGAGAAGTCGCTCATGCTGGTGACGGCGCTCAACCCGCACATCGGCTACGACAAGGCCGCCGCCATCGCCAAGAAGGCCTGGGCCGAGGGCACCACGCTCAAGCAGTCGGCCATGGCGCTCGGGCACCTGACCGAGGAGCAGTTCGACGAGTGGGTCGACCCGTCCAGCATGCTGGGTCCGTCGGCCGCCGACTGAGCCCGATCACGCCCGGCAAGCGCCCGCATCGTCTGGCCTCTGCGTTGCTTGAGTCGCGCGCTTCCATACCGCAGTCTGGTTGCGGACACGACCTAGCACCTGCACACGTTGGAGGGCCTGACGATGACCAGCACACGCCGACCGATCCGCGCCATGCGAGCACTTGCCCTGCTGCTGGCGTTGACCCCGCAGGCCCGGGCGGCGGACACGCCCGTGCCGCTGACCCAGCCGATCCTGTTCGTGACTCAGATACCTGTTCCCGCGGACTTCACGACGATCGGTTCGGCCTTCGGCAATCACCTGGCCAGCATGCAGGCCGTGGGACGCGGAGGAGATCTCTGGATCCGCTACGGGGATGGCACCCTCAGGAACCTGACCCAGGAGGCGGGCTTCGGCGTCAGTGGCTTCCAGGGGGCGGACGGCATCGCGGTGCGAGATCCATGCGTGCATTGGAGCGGCAGCAAGGCGCTCTTCTCCATGGTGGTAGGCGGGCCGGCCGTGCAGTACCAGCAGACGACGAACTACTGGCAGATCTACGAAATCAAGGGCCTGGGCCAGGGCCAGCTGCCATCGATCACCAGGCTGCCGCATCAGTTCGATCAGGCCAACAACGTCTCGCCCATCTACGGCACCGACGATCGCATCGTGTTCACGTCCGACCGGGCGCTGCACGGGGCCGCCCATCTCTATCCACAGCTCGACGAGTACGAAGAGGCGCCGACCATCACGGGCATCTGGAGCATGGACCCGCTGCTCGGCGATCGCTTCCTGCTGACGCCGTCTGCTTCGGGCGACTTCTCGCTCAGCATCGACTCGTTCGGTCGGGTGATCTTCACGCGCTGGGATCACCTGCAGCGTGACCAGCAGGCGGACGCGGACAACGGCGGCGGAGGATCGGTCTACGGCACGTTCAACTGGTCGGATGAGTCGGCCACGGCACAGGCGCTGAGCAGCAACAGCGAGGTCTTTCCCGAGCCGCGCAGCAACAGTCCCGATCTGGACCCCTTTGGCAACGTGATCGGTCACAGCCTCAACCAGTTCTTCCCTTGGATGATCCGCGAGGACGGCACCGAGCTCGAGACGCTCAACCACGTGGGTCGTCACGAGCTGCGCGAGTACTTCGACCGCAGCTTCAATGACGACCCCGCCCTGATCGAGTTCATCGCGGGGGTCTCCGGAGCGTCGAACCCGAACCGGATCGAGAACTTCCTGCAGATCCAGGAGGACCCGATCGTGCCGGGCCGCTACCTCGGGGTCTCCACGCCGGAGTTCAAGACCCACGCCGCCGGTCAGATCGTCGCCATCTCCTTGCCGCCGGATGCCGATCCGGACGGGTTGGTCACGGAGTACGTCACCCACCCGGACACCGCCTCGCCCAGCAGCACCCCCGGGCCGGATCACTCGGGGCTGTACCGGGACCCGGCGGCGCTCTCGGATGGGACGCTGATCGCGACGCACACCAGCGAGACGAGCGCGGATGCCAACACCGGCAGCAGGGAGCTGCCCGGCTCCAAGTACGACTTCCGGCTGAAGCTCGTGGCGCCGCAGGGGGCCGGCGGGTACGCGGTCGGCGGGGCCATGCTCACGCCCGGCATCTCCAAGACCATCAGCTACTACGACCCCGACGTGCTGGTCAGCTACTCCGGAGAGTTGTGGGAGCTGCAGCCGGTGGAGGTCGTGGCGCGGGTCCGGACGCCCCAGGCGCCGGCCGCGCTGGACGTCCCGGAGCAGGCGGCCTTCTCCCAGGCCCGTGTCGACTATCAGGAGTTCCGTAGCTGGCTGTACCAGAACGGCCTGGCCCTCCTGGTGAGTCGCGACCTGACCACCCGGGATGACTCCGACCGCCAGCAGCCGTTCAATCTGCGCGTGGCTCCAAGCGGGACCCAGACGCTGGGCGTCTCGGGTCCGGTGTATGACATCCAGCAGGTCCAGTTCTTCCAGGGCGACATGCTGCGTAGCCTCGGGGGGCCGTCGAGTCCGACCCCCGGGCGGCGCATCCTGGCGCAGGTGATGCACGACGCCGATGGCTTCAATCCGCCGCTGCCGGGCGCCGCCCCCGGGAGCGTCCAGATCGCTGCGGACGGCTCCATGGCAGCCGTGGTTCCCGCGCGCCGGGCGCTCTCCTGGCAGCTCACCGACCCGGCAGATGAGCCGGTGGTCCGGGAGCGCTACTGGCTCAGCTTCCAGCCTGGCGAGGTGCGCACCTGCAGCTCATGCCACGGGGTGAACGCGGCCGACCAGGCCGGGCAGCTCCCACCCACCAACACGCCCCAGGCGCTCGTCGATCTGCTGGGGTATTGGAAGACGCTGACGCCGGCAGAGCCCGCGCTCGAACCCGCCGGGGCCGGAACGGTCGGGGCCGGCCTCGGTGGCCCCTTTGACGTGCTCAGCATCAACGGCTCCGCCGGCGGCGCCGCGCGTCGGGTGGACGTCGCCAGCGGTCAGCCCATCGAGATCTCGATGGGCACGCCGCCCGGGCACGCGGGGGCAGCGCAGTTCCAGCTCAACGGGTTTGTGGGCGTGCCGGGCGCCATGAACGTGTTCGACACGTTCATCGGACCGTTCGTGTTCCCGCCGCCCTTCGCGGCGCCGGACATCGAGGGCTTCTTCAGCCTCGGCGGAGGCCAGACGTCCTGGAGCCTGAACCTCCCCGCCGGCGTGGCTGGCTCCATCACCGTGACCCTGCAGGGGTACATCGCCAACTCGCCTGGGGCTGCCCAGCCGATCGCGGTCACGAATGGAGTGATCTTGCGGGTCCAGTGAACCGGAACTCTGCAGAGCGCGAGCGTGCTGCACATCGGCGGTCGTCGCCCACTGGAGCGACGGGCGCGCGCGTCAATCGACGGAGGCCGCCGCCCGGACGCCGCGCGCCGACACCAACCAGAGCCCGCTCAGCACGGCAGCGGCCGTGATCAGCAGCGAGGGCTCGGGGCGCTCACCCAGCAGGCCGATGCCCAGCGCGCTGGCCAGCAGCGGCTGCAGCATGACGAAGGCCGCCGTGGTGGAGGCCGCCACCCGCGCCAGCACCACGATGTTGAGCAGGTAGGCCAGCACGGTCGGGAAGATCAGCACTCCCGCCAGGGCCCACCACTGCGTGGCGCTGGCGTCGGGCGGCACCCAGTCCACGTCGCGGCAGAACCACGGCACGGTCATGAGCCCGATGGCGAAGATCCAGGCGCCCAGCACCAGCCGGGGCAGGCGCCGCAGCAGGGGCTTGGCCGCCACCAGATAGAGCGAGTAGCTCACGGCGTTGAGCGTCAGCAGCAGGTCGCCCAGGGCCGTGCCCGCGCTCAGCCCGGCGCCGCGACCGACGAACATCCAGCCCACCCCCGCCACCGCCAGCACGATGCCCAGCTGGCTCCTGCCCGTGGGACGTTCCTGCTTGGTCAGCAGCGCGGCGGCCACGGTCACCACGGGGATGATGCACATGAGCAGCCCGGCGTTGACGGCCGTCGAGCGCGAGAGCCCCTCCAGGAACAAGAGCTGGTTGACCACGATGCCCAGCAGGCTCAGCAGGGCCAGGTGCAGCAGGTCCGCGCGCGCCGGCAGGGCCCGTCGACCGTGGCGCCAGACGGCGGCCGCGCCCAGCACCAAGGTGCCCGCCGCCAGCCGCCAGACCAGCACGGCGCGGGGCTCGAAGCCGACCATGGCCAGCTTGCCCAGCCACGGGAACAGGCCGTAGCAGACCTGCACGAAGATCAGCACATCGCGCGTGCGGCGGTCCATGCTCAGGAGTCCGCGGCGAGCTGCTCTGCCCACGCGTTCATGGCCCGCTCGAGCAGGGCCGCCACCAGCTCGTGGGTGCCGTCGTCGCAGCCGTAGGGGTCGGGAACGTCCAGGCCGCGGGTGTCGTCCAGCGCGTCGTGCATGAGCCGCACGCGCAGATCGCCCCCGCCGACACACGGCTCGCCCGCGTCGGCGCGCCGCTGGTCCATGCCTCCGGGCCCCAGCAGCGCCAGCACGCGCGCGCGGTGTCTCCGCGAGGCGCACAGTACGAGTTCGGCGCGCGCCAGCTCATCGAGGTCCAGCGCGCGGGGCACGTGGGCTGTCAGGTCGAGTCCGCGACGGGCCGCCGCGGCCAGGGTGGCGTCGGGCAACGCGAGCCCATGGGCCGGGTACATGCCGGCGGAGCTCACGCTCACGTCGCTCACGCCCGCCGCCTGCAGCGCGCGCCGCAGCAACACCTCGGCCAGGGGCGAACGACACAGGTTGCCCGTGCAGACGGTCAGCACCGCGCGTGGCGTCGTCACCGCCCGCCTCCCCGCGTCAGCAGCGCACATGCCGTCAGCACCGCCGCTCGCCCCGCGTCACGACCGCCGCGCCCGCTGCGCCACGGCCTCGGCGTAGACGTCCAGGGTCTCATCCAGCATGCGCGGCAGGGCAAAACGCTCCGCGAGGCGCATGGAACCCGCCACGCCCCGCGCCAGGCGGTCGTCGGGGTGGGACAGCCCGTCGCGGATGGCATGCGCCAGGGCCTCGGGGTCGCCGGGCGGCACCAGCCAGCCCGACACGCCGTCCTGCACCACCTCGGGGATGGCCGAGACGTTGGTGGCCACCACCGGCAGGCGCGCGGCCATGGCCTCCAGGAACACCAGCCCGAGGCCCTCCCAGAGCGAGGGCAGCACAAACAGGTCGGACGCGCCCAGCAGGTCGGGCACGTCGTGGCGAATGCCCAGCAGGCGCACGCGAGCTTGCAGACCGCGGGCCTGCACGTCGGCTTCCAGTCGCTGCAGGCCGTCGCCGAAAGGATCGCCGCCCACCACCAGCAGGACCACCTCGGGCGGCAGCAGCTGCATGGCCGACAGCAGCGTAGGGTGATCCTTCTGGGGCGCGATGCGGCCCACGCACACCAGCAGCGGCGTCTCGTCCGACAGCGAGAGCTCGGCGCGCACGTCGGCGCGCGGGCGGCGCGGCGCCAGCGCCTCGGCATCCACGCCGTAGTACACACGCCGGATGCGCGCCACCGGCACGCGCCCGTGTCGCGAGACGAAGCGCGCCACGTGGTCACTCAGCGCGATGATGCGATCGGCGCGACGGCTCAGCAGGCCGTGAACGAGCCCCACGCTGGTGGCCAACAGCGCGCGCTCGTCGTTGTGCTTGCTGGACACCAGCGCCACCCCGGCGGGCACGGCCAGGGCCGCCAGGGCGTCGGCCTTGAGCAGGTGACTGTGCAGCACGTCCGGCGCCAGCTCGTGCAGGCGACGACGCAGACCGCGCAGCACCGAAAGCAGCTGGGAGCCGCGTTCGAAAGCCAGCTGCTCCACCGCCATGCCGGCGGCGGCGAACTCCGCGCTCAGCGAGCCCTTGCCCTTGAGGTAGATCACGCGCAGCGCGTGCCCGCGCTGCACCTGGGCCGCGCCCAGCCACAGCAGGTGCTTCTCGGCGCCGCCCACATCCAGCGTCGTGATCAGGTGCACGATCTTCACGCGTCGCCGCCCGTCCGTCCCAGGGCCTCGTTGTAGACGGCCAGGGTCGCGTCGACCATGCGATCCACGCTGAAGCGCTCGGCCACGCGCTCGGGGCCCACCCGCGCCAGAGCGTCGGCCCGCGCCGGGTGGACGAGCAGATCGTTCAGCGCCGCGGCCAGGGCGCCCACGTCCTCACGCGGCACCATCAGCCCGCACGGCGGCGCGTCGCCGCCCGGATCGAGCACGTCGCGGCTGCCGTTGACCTCGGCCGACACGCAGGGCAGGCCCGCGGCGGCGGCCTCCAACAAGGCGTAGCTCAGCCCCTCCCAGCGCGAAGGCAGGGCAAAGATGTCCATGGCGTCGTGGCAGGCCGACAGCTCGTCGCGCCAGCCCGCGAGGTGCAGCCGCGGGGCCACGCCCAGTTGCTCGGCCTGCCGGCATAGCGCGTCGTGCAGCTCGCCGTGACCGATCAGCAGCAGGTGCACGTCATCCGGGAGCTGAGGCAGTGCCGCCACCAGCAGGTCGTGGCCCTTGGCGTCGTTGAGCAGGCCCACGCTGCCCACCACCCGCGCCTCGTCCGGGATGCCCAGCTCGGCGCGCAGCTCGCCCCCGCCGCGGGGCGTCGCGAAGGGCGCTGGGTCGATGCCGTTGGGCACCACACGCGCGCGCTCGGGTCGGATCACGCCCAGGGCCTGGCCCTCGCGCCGCTCGCCCTCCGAGACGTGGATCAGGCGCTGGGTCACGAGGCCCAGCAGGCGCTCGGTGCGCATGATCAGGCCCAGGTTGCCGGGCGCCTCGCCGCCCTGTCCGGCGCCGCCCTCGAACGACGCCGCATAGGTGTGCGGCGTGTGCACGCGCACGGCCGAGCTGCACACAAAGCCCATCGAGCGGCCCAGGGCGCCGGCCTTGCTGGAGTGGGTGTGCAGCACGTCAAAGCGGCGGTCGCCCAGGCAGGCCGCCAGCCGCAGCCCGTGCCAGGCGTCGCGCAGGGGCGAGATGGCCCGGGTCATGGGCAGCTCGTGCACGCGGATGCCGGCCGCGCGCATGGCGTCCATGTCCTGGCGCATGCGCGGCTCGCGCAGGGCGGCGCAGACCACCTCGACCCCGGCGCCGCGCCCGGCCAGACCGAAGGCCAGGTCGCGCAGATGACGGCGCGTCCCGCCGATGGTGCACTCCATGACCTGCAGCACGCGCAACAGAGACCCTGGCCTCGCGGGGGAGAGAAGCATGCGTCGCGAGGAGCCCTCGACACAGCTCCACGCACACGGCGGACGCAGGCTAGCAGCCCGCCCCCCCGACCGCACGCCTCGGAGCGCCAGGGCGGCTCGCCCCCGCAGCGCCTCCGCACACGACCCACGGCATGCGTCGTCCGCAAGCCTCGACGCGGGGTACCGGGATTCAGAACCGCTCAGGTCCGACGGGGCGACCTCCAGCCCGGCAACCCGTGTTGCTGGCTGGGCCAGCCAGGCGGGCCCAGCTTGAGCCCGACGCGTTTCCTGGGTAGCGGCACCCCGGGGCAAGCGCGCCGACGAGCGCGCCATTCGTGACGCTCGTTGTGGGTTCGACTTGCACATCGAGTTGGACGGCCGCCCGTGACCGGAGGCGTCAGCCTGGTCCGGGCGCGGCCCTGGTCAGAGACGCAGCGAGCTGCGGCGCAGGTTGCTCGGGAGTGCGTCCGCCCAGGCCCCGAGGCCAGCGAGACCTCGCGCCGATTGCCGGGTGGGCCCGGCAGGATCGCTGTCCCCGTGATATATTGACACCCACGTCGTGCGAAATGGATGCGCTGTGGGGGCGACTTGGGCTCCGGGACTGGGAGAGCCTGCAGGCCGTGCCACGGCGCCGTAGGCGTGCATCCAAACCCTCGCACGGGTCCTATTGCCACGCCACCGACCGCGGTCCTCGGACGCACCCGGTTGGGTGGAGACACCTCGGAATACACACCATGACGACCCCACGCTGGCCCCACGTTCGCACTCCCTTGGCGACACTTGCCTGCTTGGCTCTGCTGGCCTCCGCTCCGTGGGCGCAGATCGACCTGTCGGGTTCGACCTACGATGGCTCCGGGGGGCCGCTGCTCGCGGGCCAGGTCTACCACGCCACAAGCAGCCTGACGGTCCCGACGGGGCAGACGCTCACCATCGAGCAGGGAGCGATCCTCAAGTTCTTCTCAGGCCGCTCCCTCACGGTGAGCGGTACCCTGGATGTGAATGGATCCGGGGGTGCTCCCGTGATCTTGTCGTCGATCTTCGATGACAGTGCGGGCGGAGACA
>Ga0164313_10000072_pt1 | contig 61023 bp, 59 predicted proteins | sample GuaBasSedimGuay4_FD_113735 | JGI IMG/M metagenome (GOLD analysis project Ga0164313, IMG submission 113735) | Subseafloor sediment microbial communities from Guaymas Basin, Gulf of California, Mexico - Guay4, Core 4569-4, 0-3 cm | ecosystem: Environmental > Aquatic > Marine > Hydrothermal vents...
CGTGAATTATTATTCAAGCAAATTCGATCAAATAGAATCTCTAACTGATGGCACCTACAATTATCTTTATAAGGTTGAATCAGGTGATTGGTGGCATCTAGTAAAAGTAGATTCTACGGGTCTAGTCTTGGATGCGCTTCATAGGGATTAGGGGCCATAGGGGAGAAATCAGTTGCAGTTTCTGATTTTGAATCCCTCCTGGATTGAACCCTTTTGGATCGCCCACGGGGCGCCTGGAAGGCACTCAACCAGGATGGTTGAGTGATCAGAAACTGAATCAATTCCCGTCCCTGAGCGTTGCCGTTTTAGGTGAATTATCTTACACTTAATTAATGATTAGTCCCCTTACAAAACAAATCTTTGAAAATAGAAAATTTCTTTTCATTCACCAAGTAAAAGAATGGGCGGAAATTCTGGTAAATTTTGAGACTAGAAATAAATATAAAGTTATTGATGAAAATGGAACTCCGGTAGGGTTTATGGCGGAAGAGGCCGGTGGTTTTTTTGATTCTATAAAGAGAATGATTTTTAGATCTCATAGAGGTTTTAAAATCAGTTTATTCAATGTTTCAAAAGAGCAGGTAATGACTTTTAAAAGACCTTTTTTTTGGTTTTTTTCCGATTTAACGGTTTTCGATTCCAATAATTTAGTTTTAGGCCACATTTATAGACGTTTTGGTTTTATCCATAAAAGATATGATCTGGTAACTTCCAGTGGAGAAGTTTTTGGCAAAATTAGTTCTCCCATGTGGAAGCTTTGGACTTTTAAAATTATGGACTCAAAAGATAGAGAGATTGGCGAAATTTCTAAAAAATGGGGCGGGATTTTAAAAGAGGCGTTTACCGATGCAGATAAATTCGGTGTATCTTTTGAACATTTAGATGATCAGAAAAAAGCAATCGCTTTTGGAGCAGCAATCAGTATCGATTTTGATTTTTTTGAAGATAATGTTAATAGAAATAGGAGTCAGAACTTTTAGCAGGGTTATTTAAGAGAGTCCGCGATACCCAAGTGAAATTCAGAACCTGAAGTAATTTGCTAGATTTTTGTAAGCTGCCCGGGGCAGAGGACAGTAATAATATTAACTTCGTTTTCGCTGAGGTAATAGATAATCCTATAACCCTGACAAATTAGCTGCCGGAACATGGGATTTTCCTCAACAAGATGTCCTGATTGGGGAAATTCTTTTAATCTTTGGGTGGAGTCGATTAGTTTGGTGATAAAATTTTGGGCATCACTTGGTGAGTCCTGGGCAATATAGTCGCCGATATTTTCGATATCTTCAAGGGATTGTGGCGACCAGGTTATTTCCACTTTTTACTCATTTTTTTTAATCTGGCAATTGCCGTTTTGTGAGAAATGCCTTTTTCCTCCTTGATTTGAGTAAGGCCTATGGACATTTTTTTCAGCGCTTCTTTTTCATTGAGGAGTTTATTGAATCTTTCTTGGGAGATGAGGATGACAGGATCTCCCTGTTTGTGGGTAATGATTTGTGTTTCCCCTTCTGAAGCTTCTTTTAAGCTCTCATAGAGGTCATTTCGCAGAGTGGTGGCAGTTTTGGTTTTTGGTAGTCCCATGATTTTTGTCTCCTGATGGAAGTGTACGGGAAAGCGTACGGAATGTCAAATTAAGTTGCTGATGGTTGGTCTGGTTTTTGAAATTATAGGTGTTTGGGGGGGGGGGAATAAGAGGGAGCTGTTTGTTCTGAGTTAATATCAAGCGCCCAAGTATTTCTGACCCTAATTAGCGGGCGTTTAAAATAGTAACGGGAAGGCCATAAATGGCCTGTATTGGGTCTCCGATGATGGTAGAGAAATGACATCTGCACCGGCCGTATATCTTGAAACTCATCAATATGGAGTGCCAGAGCACGATGGGATTTAACCGGTAGTCAGCATCCCACAGGAAATGCCAGTAACAGTATCTATTAAGAGATCCAATTCGCCTCGTTTTAAAGACTCTAATTGTATTAAATTTAACGGGTGAATCATTGAAGACCTGTAATCAATACTTTGTTGTAGCCAAGGACGATGCCATAACAGCTCTTTTTTACCGGTTACAGCAGTAAAAAAGGCCCTGGCACTTTTATATTCTTTTTCAAACTTCGTATAAATCTCTTCCACCAACTTAGGGTCTAGGCCGCTTTCATGAAGATAAATTTTCCAAACTCCAAGTTCTACTTTTGCCAAAGTAAAACCAAGAGCAGACATGAATGAAGAAACTAGGGGGTTGGTCATATACTCTCGTTTAAAGGTCTTTTTTTTTGTTGTTGATAATTCTTTCCAGGCCATTCCAGTGCCCCACCAAGTTGGGAATAAAACTCTAGTCTGGGTCCAGCATAAAATCCAAGGAATTGCCCGCAGCTTCCTACTATCCCCTCCAGTAGTTCTTTTTGAAGGGCGAGATCCAATTTTTAAATGATTTAAAAAATTGTAAGGGGTGGCAGCATCGATAATTTTAAAAAAGTCATCATTTTGAACGGTAGTCACGTAGTGGTGACGGACTAAATCTGAAAATTCTTGTAGGACAAAATTGTTAACTTTTTTGTTTTTAACTTTTTTGACGATATTTAATTGCTCAACGATCCTTGATACGAAACTCGATAGAATCTTTTCATTATTAAAGGTTCTAGCAACCATCTCACCCTGAATCGTTGCTTTATAAACATTTAGAGCAGATTTAGGCCACCAGCCCGTTTGATTTTTAATAGAACCCCCTCCTCTTTCAATACTGCCACCTGAACCGTGAAAAAAAACGGGGGTAAGTTTATATGACTTAAGGGTTTTTTCTATTATGGCCAAGGCATTTGAAATCATTAGTCGACTTGGAAATACTCCATTTTCTTTTGAGGAATCAGAATATCCCACCATTACTTCATAATATCCAAGCCACTTGGCGATATGATGTCTAGGTATGCTTTTTTTACTTTCAAATAAATTATTCAAGATATCTTTGGCATTTGTTAGTGCCTTTTCATTTTCAAAAAGTGGTATGACGGGGATGCCATAATTTTTGAAAGTTTTCTGGACCAGCTTATATCCATTAATAATGTCTAAATGGGATTCAACCATACTTAAGATAAAACCACGTACATAGCACTTAGAATCAAATCCATTTGAAATATCTCTTAAAGATATGAGCATTTTTTCAATAGCTAGAGGGCGAGGACTTTTTAAGGCAGCTTTAACAACCTCACTATCTTCTCTGATTTCTAGAGGGACAACCAGGGCCGGGAAAATTTCTAAAAGGTGGACTATTTCTTTTAACTGAGGCGATTTTATATGAAAACATCTTTGATAGTTATTTATTAAGGTTTTAATAGATTTTCTAAAGGTGGTGATCAACATTCCATCGTCTTTAGATATTTTTTTGAGAGTTTTTATTTCACTTTTGATCATTTTGATTGAAGTAATAATATCTTTCATTTGTTCATCAGGTATTAATTTAGCGGTAGACGCAATTTGATTTAGTTTATTATCCAGGAAATCTAAAAGCATAAGTCTTGAAATATTAAAACTTTTTAACATTGTTTTTTCATCGACTCCTGGGTGTCCATCCTTATCACCACCTACCCAGGCCCTGAATCTTAAATTCACACCAATTGATGCAAAATTAATTAATCGGTCTAGAATGTCCTTTCTTAGAATATAGGAATAGATGTTTAAGGCCTCATCGATCACTGTTGGTTTTTTTCTTCTGGCCAAGGAGATTTTAAGTCCTACTAATAGCAAATGAAAAATATTATCTTCATATTTTTTAGTGTCCTCTTCCAGAGATTTTATTAATAATTCCTGGATGGTTCTAAATAATTCGAGTAACTCTGGACTTCTCGCTTCAGTTGGATGGGCAGTCAAAACCATAATAATGGCCAAAGGCCTCTCTTTAGATAAAGGTTTCTTCTTTTGACCTTGTTGAAATGAACGGTAGGCATTCTCGCAACGGTTCATGAGCTCTAGCATAAAGGTATAACTTAAAGTTATCTCATCAAGTTCAATCGTTGATAACTTTGAGAGTTTTTTCTTTTCTTTTAGGAGTGTTTTATAGAGAGTATTTGTCTCTGATTTTCTAAGACCCTTCATGGATAATCTTAATTTCTCTATACGGTTAAAAGTTTTAACTCCATATTCTTTTTTTATTGCTTCTCCTAAGATATTTACCGACCAAGAAACAAGAGACTGCAGCTTTTTAGAAAGTTTTTTATTTTGTTTATTCATTATTTTTGGACCTGTAATGTTGCTTTAAGAATATTTCCTAATTTAAGTAATGCTATTGCACCATCCCCTTTATAACTAGACCCATGCATGGGGCAAAGGAGATTTGGTTTTAAAGCTGCAAACATTTCAACATATCTTTGGGTGTTTTCGGTATAGGGCATGTAGTTGGCAAAGGGACCTTGTTGATAGGTGGTTAATGTTTTTTTAAACTCCTCAGTGATATCTGACTCGGTTAATGCAGGTACTTTGCCTTCTTGGTGAAATAAGTCCGAGCAAAACAGTGTGTTTGTGTTTTTTTCGAATAGGTGAGAGGCATCCCAATTGTGAGGAAAATGTGGAGTGTGGAAAAATTTAAAGTTGAACTCTCCAGTAGAGAATTCTTCTTCGTGATTTAATACTTTGGCAGGCCTTATGGCCCAGTCGTTAATGTAGACGTTGGCGCCTACAAAACTACAGATTGCCTGGGCATTTGGTGCTATTTTAAGCCATTCGTTTAAAGTCCCGCATTCATCGGGCTCAAAGTGACTAAATCCAATCCATTTTAGCTCTTTTGGGTCCATTACTTGCTTTACGCCCTCTAGTGTTGAGGGCAGTATTGCCTTCATTCCTGTGTGGTAAAGCAGGGGTTCTACGTCTTTAATTAGAAACTGATTAAAGCTGAGATTGAATGGTTCAACAAAAGTAGAGATTCTAAAAATATTTTCTGCTATTTCATCTATCTGTGCCAAAATGATATCCTTAATAAAAAGCTTTCTTAAATTTAGCAAAAATAAAAAAGCGTTGTATAGTTAGAGTAGGAGTTAAAAAATATGGAAAAGATAAGAGATCGAGTTGAAAAGCTGAGAAAAAAAATCAAGAATAGAAATATCCTTGAATATATATCTGGCATGATTGTCATTGCGGGGATTGTATTTTTATATCCCGAGGTACAGTCAGTTCTCACCAGGATGTTTTTTCTTTGGATTATCCTAAGTATTATTTGGATATTTGCTTATATCTATTTTAAAGCGTCGAATGATCCTCTACCAAAAGATGACTCCGATGCAAGTCTTCTCGCCTATCAAAAGCATCAAATCAAAAGAGAAATCGATGTAGGTTCTCATGTGCACTGGTGGTATCTCTTTCCTCTATTTGCGGGAGCTACGGGAGTTTATTTTAGCTTTGGAGAAAAAGGTCTTATAGGTTTTGGAATCTTCGCTATTTTATTTGCCATTATATGGTGGGTAAATATCAGGGCGGTTAAGAAATTGCGGCAAGATCTCAAAGACTTACAGAAATAAAGGAACTTATGAGAGATTGGCTGGATGCTTAAAACCCCATCTCCGCTAATTCTTTTGCCATGTGAGTGTAGAATTCTTTATGGTCAAAATATTTTGATGTCTTACCCATAAAAAAGCCTATCATGTCTAAGTGATCGGCCTCAATGATTCCTCTGAAATTTCCCCATTTTGCTGATTCAATAGATACCATTCCATCATTTTCGCCACTATGTTTTGTTAAAATCTTAAAAGGAATCAAGAGGATTGCATCAACGATATCCTTACGTCCGACCTTCATTAGGCGTGCTGTTTTTCCCGCCCAGGATTGATAGTAAACTTTTGGAGAGTCTGGAGTCTGAGGATTAAAGTCATCGCGGAGATATCGTTGACTTAAATCACCAACAGCTCTTAGGGTATTTTCAAGTAGAGCTTTATTAGGTTCAGTGGATACAAAAAGCTCTCCCATAACCTTTGTTAATGCTTCTATTTGCTCAGCTTCTTTTTCATTTTTTTTGTTGTCGGTTGCCGGGTCAAAGAAGCGAGTAACTACGTCGGCAAGATAAGAGCCTCTATTAGGAGTTCCTACCATACTAAGACTAGCGATCTTATCTTCATAACCTAAGCGGGAAATAAGCATCCTAGAGTCTAGTCCTCCCATAGAGTGTGCAATGATATTTACTTTGTCTTTACCGGTCATTTTTAATATACGGTCTATTTGATCACCCAACTCTAAGGACCTTTGTTTTAAATCACCAAAGGCATAGACTTCTGTTGAGTAGACATCAAATCCGGCCTTTCTTAGGATCTTTGGAATTTTGTAGAAGTACTCAATGAAAAGTAGCTTTCTAAATCCAAAGAGACCGTGGTGTAAAATTATAGGGTAATTGGTGGCATTTTCTGAGGTCATACCTCTTACTTGATTTTTCTCATGCTGTTCTTCAAGTGTTAGACCTCCAGCAAATGTCACATTGGTAAGAAATAATAAAATTAAAATAATTGACTTCATATCAGGCCCCTTCTTTAAGATGCTAGATTTAATTTGGCCTAGAAGTAAATATAAAAAAATGACTTAGCAAGTAGTAATAGTGACATGGCGAATGCCATGCTTATCTCTGCCGGTTGATTCAATGTGGACTTCTTTGTGAGTATCAATTTTATTTTTATAATTAAATAAAGAGAATTTCTTAATCCAACTCAGGTAAAATTCCCATAAGAATTGATCCCTTTCATGGCCGAGTTTATTAAAAAATTTTTGAATTTCAAGGGGGTATTGTGCATCGAAAGTTATTTGTCCATTTTCAATTTTATACTTACTTACACAAAAAACTCGGTGGTATTTAGAGATGTTTTTTAAATAACGCTCAACTAAGTCTAATTGATCAGAAGCATTCCTATAAAACCTTGCCAAAACTCCATGAACTTTCTCAGAAGCGGCATAACTAACTATGCCTCCCTGGGTTCTTCCATCAATCTTGTGGTATTTCCCCACAATTTCTAAGATATCTTCTGTGAGATTAAAATTTACATGGTTATCAAGATTTAAAAAGAAAGTGGGCTTCATTTTTAGATCTAAAAAGATCTTTTTCAGAAACTCTTTGCCAAATTTTTCTTCTATGAAGGTGAGGTGGGCAAGAATTCCTCGAACTTTCATACATTTTAAAGGTCGATAGGCGGCCGGGAGAGTGAATCCACCTTCTTTTGCTTCAGAATTTATTTTTGTGATGCTACAGCGATCAAGGTATCCGATATTAACGGCCTCTTCAGGTATTTTAAGGATTTTTCCCATCTCGAGCCAGTGATACAATGTTGGAGATAAGATTCCCTTCTCAATTCTCGAAATGGTAGATTGAATCACGCCAATTTTATCGGCCAGTTCACCCTGGGTAAAACCGGCATTCTTCCTTGCTGTTTCAACAATTCCAGCGGTCGTCGCAAGTAGCTCTTTATAATTCTGATTCATCATGAGGTTTTACATATCAAAATTAAAAGCTCAATAACATGATATATAGCGGCCCTTTGCGGCAATTTGAGTCAAGTAATCATGCTGATGAGCATTATAGGTGTATGCCACGAGGCATTCACTGCATTTGCTTTGAGCTTTCTAATAGGTATAATTAAATTATGGATTTAAGCTTTTTTGAAGGGATCCAGAAGGCCACTGCAGGTCTTCAAGTTTCCTATAATGTTCATGAATTAATAACCCTTTTAGGTCATTCCACCCTGATAGGAATAATTCTGTGTTTTATTACTTATTTTTCAACTAAAGGATACCTAAATCCTAATAAAAATCTGGATAAGCAAAAAATAGCTTTAATCCTTGGAACCACCAATATTCTCTATCTTTGTACCGGGCTCACAGCAGTAATGATTCTAGTTAATAATAACCTCGCAAGGGCCTTTTCGATCGGTGCTGCCATTGCCCTAGTTCGTTTCAGGATCAAACTAGGAAGGAAAGGGGCCGCCGCTAATATCTTATTTGGCATCATTGGAGGGATCGCTTGTGGTCTCAATGAAATTACTCTGGCCTGGCTTGTAACTTGTCTTTATTTGGCCATTTCCATGGGGATTTATTTAATTACTCGTAAATGGAAGGTTTTTCCACTCGATGAAATAGTCGATTAGATACCTAAAATCAGGCGCTTTTATACTTTTCTTTTCAACTTAACCCCTACATGCTAGATACCTTTATCGCACTATATTATAATGAGCTGAGGGCAGTTTTATGACTAAGAAATTAGATGAAAGTTTTCATCTACCAAATCTTGAACACAGACAATTTCGAGATGATGAATTCTGGAAAGAAATTCCCGGTTGGAAAAATATTGATAGAGAGACTTTTGCTGATGCCAAATGGCAGGTAAGAAGCAGTATTCGAAAAGTCGAACAAGTTGAAAAGATTCTAGGAAGTAAAGCTTCTAAAGAAATAATGGATGATATTCGGGCCGGCCAACATATCACGCCTATGAATATTAGGATTACTCCTTATGTTTTTAGTTTAATAGATTGGGATAACCCAAAAGACGATGCTCTAAGAAAACAATTTTTACCCCTTGGTTCTCAATTTCTACCTGATCATCCTTATGATATGGGCGATTCTCTAGCTGAAGATGAAGATTCACCAGTTGCAGAATTGACTCACAGATATCGTGATAAAGTACTTTTTCTACCTACAAGTATCTGTCCTGTTTATTGTTCTTATTGTACTAGGAGTCGATTAATTGGTGGCTCGACTGAGGCCATTCATAAAGAAACTTACGGGGCCTCTAAGGCCAAGTGGGAACCGGTATTTGAATATCTCAAAAAACATACAGCGGTAGAGGATGTGGTTATCTCAGGTGGTGATGCTTTTATGCTTACGCCAGACCAAATTCTCCATATTGGAAGATCTCTTTTAGCTATTCCAAACATTAGAAGAATTAGATACGCCACCAAGGGTATTGCTATCTTTCCACAGAAAATATTATCCGATGATGCCTGGTACGGGGCAATTAAAACCGTCCATGCCGAAGCTAAGGCGATGGGAAAACAAGTTGTGATTCATACTCACTTCTCTTCACCAAGAGAGATCACTAGGTGGTCGCAACTGGCGATGGAGCGATTTTTTGCTGATGGTATTATTGTTAGAAACCAAGCGGTTTTACAAGCGGGTGTTAACGACGATGTGGATACTATGGTTTTACTCACAAGGAAGCTTGGTTGGATGAATATTCAACCTTACTATGTTTATATGCATGATATGGTCCCTGGTTGCGAGCATTTTAGGACTACTCTTCGAGAAGGGGTAGAGATTGAAAAAGCAGTTAGAGGAACCACTTCGGGATTTAATACTCCAACTTTTGTCTGTGACCTTCCGGGTGGAGGAGGAAAAAGACATGTGGCCTCCTATGAATACTATGATGAAGAAAATGGCATCAGCGTTTGGACCGCTCCTAATGTAAAACCTGGAAAGATCTTTACTTATTTTGATCCTATTCACAAGCTTGGCGAGGCCGCTCAGAAGCGTTGGGGCGATGAAAACCTAAGAAAGCTGATGATTGAAGAAGCTATAAAAAAAGCGGGATATTAATAAAGGTCGTATTCTTTTAGGATATCCAGATATTCTCGACTCATTTTAAACTTTTCCATTTCATTGGAAAATTTAGTGATGACTTCTTTTAGTTTTTCATCTTTGCCAAAGCCAATGTAGTTATCTGCTTGATGGATAGGGTAGCTAGAAAATTTAACTCTTTTGAAAAAATCTTCTTCTTTAAAACTTGAGGTAAATCGGGCCTTGTCGACAATCCCCAGCTTTGCTTGTCCTGAGAGCACGGCATTTTTTAAGTCAAAAAAAGTTTTAGTATAAATCTTTTCCTCAAAATTAGTGCTGTCAAACTTTTCTCCGTAGGAAAAACCTTTAATGATTGCAATGGGAAATTCAGTCAGTGAGCTTAACGCCCAATTTAGATCCATTTCCTGACCTATAGTACTTGTTTCGGCCCTTTTTGGTTTTGTGAATTTTTCTTTAGTGTAACTTAACCATTTCTTCCAATAGCCTTTAGATTTGTGATTGAAGGCCCCTTTTTTATCTTTTTTTGGAACTTCTTTTTGTGTGATAGTGAAGAGGTGATATTTGGTTTTACTGAGGATGTTTTTTTTCAGAAAAATTATATAGTCTTCTCGTTCTGTTGTTTTACTAACATAGGTGACAGCATCTGCGCTTTTGGCCTTTACCTTTATTAAGGCCCTTTTCCATTCGGTTCGGTCCCATTTTACTTGATATCCAATTTTTTTTGCCACAGCATTAACCATCTTTATATGAACTCCGGTGATGCCGTCTTCCCCAATGTATTCAAAGGGGGGGATATTGGCATCGCCACGGGCGATGGTGAGTGTAGGACTGTCAGCTATTGCTCCTTGGCCTAAAAAAAAGATAAGGAAAAGTAGAATTAAAACTTTCATCTTAATCTTCTGTTACGAATTGCGATGACTATTTCATCAAAATCCATGAGGTTATTATTTTTACAAAGCATGCCCCTGTAATTTGATCTTCGTAAAATATTTTGCACAGTTTGAGGATTGATTTGAACTCTTTTAGAAAGCTCTGTAGTTTTGCTCCCTTTTAACATTTTATTCTTTATCTCTAAAAGAAGTTGATAGGACTTGATAAGTGATTTGCGTTGTAATTGATGATAGGTAGCTTTTTGAGAATTCCCCTGTGTTGTTCTCCTTAAGCGATTTAATTCTGATTCGTGATAGGATATCTTTTCCTGGTAGAGAGGCCTGCAAGACCCCGCAAAGGTTAATCCGGAAAGCATAATCCCTATTATGAATATTCTCATCTAATTCCTCCACATTTTCATTAGTCTTTTTATTATTTGAGGAGAAAAATCATCGTCAAACTTCCCCTCTAATTCCTCAGGTTTTTCTAAATAGATCGCTCGTGCAAACAAGTCACAGATCATAAAAAAGTGAGATGCTTTTTTTATTTTTGGGAATGGTGGCCGGGGAAAACCTACGCCGTTTACCGCCCCGTGATGTTCTCTTATGATTTGATCTGCTCCAAAAAGAAGATCCTGTCTTTTATGAGATATATCAGCACCATCAGAAGCATGGTTCATGACTTGTAACTGATCATCAAAACTTAAAGATGATTTTTCTAATTCATCCATACTATAAATTATCGCCATGTCATCGCGAGTGCCCAGTGCCATACTGTGAAGAAAACAGGCCTCGATAAGGGGGTCTTTATGTTTTTTCATTTCCCCAAAGTTTTCATTAGTAAGTTTTGAAATAATTCCCGCTAGAATAATTTGGTTTTGAAAAGTATAAGGAAGATTAGTTCTTTTTAAATAATTGTTAATATCGGGAAATAAAGGGTGCTCAGCTAGAAGACTTAGAATCTTTTGTTGTATCTTATATCCCAGCTGGATAGCATTTTTTACCAGGCCAAAGTTGATTATTTGCCGGCGTAAAAAAGTATCAGCAATAAATAGAAGATCTATTGTCGCTTCAAAATTCTCCCCATCTTTTGCCAGTTCGTTAATATAGCTGTCAGAGATGAAGTTGGAAAAATATCTTTCGTCTTCACGTAAAATATAAAGGACTTTCACGCCCTCATTAATGTAGTTGCTAATTGAATCGCTCGTTATAGGACGACTCTTATGATATCTTTTGAGATAATAAAATTTTGAGGGCCCTTTGTTTAATTTCAAATAAACGCTACAGGGAAGATTTTTTAGGGGCCAGAGATATTCTATCGGAAAAGAAATATATTCGCTGGAGGTCTTTTGAATACTCTCTGTAGAAATATTTAAGGACTGTAGGGAATAATAAAGAATGTCTTCCCAGTTTTTTTCATTTTTGACTATAGTAATATCTTGAGCTGAAAATTCATTAACTCCCGTAACGATTAAGTTGGTAGGAAGATTGTTCTTATTTATAAAATCAAGTAATTTCTTAGCGGTATCTTCATCTCCAATTTTTGCACGGGTAATAATAAGATTGATTTTAGGCAGCAGCTTTAATAGCTCAATGGTGTCTATGGCATTATTTCTAGGAATCGTTTCAATACCTGCGAATTTTTTTAACTGATCAGAGAGAAGCTCTGTCATATTGAGGTCTTCTTCGACTACAATAACCTGATCCATAACCCATCCTTGGTTACTTTAATGATATAAAAAAAAGTTAATCCCTAACAGGTTTTATTTTATCCGAACTTAATTTCCTGGTTAGCTCCTCGGACATTTTTCCCTTCAAAAAGGCCCTGGTGGAGGCCTTTTTCCCGGCAAAACCTTTCCTTTCCTCTACAGTCCACCCAGCGTGCATTAAGGCCTTACGAATACTTGAGGAGGCCGAATAGGTCGATAGTACGACATCTGGGTGAGAGTGCTTTTTTAAAGCTTCAAACCATTCCACACTCCATAATGCTGGATTTTTTTTAGGTGAGAAAGGATCTTGGAAAATAGCGTGAAAAGGTTCTCCTTGGTAACTCTTAATGGTTTCACGTCCATCACCAATTAAAACCTTTAAACTGGGGTCATCAAGTCCAGACCACTCTACTAAAGCGGGGTCTATCTCTAGTGAGACAAAATTGAGCCTGACGTGGGGGAAGTGCTTGTCTATGTATTGTTTGGTGAGCTTAAACCCGGTTCCGGTACCAAAACCTACTTCTAAAATGTTTAAGGGAGAGTATTTCTTTGCCAAAATATCTAGGTCACATCCCTCTATAAAGTTGTAGAGGGTTTCTGCTACCGCTCCATGGAGAGAGTGGCAGGCCTCATCAAAATGGGAGGAAAAAAGGGTAGGGGTGCCATCTGCAGTTTCGATGACTTTATAAGTGCCTAATTTTCCATTAAATTGCTTAGTGCTCATAGGGTCTTATAAATCAGAAGCTTAGCTTTTTAAACAAATTTTATTGGAGTAACCAATGAGTGGTATAATTAAGAAAAAGGGGTTGGTATGGTTCAAGATATCCCTATGCTCTTCATTGCAGGTTTTGTGGCCTTTTTTATGGGTGGATTTGTTTTCACTTATTGGGCGATTGTATACTTTGAGAATAAGGCCCAAGACGAAGATAAAGATTATGATAAGATCCTTCATCTTCCCGATCGTCCTCCAGGAAAAGCATCAAATCTTTCAGAAGAGGAGTATGCAGAAGACAAAAAGATTGCCTAACGAATATCCCAATCACAATAAATTGCTTTAAGTCTTGGAGTAACCAGTGTTTTATATTTATAAAATAGCTTAGATCTGGACTGGTCTTTGTTGGCATGTTCGGCGAGTACTCTTAAAGTTTCCATATAAACAGAGGCCTGGCATAGAGTCTCTGCATGCTCCATAAGATGATTGACTTTTTCTTCCGTAATCCATTTTTTAGGATTCATCAGCTTGCTATTTTTTGGTGGTTTTAGACATTTTAAAAGCAGTCGGATCATTTTTTTCTTAAAAACATAATGATCATGTCTAAAATCTTTCTCCCATTTATGGCCACCTTTTAGTAGATCTTGTCCGGGGTGTTTGAAAAAGATATTGGCAAAGAATTTCTTAGGCTCGTTCATGGCATATTTCATTAAATCTTTAAGTGCCATTAATGCTTGAATTTGGGAGGTCCCTTCATACAGGAGAGGGCCAAAAGAATCTCGGTGGATTCTCTCCACGGGGTACTCTTTCATATAACCATAGCCACCAAATACTTGAATTGCTTTGGTAGAAAGATTTGTATACAGCTCAGTGGCATAGTATTTTAAAAGTGGGGTTCTTTTTCTAGACCAAATTTTGGAATCCTCAAAGAGTTCTTTATCCTTTTTATTAAGCTCTCCTATCTCTCGCTCTTTTAAATCAAGCCTTTGATAGATGTCCATGTAAGTTGTAGTATCAACGAGTAATGCTCGCAGAGCGTCCCTTTCCGTTTCATAATCTTCAAGATTTCTTTTCATAAGAGGAAGCTCAGCAATTGGTTTACCAAATTGCTTTCTCTCTTCTGCGTATTTTCTGGCGTGATAAAGGCAGTTTTCAACACCACCTAGTCCCTGCATTGCAGTTGCAAGTCTTGCAGAGTTCATTAGGTGAAGCATGTAGAGAAAACCGTGGTTTTCTTCACTCATAAGTTTTCCCACTGAATTTTCATATAAAATTTCAGTAGTGAATGAACCATGAAGTCCCATTTTATGTTCATCTTTTACGACTTTATAATTTAGCTCCTCTTTTCCTGGAATAACCTGCTCAACTAGAAACAGGGATATTCCCTTAGTTCCTTCAGGTGCACCTTTAGTCCTTGCCAAAACTAGTTGAATCCCACCACCACCATTGGAGATAAAGATTTTGGAACCATTGATAAGATAGGTGCCATCAGCTTGTTTGGTGGCAGAAGTTGAAATATTCCCAACATCTGAGCCTGCACCAGGTTCGGTTAAGCACATGGCGCCAGAAATTTCTCCTGCAATAATCTTGGGAATTAATCTTTTTTTGTCTTCCTCGTCGCCATAACGTGTGAGCATGTCGGCAATTGAAGGAAAGAAGGCAAGCTGGGTCATGGTAGCGGTACAGGCCCTGGCAAGAAATGCGGTTTGAACAATTTGCAAGGTCGCGGGAAGCTCCATACCATCATATTTTTTTTGCAGGCAAAGACCGTGAAAACCAAGTTCAATGGCCTCGTTGTAAGTGGCCTGAAGGTATTCATTTGGGTAGGTCTTACCATCTCTTAACTCGCCAGCTCCGAATTCATCTAAAAGAGGAGCTCTCTGAGATAAGCTGGTTCCACACCATTCACCGACAGCAACCTGGAGTTCTTCTAAAAATTGGATTACTTCTTCTTTGGATTCAAGTCCTTCTTCAGTGGGATATTCGGGATAATAAAGGGGCAAAATTTTGTCCCAATCGACGGCATTTTTAAAGAGCCATTTCCATTCTTTTTCATCTGAATAGTAATTCACTGAGAACCTCTTGATTTGTTGCGTGGCGTTTTAACTCGGTTGACTATAGCAAAACTATTAAATAAAGAGTAGAAATATTGCGTTAATTAGTGGCGATTTCGTCTTGATCTTTGGTATCCCAGCCTTGAAGTGGTTTCTCATCTAATTTTTCCACATGGTAGTTTAAAACGGCCTTATTTAAGGCATTTATACTTAGGCCTTCAACTTCTCTTTTTTCCTTAGGGTCGATGATGCCGGCCTCAGCAAGTTGTTTTTTGATATCTGTTAGTCTCTCCTCTCCACCTAGGTCATCAAATCCTTCAATTTTTTCACCATAGGCACTGTCGCTTAGTTCGCGGAAAATAGATTGGACATTCCTAACTTTCCCCTTATCTCCAGTCCTTCCAGAGACAGTGAGATATCCGGAGATAATATTATTGTAGTGAACTAACTGGGTGAATTCCTCGCCACGACCAGCTAGTTCCTCAGCGATTTTTTCTATTTTACTTCTAACTACATCCTGATCTTTAACTTTTAAGCTCTTAGACTCAATATCATTCCAAAGTTGGGTTACTAAGACTTCTTTTTCGGCCCGAAAGCGTTCGATAATTTCTGTTTTAAGTTCATCTTGAAATTTTTCTAGTTCTTGAATCCTCTCATCGTTATACCCTTGCTCTTTTAGGTACTTTTTAAGTTGAGCGGGTTCCATCTTTTCAATTTTTCCCATCATGGCCTCAAGCTTTAAGGCATACTCGGCCGCTAATTTATAAGATTCTTCTACGTCTTCAGTTAGAAAGTCTTTACAGGCCAGGAGGTTAGAATTTTTTAGACATTCCTCTTGAATTTTTTCTTGAATTTTTTTATCTTCTTCAATAAAACCAGAGGTCGCTAATTCTCCGGAGGTCATGCTAGTTAATTCATCATAAGTTTTTCCAGTTGATTTGAAGTCCTCCTTGCCAGTTAAGTTTTTAAACCAATTAACGGGGTCCTTTTTTCCTTTTTTAGGATCACCATCGACATAGTTGATGAGCTGTTGGATTTCCGTTATTTTTAAAATAGTTTGTCTCGCTACTTTTAAATAATTAACAACACCACAGGCCCTTTTTTGACTGTAATCAAAATCAGCAGATTGTACTTGATATGTTTTATTTAAAACTGAAAAAGATGTGTAGTTAATTTTAAGTTTTATTTCTTCATTGGTATAGATACTTTTATAGCAAATATTTTGGATCGCTTGCATGCAAGCTTTCCACTCTTTGTATCCTGTGCTTACGGCCTCTTCACCTTCACCTTCTATTTGTTCTAGTTTTTTTATGTTGTTTTTACGAACACTCATTCTTGTATTTTTATTTTTTGATAAAATAAAGGCCTGGGACTGTTCCGCTTCAATACAATATGAGGAGAGCGATTCAATTAGATTTTTTGAAACTTGGGACTTGAAAATTTCATAGAAGGCAGAGTGCTCGACGTAGAGTTTTTTTCCATCTCCATACAAGCTATCATTTAATTTTTTAAAATAGAATTCACCTAGCTTTTTTATAGCTTCATCTTTATCTCTTCTGGTACGAAGTATTTCCAAACCTTCAAATTCCGGGGCCTGTTCATTTAATTTGGCATTGTCTTCAAGGACTTTAATCATCTTTTCTCTTAAATCGGAGGAGATTGGTTGCATGGACTCATCTTTTAATCCGTCTATGAGACAGGTGGGGAGAGTGATAGATACATCTTTGTCAATCGCCGCCAGGCATTTCTCTTTTCTTGCTTTTAATTCAGGGATTTTAATAAATAGGGTGGAGTCTTTATCGATGAGTTTTATTGATTGAGCGGAGATATCCACGGTCAACAACAAGGTTAAAAAAAGAGTCCATTTCATGTCTATTTATCGGAGTTTTTATGACTTAATTCAAATGAAGCTTAGATTTACCTATTTCTCGACCACCCTCTAAAAGAATTTCCTTTAGTTTTTCCTGAATTAGGTCATTTGCCTTTGAAAAGGTGCCATCAGAGCTTCTTTTTATGAGGTCTTGGATATCACCATCAGAGAGTTCTTGATAGGTGAAGAGTAGATTCTTTACTACTTTAGTATCTACATTATCTTTGATTTGATCTGCTAACATGACAGTCATTTGTTTAATCTCGCGAGTACTCATTTTTTGATCTCTGGGCATGGTCGAGTTTGATCCTTCGAGAATTCCCCTGACGATAGCAGAATTGAGTTCAACTACTGAGTCAGTCCCCCCAACCATGTCATCAAACTTCTTCATAAGAGCAACTCTTTCTTCAGGTGAGGGATCTTTTTTAGATGCCACTAAGAATTCTTTAAAGGCCTGTGCTCCTTCACTGCTGTTGGCATACTCTTCTAGACCCCATACTTTAGTCAGAAAAGGGTCTTCAGTTCTCTTCTTTAAAATTTCTAATTCTTCTAGGGATAAATTTTTTGCCAGGTGATCAGATATTTTCTGTACAATTTTTTCCCCGTCAAAATGTTTTTTTAAAACTTTTTCTAGTTTTTCGTATTCTTGTGGGGGGAGGTATATTTGTGCCTGCTTGAGTCGATCATCAATAATATAATCAATACTTTTTAAACTATGACTAGTTGAAGTTAAATCTAAGATTTCTCCAGTAAGCTTTTTCTTAACAGAGGCCTTAGTGATTTCTTTTTTCTTAACTGTTTTTTTTACAGGTAATGGTAGGGGAGGCGCAACTTTTTTTACTGCTGCATTTTTAACTTCAATTTTATCTATAAAAATGTCGGTATCAGGAGTTGATCCGTAAAAATAATATAAGGCCATGGCGGTAAGTCCAATGATAGCAATTATTTTTTTCATTTGACCTTGTCCTTTTTGAAACTACTAGGAAGTACATCAATACCTAGTTTTTTTCCAATATAAAGGATTAGAGGGAAAGTTATCGGGGCGGCAGGAAGAATCAGAAAGACTCCAAGTCCAGCAGTCTTTAAAATGTCACCGAATTGATTGTTGGCAAATTTAATATCTGTAGAAGAAGCTTTTCCCATGGAGTATCTAAAATAGATATCCAGCATTTTTTTAGTTTCTTTTGACTCTTGGGCGAGAATTTCGTGAAGCTTTCGTAATTTGGATTTTAAGGTCTCAAACATAGGCCTAATATATAAAAAATAAACCGATGACTGATAGCATTAAATTGCCATTTACCCACTTTTTTTGAAGTATTTTAGGCCATAGGCGGGACTTTCTTTCAGTTTTCGCCTTCTTCTATTGTATTCCTCGGTAGTTTTAACCGAACTATGCCCGACATCCTGAGATACAGTGAGTAGATCTGATCCGGCCTCAAGAGAAGACCCTATATAGGTGGCGCGAGCAGAGTGGGGACTTATGCGTTCGCTTATGCCTGCCTTTTTACAATGAACAGAGATAATATAATCCACTGATTTAGGGGCCAAAGGTCTAACCAGTTTTTTGGGGTCATTAGGGTTTTTGGTAGGCTGGAAAATCCACTTATCACTATCAATTTTTCTACCAATACTTTCCATCCAACAGATATAGTTTTCAATCACTTCCACGCATTCAGGGTGCAGCACTTTTTGCAAAAACTTCCCCCCTTTGGCCATAATCTCTAAAACTTTGTGGCCATTAATCTCACGGTAATCCTTAAGCTTTAAGTTTATAAGTTCAGACTTTCTCATTCCAGTAGAAAATAGTGTGTATAAAATCGCCCGATGAAGTTTGGCCGAAACAGAAGAGTCATCAACTGAATTAAGGATATCTAAAACCTGTTCGTCGCTTAAATCAAGAGTGGGGGAGAGGGCCACTTGTTTAGGTCTTTTAACACTGGTTGTGGGGTTGCTATCCATGAAACCTTTTTCCACTAAGAAATCAAAATAACTAGAAAGTGAGGAGAGTTTACGATTAATTGTTTTAGGGGCCAACTTCTTTTCATTTAGCCAGTTTCGATAGGCGACGATATGAACTCTTTCAATGGCGCCTTGAAATTGATTATTAAAAAAAACTATAAATTGTCGTATGTCACTGCGGTAAGATTTCCTGGTGTGCTCAGATTCAAAATTTTTAAAAAATTCAAAATCTAACTTGGCGGCGTCAGCTTCATTTATCAGTAATGTAGTATTAAGCTTTATTAAGTTATTTCCCATAATTATAAATCGGGAAACTGGCAAAGTTCTTTAATAAAAGTTATTTAGAAATATTCTATGTGGTATAACTTCCATTATACCACATAGCTTTTTAGGCGACTTATATGGTCGTATATACATGATTTTTCTATAATGCTTATTTAAATGCTCCGATGGGAAAACTATGAAAGTAACAATCCTATCGTGTTTAATCTTAATAATTTCTTGTTCTAACAAAGGTGAATTCAACGCTGACTCCCAGATGCTTTTATTTCTTGAAGAAGAAAAAAAAATCTGTGCCCATGAAGACCTGTTTCAGGCCATCAATATAAATTCCGTGGAAGGACTCGAATTTGTCATTGATCAAGGAGTTGAAATCGAATGTGTAAATAATGAGGGATTAACACCGCTTTATCTAGCAGTGAAAAAACAAAAAATTAGGTTGGTTGAACAATTGATAAATTCTAATGCGGAAATTGATGGTAAAAGTAGCAATGGAGAAACACCCCTACATATGGCCGCGAGATCAGGTAAATTTTATTTAGTTAAATATTTAGTGGAAAATGGGGCCGAATTAGATGCAATTTCAAAAAAAGGCCTAGTACCTATGCATTTAGCTGCCTCCTCAGAAAATGTTTTTATGGCCAATTACCTTTTTGAAAATGGTGCCTCAGTAAATGTGAAGAATCAAAATGGAAAAACCCCTTTAGACTACGCCGCTGCTAAGAAGAGTTTTAAAATGGTTGAGTTTTTAAAGCAAAGACTTCACTCCGTAGATTAAATCGAATTTAATCTGGCCAAGACTAAAATTTCATTTAAGATAAAAAGAAAGGATTATATATGGACCCCATTGTTGTTTCAGGTTACGTCGGAGCACTATTTGTAGGACTCGTTTTAGGTTTGATTGGCGCCGGTGGCTCTATTTTAATTTTACCTATATTGGTTTATTTATTGAAAATTCCTCCGGTCCTCGCTACCGCCTACTCTCTTTTTATAGTGGGACTCACCGCTTTAGTAGGAACATATAAATATTATAAAAAAGACCTGGTTAATTTAAAAACTGCTGGGATCTTTGCCCTCCCCGCTTTTTTTGGTGTTTTTCTAACTAGAAAATTTCTCGTGCCTGCTATTCCCGCAGAACTTTTTACTGCCGGAACTTTCACTTTGACCAAAGATGTTTTCATTCTGTTATTTTTTGCTGTGGTAATGGTGCTTGCCGCTTATACCATGATTAAAGGAAAAAAAGATGTCAAAGAGGAACAAGGAGAACAGGTTTTTAACTATCCACTGATTGGCCTGGAGGGGTTAATTGTTGGCTTTGTAACAGGACTTGTAGGCGCTGGTGGAGGCTTTTTAATTATTCCCGCATTAGTTGTTCTGGCCAAAATCCCTATGAAAGAGGCAGTCGGAACCTCTCTTTTGATTATCGCAGCTAAATCTCTTTTTGGATTTTTAGGAGATATTGGTGGAGAATATGCTATTGATTGGTCCTTTTTAGGGATATTTTCCTCTATCTCTATTGTTGGGATATTTTTAGGAATCTATCTAAATCATTATGTTCCCGGGCAAAAACTTAAAAAAGGTTTTGGTTTTTTCGTCTTGGCGATGGGTCTTTTTATCATCGGGAAAGAACTCTTTATGTGATAAGATTAACCTATTAACATATACGGAGGTATCAATGAAAACAAAGCTCGCACTAGGTGCTAGATTAATTTTAGGTCTCATCTTTTTTATTTTTGGTTTAAATGGATTGGCGATGATGTTTACCGGAAGCGGATTTATCTCAATGCCGCCGATGCCTGAGGCAGCAGGTTCTTTTATGGGGGCGCTAGCAGCAAGTAAATTCTCTCTACCTCTTTTAAAAATCACTGAAGTTTTAATGGGGGGCCTTTTATTAATAGGTTTTTATGTTCCACTAGCGGTGGTTGTTCTCACTCCCATTATTTTAAATATTTTATTTTTTCACATCTTTCTGGCGCCAGGTGGATTACCGATGGCAATTTTTATAATGATCCTACATGGATATCTCACCTACTGTTATTGGGCATATTATAAGGGCGCTCTCACCTGTAAGGCAGAAGTTAAATAAATTCTCTTTGAAATAGCTTAACTTTTTAGTCAGGTAAGCCGACATGCTTTTTAATGAAAAAGAATCGGCCTATCATTTATATTGTTTTACCCATGGTAATGGTGCTGGGTTTGCACATCACTCAAGGTCCTGGTTGGTTCAATAATCTTTTTGAAGATAAGACAACCTATAGGGGCCTTGCCAGTGTGGATCTAATGGAGGCCTTTGATATTGATGAAGGCGGACTTAGAGAGCTAGATTTTACCCGCAACCGCGCTTTTAAAATCCCCTCTCTTTACATGTATCCAAATTATTTTTTTGAAGATGTTTTAACGGTCACGACTGACCCTCGATCAGTTTGTATCCAGTGTCAGGGAGGAATTCGGCCGGGGGAAGTTGTAGCTTTTCGCTTTCCGGGAAATAATAAAAAAATTGGTTTTGGAAGAGTATTGGGATTTCCCGGAGATGAAATCGAAATAAAAAATAAAGAAATATTTATCAATGGCCAAGTCGAAGAGCTCGCTCCTTTACAAAATGGAAACTCAAAAATTAATCTCATAAACTTTGCATATTTTAAATCTAATATAAAGGGTATAGTTTATGTAATTGTTAAAGACCCTGATAAAAAAGAGAAAACATCATATCAATTACAAAAAATTCCACCCGGACATTTTTATATTTTGGCCGATAACCGCGATCATTCTATAGACTCCAGAGCTTTAGGCCCGATACCCTTAGGTCGAATCATTGGTGTTGAGATTGGAATGAGCAATCAAACACGGGTAGAAAAAACGCTTTCGAGGTTAAAACCCCGGGACTAATCATGTGGAAAATAATACTCCCACTTTTGTTTATCATACCTACATGGGCACAAAACCTAGGTGTCGCAGATCGAGATGAGGCAAAAAATCTTTTAAATAGTAGTTTTGGAAAAATGGGGAATACCTTTTTTTGTGAATGCCCCTATATTAGAAAAAGGATTAAAAAATGTGAGTTTACCTACGACTCTTACCCAAAAAGACAAAAACAACTGGAGTGGTCTCATATAGTTTCTCCTGAAATTTTTGGCCCTACGTTTATTTCTTGGAATGAGGGCCATCCTAAATGTGAAAGGGTCGCCAGGTTCCCGAGTAGATCTATGATGAGTTCTATGAACTACAGTAGGTCTTATTATGAAAATCTTTTAGAAAAGAAACCTTTCAAAGGAATTGAATGCGCTAGGAAAGTAAATGATCTTTATCGTCGAATGGAAGCAGATTTGTATAACATAGTTCCAGTGATTGGCGCGGTAAATGCTTTAAAAAATGGTCAAACACCGGCCGAAATTCATATCTTTGTTCCTCAATTTGGAAAATGTGATTTAAAAATAATGAAAAGACATATTGATCCCCCAGATGAATTAAAAGGGGATGTGGCACGAATTTATTTTTACATGGAAGCATCCTATCCAGGAAGAGTCAGCATTCCTTCTAAAACAAAAATGCTTCTTAGAAAATGGTCACAGCTCGATCCGGTTTCATTTAAAGAATGTCAAAGGGCCAATAAGATTTTAAGACTACAAGGGAATATAAATTTTTTCGTGCAGAAAAAATGTCGAAACTAAGCAACCTTAGCTAACTTTTTATTTTTCTTCCAATTTTAGGACGGAACTCTTCCCTACCTTGAAGTTTTAGGTCTTCAAGTTCTTAGTATTATTATAATCGAAAGAAAAAATATTCTAAAGGGCATAAAAGAAAAGATTGCCCGAGCGCGGTAAGGTGAAGTAAGAAAATGTAAGCGAAATTGCCTCGAGTCATTCTAGACACGAGGAAATTGATGCTGTTATAAAGCTGCAGTACCTAAAATGCCTAGCAATAATCTTTATGCAAATGGGAGGATAAACCATGGAAAAGAAGAGAACGATTAAAAAGTACGCTAATAGAAAGCTTTATGACACGCAGCAAAGCTGTTACATCACTCTTGACGAGATTTCTGAGTTAATCAGAGCAGGACAAGATATTGTTGTTATCGACAACAAGACTAAAGATGACATTACTTACAGAACGCTAATTCAACTTCTGTCTCTTCTAGAGACCAAGAAGGCCAAAAATGGCATGGAAGAATCACTGTATAGAATCATCAGATCTGTGGAAGGGACTTTTTCTGGCTATATCAAGGAACTAGAGGCAGAAACTATGCCTTTTGCAGACCTTGGACCTGCAGCTGGAACACAACCAGTCGCTCCAATTGCCTCTGAAGAGTCTATGGATCAAGAACAGACATCAACATCTGGTCTTAGCTTCTAATTTTTTGCCCCCTCTATCCTAGGGGGGGATTGTTTTTCATTTCTTTGTTATAATAAATTAAAAAAGTGACTCTTTATGGAAGAAGAGATTGAAGAAAGTATTGTAAGAAAAAAGAAGCCTACTAAGTTAGTTGGCAGAAACTTATTTTTATATCTGCTTTTAATTTTTAATACCCTGATGGGGCTACTCGTTCTTGGCGGCCAATTAAGAATTAAAAGCACAACTGCCCTCACAGGAGAGCAACCCTTTTTGGTCAAATCAGCAAAAAAGGTGGGCCAGGGAGAGTTTGTTTCATTCGCTCTAATCATTACAAATTTAGCGGAATATGATGGCCCTAGAAGATACATCAGAATAAAACCTATTATCGAAGTAACCAAAGGCCTGCAATACAAAGAGATTTCGCTCAAGAAAAAGGTCATTAGAAATCAACTTATTTCCTATTTAAATACTCTCACTCCAGAAAATGTCCTAGGGGAAACAGGACTAAATAATCTTAAGGCCGATGTTAAAAAGATCTTTAAAAAAATCTTGACTCACACCCAAATAAAGATGCTATATTTCTCCGAATTTCGAGTTAATTAATTTATCTGGGCCTATAGATTCCTAGAGAAAACCCGACATGTGAGTATATGAAGCTGGTATTATTTCTTTTTATACAGATTTTTCTAACCTCTGTGGTATTCGCTCAACACAAAGATTTTGAGAGAATTAAAATATCTGGAGAGTGGCAAAAAGTTTTTTCTCGAGATGGCTTTGAGGTTTTTGTTGCAGATGTCCCAAATAGCGATTTTAAGGCCTTTCGAGCTCGAGGGGTAGTAGAAGGAAATATTACCAAATATTTAACTTTGTATAGAAACGTGGAAGACATGAAAGACTGGTCTCCCAAGCTTATCGATAAATATGCTATAGCAGAGTCCTCCGATATCGAGGCCATTACTTATCAGGCAGATGATATTCCCTGGCCTGCTCAAGATCGTGATTTAATCCTTCAAAATAAATTGTATTTAGATAAAAAAAATAAGATGTTAAAGGTTTTGACCTATTCAGTTAAATTGAAAAATTATCCCCCAAATCAACGCTATATTAGGGCGGAAATAAACTGGGGAGTCTTCTCCATAAAACCTTTAAATCCCAATCAGACCTATATTGATTTTATGATTCATGCCGAACCCAAAGGGAGTCTTCCCGCATGGATTGTAAATCAAATTCAAAGAAAATGGCCCTATAAGTTTCTAAAAAGCTCTGAGCGGGCCGCTAGAAGAACAATTCCTAAAGTAAAACCAGGAGTTATGAAGCTTTATACTGATCTACTTAAGCTTATGAAGAAATAATTTCCTTAAACCTACTCCCCCACCCTAAGATGATAAAATTTTAGGATATGTTAAAAATAATTTTATTCTTTTTAGTGAGTTTTTCGGTCAATGCTGGAGAAGTCATCCTAAAGCTTGATGCTGAGATTACGATAGATGAGTTCAATGAGTTGATTGGTGAGGATCAATATGAATCATTTTGGAAAAGTAAGTACTCGCCAATCATAGTAAATACCCAAAAGTCACTAGATGAATTTAGAGATCATCCGCGAGTTTTAATTGCCCAGAATAATTTATCTTATAAAGTACAGTTTCCAAATGATCCTCAAACTCATTGGGCGATCGATAATGAATCGATTGAAAAAATTTGGGATGAGGTCACCGATTGTGAAAAATTACCTATAGCGATTTTAGATACCGGAGTGAACTTTGATCATGAGGATTTAGAGAATGCATTCTGGAAGAAAAAGACCTGTCGATTGTTAAACGGAGAAATTGGGGAGAGTTGCCAGTTTGGTCTTAACTTATTTAATCAGACTATGAATCCTCGAGATTTTAATGGCCACGGCACTTATATCGCTTCTTTGGTTGGGGCAGTGGGAGATAACTCTCGTGGCGTGAGCGGTCTTTGCTGGAAGTCGCAAATCATGGCCTTAAAAGTTTTGGATAATTTTGGTGAGGGAAACACGTTAGAAATAGTACGTGGAGTAAGATTTGCAGTGGATAATGGAGCAAAAATTTTAAATTTAAGCTTTGGTAGATATGGTGTTGAAGATCTGATTTTAAAAGAAGAACTCACTCGGGCGTCCAAACTAGGGGCCTTAGTAATTACCTCTGCTGGAAATGAAAGTATTGATTTAAACCAAAAGAAATTTTGGCCATGCTCACATGATATAAAAGGCCTTTTATGTGTAGGGGCCTTAGATAAACACTCTGAGTTGGCATCTTTTTCCAATTATGGTGATGAAATTGTTGATTTGGCGGCCCCAGGGGTTGATTTAATAGGTGCGAGTATTGGAGAAATAACCGAAGTCGATATAGATTGGGCCATATTTGGAAAGGATTGGAAAGTCTTGGAAGATGAGGACAATTGTCTCGATATCCCCTCCCCTACACTTGTTTATCCCAAAAATTTCTGTGAAAAAGAACATGATGAAGTAGAACTACCAGAGATTAAATGGCCTGGTAAAAATTATTCACTTTTAGAGTTTAAGTCTAATCAACATGAAGGTATTTCAAAAATTGATCTCACCGATTGTGATGAGTACTGTCTTGTTAGTCTGGCCAGCAGTGGCCCGTTAGCAGTTTGGGATTTTAAATTAAAAAATATTAAGATGTCTAAAAATCATTATAAAGAGTTTTCAGGAACTTCAATCTCTTCTGCGTATGTCACAGGTATCGCCGCTTTGTTATGGTCCTATAACCCTAAATTTTCTTTAGGTGATCTACGAGATGCCTTAATTCAGGGAAGTAGGAAATTTGAGCATTTGCTAGATAAGATTAAAGATGGAGGCGCCATCTGGCCAAGTGATAATTTACAATTTTTAAAAAGGCCTAAGGAAGTAAGGGCGGAAATTAGTCCTTGAAATACTCTTTCATGATCATTCTCAAGTCATTATATTCAGTATCATCAGTTCTAGAAAAACCTTCTACATCATAGGCCTGTGAAAAAAGTTTTTTTCCTTCTGGAGTTTCTAAAAAATGGGAGAAGGAGCGCAAAAACAGCTCCCCAATATCCTGAGGAAAGTCCTTTCGAAACACTAAAGGATCATTAGGGATTTTCCCTGAAATATGTAAGGGTCGTACGTGATCAGCAACATCAGGATATTCCTTTTCTATTAAAAATCTGCCATCTCTTAGTTTTCCTCCAGGCCCTGGATCTTGATAAAAAGTAACTCCAGCGTCTACCTCTTTTTTATAAACTAAATTAACGACATTTTTATGAGAAAAGGCAAAGAGGATATCTCTGGGTTCTATTTTTCTAATGTATAAAATCTCATGGGGAATAATATAGCCAGAAGCAGAGTCGTGATGAGTAAAAGCGATAGTTTTACCTTTTAGATCAGAGATGTCTTTTATCTGATCTTCCATTTCTTTGTTAATGATAAACATACTTTGATAAAAGTCTCTACCATATCTCAAAATTTTTAATTTTGCCTGAACTTGATAGTCTTTGCTTAAGTCTAAATATTTAAGTGGTGGGACGAGGGCAATATCAACGATTTTATTATAAAAGCCATCATCTATTCCGGTAGTAGATTTGGGAATAGTTACCTTGAAGTTAAGACCAGTTTTTTTTTGTAAATATTTAACCATGGGGGAAAAATCAGGGGCCATATCGCCACTTATTGGGACCGGAAAAAAAATGGAAATGGGGGTGTTCTCTCCTCCAATATGAGGTCCAAAAAGCGAGCTTATTTTATTGCAACTAAGGAGTAAAAAAATAATGATCAAATAGCCGATATGTTTCATTTGCCTTTACCTCAGTAAGTTGTATTCAAGATTATTATACGGCAAGGTAATAGAGAGTTCACCTAAAATTTATTTCAGATAAGGAAGTTAAGATGAAAATAGAAGTTTTATTTTTATTAATATTTGTTTATGGCTGCAATGGTAAATCTTTAGATAGACCAGCTTTCTCCTCTGCTCAAAATGGCGAAATGACAGCTTTAGAGCACTTAAAGAGGGCACGTACGATTCTTCGCAATGAAGAAGGACGTCTCATGGTTATGGGGAGATCTCATACTGAGCAAGAGAAGGAAAAGTATGAGGTCTTCTTAGGCGAAGGACAAGTCTTAGCAGAGATGATTGCTCGCCTCGAGAGACTCGGTATTAAATGAATATTCTAGATTAAAAAAAAATGCAGAGGAATCTCCGAATCTACTTATTCTTTTCAAGGTAGCACTGGTGGTGCTCCTCTGCCTCATAGAACTCCTCTACTAATGTGATCTCTGTTACGATGGGCGTTTCTAGCGTCTTTTGGTGAAAATCCTTAGACTTTATGGCCTCTCCCAATGTCCATTCATCAAAGCATAAGATAGCAGATCTATACTGGTGACCTCGGTCTGGGCCTTGACGATTTAGCGTGGTGGGGTCGTGAATCTTCCAAAAACAGTTAAATAGACTCTCAAGTGTTACAACTTCCGGATCATAGGTTACCTGGATAACTTCGGCATGCCCCGTATCACCTCTACAAACATCATCATAGGTAGGATTAGCTTGTTTTCCTCCGGCATAGCCTGCCTTAGTGCTAACAACACCTTTTAGTTTTTTAAAGGCCTCTTCCACACCCCAAAAACAGCCTGCACCAAATAGAATTCTTTTCAAAAGAACCTCACTTAAACCCAAGGATATTTCATGCAAGATTTCTGCTCTCGCTTTAAGATGTCATCTGCCCTTTTTACGGACTTTTTGTACTTACTCTGGGCCTTATCTTGACAGTTATAATACTGATCCTCCACTGGATAGCGATAACATGTCTCAGTTTCCGTTCTAAGGATTTCCTGGGCCTTCTCAATGGCAATATGATGTCTTATATTAATTCGGTCTAAACAATCAGAATACGAGTCTGCAAACAGGCCCGTTGATGTAAAAAGCATTAAAATTGCTAGATAATATTTCATTTTCAACCTCCATTTTATAGGAAAAACCTACCAGATAGAGACTTCTAGCTCAATATCTCTGAAAATTTTACTTTTTTAGCTCTGCCTGGATTCTTTTATAAAAATCAAAGGTCTCATCCACGGTGACTTCCGTTTCAAATTCTTTGCGAAGTTTTTTATACAGCCCCTTATCTTTCATTCTGACTAAATTCAAAAGATAGATGCACTTTTGCTGATAATTAGAATCATTTTGATTATCAGGGAGATCTGCTAAGCTCATAGTCCCTCCTTAGGTCTTGCTTTTGTTCTGTGTGATTTAAGATTATTTGGGCCATTCTGCGAAGCGGTTCGGCCGCTCCCCATAGTAGCTGATCTCCGACGGTAAATAAGCTAAAAAAACCAGGGCCCAGTGAAAGCTTGCGAATTCTCCCAACCGGAATTGAAAGAGATCCTGAAACTGCCACAGGAGTTAGGTATTTTAAAGAGTCAGCTTTATTATTAGGTATAACTTTGACCCACTGATTATGTGAATCAACTAATTCCTCAAATTGCTTTAAAGAAATATCTTCTTTTAGTTTAACTGTCAGTGCTTGAGAATGACATCTAAAGGCCCCTACTCTTACACATAAACTTTCTATTGGAATTTTTTTGCCTAGAATTTTATTTGTTTCAAATTCTCCTTTCCACTCTTCCTTACTCATTCCATTCTCCATTTCACTGTCAATCCATGGAAGTAGGTTACCAATTAGAGGATGTTGTAAGGATTTACTTGGGAAATCAGACCGTGATAATTTGTCATTTACCGTTTTTTCTAACTTTAAAATATCTTGAGCTAAATCCATTTCTTTCAAATAAGAGATTTGAGAAAAAAGTTCTTTTAACTGAGCGGCACCTGCACCTGAGGCCGCTTGATAGGTCACACAATTCACCCATTCAACTAAGTTTTTTGAAAACAACCCACCTAAGGCCATCAACATTAAAGAGACAGTGCAGTTTCCTCCAACGAAATCTTTCTGATTATTCTCGAGGGCAGATTCTATGTCTTTTTGATTAACGGGATCCAAGGTGATGAGAACATTACTCTTGTCGCGCAAAAAAGATGACGCGTCAATCCAATACCCACTCCATCCTATTTGCCTAAGCCTGGGGTGAATATTTTGAGTATAATCACTGCCCTGGCAAGATATAATAATATCCATGGAAGATAAGGATTTTAGATCAAATGAGTCTTTTAACTCACCTAAAGGGCCTAAGCCTTTTTGAGTGGAAGAAAAAAGTGTTGTATTGAATCTCTCTAGGTCGCCACAGGTTTTAAGTCTATCTAAAAGAACAGAGCCCACCATCCCGCGCCAACCGATGATACCTAATTTCATCATGGAGGCAGTTTGCTGAATTTAGTTGATTTCGTAAAGGAAAAACTTAAAAACCGTATTCTCCACCAGAGGAATCTTCACCAAAACCGGCCTCTTGAGAACCACCACACTTCCCTAGACAATCCTGCTGTTCCTTATAGCATGCACCCCTATCATTTTTCAGTCGATAGCAATTAGAAAAGTTCATATTGCATTTGGTTTTACATTCTTCTTCTTTAGATAAAGTGGTATGTTCTGTCACTTTCATTGAATCTGTAAGATTTCTTCTCTCTAATCCTACCTGACCCTTTGGTTGTCCTTGCTGCTGGCCTCCTGTACCGTAGCCTTGATTAGTACCATAACCTTGATCGGTACCATAACCTTGATCGGTACCGTAGCTTTGACTTCCACTTCCAAAATTTAAAGTACCTTGAGCATAAATAGACCCTGCAGACAAACCTAACAAGACAAACATACATTTGATTAACTTCATAACTTATATCCCTTTGGTTACCTAAGTCCTTATCGACTTTTTTATTTATTAATCAATATAAAACAAATTTTGTTTCCCCCTCTTTAATCAAGAAGATATATGCATCCTATAAACAGAAATCAGATGACTAAAATTCATCTCTTTTGAAGTAATAATAAATGACAAAAAATAAAGAAAAAATAGGGGCCAAAACCAGCCCCCAAAGTAACTCATTTCCTTGATCTGAAATCAGGGGTATCACTCCTGCTTTTGACAAAGCAATAATAAAAATCCAAACAAGGACATAAGCGAGCAAAAAGAACCTTTCCATTAGAGCCAATCAGATTCTTCAAAACCAATACAGTGGATATCTCCGCTCAGTTCTCCATCAGGATTGTTCTCCGTTTTCATCCTAACAAAGGCCTCTCCATTATCAATGGCACTGTGGACATCCTGTAAGCTTAGCCATCCACAGTTGTTTTCTTCATCCGGCGCTTTAAAATATCCCGCCCCATCTTTCCATCCATGATCAAACCACTTGCTTCTTTTAAGCGTTACACCTACTCCCGAATCATTACCTGCTATATCTCGACAATGAATATCAACGCCAATTATTCCCTCTATGCCTTTGGCCCTTACATGAAAGGAAATTTTCTTCCATGTTTTTCCTCTATTAAAGGCAATAATTCCTATTTTTTGCTCCGACTGAAAACTTTTGGGTGGCACTGGAGGAATTGGAGGTTCTGTAGGGCCGCCTCCACCAGTTCCGCCTCCGCCACCTCCTGGAATACAGCTACCGGCCTCATCTGAGTATAGAATTCCCGTGTAGCGATCATGGTGAAGTGATTTTTGCCCCTGTGCTTCTGTAGAATTTGCGTGAATAAATAACAGAGGTGCCATAAATGAAAATAATAAGAGTTTTCTCATGTTCCCTCCTGGGATGAACTTGGTTATTAACCTATTATAGGCAAGGTTGAGGTTTCATAAAATTGTTTTTTCTTACTCTCATGGAGTTATGCCTAATTAACGCGCAATGCTCTTCTCTTATTACTTATATCACTCCTAGGAATATACGAAGTAATAGTGTAGACAGAATGGTTAAAACTCAGCGAGAATCCTGGCCTATGAAAAAAATTGCATTACTCGGAAAAGGAAAGACAGGCAGCAAAGTCTTAGAATTTGGGTCTCAAGATATAACTGTCTTTGATAGCAAAAATCCTCCTGAGCTCGAGATACTTAAAAAACATGATGTAATCATCTCCTTCTTGCCTGGCGGGTCTTTCAAAAAATACATTCCCCTTCTACTTGAAAGTAAAATTCCTGTTGTCACTGGAAGTACAGGATTTGAATGGCCCAAAGATTTAAATAAAAAACTAAAAGAAAATAACCTGACATGGATTAAGAGCTCTAACTTTGGCCTAGGCATGGCCATCATTAAAAGTATTCTCCCTTTAATTGGAAAATGTGACTCCCTTTTTGATGATTATGCTCTTAATTTACATGAAATTCACCATGTAAATAAAAAAGATGCCCCAAGTGGCACTGCCTTATCCTGGAAAGATTGGATCGGACTAGATGTTTCTATTACTAGTGAGCGAAAAGGTGATGAGGTCGGTACCCATAGCTTAAGTTTAGTCACCCCTTTTGAAGAAATATCTATAAAGCACCGGGCACTTGATCGAAAAATATTTGCCCAAGGAGCACTTTGGGCCGCTGAAAAAGTAATGAATGAGAAATTACCTTTTGGATTAATTGATTTTCAAGAACTCATTTTAAGGAGAGACCTCAAGTGAAAGATTTATCAAAATACCCTCTGTGGACTGCCTTGGTAACTCCCATGCTTGAAAATGGTGAGGTTGATTATCCTTCTCTAAAAACCCTTTTAAAAGAACAAGAAGAGGCCAAAAACGGAATTTTAATCCTTGGTAGCACTGGTGAATCTTTAAATCTGGATGAAAAAGAAAAACAAGAAATTCTAAATTTTGTTTGTGCTCAAAAGCTAAAAGTCCCCTTAATGGCCGGAGTTGGTGGGATTAATTTAAACAAGACTATTGATTGGGTAAAACATTTAGAAACTCTCCCGCTTGATTGCTATTTATTTGTCACCCCTCTTTATGCAAAACCAGGCAGTGTAGGACAAACTCACTGGTTTAAATCTTTAATGGATGTCAGTACTAAACCAGTTATTTTATATAATGTACCTTCTAGAACTGGCTCTTCTCTAAGTTTTGAGACAGTCAAAAAATTAAATTCCCATCCAAATTTCTGGGGCATAAAAGAAGCAAGTGGATCGGTTGAAGAGTTTAAAAAATACCGAGCTGCTGCCCCTAATGCTAAAGTTTATAGTGGTGATGATGGTATGTTGCCTGATTTTGCACCACATGGGGCCTTTGGACTTATCTCTGTAGCTGCCAATGTTTGGCCAAAAAAGACCCATCAAGTAACTCAAAGTTGTCTACAAAATACACTGGCCGATGAAAAAACCTGGAAAGACTGTTGTGATACTTTATTTTTAGCTTCCAACCCGATCCCGGCAAAAGTACTTCTAAGTCTTAAAGGAAAAATTAAACACCCAAATCTCAGACCACCTCTTAGTCACTTAGAAAAATTTGATCGTGAAAAACTAAGTTGGGCCCATGAACAAATCAATAAATTATCTGCAGGAGAAAAATAAAAATGAACTGGGAAAAGACTTTAACTGAACTGGAAAAAGGTAACTTAAGAGCGGCCTATAAAGAAAATGGGGTCTGGAAAGTTAACCTAGATGTTAAAATGGCCATCTTAGAGGCATTTAAGGCCGGTGAATTAATTGCATGGGAAGGTTTTGTAGATAAGCATAATCTTTTACCTCAAAAATTTACGCCGCAAAATAATATTCGTCTGGTTCCAGGTGGAAGTTCTGTCAGAAAAGGTGCTTATGTCTCCTCTGGAGTTATCATTATGCCTCCCGCCTATATAAATATCGGGGCCTATGTTGACCAGGGATCCATGGTAGATAGCCATTGTTTGGTAGGTTCCTGTGCGCAAATTGGTAAAAATGTTCATCTAAGCGCCGGAGTGCAAATTGGTGGTGTTTTAGAGCCCATCGGTGAGCGTCCAGTGATCATTGAAGACGATGCTTTTATAGGGGCCGGGTCTGTTTTAGTTGAAGGTATCCAAGTAGGAAAAAAGGCCGTTATCGCTCCTGGAGTCGTTCTCTCTAAATCAGTTCCTATCTATGATCTTGTTAATGAGAGGGTTTTAGCAAAAGAAGAGCCGATTCCTGAAAATGCCGTAATAATCCCCGGCACAAGGCCTGTGCGAAAAGAATATGAATGGGCCCATTCACAAGGTTTGTCACTAAATTGTGCTTTAATTGTTAAATACCGAGATGAAAAAAGTGATACTTCGCTAGAGCTAGAATCATTCTTGAGATAAATGCTTTTTAGGAAGGGATTTCCCTTCCTAAAATAAAGTAATTTCCTTTAATTTCCCCCCTATTTTTCCGAAAGAGACTCAACACTAAAACCGGGTTTCGGACAAAAATGAACGGATTTAATTTTGTTTTGTATCTTATATTTGCCTTACTTCTTAGCTGTAGACCTTCGGTTGACTCCACTGATGTACAAGGAGCAACGGAAAGTGTTTCAACACCACAAAATATAGGCCTTCTCACTAAGAGCCCCTCTAGTGATCCCTCTCCTCGATTCATTATTCAGGGTGATTTTCGGATAGGAAATACTGTCGGCCTGTATTTAAACGGTATCTGCAGCGATGACTCCTCAATAGGCTCAGTAATAGCACAAAACAACACCACCGCTTATATCACTTCACTTCCTCTGACACAGGATGGGGTCTACACTTATTGGAGTAAAGTAACTTCAAGAAGTGGTGAATCTTCTCGCTGCTCAAGCTCACAGGCCACTTATTCTTTTCAAACAGGGCAAACGGATATTGTTTTAGATCTCCCTAGTTCAAAAGATGCGAACTTAAACCCATTAGTAGTTGCCAGTAATGTATCTATAGGGGCATCTGTTTTTATTTTTACTGACAGTAGTTGCCTGCAACTTGTGGGCTCGGAAAGTTTTGTAAGTTCTACTGTAGTAGAAGTTAAAATCGATGATGGGGCCTTAACCAATGATGGCCCTTATACTTTTTATGCCCGTCAGGTCTTAGGAAATGTTAACGGTCCTTGTTCGGGAACAACTCCTCCTGCCACCTATATACTAAACACTAAACCTACTTTCATGCAGACCATAACTCCCTCTCCGGGACTTGAACTAAGGCCATCAATTAGAATTGGAAACGGCGACAATCATGAAACTGCTGGGGCCTTAGTTCCCGGCGCTGAGGTAAGAATTTTTAATGAAGCTACTTGTAGTCCCGCAAATCAAGTTGGAATGGGGACAGCGCTGCCTAACGAAACAACTGTTTTAATTACCCTTGAGCAAGACTTGCCTTTCGATAACACTACTTATAAATTTTGGTCTACCCAAAAATTTGGCAACCATACCTCTCCTTGCTCGCTAGTTTTCTCTCAATATAACTTAGATGCCAGGCCCAGTATATCTCTTGTGACGAACTCTCCAGGAGATGAGACACACCCCATTTTTAATATTTCAGGACTACAACCAGGCTCTACGGCCCAATTATATGAAGGAGAAGTTTGCCAAGGTAGTCTCGTTGGACAAGTCATCTCAACTGGAACAAGCACGAGTATCGAGACTACTGATGCTCTAATACTTAGCGGATCTTACTCATACTCTGCCAAACAAATACTTCCTAGCGGTCTTGAATCCGATTGTTCAAGTAAGTTTGCAACCTATGCTTTTGAATCATCAAATGTTTTACTTTTAACCTCTTCGCCAAACAATATTTACAATCCTGAGCTTGCCGCAATCCAACTAGCGACCAACACTACCACAGTTAGCTTATACCCGGGGGCCTCTTGCCAAGGCGCCCCCCTAATCTCTTCGCTACCGACAGGAGGGGCATCATTTATTAAAATTGTTGTACCAAAGATCACGGAAGATGGATTTAAAGTTTATTCTATCAGTCAAAATGGAGGAGTAAACCCCGGTGGCTGTATAGGTTGGGCCATCTATGAATTTAATACCAAGGCCGATAATTTAAAAATGGTTGAACCTGTTCTCCCTATTGGTAATTCGGCAACGCCTACCTTTAGTGTTGCCAATATCGTTGATTACACTACTGCAACTGTTACTCTTCACACCGCAAGTGATTGTTCAACTCCCACAATAGTTGGAACATTTATCGGCCAAGGCCCAACTGCTCAAATCAGTGTCTCGATTCCCATCGACAGCGAAGGGCCAAGAGACTTCTATGTCTCACAAGAAATTACAGGTGTGACTAAATCTTGCTCCGCTGAAAAAATCACCTACGAATATGATCTAAAACCTCCTGTAATAAATTTAGCGGGGCCGTCTTCAGGGAATGACCCGACTCCCACAATCATTGTAGATAAAGTTTTAAATGAAGGACTAATTAATATCTACACTGGCAAGAGTGCTTGTGACACTTTAAGAGCGACTTCCCCAAGCGGAAACGGAACAACCAGAACTATCATCTCTTCGGCGCTAGGAATATATGATCAAGGGGACAATATTTACTGGGCGACACAAACAGTAAATGGACTTGAATCAGCTTGTTCTACTGTCAATACTACCTATAATTTTAATTCCTCAGTAGGAGATATTTTAATCGTAACTGATACTGGAGCGACCCCCATTGCCTCCGGCCAATCCAACACTCCATTAATTCAGGTAAAAAATGTGATGGTAGGTGCCCTGGTTGAGCTTTTTGTCGATAACACTTGTATTACAACCATTGGATCAGGAACTAGCACGGAGAGCGCAATCAATATCTTATCGTTTCCATTAGGAATCGAAGGCGAGCATAAATATTACGCTCGACAAACCATCGATGGATCTATAGGTCCTTGCTCTAGTCACTTTGCCACCTACACTTTAGATACAACTCCAAACTCACCAATTCTTATAACGGCATCACCTAACACTATTTTAACTCCCACCGTTCGAGTAACAGATATCATTCCCGGTGCCCAAGTAAAATTATTTTTAGATAGGAATTGTGCAGATTTAGTAGGCGAAACACAGGCCAATTCATCGCAAGTGGATGTAAGTGTAAGAGACAGCAGCCCCCTAAGTGTCGATGGTGATTATTATTTTTATGTAAGACAGGTGAATGCAGGTCATATTTCCCCTTGCTCAGCAAAATCAAATCCAGTTTACACGTTAGACACTAGACCTAAAGGTATAGCGGTACTAGATATCCCGACACAAACAACGCCCGAAAACACATGGAACAACCCAACTCCCACCATAAGAGTTTCAGGAGTTGAGCCAGGTGCAAAAGTTATCATTTTTAAAGATCAAAATTGCCAGGTAGATATTGGAACAGGAATAAGTACACAAAATTTTATTGATATTGAAGTAGTAAGCGGAGGACTCCCAAGTGATGGCCATTATACAATTTATGCTCGACAAACTTATCGAGGACACACCTCATCGTGTAGCGGTACCTCCAATCCTGTAGTTGGCACCAACTATCTATTAGCTACAAGTATCTCACTTAGTATTCCCGGGACAAACCCCAATAACTTACTAAAACCTGAGATCATCGCTTCACAAACTGTCTCTGGGGCAATAGTTCAACTTTTTACCGCTCCTACATGTGCCAGCGGAACTGAAATTTCACTACCTACTACTAGCTCAGGTGGCGACACAACGCTAATTGTTGATCCACCATTTACTGGAGATGAAGATAAAGCAATTTTTGGAAAACAGACTATTGATGGATTTGACTCTCCTTGCTCTAGTCAACTCACCTACTCTTTATTTACCGCCCCCACCATTGTCTTAGATAGCGGGTCATCTCCCTCTCCGGGAAATAGCAGTACTCCAAACTTCCTTCTCTCTAACTTAATAATGGAACCAAGTGTAGGAACGACTACTGTAACTATTTTTGATGATGTCAATTGTACCAGTGCTGTCTCTTTCACTGAGGTCGTTACTGACTCTGTAATGTTGGTTACAGTCCTTCCTCTTAACTCTGTTGGTAATAAAACTTATTATACTTCCCAGTCTGTACCTAACCTAGGACATATCTCAAGCTGCTCCCCCCAAGGGGCCATTTATGATTACAATTTATCGCCATTAGTTTCCATGACAACACCATCTCCCAGTGATGAACTAAAACCTACGATAGAAGTTAGAAACGTTGTTATCGGAGCAGATGTTAATCTTTTTAACAACTCTGGTTGCTCTAACCTAGTTGGCTCAGCAGTCTCGGCCACTGCGACGGAAATCTCTATTACTCTAGATAGCGATCTACCATCTGATGGAAGATATAATTTTTACGCCCAACAGACTTCATCAGGAAATACTTCTCCTTGCTCCTTTGAACCAGCAATTTATGATTTAGAAACTGATGATTTTAGTATTGCTCCAACTATTACTAAAGCAACAGATACAACTCCAGATGTATTAGTATCAAATATTAAGATCGGAGATCGCATAACACTTTACTTTGATGATCTATGTATCATTCAAGCTTCTGATGAGGCCACGGCCACCAATACTGAAATACAATTAACCTCTTATCCTCTAGAGACAACTGAAAAAATCCATAACTGGTATGCCATTAGAAAAATTGGCAATGAAGGCTTTCAAAGCAGATGTGTGGGGCCCTCACTACCTTATGAATTAAATATAATGCCAAGTAATGTAATAGCTATATCAACTCCCAACCCCGGTTTGGACTTACAACCTGAATTTGAAGTTCAAGGAGTTAATCATTACGCCAGTGTAACTATTTATACTGATAGTGATTGTGGCCCCGGTAATGAGGTCGGATCTGCCAACTCAGGGCCTTCCGATTCAGTCTTTATTAAAACTGACTCCCCTTTAACTGAAGATGGGCCATTTACCGTATGGGCCAGACAATTTACTAATAACCATTTATCTGAGTGTTCAGAGTCTTTTGATGTTTATGTACTCGATACAACGCCACAAGGCCTATCACTAGGACTTGGAACAACCAGCCCGGGTGATAATCCAGGCCCTAGAATTCGTGTAGATGGAGTAGTAGAAAAGGCCCGAGTTGAACTGTACTTTGACAATGATTGCACCACGGCGGTTACTGGAAGTGACATAGTGCCTGCTGGTGATAATTTCATTGAAATAGATTCTTTTCCTCTAGGACAAGACGGCACTTACAATTATTGGGCCCGACAAACTCTAGATACAGATCCTCCCTACATCTCACCTTGTTCTGCCAGTTCTACAAGCTATGTATTAGATACCATGCCTACTAATATGTTAAGTTTAACCACCCAACCATCGGCGCAAAATGCTCCAAAAATTTTAGTTGAAGGAGTTGGTGATGGTGACTTAGTTAAACTTTTCAGAGATATGAACTGTACTATTCCCTCTGGCTCAAATATTTCTTCTAGTACTTCGGTATCTATAAAAGTGCTTCCAACCCTCGAAGATCCTGAAACTTATTCATTTTATTCAAAAAGAATTAAGAGTGGAGGACTGGGGGCGACCTCAAATTGCTCCATAGTCAAAGCAGACTTTGAGTTTAATCCGGCCTTAAGCTATAAATGGGAATTTTCTCAGCAGGTACAAAAAGACATTCAAGATATCGATGAGTTCGCCGGATCAGCTGTAACTGGTAGTGCCGACTATCTAGTGATGGGAGTCCCCGGTGCAACTGCCAACCAAGGACGAATTTATTTTTGGAAATACAATGGTTTCTTTTGGGAGAGCGAAGGCAGCTTAAGCTCTAACATCCCCGTGGACTCAGGACTTTTTGGCACAAGCTTAGATCTCTATACATTTAGCTCCGATGGAAAAATTGCTAATGGAGACCTACTTATCATTGGGGCACCAGGTGAGGAAGCTGCCTATATTTATAATTACCAAAATGGTAGCTGGCTAAACGAACAAAAGTTAACCGGCACCAATATTCCCAGTGGATCTGAATTTGGATTTTCTGTTGCTATCAACCAGACCATGGCACTCATTGGGGCGCCTGATAGAGTTAACGGCACAGGTGCAATCAGGTCCTTTGAAAATCGCAATGGATCTTTTGCTATTGAAACAGAAATAAATCCACCTTTCACTTTAGCACAAGGTGATGGTTTTGGATTTTCTTTAAGTATCAATGGTGACAACATTCTTATTGCTGCCCCTGGGCGAGATACTGTCTTTATCTATAATGGTCAAAGTAAAGTTCCCGTATACAGTAGCAGTTTAATTGGGGTGGTCAGCGCAGAATTTGGATACTCAGTAGATTTAAGTAGTGATTTTGCCATTATAGGTGCACCTAACGACAGCGCTGCTGATGGAAGAAGTTATATCTACCTTACCAGTAATTGGTCTCTAGTTAGCACCGTATCGCCAACCACAGGATCAAATGCTGGTCGATTTGGAGCATCAGTCTCCATAACCGAACTAGGAAAAGCAATTGTTGGTGAACCGGACAATGTCACTGGGCAAGCTTATATTTTTGGCGGAAATAATTTCACATCAGTAGTTGACCTTCCACTCTTTAATAATGTGGTCGGCAATCGCGTTGGAGCATCAGTCTTTATTTTAAACGATAATATTTTGGTGGGTGCTCCGGGGATGGGAACAAATGCAGGTGCAGTGTATATTTACCGCAATGATCTCTAGCTACCTGGTGATAAAAGCTATTCCTTTCCAGTTACCACTTTCTTTTACCATATGAACTGTATCTCTTGCATGTGATTCCTGTTCGTAATCAGCATTAAAAGATACTGCTGCTCTACTCCCTCGTATATAGGCAGTAAATGGTCTTCTAGATTTTATTTTTCCCAATACTCTAAATTGTGTGCGTTGTTTGTTGGCCCATTCTTTGCGAGACATATGGATTTTGAATTTATAGGATGCAAGGTCCCAGTTTTTTTGAGCATTGCCTATATCAAGAGGTTTGAGCCAAGTTAGCGCTGAGTCTACTAACTCTTTAGTCTCTATATCCATGTTTTTTGCAAAATTGCGCTCACAATTCTCGCAAATACATTTAACCGGCCCGCCAAGGTCGTCGATTTTAAAGGTCAGCTTATTTTGATAATTAAAATAGGTATCTCCTTCAAAACAGACTTTGGAAAGCTTGCCTTGATGGGCGCAGCTAACAAGTAAAAAAAGAATAAGAATTAAGAATTTTCTCACTGTTTCTCCTAGGGAAGTAACAATAAGAAAAACTCATAAAAATAACAAGAAAAATGCAACCTGTCATAAGTGATTTACAGTTTAAACCAAGTATCTATTTTACCGCCTAACTCTTCGTATTGCTGATTAAATTTTTTAAACCAAATTCTGTTTTGAACCATCATCCAAATGACCAAGCAAGCAGCGATAACTACTAAAACAAAGTTATTAAATCCTGATAAATGCTTCACTGCAAAGAGGCCCATAAACCCATGAAGAATAGGAAGTGCTCCCCACCAGAGAAATGATGAAACGGAAGCTAGATACCTTTTGAGTTGCTGCTTCTGATAGTCCTCCATGGAGTCCTTCGTAACGCTTTTTGGAATTGGTAAATTTGAGCGATTTTTATAAACATAATAAGCGATAAAACCAATCAAAAAGAGCAAAAAAAAGATATAATATTTTTCACCTACAGGGTCACTACCATCGAACTCCATAATTAAAATTAGCGCCATAAAAGACCCTAAAATATAGGTGATCGTATTGTGAACCCGGACATGCATGCGAAAATTTTCAACTTTTTTAATTAGATGTTCCAAACCCCCTCCTATATTCGACTCAAGGAGAGAAGAATTTTCTTTTCACTGAGTCGATAAACTCAATTTTATACTTGTTATAGGCACTCTTATGTCCGCCAGGAAAAACCGTCTTGGCCTTGCCGCCTTGGGTAGGTCGTATCGGAAAAAGATTAGTAATAAATTCTTTAGGTAACCCAATCTTTTCCATAATAGGATTGCTTGAAATGGGGTTTTGGGTAGGAACAATATTGACTGGTAATCCAAATTTTTCAAAGGCCTCTTGGATAAACTCCCCTAAAGTCGGGCAATCCTCTGAGTACACGTGAAAACATTTAACCTTATCTCTTTTTTGAGGATTTAAAATATATGTAGAGATAATTTTACTGGCATCTCTTACGGGAATTAAAGGGATGATTGATTTTTTCTCAATGGGCATGGGGAGATATTTCAGAGTCTCCAAAAGAAATTTTTTAGGTCTTAAATTTACCAATTTCTCAAAGAAAGGATATGGCCCGCGAGACTTGGGAAGTTCTCCTTCAAAATCATCGCCAACCAAAGCACCAAGGCGGTATATCCTTTTTTTGACAAGGCCTAAATCAAATTCACGCAAGATAAGTTCAGCGTCAAACTTAGATTTAGCAAAATGGTTGTTAAATTTTTGTCCGTGGTTAAGTTCTTCTTCGGTAAGTTTTCCTTTGTAATCACCATTCACTGCCAAAGTGGAAATATAGTGAATAAATTTGAGCTGGGGTAAGTTCTTAGCAAATTGCAGGACATTTTGTGTCCCTACGACATTTTTAAAAAAACAAGTAAAGTAATCAGCATTATACTCACTACATCCGGCCCCATGAATAATGACATCAATTTTATTTCGTAGTTTGTTTTCATCTTCTCTTGAGTCAAAAATCTGAGGGGACTTAATATCTCCCGCCACAGGAATCACATTTCCAAGCGATAGGAAATCTTTTTGTGCCCTCTTAAGGTATTTTTTCTGGATCAATAGGTAAATGAAGTCTACCTGTGTAGACAAATCCTTTACAATATATTTCCCCAGGTAACCAGTTCCGCCGGTAATAAGTATTTCCATAAAGCAAACCTTGGGATATAAATTTGTTCAAATAATTAAACCTGTTTTTAAAAGGCGAGTCAACTTAATGGAAAAATCATTTTGGATAAAAAACTGGAAAAAAAATAATATTGGCTTTCATAATTCCGAGTATAACGAGCTACTACTAAAACATTTTAATAGTTTTACCCTCGAACAAAGCGCCAAAGTTCTAGTACCATTATGTGGCAAATCTCTAGACCTTATTTGGCTGGCCACACAGGGACATCATGTAACAGGAGTGGAAGTAAGTCCTTTAGCTGTTGAAAACTTTTTCAGTGAAAACAATTTTAAATTTAATAGCAGTGTCGAAGAAAAATTCAAACGCTTTAGTTGTCAGGGCCCCTCGCTTGATATTTTAGAAGGTGACTTTTTTGATTTAAATAAAGAAGTTTTAGGTCGAATTAACTTTATCTATGACAGGGCCGCCATCGTGGCACTTCCACCTGACCTTAGAAAAAAATATACCGAAGTGATTACAAGTATTTTAACTCCTGGCGATCAAATGCTTCTAGTTGCTATGGAATATGAATTTCCCGAATTGATAGGGCCTCCCTTTCCAGTTTTTGAACACGACATTAGGGCCTATTATGAAAAGAATTTCTCTATTAAAATACTAGAAGAGATTGTAAAAGAAGTAGATCACCCACGCTTTACCGAAGCAGGAGTCAAACTCTGGAGCAGAAAAATTTATAAATTAGTTAGAATATAGAGCAATAATTTTTTCATCTTTAGGATCTAGTGATTGAGTTGCATAGCAATTTTCTGTCTCCCAGAAAGTTATCTTGTGAACTACAACACCTTTCCCCTTTAAAACCTTAGGGCAAACCTCATAAAGTAGATAATGGGCCAAATTCTCTGCCGTTGGATTAGTGGGAAGAATAAATACATCCTTATAAGATGGGGCCTTTTGACAGAGCTCAACAGTCTCTTGATCGTCTTTAAACAGGATCATGGTATGGTCCCAATTTTTATCGATCCAGCCCCCTACCTCGTCTTTTAAGACCGAAAAATCAATCACCCGCCCAAGTTCATCTAAACCTTCAATGGGAGTTGCATGGGCCCACACAATGCCGTTATGACCGTGAAGGGTGGCGCATTTACTCTCGTGGCGCATCACTCGATGCCCATAACAGAAATGGATTTTTCTTACACAAGTTTCCATAGGGTAAAAATTAGAACAGAGTGCACAATGTGGCAATAAAAAATGCCCCCATCCATGGGGGCACTCATCTAAAATAAAATTTTAGATGCTTTAAATTATAATCCGCGTCTTTTAAGAAGGTCTTGCAACTCTTTAATGTTAGTAATCTTAGTGACATCCTCACCTCGACAACCATAATCAGTACACTGTTTTACAACCTGACAACCGCGACTCGGATGAGATTCATAATCGCTCTCACCTCGGACAAGAATCCCTTCAACAAGTCCAGTATCTTCATTAAAAACTGCCGATCCCGAATTGCCACCAAAGGTATCCAAATTGGTAACAAAATAGACTTCATCTTTAGCATTTCGAACTTTTGCTCCATCGGCGACTTTGGTTGGCAGGCCTGTAGGATGTCCGATAACAACGAGTCTATCCCCTTTTTTGATCTTGCCTTTTTTCCTAACTTTCAGAGGAGTTCTACCAAGTACAGGTCGGTCTAGCTGAATAACAGCAAAGTCATTTTTACTATCATTTTCAAGCTTGGTAGCAATGATCGCTTTACAGTTATAAATATTTTCATTTTCTACTTTTTGATACTCATCACTTCCATGTTCTTGAATACCAAAGCCAAAAATCCATGAGTTATTCTTGCAATCACTCATGCGTTGAATACAATGGCCTGCGGTAACAACGACATCTGGAGCAACAAGAAATCCAGAGCATGATGCTGCTGCGGTTTGATCCGTAAAACTCTCATCTGCACAAATATTTCGATCTTTTAAAGTTCCGCCGCTGATTTCCCAATTACCTTTAAATGTCTCTTTCAATTTTCGTTTGGAAATCATGGCCGCTGTTGATCTGGCCCATTCTAGATACAGAGGACTTGTATCATACAAATCGACACGATTATCTTCTCCGTAAACGACCTTATCAATGGAAAAACCTGCAACCGAAAACAAAAAAGAAAACGTTAAAATAATTATTCTTAATTTCATTAAAATCCTTTTACTTACATGATTCCTGAGTAAATTATTTCTTCTGAATTAAGGTTTGGGTACTTACTTTTTCTTACTTTTTTAATTGGCCACCGATAAAAACATCAGCAACTTTTCCAGGAAAGGAAATTCCTTCAAATGGTGAATGACCTACTTTTGTTTGTAAATCATTTTTATCAATGGTGGTGGGGGTTTGAAGATTCAACACTGTTAGATTGGCAAAGAAACCTTTTGTTAAATGGCCAAAACCATTTCCAAATTGTTCAAAAAAAGAATCTATTTTTTTCAAGGTAGGAAGAAACATATTAACAAAGTTGCCAGGATTTTCACAGCACGTCAGAGAAACTAACTTTGCATCCATGCCTTTTTCTTTTAGAAGCCAAGTGACAAAGGCGCCATAGGTATCGAGTCCGGTCAGTCCCGAGGTTCCCATCCCTTTCTCTTCTAAAGTATGTGGGGCATGATCTGTTGCCAAAAAATCTATCTCACCTTTTAAAAAGGCCTTGAGCATAGTTTCTTGATCTTTTTTTGACCTAATGGGTGGATTCATCTGAAAATAAGTCCTACGCTCATCAGGAATATTACCGTCGTTGAAATATAGATGCTGCGGAGTTACCTCACACACAACATTTACTCCCTTTTGTTTGGCGGCCATAATTTTAGATAAACCTTCTCCTGCGCTATAATGACATAGCTTGCCTTTTAAATTATATTTTTCAATCAACATCAAGGCAGTGTCCGTGGCCAAAAGTTCTGCTTCAAGTGGACGCCTTGCAAGATGAGTAGTTTCTTTTTTATGACTTTCTAAAACTTCAGGATCTTCACAGTGAAAGCTTACATTTTCACCTGAATAATCCTTAATCGTCTCTTCTAGCTCTTGATCATCCTTAAAAAACAAAGAACCTACAGAAGGTCCCATATAGGCCTTGTAGGGAACAAAATTAGTGAGCGGTTTAGTTCCTGGACCTATTCCTGCGTAAAGCAAAATAGGTACTAGGGCCTTATGAGTAAGCTTTAATTTTGCTTCATAAGAGCTATCGTTTACAGGGGGAGTAGGATTGTTAGGCATATCACAAAAATGAGTTAGTCCACCATTTATCGCCGCCTTTGAAGCAGTTATAAAATCTTCTTTATAATTTTGTTTGCCTGATACATCTTCTCTGGCGTGGATGTGAACATCTCCCATGCCAGCAAAAATTAGATGGTCATCATTGTAGTAAAAATCCACTTGGTCACGAGGGATATTTAACTGGCCAAACTCTTCGATAAGCCCTGTCTCTTCATTAAATTTCAGTTGAGCACGACCTATTTCCGCTGAGGTGGCAAAGATGCCTTCTACTATTTTCATAATCCCTTTATAGCTGATTTAGAGGCCATTTTCAATAAAACTAGCGGAGATAGAAACTACTATAGGGTCATGAACTCTTAAAATAAGATGATAATCATTTAATTGATGCATCCATCTAGAAAGAATCATGCTGTGAAGATACTCCGAGTAGTTTAGAGCTTCCACATTCGATAAGGATTCCGGTAATTTCTTTTGTAAGAAAGATTTCTTAGAAATTCCCAAAAGCCATCTCTGTCCCACGCCAAACTCTTTGATTAAGAAGGGAAGTTTTTTAATAAGCTCCCAGTTTTGATCAAGAGTTTTGGAAAAACCAAAAAGGGGATCAAAGATAACCCGTTTTTCCATCCCTTTTTTTAAAAATGCTTCCAGCCCATCCCTAAAATGCTCACGGAGTTTTAAGATAGGATCGCCTGCTAAAACATTTCCCATATGATTAGAGACATCTTCTCGATCAGCGACCAGAGTGTGGCCAAAGACATAATGGGCATCGGGACAAGAGTTCAGTGTCTCCCAAAGAGTTTCGTCTAATATGCCTGAGACGTCATTCCAGATAAACTTTTGACCGGGAAGGATTTTTTTTACTTCTTTATAAACAAACTTAAAAACTGCCGGCCTATAAGTATCAATAGAAATTATTGAGGGAAATTTAAGGGTTCCTAAAAGAGGGAAGAACATTTTTTCAAAACGTGCCTGCTCTTCTTTTTCATCAACGGGATTATTAAAAGGGGCAGTGGACTCTGCTCCAATATCTAAAATAGAAACTTTTTGATCTATCAGATTGTCCCAGCGCTCAAGAAAACTATCCAAGGAAAAAGTGGAACCACCATCTGAAAAAGAATTAGGGGTGATATTAATCACCCCCATTATATCTATCCTTGAAGTCATAGTTTAAGCAATGGCGGGATCATCCCCTGGATCTTTTATTTTAGGCGAAATATTTTCTTCTTCACTGACAACTTTCTCTTCAACTTTTTTCTTTTTTTCAATAATAGGCATGCCAATATCTTCACCTTTAACTAATTTTTTAATCTGCGGAAAATCCAAAGTTTCCCAAATGATTAGTCCCTCCGCTATGCGATCAAGGGCGTCTCTATGTTCTGTAAGGATTTTAACTGCTATATCGTAATTAGAACCCACTAACTGCTTAATCTCACCATCAATCGATTGAGCTGTCTGCTCTGAGTAATCAAGTGTGGGGCCCATTCCTGGAGGTGAAAATGGATTGGCCGAAGCCTTTTTAAAATTAATTGGACCTAAGGTCTTAGACATTCCCCAGTCACAAATCATACTATGGGCCAGTGAAGTGGCCCTTTCAATATCGTTGGAAGCGCCATTTGTGATTTCACCAAAAACCAGCTCCTCAGCACATCTTCCACCCATTAAAAAAGCAATATAGTTGTTGGCCTTCTCGCGGGTTAAATTGAGCATCTCTTCACTTGGAAGAGTTTGAGTTACACCAAGTGCCCCACCTCGTGGAATAATAGATACTTTATGGATCGGGTCTGTTTGAGGAAGGTTCATTCCCACCAAGGTGTGACCGGCCTCATGATAGGCGGTAACTCTTTTTTCTTTTTCTGAAATGACCATCGACCTTCGCTCAGGGCCCATTAAAACTTTATCCTTTGCTGCTTCAAAATCAACAAGCTCAAGTTGTTTTTTCCCAACTCGAGCAGCTCCAAGCGCTGCTTCATTAACTAGGTTTGCCAGGTCAGCACCAGTAAACCCCGGAGTTCCTTTAGCAATAACCTCAAGATCAAGTCCCTCTTCAAGAGGTGTTTTTGTTGTGTGTACTTTTAAAATACCAAGTCTTCCCCTAACATCAGGAATTCCAACATCTACTTTTCTATCAAATCGCCCAGGTCTAAGTAACGCTGGATCTAAGACATCTAGTCGGTTGGTGGCGGCAATTAGAATAACGCCCTCATTAGATTCAAAACCATCCATCTCAACTAGCAATTGATTTAGTGTTTGCTCTCTTTCGTCGTGTCCTCCGCCCATGCCAGAACCTCTATGTCTCCCGACCGCATCAATTTCATCGACAAAGATAATGCAGGGAGCTTGTTTCTTTCCTTGCTCAAAGAGATCTCTAACCCTTGAAGCACCAACTCCAACAAACATCTCAACAAAATCAGACCCGGAAATAGAGAAAAAAGGAACGCCTGCTTCGCCAGCAACAGCTCTCGCCAAAAGAGTTTTACCAGTTCCCGGAGGGCCAACTAGAATTACACCTTTTGGAATTTTACCACCAAGAGCAGTATATTTTTTCGGATCTTTTAGAAAATCTACGACTTCAATTAGTTCTTCTTTGGCCTCTTCAATTCCTGAAACATCAGAAAAGGTAACTTTTTTAGCATTTTCATTCAGCATCTTGGCCTTGGATTTCCCAAAGCTCATGGCCTTTCCGCCTCCTGCTTGAATTTGGCGCAAAAAGAAATAAAAGATTACAATAAGCAGAATCATCGGCCCCCAATTAATTAAGATCGAGGCAAGAAGATTTTGCTTTTCTTCCTCTTCATAGTTAGGGGTGATGTTATTTGATCGTAAAAGCTTAAAGGTAGATTCTCCGGTATTACCTGTAAGCTTAAATCTGGCCTGATTTTCATAGCCTTCTTTAAATTGGCCAATAATTGTATTTTTACCTTTAAAGGTAACTTCTTTAATATTGCCTTTTTCAACTGCGCGAATAAATTCCGAGTAGCTTACTTTTTTATAAATTGTTCTGCCTTCCGTAACGACTTTAGCAACTACAGCTAACATTAAAATAACGACAATCCAGAGGGTTAAAGTTTTTTGTTGTGGTTTCATTAAACTGTCCTATTAAAAACTGTTTGTAATTTGTCGACCATATCCCCATTTACCTGACACGTGACATATTTTCCTTTCTTGTTGGTTTCAATCAGCCCAGCTTTTACTAATTCTTTTAAGTGATGGGAAATTGTTGGAGCACCAATTGAGAAATGACCAGTCAGTTCAGACAAAAAGCAGCTTTTAAGTTCTTCATCTACCCCATCTTTTTTTAAGATATTTAAAAAGATCTCTAGCCGATTGGGATTGGATAAGGCCTTAAAAACCTTAGATAGGTCCAAATTTTGATTCATAATTCGATATTCCTCGAAATAACAAATTCTGTCAAGGAGGGCATAGTCTCCCGAAAAGACTCTTTTTCTTATAAAATCAAGTTATTAAATGAAAACTCTAATATTAGTTTTTCTACTTTTATCATGTTCTACTGCGGTCCGCCGCAACCCAATGAGTCAACCGGATAACTCGGACTTCCATGAATACCTAGATATCATTACTGATAAACTTTCTACCCCAAATGATAAGGCCTTTTATTTCATGCAACTTCTGCGAGAAACAGATGGAGCAAGCTCGGGAGAAAACATAATTACCATCAAAGGCCCTAAACTACCTAGAGGTTTTACTCCATACCAACTGATCGAACGGTTATCCTCTCAGACCCAACTTATAAAAATCAGTAGGCCGGGAAAGGTAAGGACTGATTTAATTTCCTGGGCCTCAGGAGCGAAGACACCCCGTTTTTTTAAAAACAAAAATATCGCTAAGTTTTTCCAAAAATTATTTTTTAATATTTCTACTTCATTTAATGACATCACCTTGGACCGACTTAATCTATTCCATGCTCATTTAATAAAAGATAATCGAGTTTATGGTGGAGACCTTGTTATGGTGATCCATGCCTTTGAATACCCACTTGATCTTGAACCTAAAAAAAATAGAGATGCTATCATTTTTGATACCACTCTCGGTTCTTTTTCGACTAATGCTTCAGGCTTTAAAACAAGAAATCTTTTTTGGTCTCTAAGAAAAAATACAGTTTGGCGAGTCGATACATCAAAGGAATCCATCTTTAATCATCTTGTCAGATCTCCAGCTTTTGCTCATTACCCTGAAGAGGTTTTAAGGGCCAATACTGCACAGGAAAATTATTTTGGTAAAATAGTTGGAGATCTCAATTTTTTCCCCAAAGAGCTTAAAGAACCTTTTGTTACTCGGGGTGCGGGCAACCCTCCCGCTGACCATTTTTAAACATTAAATAAAGAAAACTGTTCTTTTAATTGAATCTTAGGTCCTCTTTCCCAATAAAATAAAAGCCGTGGCAGAGTATTCACCCATAGACCTGCATTAAGCCCAAATTCTGTTGATCTTGGAAATAGGGGGTGCTCTTTTTTAATTGATTGGAAATTTTTTGGCATATCAGGAGCGAAGGTCAAAAAAGGAAAGCTTAGACTTTTTGGGTACTTTAATTTTTCTTTAAGTCCTTCATAGGAATTTAATCTAAAATTAATTTGCTCTTTTTTCAGCAAACACAAGAGATCTTTATCTAGCTTTTCAAAATTTCCAAGCATTCCTTTAGTAGAAAAATAGAGTGCCCCATGAGTTATATGACCTAAAACATTACCCGAAAAAAGCAAAGGGCCTTTCTTACCATTTCTTGCTGCCGCTATAATTTTTTCCACTTGGGTGCCAAGAGTTCCTCGGCCTTTATCAGATAAAGCAGTTATGGCCCAAATAATTTGTTCCTCCGCCCCACGGAAGTCGTTATCTCCCCTGGGGTGCGAAATTAAGATTCCATGAGCATCTCTTAAAAGGAAAAATTGAATTTTATTTTCCAGCAGAGAGGAGACTCCCCAATCTTGTGCCAGTTGATTTGAGCGGTGAACATAATGCTTAAGATGGCCCGGAAATCTCTGAGATATTTGGGGGATAATTTTTTCTCGAATAAAATTCCGTTCAAAACGTATAGACTTATTTGAACTATCTTGAATAAATGGAATACTATTTGTCTTTACATAATTGGCCACTTGATTTTTTGTGACACAATTGAAAGGCCTACAAACCCTGCCATTTTTTACGGGAATACCCAAGGCAGCATTAGGTGACCCCGACTTAAACTGTCTAAGCAAGGACCACTCAAAAGAGTCATCAATATGGTGAGCAGTTAAAAGAACTTCGCCTTTATGGAGATTATTAAAAAAAAGCTCGTAGCGTTTTTCTCTTGCATGATGTTCAAAATTACTAGTTTTTGCATCAAGATTGGGGTGAAAAACTTGCAGTGAAACACCTAACTTCAAACAGTAGTTTATTACCAGTTCCTCTTCTTTAGTATTTTCAGATCGAGTCCCGTGGTTGACATGAAAAACTCTTATATTTTTTAAAAGACCCTGCTCTTTTAATTTCGATATCACATGAAGAAGTGCCATGGAATCACGTCCACCAGAAAGCGCCACCACAACTTTCCCGGAATCAGGTACAAGCTGGGCCTTTTTCATAAATTTTTCTATGTAGTGGATAAAGCCTTTCATTTATTGGGATATAGCACAAAGGGTTACATTTCGCCTAAAAATTCTCTTTTTGGGGCCAAATAGAACAATTTGGCCTTATTTCTCATAACTCCAGCATGACTTTTTGCCTCAGGCCCTCTACCCCAATAGAGGTCGGCGCGACCGCCCCCCTTGATGGCACCGCCAGAATCCTGGTCGAGAACAAATCTTGCAGTCTTTTCCCAATTTATTTCTTCACCATTAAATCGAGGCCTTTCAAATATTAAGAATCCCAGAGATCCTTTAGGAAAAAACCTTAAATCGGTAGCAAGGGTTCTACCGGCCACAACTTCTGTGCCTAAGGTGGTAATAGGTTTTCCTGGAAGAAGTTTAAAAAAAACATAACTAGGATTTTTATTTAGGATTTCTTGGGCCTTTTCTCGCGACAGGCCTTTAAGATGTTCTTCAATCTTTTGCAACGACATGTCTTTAAGATCGATAAACTCAAGTAGCTCCTTACCAATCGGGTGATACTTATAACCATTTTGTCCGGCATAACCTACACTGATTGTTTTACCATCAGGGAAATGAATGTTGCCAGACCCTTGTATATGGAGAAAAAAGGCATCAATGGGATCAACAAAGCATAGCTCCAGGCCCTTACCATCTAACGCCCAGGTAACGTCTAATTCTAAGCGAGAGTAATAAGGCACGATTTTATGAGGGATGCCATCTTGATCTCTTTTAATTAAGCGTCCGTAAATAGTCACTGGTTTTTCCATCTCAATATTAAATTCATCATTTAAATATTGATTAAGATTAATTTGCACTAAATCTTTGGGTAGCGCATATAGAGGCTGGGAATATTTTGCAGTCTTTTTTCTTGAGCCTTTTATTATGGGGCCATAATAAGAGGTTAAAAGAATTTCTCCTTTTCTTTCATGGCCATACACCTGGTAAAAATCAAAATACCTCTTAACTAACCTATAGAAGGACTCTTTACTCGGATTTTTATTGTATTCACGAAGAAGAAATTTTAATCCTTTAAGATACTCATTATTTGAGTAGTGCTCTTTCCCAAATGTAAAATCAAAAAGATTACTCTTGCCACTTTCCAACCAGTTTACATGAGCTTTTATTCCTTCAATGAGGGGATTGATCTCAAGGTCATCTGATAAAGATGGGGTAAACGTTCTTTCAAGTGCCAGCCCTCTATTCTCTAGCGGTGCTCTAGCACATGAGATAAAAAAAATGAGGATCAATAAGAACTTTAACTGAGATTTTTTTTCCACCTAGGTACATTAAACCTAGAAAAACACTTATTCAATACTATTTATTTATTTATTGATGACACCTAAATTGATCACTAAATTTTTGTGCTTCCTTAAGCTTGGGTTTTTCAATCTCCAGTTTAATCATGTTATACCCAAGTTGATCCTTATTCATTTTTACTTTTGATAAAATTGCCACCCTGGCCTTCATAGGTTTTCTGCTGTTTTTCTTCAAGATATCAGCGGCAAGGAAACCTGTCTCGGCATTTTCCTTAATCCATCTTTGATCTGACTTACCAGTGGGGATGAATAAAAACATTTTATACTTTTTCTTTGGTTTATAAAAGGAATCTTTATTGGTCTCAATAAAATCATACCCTATATTTAAGAGCGCATGTGCCGACCCCCAAAGAAGTTGTAGCTCTTTAGCATTGGAACAAATTAAAAATCTATTCTGTTTATCAACTAGCTCCGGTTGCTTAAAAGACTTTCCAGTTGATTTATAAGTCTTGCTAAAGTTTTTTAAATCCTTTTTACTTTGCTTCATTATGTATTTAGTAAAAGATGCACCTACTTTGCCATAAATTGACTCTTGAATGTCTCTGAAACTCGTAATGATATTGTTTTTAATCCTTGTTCCGTTATCTTTGGCCGAAAAGATAGTGTCACTTTGAATATTATTTAAGAATTTAATCCTAGTATCATACGATTCAATCATATTTTCATATCTTCTAACTAAAAGCTTATGCTTAAAAAGCGGGTCCCGAACTACTTGGGCGATTCCTTTGCTTTTAACATAATGTCCTCTCTCTTTGTTTTTTTGTATCTCATAAACCCAATTAAGTGGTTTTAAATAATTGGCCGAAAGTTTATTAAGGCCAGCTTTGTTATTTATAAGCTTACTTATGAACTCATCTTCATTTTTTGCCCCACCAATTTGAGCGTTAAATTCTTTGATCGAGGCAGGCAACTTATATTTCCGCCCCATTTTCCCTACATCACCTTTTTCTAAGGCCTTTAATATTTGCTGATGATTAGCATAGAGCTCACTTAAAAACTCCCCTTTTTCCTCTACGCCCTTCAATCGTAAAATTCCAACTTTAGTTAAATATTCACCATCAATTAAAGCATTTAATAACGCAAAATCATTGGGCCCCATTCTCCTGTAAAGCAGCGTTTTTCTAAGTAGTTTTTGCTTATCTGCAATGATCTTCTCATTTACTCTTAATTGAGCAAGCACTGGCTTCAGTCTTTTTATTGAAGCTTTCTTCTTTTTTCTCTCACTATTATGCTCTTGAGTTTTGATATGTAATATACCAACACTATCAATTTCTTTTTTAAGATCAAAAAAGGAACAATTTAACTTTAAAAAACTATCCCTTTTGTCTTTATCCTTCCAATCAAAAGGAGACTTGATAAGTTCATTGATTATTTTTAAAATGGAACTTACTCCCATTCCTCCAGCAGCAATTAAATACCCCTCAGGTCCCGGTGCCAGCATTCCCATTGAAGAGGTTTGCCCTATTACGTCTGCCATCAGATCTATTACTTGGGAGCTACTCATCCCCTCTCTACAGTCTTTACTTTGAGATAGTTTTGCCATGGTATCTAAGGTACCAGAAACTTGTGTTAAGGCCTCAGTTTCGAGTTGATTAGAACGAAGTGATCGGTCTCTTTCCGCCGATTTCAAAGAGTAGGCCTCCCATTCAGCTTGTGAGGCCCTTTCACCTGGCTCTGTTAGTTCTATGACATTTCCGTCTTTATCAAAAGATCCATTTCCATTTTCAGCACGGTATTGATTATAAGTTCCCTGCATAGAGGTGATTGATGTTCCTAGTTGGGAGTAGGCCGCTTTATTACTAGAAGCACAAGTAGAAGCTAAGGCCGCTTGAATCGCCTTAAACTTTCCTACTAAATCGTGATGTCCGGAGGAAATTAGGGGACAGGCCTTAGGACGAAACCTATCTATTCTTTGGCGATTTTTTCTAACCTCACCCATTAATACCTTGTGGGCCTGGCCATATTCTTTGTCTATCACCGTTCCGCTTTTGGTGACCTTGGCCTGGGCCGAAAAGAACATAAAAATGCTAAGAGCAAGTAATATCTGACATTTCATAAATCCCTCAATAATTAAGTTAAGCACCTATACTGTAGTACTATATCGGGTGAGGATAAAAATATCTTATGAAAAACTGCGACTAAATAAAACAAATTATGTTTAAAAAAAAGTTTATAACATGATCTCTTTTTGATATCTGGCAATCTCGTCACCTTGAACAGAAAGAAACATTTTTATATTATTCTTACCAAAAAGCTCCTTAAATATCTCAAAGGTAAATAAGTTCTTAGTAAGGTTTTTACCAAATCTAGAAAAGTTTTTGGCGACGGCACTATGGTCCTGATTTCGCCAGGCCTCTTTCATTTTTGAGAAATACTTGTGAGCTCTTTTTAAATAATTTCTGGTTTGAATTATAAAAATTTTCTCACACATTTTAATTTTCTGAAGTCTACCACAAACAAGTTTGGCATTAGAGTCGTTGGCAAAATAGCCTCGAATCAAACTAGATCCTTTGGTCACAAAATCATCCCTAGTGCTCATCTTATATTCATTTAAAAGCCTCACTGCCCCTGGATTACTAAAAACTGTATCAAATTGAATCCTAACACTTCCAAATTTCCCTTCAACTGGAGCATTTAACTTAATCTGCTCGTAGTAACCAATCTTTCTAAAAAGTTTAATAACTTCATTATCTAAAGTCTTTTTATCAAACTTATCCCTTTGAAAAAGATAATGATAATGGGCCCAGGTAATAACCTTTTTTTCTGCCTCACCCTGAATTGCCTTTATTTCGGCCACATTGCCATCAAAGAAATTATATCGAGTATAATTTCTGCTCACAGCACCACCGGTAGAAGCGTATCTAGCGATCTCTCCTTTATAAATATCAATTCTTAAATTATCCTTATAATATTCGGTTGTACTTTTCTCTAATTCCTCACCAATTAAAAATCTTGCTGAAAAAAAGGCCGGTATAGAAAATGAACCACGAAAATTATGACCTGAGGTTTTTGAGTTTTCATGGGCCATAGCTGTTACCGATTCAACATCTAAATCTCTCGCTAACTCCTGAACTCTCTTCATTCGCCCTTTAAGCATATCTTTAAGTGTATTAATGGCCTTTTCATCTCTAAAATCAAAGATGAATGAGAAGTCATCATCAAACTTCCAATACTTACGAGCATCAGTTGAAAGTACTACTGCTGATACTCCAGATTTAAGAGATACTAGCTTCATTTTCCTCATATGGGCGACTAATTTATCATCTGATATTTTATGCATAATAACTTTCCAAGTACCCTCAGCAGTAAAGCCAATGCTAGCACCTACAAGAAAATAACCAGCAGAAGCGGAAAATTGAACTCCACCTTTTTTATAATAAGATAGTTTTTCACCTATCTTCCAGCTATCAAAGATCTCTTTACTTTGAGGAATTGCTAATTCTTCCAACTCTTTTAGATATTTCTTTTTCTTTGACGTTATGATTCTTTCTTCAATTTTTCCTTTACCAAAATAAGGCGCAAGTCCTATAGAGAAAGTCGCGCCAGCGACCATACTACCGTTAAGGCCAAACCCAACACTAAGATCAGACTTCTTTATATAGATATAACCATCTTCATCGCTGGCCATTTTCAAAGTATTGTCACTATCTAACGTTTCAGTTTTAGAAAGAGCATAAATCTTCTCATTAGAACCTGAGGCAATTAAAAAAGTCGGATAGAATTTTCCTTCAAAAGCGGCCTCATTTTCAGGAGCAATAAATGGAATATCGTGATTAAACTGGCCATTAATATCTAGCCTTACCGGCAGAGGGATTGCAAATGCCTCAAAAGCTGAATTTTCAATATTGGAAAAATAAACTTTCTCATCGGCCCGTAAACTCCCTGTTAGCAAGAAAGAAAAAATTAAGAATACAGAAATTAATAGATTTTTCATATTTTACCTCATTCTTATCTAAGCAATTTTAATGCCAAGAAAAATGAGCTAAATGTTTAATTTTAAGGTGAGTGCTTGTCTAATATTTAGACAGTTGTAAAAAGTTTAAACAATTATTTTAAGGCCTTCCCCGCCGCCTTCCCAGAGGCCCAGGCCCACTGAAAATTATGCCCTCCGAGCTGGCCGGTTACATCTAAAACTTCTCCGATAAAATAAAGTCCTGGACTCAAATTGCTTTCCATTGTTTTAGAAGAGATTTTTGAGGTATCAACTCCGCCAACAGTGACCTCGGCCTTTTTAAGGCCTTCAGTCCCTTGGGGAATGAATTCAAACCTTGTAACTTGCTCTATCAAAGATTCAATATCCTTTTTAGAAGTATCAAGGGCAGTACCTAATTTTGCACCAAAGTGTTGCGCCAGTCTTTTGGGAAGATGGTGAGATAAAAGGGTGACAATATTTTGTTTTTTATTAGCATAAATTAATTTTTCCAAATCTAACTCAGGTAGCCAATTTATAATAACCTTATCCCCACTATTCCAATGAAGGGAGGCCTTTAATACCGCAGGGCCGCTAAGACCTCTGTGAGTTATCAAAATATCCTCTTTGATGGAGTATCTACCTGTTTTAATTTCAACAATTGCTGATATTCCGGACAGCCCCTCAAAGTGATCATCTTTAAAGGGCACCAAGGCAGGTCTCGTTGCTATAATTTTATGGCCAAATTGTTTGGCAATTCTATAACCAATATCTGAGGCACCGATTGAGGGGATAGATAACCCTCCTGTCGCTATTACTAAATTTGGTGCCTTGATTAAAACATGATCATTTTGAATCAAAAAGAAACCATCATAATAAGAGACCTTAAGGTCTTTTTCACAATAGCGAAAGTTAACCCCTGCTTTCTCACACTCACTTACTAAGGCGTAAAGCACATCCTTGGCAGAGTTCTTACAAAAGAGTTGCCCTAGCTTTTTCTCAAAATATGGAATTTTATACTTCTCCACAAGTTCGACAAAATCATGGGGTGAATAGCTGGAAAGTGCCGATTTAAAAAAATGAGGGTTACTAGATACAAAATCGTCAAAACTAGAATGGATATTGGTAAAATTACAACGCCCTCCTCCTGAGATTAGAATCTTTTTTCCGGGAGTTTTATTATGTTCGAGAACATAGACATTTTTATCTTCACCTATGATTGAAGCACACATAAGACCTGCGGCCCCAGCTCCTATTATAACAATATCCGTTTCTATATTTTCCATTTTGATCATTATAGCGACCATTAGGCGCTTAAGTAAGCTATTTTATAAGTTTTACTGAGAAGGTGTGAATTGATTACCGGTCCCCTTCTAAGCGAGCAAATTCCGCGATAGAAAATCCTTTATGAAATTATTAATCGTTTTGTTACTTCTGATTTCCTGTGGAAAACCTCCTGCTGATCCCGATCCAAGTTATCCAGGACTAATTACCTATAATGTTCCGACAAAGTATTATAATAAATACAAAGCACAATTAGATTGGGTGGAAAGTGATATTGTCTCCTTGACGGGAAAACACTTAGTTAGATTTGTTTCATATGATGATGATCCTCAAATAACAACTATGTACGAAGGGCTTGTTGACTTTAAGTCTTCAGGTGAAGGTTGGCTTTTTTTTAAAGAGGAAAAAGATCAATTCACCAATGTAGGAGATAGTACCGCGGGAAGGGCCTATATAGGATCGGCCTCTCGTCCTCTAGGTGTAATCGTTATGAACTTTACTAATTCAATGCTATGGACAGGAGGCCAATTCCGTCAGGTCTTGAATCATGAAATTCTTCATAATTTTGGATTTACTCATACCTCAGGCAGCGATCACTCCATTATGAACTATAGATACGTTTACAAAACAAGGGGCGTTACAGACCTTGATACTCAAAGGTTAGCAGATGCATTCCCGTTTTCCATGGCAGTCGTAAGTATCAAAGATCTTGAAAAAATTGGTGCTGCGAGAGAAGACATAGACTCTAATAAGTATGCCACGTTTCTTGCGGAATCTTATGGCCTTTCAGAAAGTAGGGCCCAAACTATTTCTAAGTATTTGCTCTCTTATAGAAAATTGGCGAGCATGAGAGATTTGACCGCCAAAGAAAAAGACCTTCTCTCTCATGAAATTTTAGGTTTTGGATTTAAAAAAGGGAAAGATGCCTTAGAGACTCATCTACAAGGAGATCAAAATTCTTTAGATGATTTAATCTTAAAAGCTGCCGACAAAAATGAAATATCTCCAGAGCATGTCAAAGAGCTGTTCGGAGAACTTTTCATTTAAATTTATCTAGGCCTTAAATAAACCAATTCCTGAAGATTGCGGGCCAGTGCCTCGCCGTCCACCCAATATCCGTGACCTTGAGGATATTTAGGGTTTGAACTACACTCCCAGGGAATCTTGTCACAAGTATTACCCCAGGTATTTCTTAAGAAGAACTCACACTTTCCGTTTCTTTTGCGCTTGCCTAAAATAACGGAGGCATGACGTTCACACCGATAGTCTTTTGGTTTGTAGCGATAATTTTTGTTGGTAATCACATTAGCGCAATAACCTATGCCTACTGGCTGAGCATTTTTATTATTTAAAAAATCTACTATCTGATTGTAACGGGCCTGCCAAGGTTTGTTAAAGGGCCCCCATGGTTTTGTTTCATAATTAATATACACGGGATTTGGGATTTTTTTAGAGTAAAAATACTGATTCCGGGGGTCATCACAGGCCTTAAAAAACTTGCCTAAAAAAGTTATAAATGGGTTCCCTTTGGGGTTGCGAAAATTAAAATTAGTCTCCTTTAAGGCAGAAACCATTTCATCAAAAAAAGATGTAAATACTTCACATTCATGGATGTACTTTTTTCCGCTCTTACAACTATAACTCCAATTTTCTTTGTTAACGACAAGCACTGATGTAACTTCTTTAAAATTTAACCGAGGAGACCTTCTACGCAACCCAGGAGGGCCACTTGTTTGACCTCCTCCACTTTTTTTCTCTTGGAGCAATTTAACAAACTCAAAAAAAGTTCCCTGGGAATCTCTAACCTTATCTCCATAAGGTGAGTTAAAGTTAGCAAAATAAGATATTCGTTTCATCCAAAGAGATTGAATAATAAAAAAGACATCAAATTTTGATAATCCTAACTTTTTTCCTAGTTCTTTTAAACCGACATCAAATATTTCGGGCCGACACATTCCATATTTCTTTATGGCCAAAAGAGTAACCTGAATCATTCCACCATCTAATTGCCAATCTAAACTATTCATACCGAAATCAAGTTTAGAAGCATCGCCTTTATTAAGCACATTAAAGTTGTACAATCGATCCAGATACCCCGCATAAAGTGGAGGACTTAAACTAAGCCGACCTCTTTTTAACTTGGGAGTATTAGTCTCTCTCCAGTAATCTAACATCTGAGTAGCAGTAAAAGCGTAACAGAGACCACTCGTCCCTTGATCTAAAACTGGGGTAGAGAGAAATTGCTTGCCCCAGTTTGGTTTTGGTAGATAAACCCTTTTGCCACAATCCTTTAATCCTTGAGAGAAAGCTGAAAAGGTAATAAAAAAGATTAATAAAAATTTCATATAATTTCCTCGCCTTCTCCAATTTTACCTGTGAAAGGCATATACAATCAAGTATATTTAGAACTTTTAAATATACAAAACAGACTACACCTCTCTCCACTTTTTTTAGTAAGGTATAAGCAATAACATTTCTTGGTGCTTTGGCCCGGTCAACTATCTTGAATAGATTATTGATCTAAATGCATAGATGGGAGATAATCTCATCTATGAAAAAAGAAATATTAATTCAAAATAGCAATATCTCTGCGACTGTTAGTACAATGGGTGCGGAACTAAAATCATTAAAACAAGTCAAAAGCAATACCGAATACCTCTGGAGTTCTGATCCTCGATTTTGGGCACGCTCTGCCCCTATCTTGTTTCCAATTGTTGGCAAAATGAGACAGAATCAATATACTCACAATGGACTATCATACAGCATGCCTCAACATGGATTTGCTCGAGACAGTGAATTTAATATTGTAAACCAAGATAAATCATCAGCTACGCTAGAGTTAGAATCCTCTGATAAAACATTTCCCTCATACCCTTTTAAATTTTATCTTATAATTAATTTCACATTAGAAGATGACAGTCTAAAGGTTGCATACACAGTTAAAAATATCGATGACAAAACCATTTATTTCTCAATCGGGTCTCACCCTGCATTTAACGTCACTAAAGGATCAAAAGTAATATTTGAAAACATTGAGGATGGCCCCTACTATTTAGATGACGGATTCGTTGACTTCACAGCAAAACAACAACAAACGAAAGAGATCGAAATAAATAGCAATACATTTAAAAATGATGCGCTTATTTTCAAGAACTTAAAATCAAGAGAAGTTAGACTGATGGATTCAAATGATATCACACAAATCTCTATGAAATTTAACCAGACACCCTATCTTGGCATCTGGTCTCCAGTAAATGCACCATTTGTTTGCATTGAACCATGGCATGGTATAGCAGATACAAAAGATCACTCAGGAGAACTCAAAGACAAACTAGGAATCAATGCTTTAGAAGCAGGAAAAGAATTTAAAACATTTTATGTTATATCGATTCCTTAAACAAACACGCTCTATTTAATTTGCCAAATCAGGACAAGAATTTAAAGAGTTTCTTGAAGGTGCTAGGTTCAAATATCTAAGAGGAACTTTTAACCGACCTTTCCAGTTCGATCAATCGTCTTTTAACCATAGTTAAAATAAATCTTGGACTACCTTAAAAATATTCCATAGACTTATATTTAATATGAAAAAAAATAAAAATAAAGATGCACGAAATATTGGGGTGGCCCTCATCCTAGGACTTATTATCGGACTTATTCTCTATTTCATGGGAAAGTCTGAGTTAACTCTCTATGTAAAACCTATTGGAGTAGTTTTCATACGACTCCTTAAAATGGTAATTATTCCTTTGGTCTTCTCTAGTATTTATATGTCTATGGTAAA
>Ga0164313_10000073_pt1 | contig 60686 bp, 36 predicted proteins | sample GuaBasSedimGuay4_FD_113735 | JGI IMG/M metagenome (GOLD analysis project Ga0164313, IMG submission 113735) | Subseafloor sediment microbial communities from Guaymas Basin, Gulf of California, Mexico - Guay4, Core 4569-4, 0-3 cm | ecosystem: Environmental > Aquatic > Marine > Hydrothermal vents...
CAGCGTCCCCAGCGACGTGCCGAACAGGTCGTCGGGGTCCAGCGCGCCGCCGAAGCCGCCGCTGTCCTGGGCGATGCGCTGGTGCTGCTTGACCGTGCCGTCGCTGTTGAGGAACAGCACCCACACCTCGCCGCGCCAGTCGTCGGCTCCGTTGGCGCCCACGGCCATGTCGCGCACACCGTCCCCGTCCAGGTCGCCCAGGGCGGCGATGCCGGTGCCGAAGTTGACCGCCACGTCGGCGTCCAGACCGGACTGCCCCGCGGCGATCTTGGTGGCCGACTGCACGCTGCCCGCGCTGTCCAGGAACAGCACCAGCGTGGCGCCGCCCGCGTCCTTCCAGGCGCCCACCGCCAGCTCGGTGACGCCGTCGCCGTTCAGGTCGCCCAGCGCCTCCAGCGAGCGTCCGAAGCGCGCGTTGAAGGGGATCAACCCCACCAGGGCCGGCGTGTTGCCGCTGATCTCGAGCTCTGACTTCACCGTGCCGTCTGCGTTCAGGAGCAGGATCCAGATCGCGCCGGAGCTGAAGCCGAAGGTGTCGGCGAAGCTGGTGCCCACGGCCAGATCGATCACGCCGTCGCCGTCGAGGTCACCCAGCGAGGCCACGCCCGATCCGAAGCGGTCGCCCGGCAGCAGCGTGCCGCCGAAGCCGCCGGCCAGGGCGCTGATCTTCTGCTCGGCCTTGACCGTGCCGTCGGGGTTGAGGAACAGGATCCAGACCGCGCCCGTGAAGTTGCCGCCGTCGTCGTCCAGGTTGGTGCCCACAGCCAGGTCGGGCACGCCGTCGCCGTCCAGATCGCCCAGGGTCTCGACGGCGTAGCCGAAGGCGTCGATCGGGTCGAGGTCGCCGCCGAAGCCCGCGAGGCCCTCGCTGATCTCGAGCTGCTCGAGCACCACGGACGGCAGGCTCTGTGCGTGGGTCGCGGGTGCGGCGGCCAGCGCCGTGGCCATCAAGGCGGCCCGCCAGGCGAGGGGACGGGCGAGGGGACGACCGCTGATGCTGTGGAGGGGCCCCACATTGCGCTCCTGCGTTCGAGGTGTCGCGGCGGGACAGGCGAGGTCACGGCAACGAGCGTTCGGGGCGAGCAGGGCCGGGCTGTCGTACTCCCACGGACTGCGTTCAACGCAGCGCGCGGCCGGAGCGGACGGCGCTCAGGCCGCGCGCCTCGCCGACGGGCTTGACACGAAGTGAATGTTAGGGCTATGTTAGGCCTGTCATGGCACCCCGCCTGGAGTCGCTCGGGCCGCCCTCCGCGGATCCCCACGCCCACCCGAAACCGGGCCCTTCAGGCGGGAGTGCCTTGACCTTCTCGTCCCCCGATTCGAGCTCCGGTCTGTGGCTAGAACAGCGCCCAGAACTATGGCCGGAACTGTGGCCGAAACAGCGGCCGGAACAGCGGCCGGAACAGCGGCCGAACATTGGCCGCAACAGCAGCGGAAGCAAGATGAGGACGCGGGGCAACGCGGCCTGGATGAGCTGCTGGCGCCGGGCTGGCCCCGGGGGCTGGCAGAGGTGGCGGGGCGCGGCCGGACGAGCCTGGCGCTCAGGGTCCTGCAGGCCGCCCGGGCCGCCGGCCAGCCCGTGGCTTGGGTGGATGGCACCGGCGGCTTCTGCCCGGCGACCTGTTGTTCCAGCACGGAGGCGGACGAGCTGTCCGGGTTGACCTTGGTTCGCACGTGCGTTCGAACAGCGCCCCGCGCGGGCCCGCCCACGGAGGTGTTGTCCGCGCGACGTACCGGCAGGCGTCCACGCAGCCCCGGGGACGCGGCGCGTTTTGCGGCCGACGTCTTGCTGCGCAGTCGCGCCTATTCCCTGGTGATCCTCGAGTTGCCGGGGCGCGGTCGTGGAGCCGCCGGGGCACGTATCTCCGAGTGGTTCCGCCTGGGCCGGTTGGCCTCCCGTGCGCGCAGCCTGCTGTTGTTGCTGCATGACGGGGAGCGCGCGGTGACGGGCTCGGCCAGCGAGCTGGCCCTGGCGGTGCGCCTGGTGGCGAGCCCCGGGCCGCCCTGGGCTGACCTGCCGCCGCCGGCCCTGGCGGTGCGGGTGCTGCGACACCGTGCCGCACCCGAGCGCCAGGGCCGGGAGGTCACGCTCCCGGCGCTGCGCGCCTGTGACTGAGTCTCTCGCGCGGCGCCCGGTCGCCTGTTGTCTTGCCGCTTGCCCGGCTTGGCGTCTTGTTGTCTGCCCGGCTTGGCGCAGCTGTGCGCTGGGCTGACTCGCATGTGGCGCCTGCCGTGTGTCCGCTGGCCGCCGCTCCTTATCCCGTTGCTCTGGTGTCCGTCCGTGCTCGCTTGCGTGTTGTTGCCTCCCGCCCTGCACGACGCGTCCCTGCGCCTGCTCACGGTCTCACCTGTGATCGAGCGGGCGGGGGAGGCTGCTTTTCTGGATCTGCGCGGCACCGAGCGCCTGCACGGCGGCGCGAGCGGGATCTTCGCGGCGTTGGCGCGGGCCCTGGCTCCGCAGCGGCCCACGGGCATGGGGCTGGCTCACAAGCGCTTCACGGCCGAGATGGCGGCGCGCCTCTCCGCGCGCCTGGGCCGGGGCGCCGTGGTGGTGGAGCCGGGGGACGAGGCGCTGTTCCTCTCGCGTCTGCCGTTGGTGTTGTTGCCCCTGTCGCCTGGGCTGGCGCGGCGCCTCGGACCCTTGGGGCTGGAGACCCTGGGCGACCTGGCGTCCTTGCCGCTGGCGGCCGTGTCGCGACGTTTCGGTGCCGAGGGCGTGGCCATGCACGCGTTGGCGCGCGGAGAGGACGAGGCGGGTCTGTTGCCCGAGCGCGTGGGTCCGCCGTTGAGCGTGGTGCACGAGCCGCTGGATCCGGTGTCCGATCTCGCGCGCCTGGCTGGGCCGCTCGAGGCGGCCTTGGAGTCGCTCTGCGCCGGGCTGGCGGAGCGCGGGTTGGGCGTGGTGCGTATGACGCTGGAGCTCAGGTTGGATGACGAGAGCTGCTCACGCTGGCCGCTGATGCCGGCCGAGCCCGAGACGCGGGTGGAGCTGCTGCGCGACCTGGCGCTGCTGGCGCTGAGCGAGCGTCCGCCCGAGCGCCCGGTGATGCGCCTGACGCTCAGCGCCGAGGCCGTGGCCGCGCCGGGCGTGCACCAGAACACTCTGCTGGGGGAGGTCTCGCGGGACGCCGCGCGCCGCGCCGAGGCCCTCTCGCGCCTGGCGGGCAGCCTGGGGCCGGAGGTGCTCGTGCGCCCCGTGGCGCGCCCTGCCCATCGCACGGAGGATCGCTGGGTGGACGCGACGGCATCCGCGACAGGCGGTGAGGCGGGCGGCGAGGCGGGCGCCGCGACAGGCGGTGAGGCAGGCGGTGAGGCAGGCGGTGAGGCTGAGCCCCAGGCGGCCGGCGCGCGGCGTCCGGCGGCGCGCAGGCGCGCTGCGAACGCCAGCGCTGCCGGCGCGCGCACCCGCACCCGCACCCAGGCCAGCTCCCGCCCGCCCTCCGGCACGACGCCGCTGCGCTGGTACGACCCGCCCAGGCTGCTGGTGCCCATCCGCGCGAGCGGCCGGCTGCTGGCCTTCCGGTTGGGCCGGCAGGAGCTGAGCATCGCCGCGCTCTCCGCGCCGCGGCGGCTGGAGGGGGGCTGGTGGTGCGACGCCTGGGCGCGCGACGAGTACGACCTGGTCACGACCGAGGGGGCCATCTACCGCATCTGCCGCGACATGGCCGCGCGCCGCTGGCTGCTCCTGGGCGAGGCCGACTGACGTGGGACAAAAAAACGGGGAGTCATCCGCAGGCCAGCGCGCCGCGCCAGCTCCTGCGGGGGCTCCTCGCGCAGCCGGGCGGGCCCGGGCCAGCGGCGCGCCCGCCTACGCGGAGCTGTCGTGCCAGTCGGCCTTCAGCTTCCTGGCGGGGGCCTCCGAGCCCGAGGCGCTGGTGGAGCGCGCGCACGCGCTGGGCTACGCCGGCCTGGCCCTGACCGATCGCGACGGGCTCTACGCGGCGCCGCGCGCCCACGCGGCCGCCAAGCGCGCGGGGCTGCACCTGGTACACGGCACCACCCTGTCCCTGGCGCGCGCCGACCGCAAGCGCTACGACGGCCGGCCCGAGCGCGCCGACGACCGCGTGGTGCTGTTGGCACAGGACGAGGGCGGGTGGCGCAGCCTGTGTCGGCTGGTGTCGGCGGCGCGCGCGGACAGCCGGCGTGCGCCCACCACGCCGCTGTCGCGCCTGGCCGCCGAGTCGCAGGGCCTGCACGCGCTGCTCGGCCCGCACCTGCCGGACGCCACGCTGGACGCGCTGGTCGAGAGCTTCGGCCGCGAGCGCGTCGACCTGGCGCTGCACGACCGGCTGCTGCATCGCGACCGCCGCGGGCAGGCCGTCCAGCGCGCGCGCGCCGCGCGTCACGGCCTGCCGCTGGTGGTCACCGGTGGCGTGCGCTTCGCCCGGCGCAAGGACAAGCGCCTGCATGACGTGCTCAGCTGTGTGCGCCACAAGCTCACCCTCGATCAGGCCGCCACGCGCCTGTTGCCCAACGCCGAGTTCTGCCTGCGGCCCATCAAGCGCATCGCCTACCTGTTCCGGCATGCGCCCGAGGCCCTGGCGCGCAGCGTCGAGCTGGCGCGGCGCTGCCGCTTCTCGCTGGACACCTTCGCCTATCGCTTCCCGGGCTTTGAGGTGCCGCCGGGCGAGACCCCCTGCTCGCACCTGCACCAGCTGGTGCACGAGGGCGCGCGCGCGCGCTATCGGCCCATGACGCCGGCGGTCATGGCCCAGCTCGCCAAGGAGCTGGCGCTGATCGAGCGGCTCGCGCTGGCGGGCTACTTCCTGGTGGTGCACGACATCGTGCGTTTCTGCGAGCGCGAGCGGATCCTGTGCCAGGGCCGCGGCTCGGCCGCCAACTCGGCGGTCTGCTATGCGCTCGGCATCACCTCCGTCGACCCGCTGGGAATGGGCCTGCTGTTCGAGCGCTTCTTGTCGGAGGAGCGCGGGGAGCCCCCCGACATCGACCTGGACATCGCGCACCAGGACCGCGAGCGCGTGCTGCAATACGTCTATCAACGCTACGGCCGCGAGCGCGCGGCCATGGCGGCCGAGGTCATCACCTATCGCGCGCGCTCGGCGGTGCGCGACGTGGGCAAGGCCCTGGGCTTCTCGCTCAGCGAGGTGGACAGCCTGGCCAAGAGCATCGACCGACGCTTCGATAGCGACCGCGACGGGCTGCCCGCGGCGTGGTCCGCGCTGCGGTTCTCCTCGGCGACGCGGCGCGGCGACGTGCAGGGGGACGTGCAGGGGGACGTGCAGGGGGACGTGCAGGGGGACGTGCAGGGTGACACGCAGGGCGACACGCAGGGCGACACGCAGGGCGGCGATGGCGATGGCGATGGCGCATGCGCTGCCGACCCGCGCCTGACGCTGCTGCTCGAGCTGGCGGGGCAGCTCTGCGGCCTGCCGCGGCACCTGTCCATCCACGTGGGCGGCATGATCGTTTCGGGGCCGCCGCTCACCGACGCCATGCCGGTGGAGCCTGCCGCCATGAACGAGCGCACGGTGGTGCCCTGGGACAAGGACGACCTGGCGTCCTTGGGCATCATCAAGATCGACCTGCTGGGTCTGGGCATGCTGACCGCCATCGACCGCTGCCTGGGCACGGTCTCGCGCTGGCGTGAGGCGCGCGGCCAGCCCCCGCTGCGCCTGCACCAGGTGCCGCCCGACGACGCGCGCGTGTGGGACATGCTCTGCGCCGCCGACACCGTGGGCGTGTTCCAGGTCGAGAGCCGCGCGCAGATGAACTGCCTGCCGCGCCTGGCACCGCGCAGGTTCTACGACCTGGTGGTGGAGGTGGCGCTGATCCGCCCGGGGCCGATCCAGGGCCAGATGGTGCATCCGTACCTGCGCCGCCGCGCCGGACGCGAGGCCGTGAGCTACCCGCACCCGCGCCTCGAGCCCATCCTGCGGCGCACCCTGGGCATCCCCCTGTTCCAGGAACAGGGCATGAAGATCGCGGTGGAGGCCGCGGGCTTCACGCCCGGCCAGGCCGACGAGCTGCGCCGCGCCATGGGCCACAAACGCAGCAAGCAGCGCATGGACGCCCTGGCCGAGCAGCTGCTGACGGGCATGCTGCGGGGCGGCATCCCGCGCGAGGCGGCCGAGCGCATCCTGGCCCAGCTCAGCGCCTTCGCCGACTACGGTTTTCCGGAGTCCCACGCGGCGTCGTTTGCGCGGCTGGTGTGGGTCTCGGCCTGGTTGCGACGGCACCACCCGGCGGCGTTTCTGTGCGCGCTGCTGAACGCGCAGCCCATGGGCTTCTATGCGCCGGCGGTGTTGGTGAGCGACGCGCAACGGCACGGGGTGGTGGTGCGGGCTGTGGATGTCCTGGCGAGCGGGTGGGACTGCGCGCTGGAGTCGGTGGAGGGGCAACAGGGGGGCGCTGCTCACTCCGCTCAGGCTTCGCTGCGCTCAGGTTCGCTGCGTGAGCAGCACCCCCCTGTTGCCTGTGGCACGGGGGGAGGCGCGGACAGTTCCGCTGTTGGGGGAGGAGGCGGAGCCGGGGCGGGGCGTTCAGTTCCAGGCTTTGGGGGCGTCGCGGCGGTGCTGGCGTTTGCGGATCGGGATGACGATGACCGCGCGCACGCGGTGCGGTTGGGGTTGCGCACGGTGCGGGGTCTGGGGGAGCGGCATGAGGCGGGGGTGCGCGCGGCCCTGGCCTCGGTGCTGACGCACGGGCCCTTCACCAGCTCGGCGGACTTTGCCAAGCGCAGCGGCGTGGGGCGCGCGGTGATGGAACACCTGGCGCGGCTCGGGGCGCTGGCCGGCTTTGCCTCGCGGCGGCGGCAGGCCTTGTGGGACGTGGCGCAGCTGGCGCGCCAGAGCCCCGGGCCGCTGGCGGATGTGCTGCCGGCCGAGCGCCCCGTGCAGCTGCGCCACATGACCGTGGGCGAGGAGCTGTCCGAGGATTATCGCATGGGCGGCGTGAGCGTCTCGCGTCACCCGCTGGCGGTGTTGCGCCCGCGGCTGCGTCGCGCCGGTGTGCTCTCCGCGCGCGAGCTGTGCGATCGTCGCCAGGGCGAGCGCGTGCTCGTGGCCGGCATGGCCATCTGCCGACAGCGCCCGCCCACCGCCGGCGGCCTCACCTTCGTCACGCTGGAGGACGAGACCGGCTTCGCCAACCTGGTCGTGCTGCCGGACGTGGCCAGCGCGGCGGCGGCCGAGCTGAAGGCGCCGCTGCTGCTGGCTGCCGGCTGCGTGCAGAGTGCCGACGGCGTCACCAACCTGCGCGTCACACAGCTGACGTCACTGACCGACAGGGCCTGCATCGAGGGCATGGCGTCGCACGACTACCGCTGAGCAGGGGCCGAACGGCGGCCGATCCGGGCGGTGACACGCGGCGGCCATGGCACGGGCGTCCGCCGCCGACTACAGTCAGTGTCACATGCCCACGCGACGTCCTTCCTTCGCGCTGCTGCTCGTTGCCCTGGGGGCTGCGTCGGCCATGGCGTGCGAACCCGCCGTCGAGCTCCCCGCCGGTGCCGTGGCGGCCGCGGCTCCCGCTGACGAGACCGCGCCCGAGCCCGCCCCGGCCCTGTCGGCCGGCGACGCCTTCTTGAAGCGCGCCACCGAGGAGGTGATCGAGTTCCTGGCCGCGGGCGCCGACATCGTCATGCCCGGCCCGGTCGAGGTGCTGCTGCTCACCAGCGAGCAGGCCACCGAGCGCCGCCGCCGCTACGCCGAGAGCCTGGGGGACGAGGTGGGCTACACCGCCGCCATGGACTCCATGGCGGACCTGATGTTCTCGGGCAACCTGCTGGGCCGCTACTTCCCGGATGAGGAGGCGGTGTACGTGTTCGAGGACGCCGTGTTCGGTCGCGGGGCCGCGGCCGGCTCGCGCGACGACGAGCGCGCTCTAGAGACGCTCTTTCCCGTGCTGGCTCACGAGATGGTGCACGCCTACGACCACATGGTGTACGGCGTCGTGCCCGCGCCGGATGACTTCGACACGTTGCTGGCCGACCCCGCGGAGTTACCCCACATCCAGGCGCTCATGAGCCTGCTCGAGGGGCGCGCCACCTACGCCAGCGAGCTGGCCTGTCACGCCGCCGGTCGCCGGCCGCTGCGCGCGCGCAGCGTGCAGGAGGTGCTCGACTCCGACTTCCTGAAGGGGGACGGTTCGCTGGGCGGGGGCGCCCTGGCCAGGGCGGGCAACATGCTCATCAAGCTCAAGCTGGTGCAGTACGCCTACGGTCGAACCTTCGCCAAGCGCGTGCACGACTTCGGCGGCGAGGCCTTCTTCCACGAGGTCTTCGAGCACCTGCCCCTGGGCATGGACGAGCTGGAGGACTTCACCCTGTTCTTGGTGCGCTGGGCCGAGACCAAAGAGGCTGAGATGGACGGCTAGCCGCCTGCTCACAGACGGGGGCTAGGCCTCGAGCCGGGCCGCCAGCAGTTCGCGCGCGGAGCCCGGGTTGGCCTTGCCGCGGCTCTTCTTCATGACCGCACCCAGCAGCGCGTTGAGCAGGGCCGTGTTGCCCTCGCGGTAGCGCGTCACCAGGTCGGACTCTTCGGTGAGCACCTCGTCGACCATGCCGGCCAAGGCCGAGTCGTCCGAGACCTGCAGCAGGTCGAGGGCCTCGGCCAGGGCGCGGGCGTCCTGCTCGGGCTGCTCTTCGAGCGCGGTCACGATCAGGCGGCCGGCCTGCACCGAGACGGCGCCCACGTCCACCAGCGTCAGCAGGCCCGCCAAGCGCTCGGGTGTAAGCGCCAGCTCGTGCAACGGGCGCTTCTGCTCGTTGACCAGGCGCAGCACCTCCGTGAAGAGCCAGTTGGCGGCCTGCTTGGGACTGCCGCTGGCCTCCGCCGCGGCGTCGAACCAATCGGCCAGGGATTTGTCGGCCAGCAGCGCCTCCACCTGCTTGGGGGGCAGCTGCAACTCGTCGAGGTAGCGTCGGCGGCGCGCGCCCGGCAGCTCCGGCAGCTCGTCGGCCAATGACTGCACCCAGGCCGGGTCGATGGCGAAGCTGGGCAGGTCCGGCTCGCGGAAGTAGCGGTAGTCGTGGGCCTCTTCCTTGCTGCGCAGGGCGTGGGTCAGGCCCGTGTCGGGGTTGAAGCCCATGGTCAGCTGCAGCACCTCCTCGCCCGCGTCGAGCAGCGCGCCCTGGCGGATCATCTCGGCCTGCAGCGCGCCGGCCACGAAACCGAACGAGTTGAGGTTCTTGGTCTCGGTGCGCGTGCCGAAGGCCTCGCGACCGATGGGGCGCAGGGACACGTTGGCGTCGCAGCGGAACTGGCCCTTCTCCATGTCGGCGTCGCTGACGCCCACATGGCGCAGCACGCGCTGCAGCTCCTGCAGATAGGCGCGGGCCTGCTCGGCGCTGTGCATGTCCGGGCCCGAGACGATCTCCAGCAGCGGTGTGCCCGCGCGGTTGAGGTCGATCAACGAGATGTCCATGCCCTCGGGGTGCACGATCTTGCCCGAGTCTTCTTCGAGGTGCGCGCGCGTGATGCTGACCTCGAAGGGCTCGCACGCGCCGGCCTCGACGCGCAGCACGCCGTCGCGACACAACGGGTGATCGAACTGCGTGATCTGGTAAGCCTTGGGCAGGTCGGGGTAGAAGTAGTTCTTGCGGTCGAAGCGCGTCACCGCATCGATGTCACAGCTCAGGGCCAAGCCGGCCAGCACGCCCAGACGCACGGCCTCGCCATTGAGCACCGGCAGGGTGCCCGGGTGCCCGGCGCAGACCGGGCAGACCAGCGTGTTGGGGGCCGCGCCGAAGCGCGCCTCGCAGCGGCAGAACATCTTGCTGGCGGTGCCGAGCTGCACGTGCACCTCGAGGCCGATGACCGGCTCGTAGCGGCTCAACACGTCGGCCAGCGGGGACGTGGGGACGCTCACGCCGAGGGCTCCTTCCAGAGTGGAGAGCGCTCGGGCTCGCCGCGCGCCGCCTCGAAGGCCCGCGCCGCCGCCAGCACGCGCGCGTCGCTGCCGGCCGCACCCGTGAGCGACAGCCCCACCGGCAGGCCCTTGGAGGCCCCCTTGCGCGCCAGACCGCAGGGCACCGACACGCTGGGCAGGCCCGCCAGGCAGGCCGGCGCCGTGAGCAGGTCGCACAGGTACATGGCGTAGGGGTCGTCGGACTTGTCGCCCAGGGGGAAGGCGCCGGTGGGAGCCGTGGGCCCTGCGATCAGATCGAACTCGTCGAAGAGCGCGGCGAACTCGTCGTGGATCAGGCGCCGCACGGCCAGCGCCTTGCCGTACCAGGCCTCGCTGTAGCCCGCCGAGAGGGCGAAGGTGCCCAGCACGATGCGCCGCCGCACCTCGGGGCCGAAGAGCTGCCCACGGGTCTTGCCGAAGGCCTCGAACAGATCGTCGCCCTCGGCCCGCGGGCCGTAGCGCATGCCGTCGAAGCGCGCCAGGTTGGCGGAGGCCTCGCTGCACGCCACCAGGTAGTAGACCGGGATGGAGAGGGCCATGTGCTGCAGTCGCCCGCGCTTGATCACGCGCGTGATGGCGCCCGCGCCCTCGAGCACATCCATGGCCTGGCTCACGCGCTCCAGCACGTGCTTGTCGACGGCGTCGTCGAGGAACTCCTCGGGCACGCCGATCTTGAGGCCCTCGAGGCTGGCGTTGGCGTCCAGCGCCCGCGCGCGCTCGCCGGGCGTGCTGGTGGCGTCGCGCGGGTCGTGCCCGGCGATGACGTCATACACCAGCGCGGCGTCCTCGGCCCACGCGGCGATGGGTCCGATCTGATCGAGCGAGCTGCCGAAGGCCACCAGTCCAAAGCGCGAGACCGAGCCGTAGGTGGGCTTGAAGCCGGTCACGCCGCAGAAGGCCGCGGGCTGACGAACCGAGCCGCCGGTCTCGCTGCCCAGGGCCACCGGCACGATGCCCGCGCCCACCGCCGCCGCGCTGCCACCGCTGCTGCCGCCCGGCACGCGCGAACGGTCCCACGGGTTGCGGGTGGGGAAGTAGCCGCTGTTCTCGGTGGACGCGCCCATGGCGAACTCGTCCAGGTTGGTGCGTCCGAGCAGCACGGCGCCCGCGGCAGCCAAGCGCTCGGCGACGTGACCGCTGTAGGGCGCGCGGTAGCCCTCCAGAATGCGGCTGCCCGCGGTGAGCGTGGCGCCGTTCACGGCCATGTTGTCCTTGAGCGAGACGGGCACGCCCGCCAGTGGGCCCGGGTCCTCGCCGCGCGCGAGGCGTTCGGCCACGTCGGCGGCCTGCAGCCGGGCGCGCTCGAAGTCGGCGTCCAGGTAGGCCGAGACCTCGGGGTCGCGCGCGGTCAGACGCGCGATGGCCTGCTCGATCACGTCGCCGGGGTCGAGGTCGCCGGCGCGCACTTGCTGGGCGATGCTGGTGGCCGAGAGGGTCAGGGCAAGTCCTCCGGATCGGCGCCGGGGTCGTGCTCGAAGCTGGGGTCGTCCGCTGAGCTGGGGAGCCCGCCGGCGTCCGGGTCGTCGGCTGCCGGCCCGCCCGAGGTCTCGCCGCTGGTGATCGCCGTCTCGTCCAGCACCCGCGGCACCACGAAGAAGCCCTCGCGAGCGTGGTCCGTGTTGGCGGTGATCCGGACTCGGGCGTCCGGAAATGGTGCCACCTCGTCAGCTGCCGGCCGTCCGCTGCTGCTGAGCACGTGGGCCAGAGGCTCCACGCCCTCGGTGTCCACGGCGCCGATGGCCTCGAAGTGGCCCAGAATGGCGCGCAGATCGTCCGTGGTGGCCGCCAACTCCTCCTGGGAGAGGCTCAGGCGGGCCAGATCGGCCACGCGGGCCACGAAGCCTACGTCGATGTCTTGGGAGGGGGCCACGTCGCGGTCTCCAGCGGGGTGGTCGGCGGGGTCCACAGTCTGCGCTCCGGGGGCGACCGCGCATGCTAGCAGAGGGCCCGTCCGCCCGCACCCGGGCCCCTGGCAGCCCGTGGCACTGCGCAGTTCGGCCGTGGGCACAGCTCAGGCAGCAGCTGAGGGCAGGAAACGCGCAGGCCCCGCGCCCGTCATGAGTGGCGTCCGCGGCCCGCCTCCTGGCGGGCGCTCGCTTCATTGGGCCCCCTCCACTGTGCGATGATACCTGCCTCAGGAGCCTTCGGAGCACGCGTCCGTGTTCGAGCTGTTCTCACTCGCCTCGCTCGGTCTGGCCCTCGATGTGGTGGGGGTGATCTTCCTGGCCAACTCGCTGGGCATCCGCAACCCGCGGCGCTTCCTCAACGAGCACTTTGGCGTGGAGCAGGCCCAGCCCCTGCGCGAGGTGCACCACAAGATCCGTCTCAAGGCGCAGATCTTCACCGGCTTCCTGTTTCTTTTGGTGGGCTTCTCGCTGGGCATCGTTGGAGACGTCCTGGGCGGCGGGGCTGCGCTCCCGCCGGAGGCCTCGCGCGGGGACGCCGTGCGGGCGCTGGTGTTGCTGGCGCTGCTGGTGATCGTGCTCTCCCTGCTGCTGCGTGTGGGGCAGGACGCCTGGAGTCGGGTGGTGTTCCGTCGCCTGCTGGGCGAGTTCTTCCGCGAGCACAGCGGCTGGAACTTCGAGAAACATCCCAACACCACCCGCGAGATCGGCGAGATCCTGGGGGTGCCGCGACTCGAGGAGGACTCCACCGGCGACTACGCCGGGCGGGTGCGGCTGCGCCTGGGCCTGGGCGAGGCCACGCCCGGCGCGAGCGGGCGCAGTGATGACGCGTTTGCCCCGCTCCGGAGGTTGGGAACCGAGCGCCGGCCCTGAGCGGCTGAACGCGGCGGCGGTTGGGCTGGGGCAGGCCCTCGGTGGGGCCTGGAGCGGGCTGCTTGATCTGGCCTCACCGCGCCGCTGCGCCGCCTGCAGCGCGATCGCAGAAGAGCTGCTGTGTCCGCCCTGCCTGCGCGCCTGCGAGGCGCCCGTCGGTCCCTGTTGCCGTCGCTGCGGCGAGGCCTGGCGTCTGGCGGACGAGGGCGGCTGCGGGCGCTGTCGCCGCTTTGGCCGCACGTTCGCGTTCCGGCGCGCGGCGGCGCTGTGGGCCTACCGCGGTCCTGTGCGCCGTGTGGTTCACGGCTTCAAGTTCGAGGGTCGGGCTGACGTGCTGCCGGGCCTCGGGGCGCGGATGCTCGGCCACCCCGTGCTGGGGGCCTGGGCCCGCGGCCTCCCCGGCGCGCTGATCGTGCCCGTGCCGGCGGGCGCGGCCAGCGGCCGTCGACGCGGCTACGACCAGGCCGCCTTGCTGGCCGCGGGTGTGGCGCGGTCCCTGGGACGGCGCGCCACTCCGCGGGCGCTGCGACGGCGGCGCCAGCCCCTGGCCAGCCAGGCGCGCTCTGCCCCCGAGGCTCGCCGGGGCGCGGTGCGTGCGGCCTTCGAGGCCCGCCCGGCCCTGGTCCACGGCCGGCACGTGCTGCTGGTAGACGACGTGCTCAGCACGGGCGCCACAGCGGATGCCGCCAGCCGTGCGCTGCGCTGCTCCGGCGCACGGGAGGTGAGCGTGCTGGCCTTGGCGACCTGACGCGCGCTCTCGGCGTCAGGCTCAGCCCGCGCCCTCGATCTCCTTGCGCAGGTCGTTCATGTCGTCCACGAAGCGCTGGATGTCCGCGCGGTCGACGTCCGACACCTCCGTCAGGCGCAGGCTCACGAAGGCCTGATCGCCGTCGCTGCCCGAGCGCTCGATGCGCGCCTTGAGTTCGAAGAACTCCTTGCGATAGAGCGGCAGACGAAACTTCAACTTCATCTCGCGGCCGTGCACCAGCTCGGGAGATGTGGACGGAACGCGGCACTCGAGCGTGTCGCTGTCCAACTTGCGCAGGTGCCCCACGATGGGGCGGGTCTGACCCGGCGGCGTGATCATGACCGTGCTCTCGCTCGTGAGCTCGACGACCGCGGACTGGCCGAAGGACGCGATGGCCTCGCTGTCCTCAGCGTGGATCGAGAACAGGCGGTCGAGGCCCAAGGACTCCATGGCGTCGCGCACCTCGGTGCTCGGCGCGCTCACGACCAGATCACCGCCGGCCTCCTTGCACAGGTTGCGGGCGCGGATCATGGCGCCCATGCCGGTGCTGTTCACGAAGCCCACCTGATCCATGTTGAGCACGATCTTGTTCACGCCCTGGTCGAGCACGGACTGGATCTCGTCCGAGAACGGATTGGTCACGAACGAATCGAACTCCCCGCTGAGGGAGATGAGCATGGCGTCGCCATGGGGAGCCTTCAGGACCTTCATGCGGGTTTCCGTGCAGGGGGATCGTGTGCTCAAGCGCCCAAGGAACTGATGGCGCCAGCGTCGTCATCGTGAATGCTGAACAGCTTGTCGAGGCCCAGGGCCTCCATGGCCTCGCGCGCGGCGTTGCTGGGCTGGCTCACCACGAGGTCGCCGCCCTCGGCCTTGCACGACTTTCGCGCGCGGATCATGGCGCCCAGCGCGGTGCTGTTGACGAACTTGACCAGCCGCATGTTGAGCACGATGGCGTGGCAGCCGCTGTCGAAGACCTTCTGCACCTCGTCGCTGAACGGCGCGGTGACGAAGGTGTCGAACTCGCCCTTGAGCGTGAGCACGACCGTGGCGCCATGGCTCTCCTTGATCACCTTCATCATCGTCCTCGATCCGGGGTGGGGTGCTGCGCTCAGTTGGGCATTCTCTGGTGGCCGATGGCCTGGGTCAAGGCGCAGGCGCGACGCGGCGGGCAGATGGCCCGCGGTCGGCGAGCCGTGGGACCGGACCCGCTGGGAAGGGCAGGCGGAGCTGTGCCAGGACGTTGGTACACTCCATCGTATGTCCGGTTGGTTCAGCAAGAAGAACGATCCCCCGCCCGAGCCCCCGGCGCCGCCGCCCGGCGACGATCAGGCGCACTTCGGGGAGACCACGCAGACGTCCTACATCACGGGCGATCGAGACCTGGACACGCACCGCGTGCGCCTGCTGATCGACAGCCTGGCGACGGTGACGTCGGAGTCCCAGCTGGCGCCGGCGGCGCTGCTGGCGCTCATGGTTGACCGGGCCATCGAGTCGGTGGGGGCTGAGCGGGGGCTGCTCTTCAGCCGCTCCGAGACGGGGCGTCCCGTGCTGGTCGTGGCGCGCACGCTCCAGCGCGGCGCTGGAGCGAAAGAAGGGCAGGACGTGGCACCCAAGGGGCTCAGTTTCTCCAGCGAGTGCGTGCTGCGTGTGCTCGAAGGCGGCGACGGTGAGTACCGCTCGGGCAACGACTCGGCCGACTTCGACCCCAGCCAGTCCATGATCCAGCTCGACATCCGCTCGCTCATCTGCGTGCCGCTGGACATGCAGGCCGAGGGCCGCGGCGTGCTGTACGTCGACGCCCGCGCCAGCGAGCGCCCCTTCGCACGGGCTGATCTGCGTTACTTCCAGGCCTTCGCCAACATGCTGGAGATCGTCTGGCGCCAGCGTCAGGCGGTGGCCGAGCGCCTGTCCGCCGAGCGCATGAAGCGCGACCTGGAACTGGCGCGCGAGATCCAGGCTGGCCTGCTGCCGGACGAGTCGGTCTCCACGGGGGGCTACCGCATCTGCGGGCGCGTCGTGCCGGCCGAAGAGGCGGGCGGTGACTACTACGACTACTACCCCACCCAAGGCGGCCGCGTGGCCGTGGCCGTGGGCGACGTATCGGGCCATGGCGCGGGGCCGGCGCTGATCATGGCCGGCGCGCGGGCCTACATGCGCTCGGCCTGTCGCAACGAGTCCTCTCCGGGCGCGGTGCTGGAGCAGCTCAACGGGCACCTGGTGGTGGACACCGACGACGACAAGTTCATGTCCATGTTCCTGGGTGTGCTCGACCTGGCGCTACACGGCTTCCGCTGGTCCAACGCCGGGCACCCGGCGCCGATCGTGCTGCGAGCCGACGGCAGCCACCAGGAGCTCAAGCGCACGGGCATGGCCCTGGGCGTGGCGGACGAGGGCGGCTTCGACGAGGGTGAGGCCGTGGCGATCCAGCCCGGCGACGCCATCGTGCTGTTCTCGGACGGCATCGTGGAACTGCGCGCGGGCGGCGACGAGCAGTACGGCACTGAGCGTTTGATCGAGTCGCTGCGTCGCGTGGCGGGGCAGCCCGCCGAGGACTTGCTGGAGGCGGTCTTCACCGACGCCTTCGCCTGGGCCGGCAGCGAGCACCCGGCCCAGGATGACCTGACCGTCGCGGTGCTGCGGCGCGACCCGTGACGGCCTGTCTGGTCACGGATGTCGTGCTGCCGGAGCGCGACGTCGCCGAGCGCTACGACGTGTTGATCGAGGGCGCGAGGATGGTGGCGGTGGAGCCCGCCGGCCGGCTGGCGGGCTCCGATGCCGCGCAGCGCCTCGACGGCCAAGGGCACTGGCTGCTGCCGGGTTTCATCGACGACCACGTGCACCTGCGCGAGCCCGGCGCGGCGGCCAAGGAGGGCTACGCCAGCGGCACCCGCGCGGCGGCCGCCGGCGGGGTCACCACGCTGCTTGAGATCCAGAACAACCAGCCGCTGATGATCAACCGCGCGGCGGTGGAGGCCAAGCTGGACCTGGTGCGCCCCCAGAGCGTGGTCAACGTGGGCGTCTACGGCAGCTTGGTGCCTGGCTCCGTGGGCCAGCTGTCCGACATGTCCGATCTGGTGGCTGGCTACAAGCTCTTCATGGGGCCCTCCACCGGAGGCATTGACGTGCAGGGCGAGCAGCGCCAGGCCTCCATGTTTGCCGAGGTGGCTCGCACCGGGCACTGGCTCTTTGTGCACGCAGAGGACGGCGACCTGGTGGCCGAGGGCCTGCGCCGCTACGGGCGGCAGGGGGCCGAGGCCTGGCACCTGGCGCGCTCCGCCGAGGCCGAGGCCGTGGCCACCGCCAACGCGCTGCGCCTGGGCGCCGCGCACGGAACGCGCGTGCACATCTTCCACGTCTCGGCGGGGCCCACCGTCGACCTGGTGAGCGAAGCCCGCGCCGCCGGTCAGCCGGTGGGCTGCGGCACCTGTCCGCACTACCTGTACTTCAGCCACGAGGACACCGCAGCCATGGGCAGCGTGCTGCGGGTCAACCCATCCATCAAGACCAAGGCGGACACCGAGCGCCTGATCGAGGGCCTGCGCACGGGCGAGGTGGACTGCCTCTCGTCGGACCACGCGCCGCACCCGGCGGCGGAGAAGGCGCGCCCGTTCCCCGACGCGCCCTCGGGCATCCCCTGCCTCGACATCTTCATGCCGCTCTGCCTGACGCTGGTCGACCGGGGCCTGCTCACGCTGGAGCAGGTGCTGGACCGCGCGGCGCGCACGCCGGCGCAGGTACACGGCTTCACGCGCAAGGGCCGGGTGCAGACCGGCTGGGACGCCGACCTGGTGCTGGTCGACCCTGAAGAACGCCGCGTGGTGCGCGGCGCCGAGCACTTCAGCAAGGCCAAGCTCACGCCCTACGAGGGCCTGGAGCTGTGGGGCTGGCCGCGACTCACCATGGTCATGGGCGAGGTCGTGCACCGGCGCTGAGCGCGGCGGCGGGAGCCGGTCGCGTGTCGGAGCCAGCGGGGGCGACTGGCTGCGAGGGCCAGGTGGGCCAGGTGGGCCAGCGCGACACGGCGGCGTGCGCAGGCACCGGCGCGGATGTCCTCAACGGTCGACCGCGGGCCGGCGCTGCCGCATCATGCGGCCATGCCTACCACACTGCTGCTGCTGCTGACCCTCGCCCTGCAGTCGGGCGACGAGACGTTCCCTTCCCACGACCCCGCCGCAGATCTGATCGTCCCGGCCGGGTTGGAGGTGAGCCTGGCGGCCGAGTCGCCGCTGTTCTTCAACCCGACGGCCATGGACGTGGACGAGCGCGGCCGCCTGTGGGTGACCGAGGCGGTGAACTACCGCAAGTGGGACGGCCGCAACCCCGGGCGCGAGCACAGCCAGGGCGACCGCGTGATGGTGCTGCACGACGACGACGGCGACGGCGTCTACGATCGCTCGACGGTCTTTGCGCAGGAGCCGCGGCTGGTGGCGCCGCTGGGCATCGCGGTGTTCGGCAACAAGGTGGTGGTGTCGTGCTCGCCGCACCTGATCGTCTACACCGACGACGACGGCGACGACGTGGCCGACCGCAGCGAGGTGCTGCTCACCGGCTTTGGCGGTCACGACCACGACCACGGCCTGCATTCGGTGGTGGCCGGGCCCGATGGGCGCTGGTGGTTCGCGGTGGGCAACGCCGGTCCGCACCTCGTTACCGACCGCTCGGGCTGGACCCTGCGCAGCGGCAGCCTCTACACCGGCGGCGGACCCGAGCGCGCCGACAACAAGCCCGGCCTGGTGAGCGACGACGGCCGCGTGTGGGTGGGCGGGCTGATCCTGTCGGTCAACCCCGACGGCACCGACCTGGCCGTGCACGCGCACAACTTCCGCAATCAGTACGAGGTGGCGATCGACTCCTTCGGCGAGATGTACACCGAAGACAACGATGACGACGGCAACCGCGGCTGCCGCACCCTGTGGGTCATGGAGGGCAGCGACAACGGCTACTTCTCCGCCGACGGCAGCCGCTACTGGAGCGCCGACCGCCGCCCGGGCCAGGACACCCAGACCGCGCACTGGCACCAGGACGACCCGGGCGTCTCGCCCGCCGGCACCATCAACGGCGCGGGCGGGCCCACGGGCGTGGCCGTGTACGAGGGCGCGCTCATGGCCGATTGGATCGACGGCGCCGTGCTCAACGCCGACGCAGGCGCGGGTCGCGTCTACGCCCACCGGCCGCGGGCACAGGGCGCCGGCATCGTGCTCGACCCCGGCGTGCTGATCAGCGCGCGTGACGACGAACAAGGCCGCGGCGCCAGGTGGTTCCGCCCCAGCGACGTGGTCGTGGCCAGCGACGGCTCGGTGCTGGTGGCCGACTGGTATGACCCGGGGGTCGGCGGGCACCAGGCCCGCGACGCCCAGGCCTACGGCCGCATCCTGCGCATCGCGCCGGTGGGGCACCGGGTGAGTGTGCCGAGCATCGACGTGAGCACGCCGGAGGGTGCGGTGGCCGCGCTGATGTCGCCCGCCGTGAACGTGCGGCAGCTGGGGCGGGACCTGTTGCTGCGCGAAACCGCTGAGCGGTGGGGCGAGGCCGTGCAGGCGTTGCTGGACGGACCCGACGAGCGGGCGGCCGCTACAGCGGTGTACCTCTTGCAGTCTCGCCAGCGGGAGGCGTTTGCAGGTGGGCTGGACCCCGCCATTCTGACGGACCCAGGGAACAACTCCCCGCTGAGCGTCATGGGAAGGCGGGTGGCTGGCGACGACCGGGACGCCGTGGAACTGGTCACAGCCCGTGGTCTGCTAGGCCTGATCGCAGGCGGGTTGCATCCTCTTCCCTTCAGCAGTCACGCTGATGGAGATCCGCTGGTGTCGGGCGTGGACTCGTTCTTCGGCAGTGAACGGTCGCTGGCAATCGCGCGCGAAGTGGCGCTCCGGAGTCTCCCAGCTCCCGCTGTGGATGGGACCTCTCGGCGCGAGGAGATGCGTGCTCTGTGGATGCGCAACTGGCTGGACCTCGCGCTGTCATACCCTGTCGGTGACCGCTACGCCCTGGAGGCCGTTGGGGCCATGGCGCGCGGCAACGAGGCGGCCTGCTTCGACGCGCTGCTCGAGCACTTCGGGGCGCCGATTCCGCTCGTGGAGATGGACGGGCCGCCGCGCGTGGTGGAACTCGCCTGGCGCCTGCACCCGCCCGCCGCCACCCCCGGGCTGATCACCCGCGCCCAAGACACGGCGCTGCCCCTGCCCGAGCGCCGGCGCATGCTCGACGCGCTCGGCTTCTGTCCGGAGTACGCGGCCGCCGAGGCCATGCTGGCGCTGGCGCTCACGGGTCCCGACGACACGCGCGAGCTGGCGCGCTTCTGGGTCGAGCACGGCGCGGGCGCGTTGTGGTCGGCGCATGGCCTGGGCGTGCCGGCCCTGGGTGGCACGCTGGCCGACACCACCCTGGCCTGGTCGAACGAGGGCGTGGCGCGGCGTGAGGTGTTCGAGGTCGAGATCGACGTGAGCGGCGCGCGCTCGCTCTGGATCGTCACGGGCGACGGCGACAACGGTAACGCCTGCGACTGGGCCGCCATCGTCGATCCGGTGGCGTACACGCCGAGCGGCCCGGTGTCGCTCGCCGGGCTGCCGACCCTCGCCAGCGAGATCGCCTGGGGGCGCGTCGGACACGACGTGGACTGCGAGGGCGGGGTGCTCAGCGTGGGCGGACAGGCGGTGACGGGCATCGGCACCCACGCGCCCAGCGTGCTGGCCTGGGAGCTGCCGGCGGGCAGCACCCGCTTCACGGCGCGGCTGGCGGCCGAGGACACCGGGCTCTCTCAGGGCGACCCGCCGCCCACCTCCATCACCTGGGAGCTGCGCCTGCACACGCCGCCGGACTACGCGGCCCTGCGCGCGCTGGAGGAGGTGTTGCGTGACACGCGCGCCGATCCCGATGACCGTGACGACGCGGCGCTGGCCCTGGCCGAGGACGCCGACGGCGGCATGGTCGTGGTGGACCTCGCGCGGCAGGGCGTGCTCGATGAGGAGCTGCTGGCCTCGGTGGGGGAGGTCATCTTTGCGCACCCCGACCCGGCCGTGCGCGCCCTGGCCCACGGGCTCTTTCCGCGCCCCGGCGGGCTCACGCCGCTGCCGCCGCTGGAGGAGCTGTTGTCCATGGCCGGCGACCCGTCGCGCGGGCGCGCGCTGTTCCTCTCCCAGCGCACGCAGTGCAACAGCTGTCACCGCATGGCTGGGCGCGGCACCGACGTGGGGCCCGACCTGACTGATGTGTCCGCCAAGCTGGACGGCGAGGCGCTGCTGGACGCCATCCTCAACCCCAGCGCGGGCATCGCCCACGGCTACGACGGTTGGCTCATCAGCACCGCCGACGGGCGCCGCATGACCGGCTTCGTGCTGGCCGACGGCGAGCAGCTGTTGTTCAAGGACAGCAGCGGCAAGCGCCACGTGCTCTCGGCCGACGAGGTCGTGGACCGCTACCCGCTGTCGCTGTCGATCATGCCCGAGGGCGTGGCCCTGGGCCTTGAGCCCCAGGAGCTGGCGGACCTGATGGCCTTCCTGCGCGAGGACCGACGCGCGCCGGGCAGCCCCCACGCCGCGGACCGCCTGGGCCAGCCCGTGGTGCTGTTCGACGGCTCCTCGCTCGACGCCTGGCGGGCCTTCCTGCCCGGCGGCGAGGACCCGGCCGAGACCTGGTCCATCGTGGGCGACGAGCTGATCTGCGAGGGGCGACCCATCGGCTACCTGCGCACGCGCGCGGCGTGGTCGGACTACGTGCTCGAGCTGGAGTGGCGCTTCCTGCCCGGTCGCGAGCTGGGCAACTCCGGCGTGCTGCTGCGGCTCAACGGCGACGACCAGGTCTGGCCGCGGTCCTTCGAGGCTCAGCTGCAGCACCGCAACGCCGGCGACATCTGGAACATCGAGGCCATGGGCGGGTTGATGGACGCCGCGCGCACCAGCGGGCGGCGCACTGTCAAGCTGCTGCCCAGCAACGAGCGGCCCCACGGCGAGTGGAACCGCTACCGCATCACCCTGCACCGCGACCGGCTCACCCTGGAGGTCAACGGCGAGGTGCAGAACAGTGCCAGCTGGTGCGAGGAGCTGTCCGGCCCGCTCGCGCTGCAGTCAGAGGGCGCGCCCATCGCGTTCCGGAACGTGGTGCTGACGCCCATCGTGCGCGGGCTGAGCCCGGGGGCCGGCGCCGCGGCCCGCTGAGGCCGCCTCGCGCTGCCCCGCTCGAACGCGGTGCGCGGATTGGGCGGGCGCCCCGCGCAGCGACTCAGGTTCGGACCCGCGCTGCCGGGCTACAGCGCCTTGACGGTCGGGGTGGCCCAGGCGACGTGTCCGAGGTCGTCGTTGACGACGATCATGCAGGTCCAGGTGCCGGGCGACAGGTTGTTCATGGTGTGCATCTGGAGCGCCCAGTGTGCGTTGCCCTGGGGCGTGAAGGGCAGCACGCCGACCCAGCTGCCGTGGGGATCGAACATGTGTCCGACCACGCTGTTCAGGTCGTTGTCTGGGTCCAGGATGCTCGCGTCGACCCGCAGGTCGCCGCCGCTGAACAGAGTCGGGGAGATGGCTGCGCTGACCACCGTCGGCGCCACGCCCAGCAGCTCCAACGACACGGCCCAGTCGTTGTTGGGACCCGCCGTGGGCGCGCTGAGATCGTGCGTCTGGCCCGGGACATGGAACAGCTGCGACGGGGCCACCGGCTCGCCTCCCGTGCGCGGGTTGAACCAGCGCACGCGCCAAGTGGACTGCGGCTCATCGGGCAGGTCCAGCGTGATCTCGCCGCCGGCGGGCAGATAGACCGCGTAGGCAGCCTCCGGCTTGTGCAGCGCCCAGGCCTGCCCGGCCAGCACGAGCTCATCGTCGGGCTGCATCTGCGCGAACGGCATCCGCGTCATGAACTCCCGCGCGTAGGACGAGATCCGGTACATCTTGTCGCGGCTGCGGAAGTCCTCGAGGTCGAGGTCGTGGTGATCCCAGCTGTAGCCGAAGTACCACTGCGCGCCGCCACCGCCTGCCATGAGGTTGCCCCACAGCGCCTGGATGCGCGGGCCGTCATGCGACGGGTCGATGGCGTCGGGCAGCACGCCGTGTTCGGGAGGTCCGATCTCGTCCAGGTTCACGACCCAGGGCACGCCGGCGTTGTCGCTCCACTTGCGGATGATGAGGCTGGCCAGGTGCACCTCGCTCAGCTGGGCCGACTGCAGCGACGCGCCCTCCAGCACGCCCGCGGCCAGCAGCGGCTGATAGATATTGGCGATGTCGGTGGGGAAGGTGTGCACCAGGATCGGGTGGCCATAGGCGTCCAGCTCGCGCAGGTTCTCGTAGAAAGCCACCTGCTGGGTGACGCTGTTCTGGTTCTCCTCGCCCAGGTTGATGATCAGGCCGAGGTGATGCCCGAAGCGCGCGATCAGTTCGCGGTGGAACAGCCTGCGCTCGATACCCAGATCGCCGCCGTCGAGGGCGTTGGGGCCCGTGTCGTTCTCCTGCTCCTGCAGGAACATCTGCAGCGAGATGCCGCGGTCGTCCATGTGCTCGAACACCCGCTCCCACTGGTCGAGCTTGCTCACGTCGTAGCGCAGGCGCTTGAAGATGCTGGTGAATGGCCACACGTCGTGACCGTCGCCGCCCACGTTGTAGACCAGCATGGACATGGCGTTGACGCCAACGGACTGCAGGTAGTTGAGCGCGCCGATGATGCCCTTGCCCTCGACCCCGTTGTGCCAGGTCGGGTCGCCCGGAGCCCAGTCGGCCAGGTGAGGCAGGTACTCGTGCTGCGCCAGGGGGCTCTGGTCAAAGCCCGTGTAGGCCAGGAAGTTCTCGGGGCTGTTGGTGCCGGTCTGCAGCCACGCTTCGTCATTGCCTTCGTGAAGCAGGTGATGCGCGCTGCCCATGCGCAGTCGGCCGTTCGCGCGCAGCGAGCTGCTGGGCGCAGCACCGATCGGTTGGACTTCGAAGTCGCCGCTGAGGCCGTGGTAGGGCGCGAGCGCGGTGCCGCTGCCGAAGGGCTTCAGCGCCACCAAGTCGCCCCAACGGAACGACACGCTCCAGGTCCAGGTGCCGCTCAGGCCGGGCGAGAGGTGGGCCTTCCAGATGTTCCCGGCGCTGGCGCCGGTCTCGCCAGCCTGGCCATCGGCGGCGAAGTACCCGGGGACCCGGTGGGTCAAGCCTGAGCTGACGTGCACGAAGGTCACGGCCATGGCCACCTCGAGGAAGGGGTTGCTGGGGGCGAGCTCGCTGGTGGCCGGTCCCTGGAGCGCGAGCGTGACGCGCCGGTACGGCTGGAGCACGCCGCTGATGTCGACCGGGACGCTGCCCGCCCAAGCTGCGCCGCCCGCTGCCATCCTCGGACGGGCGTGATGCGCGTCCTGAGTCGCCGCGGACGTCACGAGAAAGCACAGCAAGACACCGATCAAGCCCGGGATGCGGGCAACGTGTGGGGGAGAGATCATAGGGAGCCGCAGCGGGGTGCCAGGGGGAGAGCCGATGCGCAGTGCCGGGGAGAGTCGCAGCGCGGTGGCAGGGGGAGCCGATGCGCGCTGGCAGGGGGAGCCAATGCGCGGCGGCAGCGGGAACCGACACGCGGCGGCACGGGGAGCCGACACACGTGCAGTGATGGGGCAGAGAATCGTAACAGCCTCCCAGATGTTCGGTGCCCTGCTGAGCGTCCGGTGATCTGCAGCGGGTCTCGCACGGCAGAGGGCGCGGACGGCAGATCCATCGCCCAGGGCCCCCTCCACAGCCCCTGCGAGCCAAATCATGGGCTTGAGACGTCTGCTGGTTTGGTCGATATGGGTCGCGCTGATCGATCCGGCCGAGTGCCAGGCAGGCTGATCGCTGCGGTCGTTTCGGCCGGGGCGGGCAGGCGACTGGCGCCCCTCCGACGCTCCCATTATCGCCACCGGCAGGGTCGCGCATGTCATTCAACCCCCAGCGCATCGGGCGCCGCGAGGCCTGGCTCTTGGCCGCCTGCATGGCAGGGGCCGCGCTGCTGCGGGTGCTGGTGCTGGAGCAGCAGCCGCTCTGGTATGACGAGATCGCCACGCTGTACCGGGCCTCTGCGCCTGACCTGCCCGAACTGCTTGCGCGTTTGGCGGCGGACGTTCAGGCGCCGCTGTACGACTTGCTCATGCTGCCGTTGGTGGCACGCTTCGGCGATGGAGTCTGGGTGGCGCGCCTGCCGCCGTTGGTGGCGTCGGTGCTGCTGCTGCCCGCGGTGGCCGCTCTGGTCGGCGAACTGGGCGGCGGGCGCGGCGCGCGGTTGACGGCGGCGGCCTGGGTGGGGCTGGACGGCTACTTGATCCGCTACGGCGTCGAGGGACGGCCCTACTCCCTGCTGGCGCTGCTCGCTTGCGGGTTGGTGTGGGCGGCGCTGCGCTGCGTGCGGCGCGAGGGTCGGGGCGCGTGGCAGCTGGCGGCATGGGGCATGCCGCTGGTCATGTTGCATCCCTACGGTGTGCCTCTGATGCTGGCGGTGGCGCTCTGGCTGGCGTGCAACGGGAGCGCCCTGCGCGGCCGCGCAGGGGCGTTGCTCGGTGCGCTCTTGTTGCCGCTGCTGGCGCTGCTGGCCTGGTCTCCCTTGGCGCTGCATCAGCTGGCCACCAAGTCCATGGGCGACATCTACAGTGGCGTCTCCCCGCGGCAACTGGTGGTGCTTTGGGATGGCGTGACTCTGGCGGCACCGCGCGCCATCGGTGTCAGCGGCGACTCGGCCTGGATACTGGCAGGGCGTGTGGTGACCTTGTTGCTGGCCCTGCTGGGCCTGTTCGGTTGTCGCGCAGCCTGGCGCGCCGCGAATCGAACGCAGGCCGCGCAGCCTGCGTCGACGGCGCGAGCGCCCGCGGCCTCCCGTCCCGTGCGCGCGGCGCTCGCGGTCGGCGCGCTGGCCCTGGCCGCGTTGTCTCTGAGCGTGTTGCTGCCGGAACAGTCCCTGGCCGACCTCGCGTCTCGCCTGGCCAAGGCGGGGCGACCGCTCGACGAGAAGAACCTCGCCTTCCTGCGGACCCTGCGCGGTTTCGGTCGTCTGGCGGGCGCCGGTCTGTTGCTGGCGAGCGCGGCCCTGTTCTGGGTGCCGCGGTGGGCGCCTCGCTGGGGCGGACGGCCGTCACCGGTGACGCTGGTGTTGCTGGTGCTGGCGCTGCCCCTGGGGCTCGCCGCCGCCATGGGCGCGGCCGGCCATCCGACGTTTGCGCCGCGCAACGCCATCGGCTTGCTGCCCGTGGCCATCGCGTTGGTGGCGCTGGGGCTGTGGCGGCTGCCCCGCCCGCTCGGCCTGGTCATGGCAGGGCTGTTGCTCGCGCAGGCGCTCTGGGGCTGGGGCGCGCTGGAGCGATTCCACCGTCGCCAGGCCTGGCCCGAACTGTGTGAACTCCTGACGGCCAGCGCTGCCACGCCCTTGGCCCATCCGCCCTGGCTGGCGCGCTGCGTGGAGTACCACGCCGGCCTGCCGTGGAGATCGGTGGTCGGGCTGCGACGGCCCGCGCTTGTGGCCGCCTGGGCCGCGCGCCAGCGCTCGGTCGCTCTGGTGACAGGCTACGAGCATCTGGACGATCCAGCACCCGTGCGCGCGGCCCTGGCAGGGCTCATGCGTGGCGCCGAGCCCGTGCGCGTACGCGGCCTCAGCTTGCAGGTGTTCACAGCAGAGCACCCCGAGCACCCCGAGCACCCCGAGCACCCCGAGCGCCGCTGAGCTTGCCTGAGCCAGCACCTCGCCAGCGCTGCTGCGCATGCTGTGGGCGTCACATCGTCCCGTCTGTGCCTGAGCAGCCCTACTGCCGGTTGAAGCTATCGTTGCCGGCAGACTGACTGAAGCCGGCCGCCGTGCCGCCGCCGGGCAGGAACACGCGCCCTTGGAACAACACCGGGAAGGTCCCGTGTCGCGGCAGGATCATGGGTTGATCGAGGCGCCAGCTGCCCAAGTCGGGGCTGAAGACGTCGACGCGGTCGTACACATCATTCGCATTGGCGCCGGGCCCTGTCAGGGTCTCGCCGCCAAAGACGTAGAACTCGCCGTCCTTCCAGACGGCCTTGCCCATGCCGCCGCGGCCGATGGGTAGCGGCAGCAGCGACGAGCCCGGATCCGTGTGGACCTCCCAGGTACCAGCCACCGGGTCATAGACCTGCACGTGGTCGAAGCCGTTGGCCACCACGTTGGAGTCGCCGCTGCCCGGCCCGCGCCCGCCGAAGACCCACAGTCGGCTACCGTCCGTCCCCGACGCAGAGTGGTTGCGTGGCAGGGGCATGGGCGCCAAGGCCGTGTAGCTGTCGGCCTGCGGGTCGTACGCAACGGTGTCGCCCACGGTGAAGGCGCCGGTGACCATGCCGCCCGACAGGTAGACCAGGCCGTCAATCAGGGCCGAGGCCGATGAACTGGCGGCCCAGGGCATGTCGGCGCCCAGCGTCCAGACATCAAGCACCGGATCGTAGATCTGGCACCTGCCTGCCGATCCGCCGCCGATGCCGCCAAACAGGTACCACTTGCCGTTGAGCACCTCAGAGGCGCAGTGGTGGCCGGGCTTGGGCCGCGGCGCCACCGTGCTCCAGGTCTTGCTGGCGATGTGATAGGCGTAGGTGTTGTTGTTGCCTTCGCCGATCACGTAGATCTCGCCGTTGATGACGCCGGCGGAGACCTCGCCCAGCGCCGCGGGCATGGCGGGCAGGTCATCCCAGCGGCCGGGTTCGTTGCCGGCCGGCACGAACAACCAGCGGAAGGCGTCGGGGATCACTGATTGGCTGCCGCCCGAGTCGATCAACAGCGTGATGAAGCTGCCGTCGAACACCGTGGCGGGGGGCACCACGCCCGTGATGCGGCCGGGTGTCACGCTGGTGAGCATGGCCGGTACGCCATCGAAGAGCACCGCCGTGCTGCCCAAGGGGCCGAAGTTCTTGCCGCCGATGACGAAGTTGGCGCCGCCCGTGGCGGGCGCGCGCCAGGGAAAGATGTCCCACGCCACCATGCTGCTGGCCGAGGCGTCCACGGGCTCGAGCGCCCGGACCAGGTTCTTGGAGAAGTCCATCAGCACGACGGCGCCCCCGGGGCCGGTGCGCAGGCCGAGCGCCGGTGAGGTGGGGGACAGGGGCGTGCTGGCCAAGGCCTTGCGGCCGTCGTCGGACAGGAGCAGGCGATAGATGTCCCCGTTCCAGCGCTGCACCAGGATCTCGTCGCGCATCTGCGACTGGAAGGTGGTGGCGCGGTACTCGTCGATGCCGTTGACCGACGACGAGAGCAGCCCGATCGCCTGGCTGAACACCTCGGGCTGGTTGGCGTCGCCGATGCCGTGGTACAGGTTCTGGCGGTCGTCCGTGCGCCCGCGGTTGCGGTTGGGATGCCCGTAGTAGTTGCCCTTCTCCACCAACAGGAACTCGTCTGGGTCCGCGGCGTCGCCGCCGGTCTGGGTGCTGGCGCTGAGCGATGCCGGGCCGAAGGAGCTGTTGGGGCCGTTGTCCGTGGCGTACAGATGCCCGCTCGTGGTGAGCACCATGTCGAAGGAGTTGCGGATGCCGGGTGCGTGCACCTCCACGTCCATGCCGGGTGCCAGCTCCACGATCGCGCTGTCACCCTGGTCGTCGTTGGGCGCGCCGCCCAGCGTTTCGATGTAAGTGATGCTGCCGTCGAAGGTCGGGTCGGAGGTGTGCGCCTTGAGGATGGCGGCCGAGAGCGGCCCCTCATCCATGTCGCCCAGGGACGGCCAGACGACACCGGCGTTGGTGTTGGAGCCCACGCAGATCAGCAGGTCGCCGTTGTTGTCGAACGAGAGCCCGTTCACGGCGTGATCGTGGTTGCTGGTGGGCAGGCCGGTGATGTACGGGATCGGCGTGTCGAAGTCCGGGCCCACGAGGATGCTGACCTGACCAGGGTAGGGCGCGTGCTCCGAGAAGGGCCCGCCGCCCTGGGCGTAGAGCTGGCTGTGGGCCACGTAGAGCCGCACCGGGCTGGGCGGGTCGAATGGATTGGTGGTCAGGCCCATGATCTCGATGTTGCTCAAACCGGACACGGCGGGGTACTCGGTCTGAGAGACCACGTCGTAGTCGTCGTCGAAGCTCAGCGCCGTGATCAGGCCGAAGCGCTGTCCCACGTAGAGGCGGCCGTCGCTGCCCCAGGTCCCACTGGTGGGGCGGGGGATGCTGGCCACCGTGGTGAGCTCGAAGTTGATGGGCGGCGGCCCGCCTTCCAGATACATGAAGCTGCCGACGGGCGAGGCGCCGGCGGGGGCCTGAATGCTGACGTCGATCGGCCCGGCCGAGTGGGGTGGGCTCAGCAGCGTGATGCGCGTAGAGGACCAACTCGAGAAGTCCAGCTCGGTCAGCTCAGCCGCTCCCCAATGCAGCGTGAGCTGATCCTGCGGGAAGAAGCCGAAGCCCTCGATCACGATGCTGTCGCCGCCCAGGGTCGAGCCCTGGGCGGTCATGGCGTTGATCATCGGCGGATCGGTTGACTCATCGTGGGTCAGGTCGCCGCCGGAGACGCTCACGGGCGCGCCCACCGGGCCCATGAGCAGCTCGACCGGTAGATCGGGCAGGCCCGCCACCGCGAAGCGCGCCTCGACGGAGTGGCTGCCCAGGCCCAGGCTGATGGGGGCGGTGTAGGGAGTTCCATTGACGAACAGGCGCGCGTCCACGCCGCCGCTCAGCTCGAACTCGTAGCTGTCGGCCAGCGTGACGTCGATGTCGGCGCTGAGCCGCAGCACGGCGTTGCCTGAGAGGGCGCTGCCGCCGTAACCGTCGTCGCCTTCCTCGATGCGCAGGCTGCCGAGCGCCTCGGTCCAATCAGGATCGCTGAACGTGCCGTCCAGCAGGCTGGCCGGTGACGTGACGCCTGTGTCGTAGTACTGACCCATGACGCCCGGGATGGCGGTGACAGGCGACACCGTGAACTCCACGCAGTCGGCCAGCGTCTCTTGCGGCACGTTGTCGTCGCCGATGGTGAGGCAGATGGTGTGCTGGCCCACCGCGAAGGGCAGCGTGACCTGCTCGCTGTTGGCGAGCGTGGTCGCGCCCTCTGTCCAGTTCCAGTCCGTGAGCGCGTGCCCGGGCTCGTGAGTGTGGGAGAAGCTGCCGTCCAGGAAGACGTCGGCGTCGCCGTTCCCGTCCCAGTCGACGGTCTGCCCGAGGGGCTCGATGACCGTATGCAGGAAGGGGTGGCCCAGCGCGCTGCCGTTGGCGGAGACGGAGACGATGGCCTGTTCAAAGTTGCCGATGAAATGCAGCCTCAGATCGTAGGTGCCGTGCGCGGTCGGGCTGAACGTCAGCGTGGCCGGCGCGGACTGTCCCGCTGCCAGGCTCAGGCTGGCCGGCACGCTGATCTGGGTGTGGGGGCCGTTGTCCGGCCCGCCCACGTACTGTTGACCGTCCAGGTCCAACTCGAAGTCTGCTCCCGCGCCCATGTGGGTGTGGAACGTCAGGCTGGCCAGTTCCAGCGGGCCGGTGCTGGTGTTGGTCAGGGTCAGGGCCAGCGCTTCACTGGTGCCCTGGGACACGGCGCCGAAGTCATGGAAGCCTGGCGTGATGGAGAGCGCCGAGAACAGCAAGCGGATCTCCAGGGCGGACAGCAGCGCCGTGTCGGTCACGCCGTCGATCAGCAGATTGAGCTCGCCGTCGCCCACCACGACCAACACCGTCTCGCTGTGGGCCGTGTCGTGTCCCACCAGGGAATAGACGTCCAGGTCGTCCAACTGCTGGGCGCCCTCGACGCTCACGTCCATGACGCGCAGGCCAGCGCCGTTGTGCACGGTCTCGGCAAAGTGCAGCGTGACCTCATAGGTCGCGTTGGGCAGTGGCAGCGCGTACTCGATCTGGTCGCCTTGAGCCCAGGTCTGGTACAGCCCCGCCTCGCTGGTCCCCGCGACGGGGTCAGCCGTGCTCTGCTGTGTGATGTCCGTCAGGCCGAAGCCGGGCAGCCAGAGGTTGCCGCCGCCGTCGAAGTAGGGCGAGTCGCCGCCCACATCGATCAGCAGCTCCTGGCCCACGGCCTCGAGCGCCAAGCCACTGAGCGTCACGAGCGGTGGGTCCCACACGCCGGGCAGGCCGCTGTGTCCGACTTGCAGCAGGGTCTGTCGCGGACCTGCGCCGGTGGGCGAGAAGAAGACGTCCACATCCAGGGCCTGCCCGGGCGTCAGCAACACCGGCAGCGGGGAGCTGGGCAGCACCGAGAAGTCGGAGGCCTGCCCATCGAAGATGGTCAGCGTGTCGACGGTCATGTTGACCAGGCCGTCATTGCTCAGGGTCAGGGTCTGGGCGGGAGCTCCATCGCCCACGTAGGTCGTGGCGCTCACCAGCGGGTCAGGGCTGGGCGTGACCGTCAGGCGATTGGTGATGTTGAGCGCCGGCGAGATCGCGATGCTGGCGGGCGACAGGGACTCGTAAAATGCAAACTGGAAGTTGAGCTGCTCCCCGAACGAGGGCTTGAGCTTGAAGCTGAATTCGACCTCGCCGTTGACGTCGGCGGTGAAGTACAGCTCGGCCTCGACGCTCGTGTTGAGCGTGCACCCGGGCGAGACGTCCTGCAGGCCGGACAAGTCGATCGCGAGGGGGTTGCCCTGGCTGTCGGTGTTGTTGATGCCAATGATGCAGAGCACCTGCGAGAACGGCGGCATGCCGCCCATGTGGACCGTCTGCAGCATGTTGGGAGCGACGCTGCCGCTGTGCGCGATGAGCGGGATGGGGCCCGTCAATGCGCAACCTGACGAATACACCGTCGCCTGGCTGGCGGACGGGCTGGCGATCAGGCCGAGGAGGATGCAGCAGAGCAACAGGCCGGGGAGCGAGTTCGGGCGCTCGATAGTCATGGTGAAGTGTCGCGGTCGGGGTTCGGAGCAGAAAAGTCCCGGGTCGAAGATCGACCGATTCCCCAGAATACCCCAGGAAAAGGAAGCTGGGGGGGCTGGGCGAGCAGCTCAGAATCTGGATTGACCGCGCTGGGGACTGGGCTCAGTGAGCCTCCAGCCAGGTGCGCCCCGTGCCGGTATCCACCACCAGTGGTACATCCAGTTCCATGGCCCCCGACATGTGCTCAATCGCCAGGGCCCGCACGGGCTCCACCTGACTCTCCGGCAGCTCCAGCACCAACTCGTCGTGGACCTGCAGGATCATGCGGGCGCCCAGGTCCGAGTCGGCCAGGGCCCGGTGCAGGCGCACCATGGCGATCTTGATCAGGTCGGCCGCCGTGCCTTGGATGGGCGTGTTGACGGCCACGTTCATGAGCGCGGCCAGGGTGCGCTGGTCGGCGCTGGCGATGCCGTCCAGCTTGCGGCGGCGCCCCGACAGGGTGTTGACCAGGCCCTGTTCCTTGGCCTGGGCGCGGGTGCTGTCCAGCCAGGCCTTCACCTTGGGAAAGGTCTCGAAGTACTGTGCGATGAAGGCCGCGGCCTCCTTGATCGACACACCGATCTGGGCCCCGAGGCGCGGCGCGCCCATGCCGTAGAGGATGCCGAAGTTGATCGACTTGGCCGAACCGCGCATGTCGCTGTCGACCTGGCTCTCGTCCACGCCGAACACCAGCGCGGCCGTGCGGCGGTGGATGTCGTCGCCCGCGCGAAAGGCCTCGATCAGGGCCTCGTCCCCCGAGAGGTGCGCCATCAAGCGCAGCTCCACCTGGCTGTAGTCAGCGGCCAGCAGGACTTGCCCCTCGGGCGCGATGAAGGCCTCGCGGATGCGCCGCCCCTCCGCCGTGCGGATGGGGATGTTCTGCAGGTTGGGGTCGGCCGAAGAGAGCCGCCCGGTGGCCGCCACGGCCTGGTTGTAGCTGGTGTGGATGCGCCCGCTGTACGGGTGCACCAGGCTGGGCAGGGCGTCCACATAGGTGCCCTTGAGCTTGGTGAGCTGACGATGCTCCAGCACGGCGGCGGGCAGGGGGTGCGCCGAGAGCTGCTCGAGCACCGAGGCGTCGGTGCTGAAGCCGGTCTTGGTCTTCTTGAGGCGCTTGATGCCCAGCTCTTCGTGGATGGCCAGCTCGTCGAACATGACCTCGGCCAGCTGCTTGGGCGAGGCCGGGTTGAAGGCGCGACCCGCCAGCTCGTGCAGCCGCTCGAGCAGGCCCTCGATGCGCTCGCCCATCTCGCCCGAGAGGCGCCGCAGGTGGTCGACGTCCACCAGCACGCCGGCGGTCTCCATGTCGAGCAGCACGCGCAGCGTGGGCAGCTCGATGTCGCGGAAGACGGGCTGCACCTCGTCGCCGTCCAGCTTGGCGGCGAAGCGCTCGTACAGGCGCCAGGTGACCTCGGCGTCCTCGCAGGCGTACTCGCCGCAGCGCTGCACGGGCACGTCCCACATGGAGATCTGGCTCTTGCCCTTGCCGATCAGATCGGAGGTGGGGATCTTGGCCAGCCCCAGGTGCTTGAGCGCCAGGAAGTCGAGGCCGTGCTGTGACTGATGCGCGTCGAGGCAGTAGCTGGCCAGCATGGTGTCGAAGGCCACGTTGGCCACGGGCACGCCGTAGCGGCTCAGCACCAGCAGGTCGTACTTGAGGTTCTGGCCGGCCACCTCGACCGCGGCGTCGCCCAACACCGGCGCCACGTCCGCCAGGAAGCGCGACAGGTCGCTGCCGTCCGGGGGCAGCAGCGGGTCACCGGGCAGGCCCGTGCCGCGGGTGCCGCCCGAGGGTCCGGCGAACATGCCGTCGTCGCTGCCCACGCCGGCGGCGCGCTCGCGGGCCGTGCGGCCGTGGTCGCCGGTGCCGAAGAGGGGCGGCTCGAGGTTGGCCGGCAGGTACCACGCGGCGCCCTGTTCAAAGCAGAAGGCCAGCCCCACGATCTCGGCCTCCAGCGCCTTGATGGAGGTGGTCTCCAGGTCGAACACCAGCCGCTTGGCCCCGCGCAGCAGCTTCAGGAACTCGTCGTACCGCTCGCGTGTGGTGACGACGTGCGCGTCGCGCCTGGCGGCCGGCGGCGGCGCGTCGCTGGCCACGCGCGCGACCAGCGAGGGAAAGTCGAGCTCGACGAACAGCTCCCGTGCCACGTCGCCGTCGGGGCCGCCGTAGTTCAGGTCTTCGAGCGCGATCTCGATCGGTGAGTCCGTGCGGATGGTGACCAGGTCGCGGCTCAGGTAGGCCGACTCCTTGCCGTCCCGCAGACGCGCCTGCAGCGAGGGCGGCTTGATGCCGTCCAGCTGGGCGTAGATGTCGTCCAATCCCTCGAACTGCGCGATCAGCTTGTGTGCCGTCTTCTCGCCGATGCCGGGCACGCCGGGCACGTTGTCGCTGGAGTCACCCATCAGCGCCAGCACGTCGATGACCTGCTCGGGCCGGCAGTTGAACTTGGCGCGCACGGCCTCGGCCCGCTGCAGCTCGGGCTCCCCCGGGCGAGAGGGGTTGAGGATCTCCACGCGCTCGTTGACGCACTGCATGAAGTCCTTGTCGCCCGACACGATCAGCACCTGGTGCCCCCGTTCGGCGGCCTGGGCGGCCAGGGTGCCGATGACGTCGTCGGCCTCCCAGCCCGGCAGGGCGTACACCTCGAACCCGAGCGCGTGGGCGATGCGGTCGAAAGTGGGCAGCTGCGCGATCAGCTCGGGCGGCGTCTTCTGGCGCGTGGCCTTGTAGTCCGGAAAGGTCTCGTGCCGGAAGGTCTTGGCCGGAGTGTCCATGGCCACCAGGGCAAAGTCTGGCCGCTGCGATTCGACCAGGGCCAGCAGCGACGCGGCGTAAGAGTAGGCGGGTCCGGGGCCGCGGGCATAGAAGGAGCGATAGGCCAGCGCGGAGCCGTCCACCAGGATCGTCTTGGGCATGGGCGGCATGGTAGCCCGGGCGACTCCCGGGACGAGCGTCCCGGCTGGGGCCTTCGGCGTGGTGGACATGGCCCCGACGGTGGCCGATGCTGGCCGCGCCCCGAGGGGGGCCAGTGTGGGTCGTGGCGGGTGCAGCTTCTGGCGCGGCTGCGAGCGCTGTTCGCCGAGAGGTTCTGTGAGAGGTCCCATGGCTCTGGAGATCGTCATGTCGCGTGTCCGTCGAGTGCTCTCTCGCGGAGTGCGCCGCGTGGTTCCGGGATGGCGGCGTCGCCGCGTCCGCGGCCTGTGCTCGCTGCCCGCGCTGGTGCTCTGCCTGGGACTGGGCCTGTCGAGCTGCGGCGAAGACGTCCCCGACGTGGCCCTCGAGGCTGAGGCCTCCGCGCAGCAACAGCTGCTCGACGGCGAGCCGTCCGCGGCCCTGGCCACCTGCCGCAAGGCCCTGGCGGGGGGCGCCGAGAGCCCCGGCCTGCGCTTGGCGGCCGCCACGGCCTGCCTCGATCTGAAGCGCTTGTCGGACGCCCTGAGTCACGCCCGCGTGGGCCTGAATGATCGGCGCACAAGCGGACCCATTCGCGCCGATCTGTCCTGGGCCGAGGGCAAGGCCGCGCTGCTGCGCTACCGCGAGCTGAGCGACGAGACCGACTGGCGTCGGGCCAACTCATCGCTGGAGACGGCCAGCGAGGCCGGCGAGCACAGGCTCGAGGCCGCGACCCTGCTGGTGATCATGCAGCACACCCATCCGCGCGGTGACGCCGCGCGCAAGGCGCGCTTCGCCGCGCTTGTGCGAGAGCTGGCGCCGGACTCCAAGGAGGCCGCCACCGTGGCCCGCCTGATGCAGTCCGAGGACGCCGGCGGATGAGCGAGCGAGCGGCATTCAGCTCGCGCTGGGGCCTGATCCTGGCGGCGCTCGGCATGGCCGTGGGCACCGGCAACGTGTGGCGCTTTCCACGCGTGCTCAGCCAGAACGGCGGCGGCACCTTCCTGATCCCCTGGGCCATCTTCCTGTTCACCTGGTCGATCCCGCTGCTGATGGCGGAGTTCGCCCTGGGCCGGGCCGCGGGGCGCGGGCCGGTGGGCGCCTTCGCGCGCATCTTCGGCCGCAACACGGCCTGGCGCGGCGGCTTCGTGGCCTTCTGCACCATTGCCATCATGTTCTATTACTCGGTCGTAGCCGGCTGGACCGCACGCTACGTCTGGCTGGCGGTGGGCAGCGGCTTCTCCGACCTGGGGGCGGACGGCGGGCTGGCACTGTTCACCGACTTCACCCACACCTCGGGGCCGGCGTTGGCGCACCTGGTCTCCATCGGCCTGGCCTGCGCGGTGGTGGCGGCAGGGGTCACCAAGGGCATCGAGCGCTCGGCCAAGCTGCTGGTGCCCACGCTGTTCGTGGTGCTGATCATCTCGCTGGTGCGCGGCGTCACGCTGGAGGGTGCGGGCGAGGGCATCCGCTTCCTGACCACGGTCGACTGGGCGCGCCTGGGCGACTACCGCCTGTGGCTGGAGGCGCTCTCGCAGTCGGCCTGGTCCACCGGCGCGGGCTGGGGCCTGATGATCGGCTACTCGGTCTACGCCACCAACTCCATGCGCGCCGGGCGCGAGTGCGTCGTCACCGGCGTGGGCAACAACCTGGCCTCGCTGCTGGCGGCCTTTGCCATCATCCCCGCGGTGTTCGCCCTGGCCCCCATGGCGGGGCAGGACCCGGCGCAGCTGGTGGAGCAGAGCGGCCCGGGCAGCACCGGCCTGACGTTCGTCTGGATCCCTGTGCTCTACCAGCAGATGCCGTGGGGCGGGGGCGCCCTGTCGATCTTGTTCTTCGTGGCGCTGTTCTTCGCCGCCCTGAGCTCGCTGATCGCCATGGTGGAGCTGGCGGTGCGCACGCTGCTCGACCTGGGCTGGCAGCGGCGGCGCGCCGTGGCGGCCGTGTTTGTGGGCGGCTTTGCGCTGGGGCTGCCCTCGGCCATCGACCTGCCCTTCATCGAGGGCCACGACGGCTTCGCGGTGTTCCAGAATCAGGACTGGGTCTGGGGCGTGGGGCTGATCGTCTCCGGCGCCATCACCGGCTGGGCCGTGCTGCGCTACGGCGTGAGCCGCTTCTACGCCGAGTTCATCGCTGGGCCAGAGGGCGGCAGCACGGGCGGCTTCACGGCGGGCCTGTTCCGCTGGAGCATCACGCTGCTGATTCCCGTGCAGGCGGTGGGGTTGCTGGGCTGGTGGTTCTGGCAGGCCTGGACCTGGACCGAGGCGCCCACAAACGAACCCGCGCGCAGCATCGCTGAGCGCCTGGGCGAGTGGCTCGACCCGAGCTCGCTCTTCAGCGTGGGCACCTGTCTGGCGCAGTGGGCCGTGGTGCTGCTGGTGCTGCGTCTGGTCAACCGCCGCCTGGGCCGCGCGGCGGACGGCTAGCGGATTGAGGCCGGCGGGCTCCGGCGCGGGGAGCCTGGTGAGCGGGCGCCGGAGGAGAGTCTGCGTCGAGCTCTCAGCGCGACCTACTCCGACAGGATGGCGAGGTCGTCGATGACCGCCTGCATGGACGGGTAGCGCTGGGCCGGGTCGCGCCGGCACATGCGCAGGATCACGTCTGCGGCGAGCTGGGGCGCGTCCATGCGGTTGATACTGTCGGGGTCGGAGAGCTCGGCCACCAGACGCTCGCGGTCGATGGGGATCTCGCCCGTCAGCTCGCGCACGTCGTCGTAGGGAGTGTGTCCCGTGAGCACCTCGTGGAACGAGATGCCCATGGAGAAGATGTCGCTGCGGGCGTCGGCGGCCTCGGGGTTGTCGTAGACCTCCGGCGCGGTGAAGGCCGGGTTGAGGCGCTGCATGAGCTTGCGCGGGCGCTGCACGTCCGGGTTGTCCCGGATCAACGCCAGGTCGAAGTTGACGAGCTTGACCGTGGGAGCGCCTCCGTCGGGAGCCGGCGCCACCACGATGTTCATGGGCCGCACGTCCCGGTGGATCACGCCGTGGGCGTGGCAGTGGGCCAGCCCTCGCGCCGCGCCCAGGAAGCCCTGGGCCTTCATGTGCCAGGTGCGGCGGTGCTTGGGGAACTGCTCGGCGTCCTCCTGCAACGCCACGCGCAGCGGGCGTCCGCCCTCGATGAACTCGGTCGGCAGCACGAACTGGTGGCTGCCCCAGGCGAACATGTCGCCGGTGCGGATCAGGTTGGGGTGCGCGCCCAGCATGCGCATGGCGTCCTGGTCGTGGAAGATGGACTCGATCTGCCGCCTGCGCTCGTCGCCGCCGGCGTACAGGTCGAAGTGAAACACTTTCAGGATCGTGCGCGGCCGCGTGCGGATGTAGCGATGCTTGGCCAGGAAGACTGTGCGTTCGCTGCGCTGGCTGATGCGTTCGACGATGTCGTACAGCCCGATGCGGTGCACGTGCTGGCGCGGGCTCATGCCCAGGATGACCGTGGCCACGGCGTCCTGCAGACGCCGGATGTCGTTGGTCTGCACCGGCAGCGAGGCCGGGTCTGTCAGGTGCTTGGCCGCGTCTGCCAGGGTCAGCACGCGCCCGGCCTGCTCGTCGTGCAGACGGACCCGCGCGCGGCTGTCGGTGAGCAGCACGGCCGTATCGACCCACACGTCCTCCAGCCGCCGGTCGTAGCGCCGCAGGGCGCCGGCCAGGATCTTGGACTTCTTGTTGGCCAGCGGGATCGGGCTGGGGCTGATGCCGCCGTTCTCGAACTCCCAGTGGTGCCGCGTGCCCTTGATGGTGCCGCGGTAGCCCTTGACCTCAACGTGCCAGAGCACGAAGTCGCCCAGTACGGCCAGGTCGTACTCATAGGGCAGGCCGTGGCCGGTGGTGAGCTCAAAGTTGTGGAACAGGAACCAGTCCTTGGGCAGGGCCGCGGCCAGGTGCCGGATGGCGGCGGCCTCGCTCTCGTTCTCGGGTTCGCCGATGGAGTGCACGTGTGCCATGAAATGCTCGCGTCGGGTCAGTGTCGGGCGTCGCGCCCCAGCAGTGCCGGGAGCTGAGCCAGGAGTTGGGGGTCGCCGATCAGGGCCACGTGGCCCCTGCGTAGGGTCGTGACGCTGCGCCAGCGGATGGGAGAGACCACGCGCTCCAGGTCGCTGCCGTCGCCCTGCTCGTCCAGCAGCGCCGAGCGGCGCAGCACGGTGCCGTCGCCGGGTGCCTGGTCGAGCACCTGGACGCTGTTCTCGCCCACCGGGATGGCCACGCGGGCGGCGGTCGGGTGCGCGTCGCCCAGAAACAGATGCAGCTTGAGGTGCGGCGGCGGGGGCGGCATGGGGCAGTCCATGGCGGCCTGGAACGCCGCGGCACGGGCCAGGCACTTGCGCAGGTGGTCCTCGGCCACGTCGCGCCGGGCGGCCACGCCCTCCACGCCCGGAAGCACCCGCGCGAGATCGGCGTCCAGCCGCGACGAGACCAGGCCCACGTCGCGCGCGATGAAGAAGTCCGGGTCGAGCGGATCGCTGGTGTGACCGCGCAGCGGCTGCACCGGGTCATGCCTGACGCGCGGCAACAGCTGGTAGCCCGACGGAAAACTGCTCATGAGCACAGGGCCGTACGGCCGGTGCAGCGGGTTGCCGGGCACGCCACCCAGCAGGCGCTCGAAGGCCAGGGCCGCGCCGCCACTGGGCGTGCCCACGATCACGGCCGTCTCGACCAACTCGGCGCCCTCCCAGCTGGGCTCGGGCAGGCCGTCCAGTGGCAGCAGGCGGCCGCCGTAGCGCAGCAGGTAGCGCAGCACCAGGCCGCCCTGGCTGTGGGCCACCAGGTCGAAGCGCACGGGGTCGTGATTGCCGCGTTGCAGCTGCACGAAGCGCGAGGCCTGGCGCAGGAACGCCGCCAGGCGGCAGGCCAGCTCGTCGATGCTGCGGCGGAAGTCGTAGGCAAACTCGAAGGCCATGCTGCCGGCGCCGGCGTCGGCCCGGGGCCCGGCGCCGAAGCTGCCGCCGTAGCTGGCCACGCCCAGGCTGCTGAGCACGTCGCTGTAGACGCGCACCCGCACCGGCACGCCGGCGATGCGGCCCTTGACCATGCCGACGGTGCCGTCGACGTCGGTGCTGGGTTGGAGCCGATGCAGGGGCACGCCGAGCTGCATGGGGAACGCGAACAACCCAGCGCCCTCCACCGTGCGGGGGTCGCTGGCGCCCTGTTCGAAGTCGCCCCAGACCGAGCGCCCGGTGCCCGGCACCACCAGCCGGCTGCCCAGCAGTCCGGGCACCACCACCACGGGATTGGGCTCGCGTCCGTCCGCGCGGTCGGCGGGGGCACAGCGGGGGGCAGGCTGCGAAGGCATGGCAGGGAGTGTCCGTGCGGCGTGGTGTGTGCCATTCTGCCACGGACCGCCCGCCGACCGTGACCCGCGTCATGGCGCTGGACTCCGGCCCGCTGGGGCCCCTCTCGACTGGAGCGCTCGCCCCGCATGTTCAAGCGCCGCGTGGTGACCTTGCGCACGAGCCTGCTGCTGAACCTGTGCGCCGGTGTGCTGCTGCTCGGGTTGGCGCTGATGGCGATCTCCGTGACCTCGACCAATGAGGCTGTCGAGACCCTCTCGGGCGCGCTCACGTCGCGCGTCATGGCGCTGGTGGAGGCCAAGCTCGAGGGCTTCTTCGACCCCGTGCTGGTCGCCCTCGAGATGGTGGCAGAGCGCGTAGACGACGGCGTCTTCGAGCATCTGCCCATTGACGCGATGGACCGTTTCTACGCGCCGATCCTGGCGAGCCTGCCCCAGCTCTCGTCGCTGATGCACGCCTACGTGGACGGGCGCGAGTACATGCTGCTGTCCCGGGCGGACGACGCCTGGCTCTCGCGCGTGACCGACCCGGCCGGCAAGCCCGGCGTGGCCCTGATGCGGCGCTGGCAGGGCCCACCCACCGACGCCGTGATGACCCAGGAGGAGCTGGTGTACGACGCGCGCACGCGGCCGTGGTTCCAGGGCGCCCAGACACGCGGGCAGGCGCTCGGCGAGGCCGCGGGCGTGCGTGAGCGCACCTTCTGGACGCCGCCCTATCGCTTCTTCACCACGCAGGAGCCCGGCATCAGCGCCAGCCTGGCGGTGCCCACGCGTGATGGGGCGCTGGCGCTGCTCGGCTTCGACATCCTGCTGTCGGACATCTCGCGCTTCACCATGGATCTGGTCGTGGGTCAGCGCGGCAAGGTCTTCGTCATGCGCGGCGATCCGTCCGACCCTGGAGAGATCGCCCTGATCGGTCTGCCTGACCATCCCGGGTCGGACGATCCGGAGGCGCTGGCCCGCATGGTGCTGAGCACGCCCTCTGAGCTGGGCGGGCCCGTGGCGGATCTGCTGAGCGGGCCCTTCCCCACGGACGGGGTGGCGCGTGCCTTCGAGAGCGGCGGCGAGCGCTGGTGGGGCGCGCTGCAGCCCTCGGGCCTGCGCGTGTCGGAGAACGTCTGGATCGGCGCGCTGATCCCCGAGTCGGAGCTGCTGGCCGACCTGCCGGACGTACGCACCTGGATCGCATTGGGCACGTCGCTGGTGGTGCTGGGGGCCTTCCTGCGGGCGCGCCGGCTGGCGCGGCTGTACGGCGGGCAGCTCGCGGGGCTGGCGCACCAGGGTGAGCGCCTGGAGCGGCTCGACTTCCAGGGCCAGCCGACGACCGAGAGCTCCATCCTCGAGATCCGCCAGCTCGGCAGCACGCTGGAGTCCATGCGCGAGTCCCTGGCCCGCTTCAGCGCCGAGCGCGAGGACTTGCGGGTGGCGCGCTCGCTGCGCCAGATGACGCTCCCCGGTCAGGACGTGGCGCCGCCCGGCTGGTCGCTGGCCTGCTGGCACGACCCGGCCGCCGAGGTCGAGGGCGAGCTGCTGGACGTGGTGGCCGCGCCCGAAGGCTGCCTGCACCTGCTGTTGGCGGACCTGAGCGGCGGGGGTGTGCGCGCTGCCGTGGATGGCGTGGCCCTGCGCGCTGCGTTCCGCGCGCTGCTGGGCGGCGCGCCCGCGCTCGAGCAGCTGGCGACGCGTCTGACCCATGTGGTGGCGCGGGACCTGGGCGCGGGCACCTCGCTCAAGGGCTGGCTGGCACGTGTGGACGTCTCCACCGCGACGCTGACCGCCGTGGACTTGGGCGGTGAGCCCTTCGCGCTGCTGGACGCCAGCGGGGGCGTGCAGTTCCGGGGCGAGCGCGGCGACGACCGCGCGCTTGACGTCCCGCCCGGCACGGCGCCCGGTCCGCTGCTGCGCGTGCAGCTGGCGCCCGGAGCGGCCGTGGTGTTCGTCTCCGATGGCGTGACGCGCGCGCTCGACGAGTCGCTGCGGCGCTTCGGCCTCGACGGCGTGGCCGCGGCCCTGCGGGGGATGGACACGCGGGGTGCCACGGCGCTCGCGGAGTCGCTGCGCGCGGCCCTTGCGGACTTCGACTGCGACACCGAACGCGACCGCAGCGTGCTGGTGCTGGCGCGCGCCGACGACGCCGCCCGCGACTGAGCGCCGCTTACTGCGGCTCAGAATGCGCTTGCGGCGGCGGCTCCTGACGCAGCTCCGGCTCCGGCGGGCTGCGCCCCAGCTCGCGGTGACGCCAGAAGAAGGCCGCCTCGAACCCGATGGCCAGCAGGTACAGGGCGATGGTGCCCAGCATGGGCAGCACGTAGCCGTCGCTGTCGGTGCTGACCCAGCCGCCCGAGCGCTCGATCAGCGTCCCGCCCAACACGTTGGAGCTGAGCCAGCCCAGGTTCCAGGCCAGCATGGCCACTCCGTTCACTGCCGCGCGCCAGCTGTTGGGCGTGAGCTCCATGATGAGCTGCCGCCAGACCGGGTGCGACAGGTTCATGAGCGCAGCGCGGAAGACGAAGGCCACCAGCGCCACGCCCATGTGCCCCGTGAAGGCCAGGACCAGAAAGAACGGCAACGAGAGCACTTCGGTGAGCAGCGTGGCCTTCAGCAGACCGATGCGCTCCACCAACCGCGGCTGGAACAGCACGCCCACCGTCATGGCAAACTGCGAGGTGGCCATGACCACACCCAGCCAGACCTTGGGCAGGCCGAAGCGGTCCGTGAAATAGAGGTTGATGAAGGGCACCGTCAGCCCGGCGCCCAGACCCACCAGCAGGTTGGGCACGGCCAGGCGCCACCACAGCCCCCAGTGCCGGGGCGCCAGGATGGAGAACACGCCGCGGCGCTCGCCGTCGCTGTCGTCGATGCCCGTGGCGTCCGGCAGTCGGCGATACACCAACACGCTCGACAGGCTCAGCATGGCGCCGAAGATCAAGGCTGCGCGCAGGGCGCCGGTCTCCGCGAACAGTCCGGCCTGCTCCAGGCTGCCGGCCACCCATCCGGCCAGGGCCAGCCCGACCGCGGCGGCCACGGTGTGCGCGGCCATCTCGGCGCCGAACAGGCGTGAGCGCAGCCCGGGCTCGCACACGCTGATCAGGAACGGCGCGGCCACCACTCTGTGCAGAGTGAACGCTGCGCCCTGCACGGCGGACCAGGCGCACAGGCTGAACAACGACGTGGCCGTGGTCAGCCCCAGCATGGCCAAGCCCGCGGCGCCCGCCGCCAGGGTCAGGCTGCGGCGCGGTCCGATGCGCTCGTAGACGCTGGCGGCCGGCAGGGTGGAGAGCACCACGCCGGCCGCGGCGCAGGTCAGCACCAGCCCCACGTCCGCCTCGCCAAAGCCCAGCGAGCGCACGTACAGATTCTCGAGCGCCCACAGGAACGCGTGGCTCAGCTCGAGCAGCACGGCGCCCGCCAGAAAGCGTCGCGCGGCCGGTGAGAAGCGCTGCAGCAGGGCCCGCATCAGCCGGCCCGCGGGGGCTCCATGCTGAGCTCGCCGGCCGCGGCGTCGCCTGGCGGGAGGGGCTCATCGACGGGGGGCTCCGGGGCCTTGCGTCCCACCAGCATGAGCAGCCCCAGCATGAGCACGAAGCCCGTGCTGAGCGCCATGGGTGAGGTCCAGAAGTCGAAGGCCACGGTGGGGATGTAGCCCACCGCGATGGCCAGCCCGGCCGTACACAGGGCGTAGGGAGCCTGGGTGCGCACGTGGTCCACGTGGTCGGAGGCGCTGCTCACCGAACTGAGCACGGTGGTGTCGCTGATGGGCGAGCAGTGGTCGCCGAAGATGGAGCCCTCGAGCACGGCGCCGATGCACAACACCACCATGGCCAGGGCGCCGAAGCCCGACTCGTCGCCCACCGAGGCGGCCAGCGCCACCACATTGGGCAGCAGGATCGACATGGTGGACCAGCTGCTGCCGGTGGCAAAGGCCACCATGCACGCGGCCACGAACAGCAGCACCGGCAGCAGCGTGGGGACGACCGAGCCCGACAAGAGCGCCACCAGGTAGTCGGCCGTCTTGAGGTCCTTGCAGACGTTGCCGATCATCCAGGCCTGGAACAGGATCAGCACCGCAAAGAGCAGCGCGCGCACGGACGACAGCGCCGCGCGCTGCACGTCGCCGAGGGGCAGGTGCGCGCGCGTGGTGCGGCTCTTGCCCGTGGCCAGGAGCGCGCCGCTGGTGAACAGCGCGCCTGCGGTGAAGCTCACGCTGTAGGCCACGTACGGGGCAAAGGACGCCACCAGCTTGCGCACAGGCTCGGCCTGGTTCTCGACCAAGCGGACAAACCAGCCTTCGAGCTCGGCCCGGTACGAGGCGTGCGGAGCGAGCCAGGCCAGGGCGCGCTCGTGCCAGGCACCACCCGCGTCGAAGCTGTTCAGCCAGGCCTGCAGTGACTCGAGGCTTCCCAGGGTGGCGAAGGCGATGCCGCCTACGATGGCCAGGCGCAGTACGCGGCTGCCGCCGAAGAACGTCGCCAGGGCCAGGCCCGCGCCGGCGCCGTAGAAGATGGGCCGGCCGCCGCTGCCGTTGAAGAGCACGTCGGTCACGCCCTTGAGCGTGAGCAGGCCGCCCGGCTCGCGGTTCCAGGCCAGCTCGAAGCCGCCGCCGTCGTGGAAGATCCAGAGCAGCGTGGCGCCCAGCACCAGCGCGATCGGCAGGCCCGCGTCGAACCAGCGCCGCGGCATGCCCTCGCGCGGCGTGATGCGTGTGGCCTCCTCCGACACCATGGGCACGCCGCCGTCACGCACCAGCTTGCCGGTGCTGCGGGCGCGGGCCTCCGCTCGGCGCATGGGACCGAAGTCACGGCCCGTCAGGATCGTGAGGCCCACAAACATGAGCGTGAACAGGCAGTAGTAACGGAACGGGATGGTCTGGATGAAGACCGCGTAGGCGTTGTCGGTGATGCCGGCCGCCGGCAGATGCGCCGCGTAGGTGGAGACCTCGAACGCGATCCAGGTGGAGAGCAGCGAGACGCCCGCGATGGGGGCCGCCGTACTGTCGACGATGTAGGCCAGCTTCTCGCGGCTGATGCGCAGGCGGTCGGTGAGCGGCCGCATGGTGTTGCCCACCAGCAGGCAGTTGGCGTAGTCGTCGAAGAAGATCAGCAGGCCCATGCCCCAGGTCACGAACAGCGTGGAGCGCACCGTCTTGGCAAAACCCACCAGCAGCTCGATCAGACCCTGCACGCCGCCGCTGCGGCTCATGACGCCCACCATGGCCACCAGCGCGATGACGAAGCCGATGATCTCGATGCGGAAGGTGTCCACCAGCTCGTTCATCAGGTAGATGCTGAACACGTCGCGCAGGCCCGGCAGCAGCGCGCCGCCCAGGCCGACGTCGTAGCGCGTCATGGCCATCAGCACCGCGCCGGACAGGATGCCCAGGAACAGGGCCAGCAGGGTCCGGCGCATGAGCAGCGCCACCAGGATGGCCAGCAGGGGTGGCAGCAGCGCGGTGCGGCCGGGGCTGCGCCAGCGCTGCTCTCCGGGGCCGAGGGTGCGCGTGCCGTCGGCCCCGGTGACGTGTGCGATCAACGACACACCGTCGGGGCCGCTGGCCACATCGAGCTGCACCTGCACGGCGCCGCGGTCGCCGGAGGGCAGCAGCACCAGCGGGGCCGCGCCCTCCGGTAGGCCCTCGCGTACGTTCCACAGGTTGAGCTGGCTGCCGAAGGCCCGCGCGAAGCCGGGGTGGTCCGTGGCGGCGCCCTCCAGTACGACATCCAGGCTGACGCGCGCATCGCCCTGCGCAGCCCGGGTCAAGTGCACGAAGAGGCCGTCGTCCTGCTCGCGCTGCTGCGCCAGCAGGTCGCCGACGCCCTGGCTGATCAGCGCGGTGCGATCGGCGCTCGGGATCAGCAGAACGCCCGCCAGAACGAGGCCCACGAGCGTGCTGAGCAGGACGGAGAGTCGGTTGTTCATGCGCCGCGCGCGTCCTGCCCCTGGGGTTCCGTAGCGCGATGGTAACAGGCCCGTTGAGCCCTCCGAAGGGCAGCCTGGGGCGCCGGAGGGACGCTTGAGGCGGGAATGGGGCGGAAATGAGGCAGGCCGGCGGCGAGCCGGGCGCGGCGACGAACGCTCTCCCGCACGGTGCTTGAAGCGGCCCCCGTCCGTGTCGGATCATGCTCGCGTGATCGAGGTCCTGCTCATCTGCTTCGCCGTGCTGGCCGCCCTGAGCGTGGGCGGAGTGGTGCTGCTCGATCGCCGCCTGCAGCAGCTGTCCGAACGTCTGGAGCCGCTGGAGCAGCTGGCGGGGTTGTCCGAGCGCGTGCGCGGGCTCTCTACCGAGCTGCATCGCAAGGAGCTCAACGAGCGCCTGGCTCAGCACCTGCACGAACTCGCCGACGCCCAGTCGCGGGTCACGGCAGCCCTCTCTGAGCTGCAGCAGCAGGTCAGCGATGTCTCGCGCTCTTTGGAGCGCAGCGCCCAGGCCGCGGCGGTCGCGCCGGCGGACGCGTTGAGCGACCGCGTGCGGCGGCACCTGGCGGCCCAGGGCTACGAGCAGGTGACCCTGCTCTCGGACCTGAGCGCCATCAAGGGTGGCAGCGGGCGGGTGGTGTTCGAGGCACGCCGCGACGGCGTGGTGCACAAGGGCCAGCTGTCCCTGGCCGAGGGCGAGATCGTGGACGCGGTCGTGCGCTCGGCCTACTCCGCCTTCCCCTGACCGCTAGCGCCGGCCTCGATCTCGGCCCCCTGGTTCTGCCGTCCGGTTGTGCCACGCCCCTGCATTCGTGCGCCCGCTGATCTCGGCGCCCGGATCCCGCCGCGGACCCGGCCAATGCGCCGTGCCTTCCGGGGCCTTCCAGTTCGTACACTGCACGATCGGTCGGCGCCTTCCGCCCGGCCAGCGCACACCGGAGATCAGCGCCCATGAGCACCGCCGGACCGCCCCCCGTGTCCCGCGTCCGTCGTCTATCCGAGCACGTCGGTGCCGTCGTGCGTGTGCAGGGCTGGCTCACCAATCGTCGCAGCTCCGGCAAGCTGCAGTTTCTGCAGCTGCGCGACGGCAGCGGCACGGTGCAGTGCGTGCTGCGCAAGGGCGCCGTGGACGACGCGCTCTTCAAGCGCCTCGACGCCCTGCCCCAGGAGTCGTCGCTCGAGGTGTCGGGTGAGGTCAAGGCCGACCCGCGCAGCCCCGGAGGGCATGAGCTGTCGGTGACCGACGTTTCGGTGGTGCATGAGGCCGAGCCCTATCCCATCAGCAACAAGGAGCACAACACGGGCTTCTTGATGCAGCACAGGCACCTGTGGCTGCGCTCCGCCAAGCAATCCGCCATCCTGCGCGTGCGCGCCCGCATCATCAAAGCCATCCGCGACTTCTTCGACTCGCGCGACTACGTGTGCATGGACGGCCCCATGTTCACGCCCAGCGCCTGCGAGGGCACTTCGACCCTGTTCGAGGTGGACTACTTCGGCGAGAAGGCCTACCTGACCCAGTCGAGCCAGCTCTACGCCGAGGCGGGCGCCATGGCGCTCGGTCGGGTCTACAGCTTTGGTCCCACTTTCCGCGCCGAGAAGAGCAAGACGCGTCGGCACCTGACCGAGTTCTGGATGGTGGAGCCTGAGGCGGCCTTCCTCGAGCTGGACGGCGTCATGCAACTGGCCGAGGACTTCCTGTGCGCGATCGTGTCGGCCGTGCTGAGTGATTGTCGCGCCGAGCTCGAGGTGCTCGAGCGTGACGTCTCCAAGCTGGAGGCCATCCAAGGGCCCTTCCCGCGTATCAGCTACACCGAAGCGGTCGAGCAGCTCAACGCGGCCGGGCACGCTTTCGAGTGGGGCGGCGACTTCGGCGCGCCCGACGAAGAGGTGCTCACCAAGCTGTACGACAAGCCGCTGCTGGTGCACCGTTTTCCGGCGGACGTGAAGGCCTTCTACATGAAGCGCGACCCGCAGGACGAGCGCGTGGCCCTGTGCGTGGATGTGCTGGCGCCCGAGGGCTACGGCGAGATCATCGGCGGGAGCGAGCGCGCGGCCGACCTCGATTACCTGCTCGAGCAGATCAAGCTGCATGACCTGCCCCAGTCGGCCTTCGAGTGGTACCTCGACCTGCGCCGCTTCGGCAGCGTGCCCCACGGCGGCTTTGGCCTGGGGCTGGAGCGCACGGTGTCCTGGCTCTGCGGCACCAAGCACATCCGCGAGTGCGCGCCCTTCCCGCGCATGCTCAACAAGATCTACCCGTAGCTGGCCGTGCGCGTGCGCAGCCGCCGCCCGCGCGGGGCCTCCAGGAGCCGATTCCCGTGACCACCGACCTGTCCGGACTCGAGCGCGCCGCCGAACGCGCGGGGCTGCCCGGTCTACGCGCGCGCCTGATGCCGCCCGACCGTCGGCGCGGCGCGTGGTTTCGCTTCGCGGAGAGGGAGCTGCTGGTGAGCGAGCGCGTGATCGAGCGCCTGTCGCCGGCCGAGGGCGAGGCGCTGCTGGCCCACGCCATCGTGGAGCGGCGACGCCTCGCGTTCGTGAACAAGCGCCTGTTGCTCTCGGCGGCGTTGCTGGCGTTGGCCTTCGGGGCCTTGGCCTGGCTGCTGCCGGGGCTGCGCGGGCTGTGGGTCCTCGGCTTCGTCGTGCTCTCGCTGGGTTCCCTGGGCGCGCGCACCCGCGCCCGCGAGATCGCTGACGACGAGACCATTGATCTGCTGGGTGAGCCCGAGACGCTGATCCGGGCGCTCAATCGCGTTCATCAGGACGAGCTGCACCTGGGTGGCGCCAAGCTCAAGGCGCGGCCCGACGTGCATCGCCGCTGCGAGCGCCTGGTGAGCAAGCACCAGCTGCGCCTGCCACCCGAACTCCGCGCGGGCGCGACGCCGCCGCTCGATGGCTGACGCCCTGCGCCTGCGCCGCCACCCACAGGCCGCGGCCGTGGTGCGGGCCCGGGCCCGGCTGCTGGCGGCCCTGCGCGAGCGCCTGGGGAGCTGGGGCCTGGTGGAGTGCGACCCCTCACCGCTGGCACCGGTGGCGGGCCCTGAGCCCTACCTGCATGCGCCGCTGGTCGAGCTGCCCGGTCTGGGCGCGCCGCTCTGGCTGCAGACGTCGCCCGAGCTGGGTCTCAAGCGCCTGCTGGCGGCGGGGGTGCCGGAGCTCTACGCCCTGGGCAAGAGTTTTCGGGGCGGTCGTGAGGAGCTGTCCCGCTGGCATCAGCCGGTCTTCAGCATGTTGGAATGGTACCGCCTGGGTCACAGCACCGACGCCCTGGAGGACGACTGCGTGCAGCTTGGAGAGGCCGCGGCCGCTGCCCTCGACGTGCCGTCGCCCACGGCCCGGCGTTCGCTCTCACTGACCGCAGCGCTGGCGGCACACGCTGGCCTCGAACTGGGTCCGCTGTTGGATGGCGACACCGCCGCCTTCGCCGCGGCCGCACGACGGACGGGCCTCACCCGCTGCCGTGACACAGACAACGCCACCGCTCTGCTGGGCCGTGTGCTGGTGGAGCGCGTGGAGCCTGCCCTGGCGGCCCTGCCTGGCTGGACTTTCCTGCATGGCTGGCCAGCCTGTGTGGCGGCCATGTCCCAGCTCGACCCCGCCGACCCGCGCCTGTGCCTGCGCGTGGAGGCCTACATGGGCGGGCTCGAGCTGGCCAACGGCTACGTGGAGCTGCTGGACGCCCAGGCCCTGGCGGCCCGCTGGGACGAGCTCACGGCCGAGCGCGATGGCCGCAGCCCCCCGCGTGACGAGGCCCTGTTGCAGGAGCTGGCCGCCCGCCCCCCCGCGCCCACGCTGGGCATGGCCCTGGGCGTGGATCGCCTGGCGGCCGCGCTCACGGGCAGCCGCTGCCTGGCGGACGTGCTGCCCCTGGCCCTGGAGCTGGCCGAGCCTGGCTCGGATCCCGCGTCGGAAGCGCCCTGCGACTGAGTCGCGCCTGCTGCCAGGCCCCGGGCTCGACGAGCACGTCCGGGCCTCGCGGCCTGCGCGGAGGTAACACGCCGCGCCGCGCGCCGACGATACCAGCGACCCGCAGGTCGGTGCGCAGCGTGCGCCCGCCCCGTGCGGGACGAGCTGGATCAAGGGAGGAAGAGATGACTACGAGTGTGATGTTGCGTCGTGTGACACCGAGTGCAGCAGGGGCGTCGGGAACGGAAGCAGCGACGGGCGCCGGACCTGTCGAGAAGCTGGCCGGGACCGCCGCGAGCGGGGGCGCGTCGGGTCCCAAGGCGCGTGCTGCCGTGGGGGCCGTGCGTGTCGCGCTGGTGTCGCTAGGACTGGCCCTGTCGGCCTCGCCGGCGTGGGCCCAGTCGCCCACGCTGTTGGTCTCCACCAGCAGCAACGAACTGCACCCCTCCGGCAGCGTGGGGGATGAAGAGATCGTCTGGCACACGCCCGGTGTGCCGCTGCGCACCGCCCTGCCGACGGAGACGCTCTCGCTGCTCCTGGGCCCCGCGTCCGGGGGCGAGCTGCACATCCTGCCCGGCGACGTGGACGCCCTGCACGATCCCGGCGAAGCGGCCCTGGGCGGCGGCCTGATGTTCTCCCTGGTGAGCAATCAGGGCGGCTGGGAGGACGGCGATGTGCTGCGCATCAGCGCGGCGGGCCTGGAGCTGGTCTGGAGCGAGGACGCGTTGGTGACGGCCCTGGGCGTGACGGACGGCAACCTCGACCTCGACGCGCTGCTGGTGGAGGACGGCATGCTGCTGTTCTCGCTGGCGGAGGACGAGGACAGCACACTGCTCTCGGGCGACATGCCCGGGGTGATCGAGGACGGAGACGTGGTCGGCTGGGATCCGGTGACGGGTGCCGTTTGGCACGTCCTCACCGAGAGCGCTGTGGACACTCTGGTGAGCAACGTGGTGGCGTCGGGCAGCCTCGCCGGGGACCTCAAGGGGCTGGCGCGCAACCACGAGGACGGGGGGCTGCTGTTCTGCGTGCAGAGCCCCTCGTCCCATGATGGCGCCGTGTTCAGCACGAGCATGGGTGGCTCGTTGCTCGACGGGCACGACGAACAGGACTTCGGCTTCCAGGGTGCCGGCGAGTTGGACGCCCTGGGGCTGGCGCGCAGCCACTGGAGCAGCCTGGGCGTCAGTGACGCCCAGCCGGCGGCTGGCACCACGCTGGTGATCACGCTGGAGGGCGCCAAGCCCAGTGAGCCCTGCCTGCTGCTGCTCTCCATGGCCAGCGAGCCCTCGTGGTTTGACATGGGCGGCTGGGGTGGGCTGGTGCTGGCTCAGGACACGTTGTTCAACCTGTCGCTGCAGGCTCTGCCTTCACTCTCGGTCATGGCCGATGGCATGGGCAGCGCGAACTGGTCGTTCGACGTGCCGCTGGCGCTGCAGCCTGTCGACGTGGTGGCACAGGTCTTCAGCTTCGCGAACCCGCATATGGCGACCAATCCGGTCCTGATCGAAGCGGGGCAGTAGGTTGCGGAGCGGTCGCCGCCCGGCGGGGTTCCGGGCGGCGGCCCCTCTTTTGTGGCCCGCGCTTCCGACTGCTACTATGCCTCTGGCGTCGGCGGCGTAGGCTGCCGTACCGTGACAGACCAGAGGCCAGACGGTCGTCCCCGCTCGGGGGGCGGGCGGCTTGGGCCCACCGACCGGAGCAAGCGGGGCATGACCGGCACGAGACTCGTTCACTGCACCTTCCCGAAGGGGCTCATCCGGGAACCCCTGCTCTACAACCTCGGCCGCGACTTCGAGGTGGTCCCCAACATCCGTGGGGCCACCATCAGCGACGACATCGGGCTGGTCTATCTCGAACTCGAGGGCATCGAGCCCGAGATCGAGAAGGCGCTGCAGTACCTGGCCGAGCGCGGCGTCTCCATCGCGGACGTGGCTGGCGACGTGCCTGCCGCGGAGCCTCCCAGCCAGCTCTGAAGCTCGCTCGGCGTCGCGTCCCGGGCTCTGGAGAGCGTCGGGCTGGACACCCGGGCGAGCCAGCGCAGGCCGGTGGCGGGCTGCGTCGTTCAGGCGCCCACCAACTCAGGCCCACAGCGGCTGTCGCGGGCCCACAGCGGGCTGTCGCGAGGCCACAGCGGCTGTCGGCGGCGGGGCCCCTCAGCGGCTGTCGCGCTTGCGGCGCTCTACCTCGACGCGCTCGCGGTAGTCCTCGAGCGTCAGCTCGTTCTTGATCGTCCCGGCCCACCAAGTGGGCCAGCCTGTGATGGTCTTGATGCGCAGGTTCTGTTGCTTGATCGACTTGTCCGTCACGTCGCCGCTGAAGTTGAAGTGCGGCTTGTAGGCCACGCGCTCCTGCCAGTAGCGCACCAGGTTGAAGGTGGCGTTGATGCCCTGGTCTTCGGACAAGTCGACGCCGATCAGGGCGTTGGCAAAGGCCGGGAAGGCGTCGATCGGGTCGACCTCGTCGATCTCCTGCATGAGCGCTCGGCGGCGACGGCCGGTGGCGCCGCCGTACTCCACGAACAGCTCCTTGATGATGACTGTCCAGGCCTCGTGGTCCTCCTGGCTGACGCTGTCGAGCGGCACGATGGGCTCGTAATCGATGATGGTCGGCAAGGGCTCGCTGTCGCTGATCTTGTTGCTCACTGCGGCGGGAGCCTGCTCCACGGGAGCGGGTGCAGGGGCAGGAGCCACGTCCCCCGAAGCCGCGCCGCTGGTGTCGTCGGAGCCTGAGGCCACGCCGCCGCCGCTGGCGTCCTGCACGTTGCCGGCGGCGTCGCTGGCCGCTGCGGGCGCCGTGTCGGGCGTCGTCGCAGCGCTGGAGTCGGGGCTGCTGTTCGTGTCGGGCGTCGTGTTGGCCGGCGGCGTGATGCCGTCGTCGGTGCTGGCCGAGCCCGGGGCCACGCTGGTCGTAGCGGCGCCCTGGTCCGGGGCGACTGTTTCGGGGGCGTCGTCGCCTCCAAACATGAAGAACGCGGCGCCGCCCAGCGCGAGCACGGCCGCGGCGATACCCACGATCAGGCCCACGGGCGCGCCTTGCTTGTCGTCGCGGCCTTGCGACCGGCCGCCCTTGCCCCCGGAGGACGACTTGCCGGCCGCCCTGCGGCGCGCCGACCCCGTGCCCTCGCCTGCTGCGGCCTGGCCTCCGCTGCCGGCACGGGCGCGGCGCGAGGGGGCGCCCGGCTTGCCGCCACTCGTCTTGGCGCTGCCGGCGCCCGCCTTGCGTGGGGCCCGGGCTGGGGCTGTTTTGGACGCTGCGGCCCGCTTGGGCGCGGATCCGGCGGCCTGCTTCGGTGCCGGACTGGACGCGGCGCTGGCGGCGGGCCTGGGCGCCTCGTCCGCAGCGACGGCGCCCGCGGCCGCGGGGATCTCCACGACGCCACCGCACTTGTTGCACTTGGCGCGGGTGGCCTGGGTCGTGTCGGGCACCTTGAAACGTGCTCCGCAGTCCTTGCAGGTGCCGACTCGGGCCATGATCGTGGGTCCGTGGTGGGGAAGAAGTGGGGAAGCGCCCGAGGCTACGGTCGATGCCGCCGGGGGGTCAAGCACAGAGCAGCCCAGCCCCTGGCGCCGCTCGGTTCCAGGACGGCCACGCCGGGGGCCGGGCGCCCGCTCAGGGTCGACCCTCGAGGTGCTCGAGCATGGCGTCCAGATTCAGCTCGCCCAGGCGCCAGGCCAGGGACGACTGCGTGCGCTCGGGGTCGCCGAGGTACTCCCGGACGCCACCTCGGGGAGCGGCCTCCTGCTGCAGTTCGCTCAGATCCTGCAGCAAGGCCACCAGATCATGGGCCCGATGCTGGTAGAGGAAGTCGAGGGCGCCCCAAGCCAGCATGGGGTTCTCCAGGCTGTTGCTGGGCTGGTCCGCCGACAGGACACGCTCCACCAGGGAGAAGTTGCGGCGCTTGGCGCGCTTGGCCAGGGCCTTGGCGGTCTGCTTGCCCCAGTCGAAGTGGTCCCCCGTGGCCACGAAGCCGTCCTTGTTGAAGGTGTAGACCGTGCCCTCCCGGCGCAGCTCGATGACGTGGCCGAGGGCCCACAGCAGCCACTCGGGCAGGGGGCCGCAGCGCTCGACGGCCGCGACCTGGGCGTACTTGTTGGCCAGCTCGTTGGCCATGCGGAACTCGTCGTCCCCGGTGGACGCGTTGCCGGCCATGTCCCACACCGGCTGCGTCATGACGGCTTGGGTGCGGGCCGTGAAGCCGCGCGGGTGGGAGCGCAGCTGCGTGGCGCTGTCGCTGGTGATGACCCCGCGTTGCAGCAGCTCGTCCACCAGCTGGCCCCAGGCCGCCGACCCTGAGAAGCCCTGGTCGAACACGATCACCAGCAGCGGACGCGAGGGGCCCTCGGGCAAGACCGGGTCCAGCAGCCCCGCGCTGGCATCGAGCTGCCGCACGGCGTCCTCGATCAGCTGCTCCCGTGCGTGGCCGAAGACCAGGTGATCGGTGCGCTCACCCAGGGCCACGCTCAGCCCGAACTGCTCGATGGGCTCGGCCCAGGACTTGAGCGTGGCCAGCAGCGGAGGCGAGAGCTGCTCGGCCACCTCCGCCAGGCTCAGGCGCATGCTGGGGCTGCCTTCGGGGCCCACGACCAGCAGCTCGATCGCCGGCACCGGCAGCGCCGCCGGGGGCGAGGCCGTCGGGGGCGCTGTGCGCAGCACCACGGCCGGGCGCGTGCGCGCAGGCGTTGTGGACGCGGCGCCCGGCGGCGGGGGGGGCTCGGCGCGCGCCGGGGCGCTGCCCGCCCTTGGTGCCGACTCGGCGGGGGAGCCGCTCCCCGCGCCGCCCGGCGTCGCGCTCGACGGCGTGCGGTCGGACACGGCGGGGGCCTCGTCGTCGTCGCTCGGGCGAGGGCCCGCGCGCGGCGCACGCTCGCCGAACACAGGCCGCAGCGGGTGCTCCACATCGGCCGCGACGAAGCTGCCGCCATGCTGCTCATGCCAGCGCACCCAGGACTCCACCTCGAGGTGGTTGCGCCGCTGCCACAGGCCCGCGTCCATGCCGAAGGGCGCGTGGGCCAGATAGTCGGACGAACGACCGGTGATGGTGGCGAGCGTCTCCACCAACACGGCGCCCAGGCCGGCGTCCGCTGCGGCCGACTGATCGATCAGCAGCAGCTCGCGTAGCAGGGCCGTGACGCCGGCCTGGGGAGACCGATGCAGGGCCTCGGCCGCCAGGGCGCGGTCGCGGCCGCTGTCGGCCTGCAGCAGGGCCTGCACCAGCTCCCTCGCGCTGGAGATCTCGTACTGATCGAGAGCGTCCGGCCAGTCCACGCTCAGCTCGCCGAGCTGGGGCAGGCCCACGGGTTGCAGGCCCGAGGCGCCGGCAGGGTTGGCGTCCACGGAGTAGATCGGCCCCATGATCAGGTCGAGCACGCGTCCGCCGGGGGTGGTGTAGAGCAGCAGGTCGCGTCGGCTGTCGTCGCGCACCGAGCGCAGCACGCCCAGCATGATGACCCGGTCGGGCACCGGCCCGAGGCCCGCGTCGGGGTCGCGCAACTCGCGGAAGTCATTCAGCAGCGCGCTGTGCAGGAAGCTGGACTCGTCCTCGAGCCAGTCATCGATGGTGAGCTGCACACGGAAGTACTGATCGGCCGCGTCGAGATCATCCCAGCCCACGACCTCGGTGGCGCGGAAGCGCGCCTCGGCTGAGCGCAGCGGAAAGTCGACCAGCTGCGCCAAGGCCTCTGCGTCCTCGTTGCGCAGGGCCTCGACCGTGCGCGACAGGGCGCCGAGCGCGGGCGTGTTGTCGGGCTGCTGCGGCGAGGCGGCAGGGGCTGGGCTCCGCGGCGCGGCAGCAGGGACTGGAGCCGGCGGCGCGGGGGCCGCGAGCAGCCGGGGGACAGCAGGGCTCGCGAGCGCGGGGCTCAACAGCGCGGCCAGGAGGGTCAAGGGCAGGGTCGTCACCGGCGGTTCCTCGGGCTCGGGTCAGGCGCCGCGCGGTCAGGAATGACGAGCGCGGCCAGGCGGGCGTGTGGGGAGCTGGCAGCGCCCCGCAGCGGCGCAAAGCGAATGTATATGCGAGAGCAGACAGCCGGGAATCGCATTGTCATCGCGATTCGCTGTCTCGCAACCTTATGCTCGCGTCGCGTCATCCGCTCGTCGCCGCCCGCGGACCGGCCAGCCCAGCTCAACCGGCCGATCACAGGCCGGGTTGCGCACTCGGCGGCGTTTCCGAGGTCCCGCCCGTTCCTCTCGCCCCCTTGCCTCTCCCCGCCCCATGAGCGAGCGCCGGTTCCGGATCCACACCGACCTGGAGCCCAAGGGAGACCAGCCCGCGGCCATCGAGGCCCTGGTCAAGGGCTTTCAGGGCGACGCGCCGCGGCAGGTGCTGCGGGGCGTCACGGGCTCGGGCAAGACCTTCACCATGGCGCACGTGGTGCAGCAGCTGCAGCGCCCCACGCTGGTGCTGGCGCACAACAAGACCCTGGCCGCCCAGCTCTACGATGAGTTCCGCACGCTCTTCCCGGACAACGCGGTGGAGTACTTCGTCAGCTACTACGACTACTACCAGCCGGAGGCCTACGTCGCGCGCACCGACACGTACATCGAGAAGGAGGCCTTCATCAACGAGCAGATCGAGCGCCTGCGTAACAGCGCTACGCGCTCGCTGTTGGAGCGCTCGGACGTGCTGATCGTGGCCAGCGTGTCGTGCATCTACGGTCTGGGATCGCCCGAGTGGTACGAGGGCCTGCGCGTCTCGCTGACGGTGGGGCAGACCGTCGACCGCGACGAGCTGCTGCGTGAGCTGGCCAACATCCAGTACCAACGCGCGGGGCTGGAGTTCCGCAACGGCACCTTCCGCGTGCGCGGCGACGTGGTGGAGATCTTCCCCGTCTATGAGGAGAAGCGCGTGGTGCGGGTGGAGTTCTTCGACGACGAGATCGAGGCCATCGCCATCGTCGACCCGCTGCGTGGCGAGGTGCTCGAGGAGCGGCAGGACGCCTCGATCTACCCGGCCAGCCACTACATCACGCCCAAGGAGCGCATGGCCGGCGCGCTGGAGACCATCCGCGAGGAGCTCGAGCAGCGCCTGGCCCAGCTGAAGGGCAACGCCCAACTGCTGGAGGCCCAGCGCCTGGAGCAGCGCACGCGCTTCGACCTCGAGGTGATGGAGGAGTCGGGCTTCTGCTCGGGCATCGAGAACTACAGCCGGCACCTGGACGGCCGCCTGCCCGGCGACCCGCCCGCCTCGCTGATCAACTACTTCCCCGATGACTTCCTGATGATCGTGGATGAGAGCCATCAGACCCTGCCCCAGGTGGGGGCCATGCGCAAAGGCGACTTCTCGCGCAAGACCACGCTGATCGAGCACGGCTTCCGGCTGCCGTCCGCGGTGGACAACCGGCCGCTCGACACGCCCGAGTTCAACGCGCTCCTGAGCCGCGTGCTGTACGTCTCGGCCACGCCGTCTGAGCGCGAGCTGGAGCTGGCCAAGCAGTGCGTGGTGGAGCAGGTCATCCGGCCCACGGGCCTGCTGGATCCGCACGTCATCGTGCGCCCCGCGCGGGGGCAAGTGGACGACCTGCTCTCGGAGATCCACGCCGTCAACGAGCGTGGCGAGCGCGTGCTGGTGACCACGCTCACCAAGCGCATGGCCGAGGAGCTCACCGATCACTACGCCTCGATGGGTGTGCGCGTGAAGTACATGCACAGCGACATCGACTCCATCGAGCGGGTGGAGATCATCCGCGGCCTGCGCCTGGGTGAGTTCGACGTGCTGGTCGGCATCAACCTGCTGCGCGAGGGCCTGGACCTGCCCGAGGTGGCGCTGGTAGCCGTGTTGGACGCGGACAAGGCAGGCTTCCTGCGCTCGGCCACCAGCCTGATCCAGATCATGGGGCGCGCCGCGCGCAACGTGAACGGGCGCGTGCTCTTCTACGCTGAGGAGACCACCGACGCCATGTCCCGGGCCATCGACGAGTCCGACCGGCGCCGGACCATCCAGCAGGCCTACAACGAGCAGCACGGCATCACGCCGCGGACGACGCAGCGAGCCGTGGATCGTTCGCTGGCCGTGGCCGAGGAGGACCTGACGGCGGAGGCCGGCCTGGACCTCCAGGACGTCAACCCGGGCAACATCGCCAAGCAGATCGATCACACGCGCAAGGCCATGCTGGCGGCGGCCGACGGCCTGGCGTTCGAGCAGGCGGCCAAGCTGCGCGACGAACTCTCCGCCCTGCAGCGTCTGCAGCTGAGGTACGGTTGAGATGACCGCACCCGCCGCGCGCCGCGACAAGCTGCTGGCGCTGGTGGAGCGCCTGCCCGACGGCCCCGGCGTGTACCTGTTCAAGGACGTGGCCGGCGCCGTGGCCTATGTCGGCAAGGCGCGCCGGCTGCGCGAGCGCGTGCGCAGCTACTTCCGCAGCAGCCAGGACGGGCGCCGGGCGGTGCGTTTCGTCGACCGCTACGTGCACGACATCGGCTTCGTCTCCACCAAGTCGGAGCACGCCGCGTTCCTGCTGGAGAACCAGCTCGTCAAGCGGCACAACCCCGCCTACAACGTCAAGCTGCGCGACGACAAGGACTTCCTCTACGTGCGTGTGGACCGGCGCCACCCGTTCCCTGACCTGGCGCTGGTGCGTCGGCCGCGCGGGCGCAGCCAGGGCGTGACCCATCACGGGCCCTTCGCCAGCGCCGGCTCGCTGCGACGCACGCTGCGCACGCTGAGCGCCATCGTGCCCCTGCGCGACTGCTCCGATCGCGAGCTGGCCTCGCGCACGCGACCCTGCCTCAAGCACGAGATGGGCCGCTGCTGCGCGCCCTGCGTCGAGCTGGTGACCCCCGAACACTACGCCGAGCTGCTGGCCGATGCCGTGGATGTGCTGGAGGGTCGCTGTGAACCCACCGTGGAGCGGCTCGAGCAGGAGATGGCGCGGGCCTCCGACGCGACGCAGTACGAGCTGGCCGCTCGCAAGCGCGACGCCATCACGGCCCTGCGCACCATGACCTCGCGCCAACAGGTCGAGAACACGGGCGTACCCGACGCCGACGTGCTCGGCCTGCATCGCGCCGGCGAGCTGGCGGAGGTGGTGGTGCTGGCCTTTCGCCGTGGCTCGCTGGTCTCCAGCGCCAACCACACCCTGGAGAGCGTGCTCCCGGATGACGAGCTGCTGGCGGGCTTCGTGCTCGAGTTCTACGGCAGCGAGCGGCCCGTGCCCAAGGAGGTGCTGGTGCCGCTGGCCCTGCCCGATCAGGAGGGCCTCGCCGCGTGGCTGGGCGATCAGCGCGGCCACGCCGTGCGCCTGGCCGACTCCCTGCGGGGAGCGCGGCGCGGGCTGCTGGACCTGGCTCGCCGCAACGCCGAGGACGCCCTGGTGCTGGCGGTGGAGCAGCGCGGTCACCAGCGGCGCCTGCTGGAGGCCCTGGCCCAGCGCCTGGAGCTGCCGGCGCCGCCGGAGGTGATCGAGTGCTACGACGTGTCGAACACAGGCCGCAGCGCCATCGTGGCCTCGCGCGTGGTCTTCCGTCACGGCGAGCCCGACCGCTCGAGCTACCGCCACTACCGCATACGCACCACCGACGGGCAGGACGACTACGGCGCCATGCGCGAGGTGCTGCAGCGGCGGCTGGCGCGGGCCGGCAGCGACCCCCTGCCCGACCTGCTGCTGGTGGATGGTGGCCGCACGCACCTGCAGGTGGCCCTGGACGCCATGCAGCGCGCCGGCGTGCAGCGGCCTGCCGCGGCCCTGGCCAAGGGCGCCCGCCGCGGCCGCAGCCTGAGCCTGGCCCCCGGAGAGCAGGAGCGCGTGTTCCTGCCGGGGCGCGAGCAGCCCGTCGTGCTCTCCGAAGGCTCGCCCGAGGAGTACCTGCTGCAACGCGTGCGCGACGAGGCGCACCGCTTCGCCATCGGGCACCACCGCAAGGCGCGCAGCAAAGAGAGCATGGCCTCAGGGCTGGACGGGGTGCCGGGCGTGGGGGCCGTGCTCAAACGCCGGCTGTTGTCGCGCTTTGGCGGGACACGCGCGCTGGCCCGTGCCTCGGCGGAGGAGCTGAGCGCCGTGCCGGGCATCTCACACGCGTTGGCGCAGCGCATCCTCGAGCACCTGCACGAGCTGCGCGCCTGAGTCGTGCGTCGGCGTCGTGCGTCTGCGTCGCCCGGCGTGGCTCGACGTCCACGTTGCGCTCAACCGCGCGGGTGGAAGCGCTCGTGAGCGCCACGCAGGCGCGAGCGATCCACGTGGGTGTAGATCTCGGTGGTGCCGATGTCCGCGTGCCCCAGCAGCTCCTGCACCGCGCGCAGATCGGCGCCGCCTTCGAGCAGGTGCGTGGCGAACGAGTGCCGCAGCACGTGGGGTGAGATGGGCGGCAGGCCCGCCGCCAGGGCGTGGTCGCGCACGATGCGCAGGATGCGCTCGCGCCCGAGCTGGCGCCCGCTGCGGCTCAGAAACAGCCAGGGCTCGGGGCGCTGCTCTCGCAGCAGCAGCGGCCGCTCCTGCCTCAGGTAGCGCGCCAGGGCCTGTTGCGCGCGGCGGCCCAGGGGCACCAGGCGCTGCTTGTCGCGCTTGCCATGGCAGCGCACCACACCGTGCTCCTGCAGCACATCCGTTCCCTTGAGCCCGGCCGCCTCGGAGACCCGGGCGCCGGTGGCATAGAGCAGCTCAAGCAGGGCCCGGTCGCGCAGGCCCAGCCGCCGGGTGGGGTCGGGGCTCTCCATCAGGCGCTCCACCTGCTCCGCCGACAGCAGGTGCGGCAGCTTGCGGTGCAGGCGGGCACCGGGCAGCTCGTCGCTGGGGTCGATCTCGATCAGCCCCTCGGCCGCCAGGAACCGAAAGAAGCCCCGCAGCGCCGCCTGAGCCCTGGCCAGGGAGGCCGGCGCCAGCCCGCGCGTGCGTTCGGCCGCCAGGAAGCTCAGCAGCTCGTGGGTGCCGATCTCCGTCAGGGGCACCTGAAGGTCCCGGCAGTGGGCCTCGAAGCGCAAGACGTCGCGCCGATAGGCGGCCAAGGTGTGGCGCGAGAGGGCGGCTTCGGAGCCCAGCTGGGCCAGCCAGGCACGGATCGGGCGGGAGAGCCCGATTCCTGTTGATTCTGTAGCCTTGGACGCTATCTTTCGCCCCACGCCAGATTCCTCGGCAAAGGGCCTGTAAGGCCCGCTTTCCCAAGATCTTAGCGATTCAACCAAGCGCTTGGGAGCACGCGAGGAGCACACGACGAGCCCAAAGGGGACGACGCCTGCGTCATGGCCAAGAAGACGACCATGAAGAAGACCGCCAAGAAGACGAGAGCAGCGAAGCAGACGCTGGCAACCAAGGCCGCAGCACGAAAAAAGGCAGCCTCGGCCGCTCGTTCTTCGGCCAAGCCCGGCTCCAGATCCAAGGCGGCCAGCAAGGCCAAGCCGGCGAGTCGGAGGACGTCCGCCCGGAGAGCCGCTTCGAGCGCCGCCAAGCCGCGCAAGCCGGCCAAGAGCACCAAGGCGGTCAAGAGCACCAAAGCAGCCAAGGGCACCAAGGCGGCCAAGGGCACCAAGGCGGCCAGGGGCACCAAGGCGGCCAGGGGCACCAAGGCAGCCAGGGGCACCAAGGCAGCCAGGGGCACCAAGGCAGCCAGGGGCACCA
>Ga0164313_10000074_pt1 | contig 60310 bp, 52 predicted proteins | sample GuaBasSedimGuay4_FD_113735 | JGI IMG/M metagenome (GOLD analysis project Ga0164313, IMG submission 113735) | Subseafloor sediment microbial communities from Guaymas Basin, Gulf of California, Mexico - Guay4, Core 4569-4, 0-3 cm | ecosystem: Environmental > Aquatic > Marine > Hydrothermal vents...
GCGGCCACGCGGAAGGAGCGGCGGTCGCGCGGCTCGGGCTGGCGCTCGATCAGGCCCTTTTTCTCCAGGCGCACGATCATCCCGGTCATGTTCTGTTTGCTGACGCAGAGCTGGCGGCAGAGTTCGGTCGGGGTCATGCCCTGCTCGCCGACCTGGGACAGCAGACCCAGGGTGAGCCACTGGGCCGAGGTGATGCCCTCGCGACGGGCCAGCGCACCACCACGGCGGTCGAGCAGGTTTGCCACCCGCAGGGTGTCCAGGAGGGCCCGTCGGGCCAGGATCGCGCGGTCAGTGCTGGACATGGAAAGCGGCCTCCGGAGGGCGTCGTGGGCGGATACGGCAGGCAATCTAGGGAGCCCGACCAGCGGCGGCAACCGTGGAAGCGTGAGGCTGGTCAATGGGCCCCGGTCAGGCCCGATCCGCCCGATAATGGCTCGCTTCCACCACGGTATGGATCCCGCCGCGCACGTAGAAATCCGCCTCGACAGTAATTTCGTCGGGATCCAGGGCAGCTACCAGATCGTCCAGGATCTGGTTGGTGACAGCCTCATGAAAGGCCCCGACTTCGCGATAACTCCAGAAATACAGCTTCAGCGACTTCAGCTCGACGCAGAGTGCGTTTGGTACGTAGCGCAGGTAAATGGTCGCAAAATCCGGCTGGCCCGTCTTGGGGCAAAGACAGGTGAATTCGGGGATCTCCAGCCGAATCTCGTAGGAACGGCCGGAACGGGGGTTCTCGAAGGTCTCGAGCTCGGGGCGGGCTTCGCTGCTCACTGTGCTCTCCTGGTGCGGGGACGCAAGAACACTAGGCTGGCCGGACAGGGGCGGCAAGCGGCCGTGGAACGCGCTGCGAGGGTGCTCCCGCCGGCACGAGAAAGGGGCCCCCTTTGCAAGGGGACCCCTCTCCGCAGCTATAGAGCGCCTCGCGGGCGCGTCTGAGCTAGTTCAGCCCGACGGTGACGCCGAGGTACATGACCAGGGGCTGGTTGTTGCCCGTGGACAGGATCTGGTTCAGGTTGCCCTCTTCGAAACGCGCATCGATGCGCACGTTGTCCGTAGGCTGGAAGAACAGACCTGCGGACCAGTCGAAGAACGAGCCGTTGAACTTGCTCTCCTCCTCACCCTCGACAGTGGAATCGTCGGAGGTGTTGGTCGCCATGACGTGGGTGAAGCCGAGGCCACCCATGAGGCCGAAGTAGTCGCCAATCATCTCCCAGGCCGAGACGCGCACGGCCGGAAGCAGGAAGGCGGACACGTCGTCCTTGTCGACATCAAACTCGTTGCTGGCGCTGACCCAGCCAAGTCCGAACTCGGCGCTGGTCTGGCCATCGACCTCGTTCTTGAGATAACGACCGGCGTTAGCCTCGAAAGCAAGCGCCGTGGTGTCGTCATCCGGAACCACCGGCGTGGGCGTGTCGTCGGTTTCCGACGCGCTGATGTAGGTGAAGTTACCCTGGTAGATCCAGGTATCGGTGTCAAAGCGGGCGTTGACACCGAAGCCCATGTTGCTCATCTCTTCCGTGATGGCAGGATCACCACTGACGTCCTCGATCGAGTTCGTGGCCCACTCAGCACCGATGTGCAGACCGTCGCCATTACCCCAACTACCGTTTACACCGTAGCCGGTGACGTTCTGCTCGCCGGTAACCGGGTTGGCACCCTCAGGGGTGAACTCGGAGCCACCGGTCGGCGCCAGCTTGACGCCTACCGCCCAGCCACCACCGTTGGCGGTCGGCTTGGCGATGCCCAGGTTGACCATCATGGCGTCCTCGAAGGCCGTCCCGTCGAAGGGATTCACGAGCGACCAGCCATTGCCCCACATGAAGGCAGAACCGGACATGCCGTAGTCCATGCGGCCGGCATCCATCGTCAGCCAGAGTTCGTCGTAAGCCTCCCACCAGACTTTGCCCATCCCGTCGCCCATGGTGTTGAGCTCAACACCGGTGCCGTTGTTCACGACCATGTGCGGGAAGGCGTTGAAGATTGCGGTCGTGTTCATGAGGGTGCCACCATACATGGCGTTGTTGGCGACCTCAGAACCGATCGTTGCGTCGTTTGCGGAAGCCATCATCGGGGACGCGAGAATCGCGACCACAGCGAGGCTACGCCAAAAAGCAGACTTCATCGCGAGTCAGCTCCTAACATGCTTGCAGCTTATCGTGCCGTCATCGCATCCCGTATGTGCCCGTGATCCTTCACGCTCACTTCGGGTACGACGTGTTGAACGTTGGCCTGCACGAATCGCAAAACCCGTACCGTGGCCATACATTCAGCCTTTCAGCGCGAACCGTAGCCGCCTGCGCAATCCTGTCAACGCTCAAATCGTCTTTTTCGCAGATGACCTTTGGCCTGGTTGCAGGCATCGTTGCGTCTAGCTTCTGATCTGGGTGGCAAGTTATTATCCACTCCCCGAACACAACCTGCGCAATGCGCAGGGGATGGCTTTCGCGTGAAGAACATTGATCAACGTACTGCACGTTCGTTGCTGCTGTTGATGTCCGTACTCTCGGTCGCCGCTGCGCTGCGTTTTGCGCATCTGGATTGGGGACTGCCGGCCGTAGAAGAAGAGGCCTTCCCCAGTAAGGTCGCCATCAACATGTGGGGCTTCGACGACGGCACGCCGGACCTGGATCCGGGAACAGCGGGCTGGCCAGCGTTGAGTTTCTACGTACAACGCGCGGCCCAACAATTCCACTATCTCGCAGGCCGGATCAACGGGAGCTTTGATGGCCCGCTGGACTACTACGTCGCCTGGTTGCTCGACCCGAGTGCGGTGATCCTGCTCGGTCGCCTGACCAGTGTGCTGTGCGGATTGCTGGTCTGCTTCGTGGCCTTCCGCATGGGCTACGCGACCGCCGGAACCAGCGGGGCGATTCTCACCGCCGGGCTGTGTGCGGTCTCGCCGTTGCTGGTCCTGCACTCGCAATTCGTCGAACCGGATGCGCTGGTCGTCGCGTTCTCGGCGCTGGCGCTGCTCTGGTGTCTGCGCATCGCGCGCGGCGGACGCGTGCTTGACTATGCGCTGGTCGGGCTGTGGATCGGCCTGGGCACGGCCTCCAAGTACACGCCCGCGCTGATGTCGCTGAGCGTCTACCTGGTGCATCTCGAGCGCCGCCACACGGAAGGCAAGTCCAACCGCTACCTGGGCCTGGATGATCGCAGGCTGGGCTGGGCTGCGCTGGTGGCCTTTCTGTCATTCAATCTCGCCAGTCCCTTCACACTGGCCAACCTCGGCGTTCTAAAGCGCGACTTCGCCTACCAGGCCCTGCACATGAGCAGCGGCCACTTCGGGCACGCCCAGCAGGGGGTCGGCTACACGCACTACCTGCTCGACGTGCTGCCAAAAGCCCTGGGCTGGCCGGCGATGCTGGCCGGACTGGCTGGACTGGCGCTGGCCGTAAGGGGCCCGGCCGTCGGGCGCGTGGCTCTCTGGGGACTGCTCCCCTACCTGATCGTCCTGGGCAGCCTGAGCACGCACTTCGACCGCTACATGCTGCCGGCCGTGCTGCCGATCGCCCTGGGCTGCGCAAGCCTGCTGGCCTGGCTACGGGTGCGCAGCGGCGGACGTAGCTGGCCCGTCGTAGCGCTGGTGCTGCTGGCGCTGGCCTTTCCCGCACGCGCCAGCCTGCGCCAAAGCAACCTGCAGGGCACGCCCAGCACCTTGCAGCTGTCAGCGGACTGGCTGACCGAACACATGGATGCCGACTCAGAGGTCCTGGTCAGCGAACGCTACGGCCCCATCCTGCCGCGCGACCAACGCGAGCTGCTGCAGGCCGACCCGGCCTTCGCCCGCATGTCTGTGCAACAGCAGCAGCGGCTGCTGGATCGCGCCTTCTACCACGTGCTGGATATCCCGATGTACTCGGTGCGGACTGAACTTGCAGCCTACTACTACGATCTGCGTCACTTCCTGGCCTATGACTGGATGGTAATCTCCGGCTCGGTGCGTAACCGCTACCTGGCCGAGCCCACGCGTTTCTCACGACAGACGCGCTTCTACGAGCTGCTCGAGGAGATCGCCACGCCAGCGTGGTCGGTACGCCCCGCGGGTGCGATCCGGGGACCAGCGCAGCAGGTGTACAGGATCGACGACGCCTTTCGGCTGGCGGTGCTCGAGCAACTCGGGCCACTGCCTGTCGGCGACTACGCGAGCTTTGCAAGCCAAGTCCATCGCCCGCACTTCATCGGCTTCGTGCACAGCATCGCTGCCCACGCCGAGTTGCGGCAGCGACACCGCGAAGCAGCCTTCTGGTATCGCATCCTGACCAACACCGCCAAGGACCCGGCGATGCGTGCCCTGGGTTACGAACGCGCCGGGGTCAACGACCTGCGTGACGGACAGCTGGTGGCGGCGCGGGAGATGTTCAATGCGTTGACGCGCTTCCCCGAACGCGAGCTCGTCGCGCTGGGCAACCTCGGACTGATCTGCGAGCGCGAAGGCGACATCGACTCCGCGCGGCGCTACTACGAAGAGGTCAGCAGCAGGGATGTGCGAGGTGAGGCCGGGACCTGGGCCCGACAGAGGCTTGCGGCACTGCAGGCGACAGAGGACCAGTAATCAGATTGCAGATTGCCGCTCAGTGACTGAAGCGTGACTTGAGGGAGCTTAGCGAAGCGCCCGCCACCGGGATCTTGATTTCCTCCAGCTGCGCCTCGACTTCGACCCAGCGCCAGAGCGTGGCGCCCATGTCCGCATAGCCCATCGATCCAAAGAGCACACGGCCGAGGCCGAGTTCACCGCCACCGCGCGGCGTAACGCGCATCAGTTCCTGGCCATCGACGTGCACGCTGATCTGCTCAGCGTCCTGCCCGACCGAACTGGTCTTGTGTACCTCGATCTGGCGGAAACGATCCATGTCGATCGCGACCGAACCCAACCAGAGCGGGGCAGCGTGGCCGACCCTCTCCAGAATCACGATCTGGTCACGATACAGCTGCACGACGACTTCCATGCCCGGCCGGCTGATCTCGATCAGCGCGGCATTGCCACCGATGTTGGACAGCACGTGCAGCTCACCGCGGAAGGCAACGTCGTGCTCGGCCTCGAGCTGGCCGAGCAGTCCCTGGTAGGCCACGACCTCACCCGGGGAGTTGTCGTTGAGCAGGAGTTCGCCGCCATCGAGCAGCAAAACCGGGCCTGTGCCGACCCGCGACCAGCTCGAACCGGTGTCCTCAGGCAGGCCGGAAACGAAGGTGATGCGCTCGGAGTGGCTGACCAGGGTCTGCGCCAACAAGGTGGACGGGCAAACCACCACGATGAAAATCGTGGCCATCAGCACTGGAAGAGCGCGCAGGGAGCGGGGGAGGTGCAAGGCGAGTGGATCCTGGGTTGCGACGGAGGCCTGTCCTGGATGGGTCACGGGGCGAGTTGGGGAATCCGTGGCCCGGGCTGGTCGACTCCGTCGTCGAGGTGGGTGGGGATCAGTGAATTCTAGCACAGAATCGGTGCCGCGGGGCTCGACAGACCCGGTGCCGGGGCTTGCGGGCGCCGCCGCGCTGACGCAGACTGCAGCCGCGCAAGGACTTCCCGCAGCCGAGGTGGCGATGTACAGGCTTCCCGTGTCGGCCCTCTGGATCGTGGTATTCGCGGCGGTCCTGGGCCATCTGCCCAGCCTCGGCTTCGACTTCGCCGGGCCCGACTTCCAGCAGCTCGCCGTCGGTGCCGGACTCGGTGAGGCGCCGGCCTTCACACCGCAGGTATGGACCGGCCTCTGGCGCTGGAACCTGTGGTGGCGTGTCTCGGGTGCCGACGCGTCGGTCCCGCACGGCGCTGCGGTCCTGCTCGTTGCACTCAATGCACTGCTGATCGCCCTCACAGGCGCGCGCATCGGCCTGAGCCGGGCCGGATCGGTCCTCGCCGCCACTCTCTGGCTGATTGGCCCCAATACGGGTCTGGCGGCCGCCTCCACCACTGCCGGCGCGGATCTGTGGGCCACCTTCTTTGCCCTCGCGGCGCTGCGTGTGTGGCTGGCACATACACCCCGCCGCGACCCACCCCTGGCTCTCCTTCTGATGATCCTCTCCCTCGCCTCGGGGCAAGCCGCGCTGGCGCTGGCCCCGGTGCTCTGGGTCGCCGGGCGATGGTTCGGCTCCAAAGACGAAGATCAGACCGTAATGCGCGGTCGACAGGTGCTGCTCGGCGTCGGGCTGGCCTTGTCGCTGGCCGCCTGGGTCGTCCTGCGGGGCCAGACTGGTACCGGGCTGCAGGGCTATTCGATGATGCCGGCGGAGGCAGGCTCGCGCTGGATGGCAGCGCTGCAGCAGCTCGGATCCGCGGCGTGGCTGACGCCAGCGGCGCCCGCCGATGGCGTTCTCAGGCTTCTTGGCGCTGTGCTGCTGGTGGCGGGCATCGCCCTCGGGCTGGCCACGCGCAGGCGCGCCGACCGCGGTCTGCACCTGGCCCTGCTGTGGACCCTGGCCACCCTGGCACCAGCGATCCTGCTGCCCGGGCTCGAGCTGAGCACGGGCGCCATGGCCCCTGCTGCGGGGCTGGCCCTGGCCGTGGGTTCGCTGCTGGGTGGCCCGATCGAGAGCCTGCTGCGGCGCGCGGTACAGAGGGTGCGAATCAGCAGTGCTCTGGCCCTGATTCTGGTTCTGCTGCTCGCCGGACCAGGCACCGCCGTCCTGCGTGCTTCCGCTCTTGGCCAACGCGTTGAGGACGGAACCCTGTCCCATCCGCTGCTGCAGGCCGCGACGGTCAGCGCGGGCGTGCGTGCGGACATCGAGGCGGTGATGTCCAGCCCGGCGCCACCGCAGCAGATCGGGATCCTGCAGGCGACGCGCGTGCAGCTTCCCACGGATATGCCCCTGCCCGAGGGGCGCGAAGTGATTTTCACCAGCGAGGTCCATCGCGCCGTTGCAGGGGCAACCGGGCCCCGCCTGATGGTCGCCGGCAGATCCTCCGTGCGCTGGACCACCCTCCTGGACCAGCTCTCCACCGATGCCTTCGTATTTCTCGATTCGGGCGGTCACAGCCTGCACCCGCTCGGACCGGTCGAGAACGCGCGCATCTACGCGGCCTTGATCGCCGTGGCGGCCGGCCAGTTCGACCTGGCGCGGCACGAGCTCTGGTCGGTAGTGGAGATCCAGGGTGCGACCGTCCGCTTTGCCTTCGACGAAGACCACCTGCCGATCACGCCCGACGAACTCGATGCCGAGGCCACGAACTTCGCGCTCGTGCTCAGGGACGAAGGATCGGCCGCGTCGCTGCGCGTCCTGAAGCTCTTCGCCTCCATCTATGAAGCGGTGCGTGGACAGCCGTTGATCGAGGAAGGCTGGGGCGACCCCCTGCGCGCAGGCCGGGTCGACCGCTAGACGCTGTCGGGCGGAACGAGCACGGTCAGGGCCGCGGGCTCGAGCTCACAATGCAGACCCGGGTGGTCTCCGCGGTCCTCGCCATCGATTTGCACCGGCAAGTCCTTGTCAGCGCGCACCTGGATCGAACGCCCGCGCTCGAAGCGCACGGCCTTGCTTTGCGCCGGATCCGGGAGCAGCGGCGTGGCCAGGAGGTTGAGAACTTCCTCCAGCCCCTCCGCCTTCATCACCACCAGGTCGAGCATGCCATCGCGACCGTCAGCCATCGGCGGCAGGCGGAAAGGCCCGGCCCGGGTGCCAAAGTTCGCCACGTGGATGGCTGCCGCGCGCTCGCGGAAGCGCCGCCCGTCGACCTCGATCTCGAACTCGTGGTGCTTGACGGGCAGCATCTGCGAGGCCGCAAATACGTAGGCAAGGCCACCGACATGCCGCTTGAGCTTGCGGTCGGCACCGCGGATCACGTCCGCATCAAGGCCGATGCCCACGCCCAGCAGGAAGACCTCGTCTGCCATGCGGCCCACGTCGACCTTGATCGTCTTGCCGGTCTCCAGCAGGCGCAACGCCCTGTCCAGCAATGGCGGGATGGACAACGAACGGGCGAAGACATTGCCGCTGCCGCGCGGCACCGGCAGCAGGGGCCGATCGCTGCCGACCAGTCGCGTGGCGGCCGGCTGCATCGTTCCGTCACCGCCGATCACCACGACCGGTCCATCGCCAGGGTTGTCGTCGATGATCTGGCCAGCATCGTAATCCAGCCGGGTCTCGATCCACTCCGGGACCAGCCGCCTGCGCTTGAGCGCGAGCTTGAGACGGTCGCGTTCGAGCAATCGCGAGGCCGAAGGACCTGCAACCGGGTTCACGATGATGAGGGGTACGCTGGACATCTGCATTCCCGTGACGGAGTCCACCCCATCTTACGCCGGACCACTCGTGGCGGACACCAGTGGATCGGCGCTCGCCGCACACGGCGGCCCGGCATAGGCTGTCACGATCCTGATTGGAGAAGCTCTTGAGCACCGGTCCCGCTACAATCTTCCAGCTCAACGACGCCCGCAGCTGGCGCGGCGGCGAGCAACAGGTCCTCTACCTGCACGAGGGCCTGCTGGAGCTCGACCGGGACTCACGTGTGATCTGCCAGCGCGATTCAGCCCTGCACCAGGTGCTCGCCGAGCGCAAGCTCCCCCACTATGCGTTGCGCATGATGGGCGGCCACGATCCTGGCGCGGCCCTGAAGATGGCCCGCCTGATGGCCAACGAGAACACGCTCCTGCACGCACACACTTCACACGCCCACGACCTCGGGTTGTGGGCTAAACGTCTCGGCGCGCGATCCCGCCTGGTGATCTCGCGCCGCGTGGCCTTCGCCCCGTCCGGCGGCTGGCTGGGACGCAGGAAGTACCTCAACCGACGGGTTGACCTCTACCTGGCTATCAGCTCTGCCGTCCAACAGGTTCTGCTGGAGAGCGGCGTCAGTCCCGACCGTATCCGCCTCGTGCCGAGCGGTGTGGAGCTCTCGCGTTTTGCAGACGTGCAGGCCGACCTGCACTGGCGCGCCGGCTTCTCGCTGGCACCCGGCGAACTGCTCTTCTGCAATGTGGCCGCACTGACGGAGGAGAAATGCCAATCCACGCTGATTGCCGCCTTCCGTCTGTTCCTGGACAGCGGCGGCAGCGGGAAGCTGGTGATCCTTGGCGAGGGTGAGCTGCGCGCGCAACTGCAGGAGCAATGCACCGCGCTCGCGCTGGCCGACTCCGTCTTTCTGCCCGGTTTCAGCAAGGATGTCCTGCCCGGCCTGCGCGCCGCCGACGTGATGGTGCTGAGTTCGCGCAGCGAGGGACTCGGCACCAGCATTCTCGACGCCATGGCCCTCGGCCGACCGGTCATCGCCAGCCGCGCCGGTGGCATCGTGGATGTCGTGGACGACGGTGAGACAGGCATCCTGGTGCCACCGGAGGACCCGGCAGCTCTGGCGCAGGCCATGGCAGACTTGCAGCAAAGCGCCTCCAGCCGGCAACGTATGGGTCTGGCCGGAACCCGGAAGGTGCAGGACTTCGACGTGCGCAAGACCGTTCAACTCACACTCGACGCCTACGACGAACTGTACGGGGGACAGTGATGCGTGCGTTGCCCTCACGCCGGCAGCGGGTTGCCGCGGCTGCTTGCGCGGGCCTGGCATGGCTGGCCTTCGGACTGTTGCGCTTTGACCAGGGCCTGGACCTTTCAGGGCAGGGCATCTGGGTCTACGGAGCGTCGCTGGAGTCATCCGGTCGCGCCGTGCATGCGCTGCTCGACACCGGCGACGGTCCGCTTCGCTACCAGCTGCTGGCAGCATGGATGCGACTGGACCATGTCTCCTTCCTCGCGGCGGCGCACCTGCAGGCCATGTTGCATGCGCTGCTCGCGACCCTGCTGGTGGTCTGGGGAATGCGTCGTGGTCTGGCCGTGGCGTTGCTCCTGCAACTCACCCTGCTGGCCGCCGTGCCGCTCGGCTTCGCAGCCTTGTGGGCGGGTCTGACGCTCTGCCTTGCGGCACTCTGCGCGGCGCGCTGGCGGTCACTACTTGTCGGCCTGCTGCTGGCCGGTCTGGCAACGCTGGACGGCCTGTGGTTCCTGCTCGCAGCGGCGACCATCGTAGCGAGCATGGATCCGGCGTCGCGCCGGGACGGCCTGCGCCGCGGCGCGCTTGCGATGGTTGGCGGGCTGGTGCTGACGGGCCTTGTCGGACTGCTCAGCGGCGCACCGGGTTCCACCCTGCACAACAGTTTCATCGGACCCTGGTCTACAAGCCTCGAGGGCTTCGGGCGCATCACAACCGCCCTGATCAAGGGCGCCTGGCTGGACCGACCTTTCGCTGGCCTGGGTACCGGCGAAGCGCTTGGCGCGGCCTGGCCCGGCCACGCCATTTCGCGCACCTGGTCATTGCGCGTGGCAGCACTGCTGGTGCTTGCCATGCCCTGGCTCGCGACGCGCCACGGCGAGCGCTGGCGTGCAGGCATCGCCCTGTCTTCTGCTGCGCTGCTCCTGTGCTTCCTGCGTGGCGACCTGCCGACCCTCGCGCTGGCGCTGATCCTGAGCGTGGCCGCGATGCCCCTTGCGATCGACCGTCGAATGCTGGCGCGGGTGCTGCCAGCAGCCATCGTACTGGCCGCAATCACCGGCGCGTCCGAGAACGGCTGGCTGGTCATAAACAGTGGGCGTGACGGGCTGGTCCGCTCCCCCGACCCGCGCATCGGCGTGCGTATGGCTCAGGCACGGGTTACATCGATGCAGTCCGCGGTGTCTCGCCTGCACCTGCACGATGGCCGGGCGGCGCTGATCTGGCCCGACCTGTCCGGGCTTCACTTCCTGCTTGGCAGCCACCCGGTGGTGCCCGCCACCAGGCCGGGCAGCAGCGACGACGCTGGGTTGGCTGCGGCACTTGCTGCTCCCGCGGCCCCGGCCGTACTGCTGGCCGCTGCGCGCGAACTTCTGCCCCAGCACCTGGAGTCCAGTCTCCCGCAGGCCGCTGCCGTACTGCGCCGCGACTACCGGCTGCGCGGTTCGGTGCCCGCGGGCGGGCTGAACCTGCGCGTGATCGAACGCGGCGCACGGCCGAATGATCCGCTGGCCGCCCGGCTGCCACGCGTGCAGTCCATCGTGGCGCAGGAACTACAGGAGCTCGGCCCGGCCCTGCGCGACGATCTCGCGATCGGACAGAGCTTCAGGCTGCAGGGAGACGACCTGGCCGGATTCGCCATCCGACTGGTAACGACGGCAGACTCGGTGCAAGTGACGTTGCGCGCCCGACTCTGGGAACGACGCGGCTCGCGCTACGATTCATTGCTCGAAGCGCGGACCATGGAGTTCGTGGCCAGCCGCGACATACCCATGCACTGGTTCAGGTACGAGGTACAGGACAGTGCGGACAGGGACCTGGCGCTGGTCTTTGAATCAGTCGGAACGCCGGCCGCCGAAGTCCGCTTCGCATGGAACGAAAACGCCCGCGAAGGCGGCGCTGGGGATATCTATGAGCAGGGAAGTGCAATGCTAGACCTTGAGCCGGTCGATGCCGATTTGATCGTGCTGATATATTAGGGTTCGGATATTCCGTTCTTATCTAGCGTCTGTGGTCGAACGGAACGGTTGTTGTTGGTCGAACGGGGCGGTTGTTAGAGGTCGAACGGGTTCTTGCCTGCTATGGCCTGTTGCATGAATGCGGGCAGGGCGAAGCAGGCTGATTGCAGTTCGGGGTTCCAGTAGCGGGTGTGCTTGCTGACTTCGGCGGCCCTTGCTGCGTCGAAGTGGTCTGTCGCGCGGCGTTGATTGCTGGCGAAAGCCCAGGTCCACGAGCCACTGGGATATGTGGGGATCGTGCCCCAGTAGTGCTGGACATGCTCGAACGCCATGCGCATCTGCTTGTGGATCCGCGCCAACTCTGCCGGATACCAGAACGGCGCTTCGGTCTGCGCCGCCATCACACCACCCTCACGCAGTGCCGCGGCCACCTTCGTGTAGAAGTCCGCGAGGAACAGTCCGACTGCCGGGCCGATCGGGTCAGTGCTGTCAACGATGACCAGATCAAAGCGGCCGGCATTCTGCTCGATGTAGCGCACGCCATCATCGAAGACCAGTTCAACGCGAGAGTCGGCAGTGACCGGTCGCACCCAGTCGAAGTAGTCCGCACTGACACGCGTTACACGTTCGTCGATCTCGCACTGCACCACGTGCTCGACGCAGGGGTGGCGCAGGATCTCGCGGATGCAACCGCAGTCGCCACCGCCGATGATCAGTACTTCACGCGGATCGTCAATCGCGCAGAGCGGCACATGCGTGAGCATCTCGTGATAGACGAACTCGTCACGCGTGGTGAGCATCACCAGGTCATCGAGCGTCAGGATGTTGCCGTGGAATACCGATCGGTAGACGTCGATCTTCTGCCAGCGGGACTGTTCACTGTGCAGGTGCTCATCAATGCGGATGCCCAGGCGTGTGCTCTGCTGATCTTCCTCGTAGAACCAGCCGTTTTCCACAAAACCACGATTGGGTTGCATCTGGCCTGCAGCGCCCGGCCGGGCCTTGTCCTCGCCGCCGTTCACGCAGCGATCACGCGCGAAGACTGCGGCGCTTTGGGCTCCAGGTCGGCCGGCACCCAGGACTGAAGGGGCGCGGTGCGTGAGATGATCTGCACGTCGCTTGCGGTGAGCGTGGCATCGGCGTCGATTTCCTCGGGCAATCCACGCACGATTTCCTGCACGCGACAGGAGTTCGCGCCCAGGCGCGCGCGCAGCAACTCGAATCCGATGCGCGGGTCCAGCCCGCCGCAGGTATAGATATCCACGGCCACGTATCCGTTCTCCGGCCAGGTGTGGACGGACAGGTGGGACTCGGCGATCACCACTGTTCCGCTGACGCCCTGCGGCTGGAACTGGTGGAAGCTCTCTCCGATCACCGTCGCACCAATTGACTGCGCCGCATCGACCATGGCTTGCCGCACGGTGTCGACCTCGTCGAGGGTCTCACGGCGGCAATCGTAGTACTCGGCGATCAGGTGGCGTCCAATGGTCTTCAACGATCATCTCCCCGGTGGACCCGGCACATCGACCGGAACAAGGCGGGACCTGGCAGACTCGAGCTGCGCCGGGCTCCTGCGGCGCGACGGCCAACCTTAGAAACTCGCCGGCCGTGCGTCAAGATCCTGACCGCCTAGCCGTCACTCTTGCCCAGACTCTTGCCCAGACTGGCCACGGCAGCCCGGACACGCTCCTGCACTTCCGGGCTGAACCAGGCCTGCACGAATTGCTTGTCGAGTTCCAGCGAAGCCTCCATGGCCGCCAGCGCAGGCGCCTTGAGGCGTGCCTTTATTTCCCCGAAGGCCGGTGGAACGGGCGTCCAGGCCTCGATCAGTTGATCGGAGCGGGACTTCAGTTCATCTGCCTCCACCAGGTCGTCGATGACGCCCATCTCCCGCGCCTTGAAGGCCGGATAAGCCTGTCCGCCATAGACCAGCTTTTCGAGCACTGGCCGCTGCAGGGAATAGCGGGCCATTTCGATCATCGATGCCGGCACCACCAGACCCAGACTGGCCTCGGTCAGCCCCCAGCGGGCCTCGCCCATGGCCATCACGCGCAGGTCACAGGCCAGGCTGAGCAGGGCGCCGCCAGCCATCGCATGGCCGCCCATCGCCGCCACCACCGGCCGCGGAAAGCTGAAGATCTCGCGCAGCGTCGCCGCCAGTTCGACCATCAATTCACTCAGCTGCACACGATCCGCCTCGGCGAGCTTCACCAGGTCCAGCCCCGCGCAGAAGATCTTGCCCTCGGCACTCAGGATGACGCCGCGTGGCGGGTCTTTTCGCAAACCGGCGAAGGTCTCACGGATCTGGCGCAAGAACTCCGCGTCCAGAGAATTCCCCTTACCGCGCGCCAGCTCGATGACCGTGGCGTGTTCGGTGCTGCTCGTCCTGATCATTCAAATCCTCCTGAAGGATCTTCGCTGAAACTCTTCCCGCCGCTGGCAAGCAGCTACCGGGACCCGCCGGATCGCTCGTCGTCGGTGACCGCGCCTGGACGCGGCCCCCGCCGCTCGAGCAGCGACGCACGCGCGGCCTCGAGTCGTCGTCGCGTGTCCGGCTCGAACCACTGATCCAGCCAGCTCTCCTCGCCGACAGGATCGACATGCGCGAGCCGGGCTGCGACCGGTGCCAGCAGCGTGGGCTTGCCCGCGCTCATTTCCGCAACCAGGCCAAGTGCGAGGTCGCTGGCACTCTCCAATACGACGTCGGGATCAACCAGCCGGTCGATGAGCCCCTCGTCCAGCGCCTCGTGCCCCGGCCTGAGCCGACCCCCATAGAGGATTCGCTCGACCAGCGGACGTCGCAGGCGCCAACGCAGGACCTCGATCGCCACCTGCGGGTAGACTACCCCCAACTGGACGCCGTGGATGCCAAAACGATATGGACCATGGGCCATCACGCGCCGGTCCGCGCAAAGGGCCAGCAACGCGCCACCAGCCAGCGCGTGGCCGCCGATCGCGGCCACCACGGGCGCCGGCCAGAGCAGCACGGCACGCAGGGCGCGGTGGAAGGAGGCCATCAGCTCGCGCATGCCGGCGCGATCGAGCTCGTAGCTGGCCACCAGATCCAGCCCGGTACAGAAGGACCCGCCCCGCGCCGACAGCACCACCGGACCGGGCGCGCTGCGTCCCGGATCAAAGGCATGTTCGATTTCGTGCAGCAGGCCGCTGCGCAGCGCATTTCCCCTGCCGGCCGAGAGAATTACCTCCCGCAGGCCATCGGGCCGCCTTTTCTCGCTCAGCATGGCTGACCTCCAAATGCCGAAGCCGTTGCCGAAGCAAGGCCGGAGCGGGTGCGGACGAAATTTATGTGAATCCGGCTGGCAACCCCAGCCCGGTCTCGCGCGTCCAACCCCCACAGAGAGAGCCCGGCCGGCCCGGGCTGCCTGTGCCCCCGACTTGCCCCGTCCCTGGAGGACCCATGTTTGACCGAAGCGTCCTGCGCGCCGCAGCCCTCACCACACTGCTGATCCTCGTGCTCGCCGGCGCCAACGCGCAGGCCGAATACGACGAGAGTTTCAGCTTCGAGGCGAACAGCCTCAAGGTCGTAAACCTGATCGGGGCCATTGATATCGAAGGCCACGACGGTAGTGGCTTCCTTGTGGAGGTCCGTGTCTCCGGTGACGACGCCGAGCCCGGCATCATCGAGTTCGAGAGCAAGGAAGGCAGCCGGGCCGAGCTCATCGTGGGCTTCCCCGTCGACGACGAGCGCAAGTACGTGTACCCGGAACTGGGCCGTAATTCGCGCACCACCTTCAACCCCGGCCGCGGCGACCACGGGATCTGGGACATCTTCGGCCGCGGCAAGATCGAGGTCCGGGGCAGCGGCAGCGGCATGGAACTCTGGGTCGACGTGACAATCAAGGTCCCCGCCGGCAGCGAACTGCTGGTGCTCAATGGGGTCGGCACTCTCGAGGCACGCGACGCTACGGCCGACATGGAGTTCAACCTGCGCAGCGGGTCGGCTTTCGTGCACGACATCACCGGTGAACTGAACATCGACACGGGCAGCGGGCATGTCGAGGTCGATGGGATCGACGGCGACCTGCTCGTCGATACCGGCAGCGGGCACGTCGATGTGACGCAGATCAGGGGCCAGCGCGCCTCGATCGACACCGGCAGCGGGCACGTAACGATGCGTGACGCTGAGGTCCCGTCGATCAGCGTCGACACCGGCAGCGGGCATGTCGAGATGGACATGGTCACCTGCGACGATATCGAAGTCGACACCGGCAGCGGGCATGTGGAAATCGACGAACTCTCCGCAAACAGCGCGATGGTCGACACCGGCAGTGGTCGCGTGCGCCTGGAACTCGTCGAGATGGGCGACGGTGATTTCGAGGTCGACACCGGCAGCGGCTCGATCACCTTCATCATGCCGGCCAACGCCTCGGCCCGCGTGCAGGCCGAGACCAGCAGCGGCTCCATCAATGTCGACGTGGACGACGCGGACATCAGCCGCCAGAAGCGTGACTACGTGCGATTCGAAGTGGGTGACGGCGCCGCCGAAGTGAGGCTCGATGCCGGCAGTGGCGGGATCCGCATCGCCAGTCGCTGATCTGTCACTGGCCTGCCAGCCGCCGTAAAGGCCGGCTGGCGGGCCGTCCAGTCTCTGTCCAGTCAGTCTCCGTCCAGACCTATCGCGGGACGGGGCACTACCTGTTGACCGCCGCTGTTCGGCCCCGGGTCCTGCACCGTGATCAGCGGGATCCACTCCCTCGGCTGCTCGGCCTTGCGGTAGGCGCTGACTGCATCACCCAGGCCATGCACGCTGGTAATCACGCCGGTCGGGTCGAAGAGTCCGGTGGCAACAATTTCCATCGCGGCCTCTAGCATGCCCTCGCGCATCCCGATCACACGGATTGCCTTTTCCTGGACGCGGTGCACCGGTCGTGGCGTTCCATCCAGCGCGCTGCTGGCCATGAAGATCGCCCCGCCGGGCGCCACCAGTTCGACCGCGGCCAGCCAGCCAGAAGCCTCGCCGGAAGCATCAATGACGAACGGATAGCTCATCAGCGCCGGACCGTATCGACCGGGCCGGAGGCCCTCGCGCTCGTACTCCTCACCCACCAGATTGAAGTTGGCGCGGAACTGGCGCAGGAAGTCGAAGCGGTCCCCGTGCCGCCCGCGCACGGTCACTGTGTACCCGGCAGACGCTATGGCGGCTGAGGCGAGCAGCGCGATTCCGCCATCGCCGATCACCATGACATTGGTCCAGTCAGGCAACTGTCCGCGTTCCACGGCGCTGAACCAGGGCGCGATCAGCGGCACCAGGGCTGCAGCCTCGTCCGTCAGGCGCGAGTCCACGGTCAGGACCGCGCGCGCTGGCAGCACGATCTCGTCGGCGTGTCCCCCATCGGCCTCGTGCACACCTGGAATCCTGCGGTCGAAACAGTTCTCTTCGAAGCCTGCGGTGCACGGATCGCAGACCGCACAGCCCCAACTTCCGCGCCCGATCACACGACGGCCGAGCAACTGGGCCGCAGCGGCGCCCTCGGCATCGATGACGCGACCCACGAAGGCATGCCCCGGCGTGCCACGAAAGGCCGAGCGGCCCATGGCCATGTCGCGATCAAGGCCCGTGATCGGGCTGGCAATGACCGATACGCGCACTTCACCCGTCTGCAACGGGCGAGACTCGCGCTCGAGCAGCTCCACGCCGCCTGCACCGACCCGTACGGCCCGCACCTCAGATCACCTCGTATTTGTTCTTGAGCAGCGTGCGCAAAGTACCGCGGCGGCTCGCGCGCTCGAATGCGTTGACGCCCTCACGCATCGAGGCGCGGTGCTCGACCAGCGCGGGTACGTCCACGGCCTGGGTCGCGAGATATTCCATGGCCGGTCCCAACGGCCCGGTCCCGATTCCCACCATTTCGATCTCCGAACGGATCAGAAACGACAGGCGCGCACCAGGCTGGCCCACATGGTCACTCACCAGAATCAGTCGACCGTGCGGCCGCAGGCAGCGAGCGGCCAGCTCCAGCCCATCGATGCGACCGGAGCATTCGATGACGTAGCCGTAGGGGTCGCCAACCTCAGGCAGCAGTTTTTCGGGGTTTTGCAGGGCGTCGTCTGGAACCGGGATGAAACCGATTCCGCTGCGCCAGAGAACTTCACGGCGCGAAGGATGACGACCAAGCACGCTGACCGCGTGGCCGGTGGCATGGGCCATGAAAGTTGCAAGCAGGCCCATGTTTCCGTCACCAACGACGAGCACCCTCTGCGGTGGCTCGCCCTCCACTACCTCCAGGGCCTGCAGGATCGAAGCGACGGGGTAGGCGAAGACGGCCTCTTCATCATCGAGATCATCAATGACCTCGACCAGCGAGCTCTCTGGCACGCGGACGTACTCGGCGAATGCACCGTCGACGAGCCCCATGCCGAGGCCGGTCTTCAGGCCTTCCTCACACTGCCAGGTGAAGCCGTGCCGGCAGCGTCCACAACGACCGCATCCCGGAACGGTCTGGCCGACTACGCGGCGGCCGAGCCACTTTTCGTCTGTGCGCTCACCGAGCGCACAGACCGTGCCCACAAACTGGTGGCCGAAGATGGCGGGGCTGATCTCCACGGATCGACGCCCAGCGACCATGTCGACGTCGGCACGGGAGATCGCGCAGGTGCTGACGTCGACCAGCACCTCGCCGGCGCCGGGCACCGGGCGTGGCAGGACGCCCGCGCGCAGCACGCCGTCAAAGACCAACGCATGCATGGTCTCGCGGGTGGACATCGTTTCCGCCTGAATCTGCGGCATGGTCAAATCGGGGCCTGGAAAGGGAGCAGGATGGGCCGCACGTTGGCCGATCCACCGGGGTTTGGCAAGCGCCGTACCATGACCGGTCATGCCCGACTGCGCATTCTGGCCACGGCGGCCCAACGCGTGGCCGAGCAGCCATCAGGGTGTTAGATTTTGCCGCCGGATCGCGTCCCTGCGATCTGGCGACGGCAAAGGGCCCCCGACCGCGGCCCAGGCACTCTTGTGGAGATACCCCCATGCGTGATTTCTTGCGGGAACTCGGACTTTCCGGCGTGAATTCTGGCGCCTGCGGTGCAGGCTGGATCGACGCCCCGGGCGGCGGAGAGCTGACCAGTAACAGCCCGGTGACCGGCGAACCGATCGCCAAGGTCGTACAGGCAGACGAGAACGACTACGAAGCGGTGCTCCAGGCCACACAGGCCAGCTTCCGCGATTGGCGCATGCTGCCCGCGCCCAAGCGTGGCGAGATCGTGCGGCAGATCGGCGAAGAACTGCGCAAGTTCAAGCGCCCGCTCGGCCAGCTCGTGAGCTGGGAGATGGGCAAGGTCCTCAGCGAGGGCGAAGGCGAAGTCCAGGAAGCGATCGACATCGCGGACTTCGCGGTCGGCCTGTCGCGCCAGCTCTACGGCAACACCATGCACTCCGAACGCGAACGCCACCGCATGTACGAACAGTGGCACCCGCTGGGCACGATCGGCATCATCACTGCTTTCAATTTCCCGGTCGCCGTCTGGGCCTGGAACGCGATGATCGCAGCCGTCTGTGGCGACACCATGATCTGGAAGCCCAGCAGCAAGACGCCACTCTGCGCCATCGCCGTGCAGAACATCGTCAACCGCGTGATGAAGGAAAACGGCCACGAGGGTGTCTTCGGACTGGTCGTCGGTCGTGGCTCGAGTGTCGGCGAGAAGATGATCAACGACGACCGCCTGCCGCTGATCAGCATGACCGGCTCGACGCGGATGGGACGTCGCATCGGCGAGGCCGTGGCGCAGCGCCTGGGCCGCAGCCTGCTCGAACTTGGTGGCAACAACGCCATCATCGTCGAACCCGACGCCAACATGGACATGGCCCTGCGCGCGGTGGCCTTTGGCGCGATGGGTACGACCGGCCAGCGTTGCACCTCCACGCGGCGCCTGATCCTGCACAAGTCGATCGCCAAGGACTTCACCGACCGCCTTGTGAAGGCCTATGGCTCGGCGACCATCGGCGACCCACTCGAGCCCGACACTCTGGTCGGACCGATGATCGACGAAGGCGCGATCGAGGATATGATGAAAGCCATCGCTGAGGCCAAGGCCTCCGGCGGTGAAGTGCTGGTTGGCGGCAACCGCCTCGAGCGCAAAGGTTTCTATGTGGAGCCCACGATCATCAAGGCCAGCAACGATTACCCCATCGTCCAGGAAGAGACCTTCGCACCGATCCTCTACGTCATGGAGTACGAGGATCTCGACGAGGCGCTCGAACTGCACAACGGTGTGAAGCAGGGACTGAGCTCTGCGATCTTCACCGGCTCGATGCAGTCCCAGGAACGCTTCCTCTCGCACGAGGGTTCGGACTGCGGCATCGCCAACGTGAACATCGGCACCAGCGGTGCGGAGATCGGCGGCGCTTTCGGCGGCGAAAAGGAAACCGGCGGTGGCCGCGAGGCTGGCTCCGACTCCTGGAAGTTCTACATGCGCCGGCAGACCAATACGATCAACTGGGGCACCGAGCTGCAGCTCGCACAGGGTGTGACTTTTGATCTGGACTAGGTTCCAGGCCGGTCAGTGAGAAAAGGGCCGGCTCCATTCGGGGCCGGCCCTTTTCTTGGAGCCATCTGGAGCGATCCCATCCCATGGAGGCACTGAAGTGAATACAACCGTACGTCTGGCGGCCCTGTTGTATGCATGCCTCACGCTGGTCATGCTGGTCATGCTGGCGCCGCTCTCTGCCGATGGCCAGGTCCGTTCCAGTGACTCGGCGCCTGTCGGCATCGTCGACGCCGACACGGACTCGGCGCGCGTGCAGACGCGCCACGATCTCTTCTTCGACCCCGACGACGGGCAACTGGACCTCTCGGGCTTCCTCACTACACGTAGCGGCTTCCTCCCCGTCGCCAGCATCATTACAGAGCCCGCGGTGGGATACGGCGGCGCGCTCGGCCTGATGTTCCTGCACGATTCGATCGAGAACCGCGCCCAGCAAGTGCGTGACAAGAGTCCTGACGGCACTCTCACCCGCCTGCCACCACCATCGATGACCGGGGTCGGAGCCTTCGCCACCGAGAGTGGTTCCTGGGGCGGCGCTCTCTTCCATAACGGCATTTATCTCGATGACCGCCTGAGGTACCTGGGCGTTGCGGTCTACAGTGAACTCGACCTCGACTTCTTCGGACGCGGTGGTGACTTCGACCTGCCCATCGAGTCGGTCGCCTATTCGCTGGATGGCTTCATATTCGTCCAGCAACTTCTGACACGCGTGGCCGACAGCGACGTGTTCATGGGCTTCAATTACAAGTACGGGTCATTCGACAGTGAACTGGACCTCGGGCTGGGCACCGATCTGCCAGAGTGGCTACCGCCGCTGAAGACCAACATCAAGATCGCGTCTGCAGGACTGCTGGTGGAATACGACTCCCGCAACACCACTTTCACTCCCGACCACGGAATCAACGCCAGGACCGAACTGCAGTTCTTCGAGCAAGCCCTCGGCAGTGACCGCGACTTCTTCAAGGCGTATGCAAACCTGCGCGGCTGGATTCCCGTGCGCAGAGATGTCGTACTTGGGTTGAGAGCCGACGGCAACGCCAGTGATGGCGATACGCCGTTCTTCATGCTGCCCTCCGTCGACCTGCGCGGAATCTCGCTCAGCCGCTACCAGGGTCAGTTCACGCTCACGACTGAGGCGGAGATGCGCTGGGATTTCACGCGCCGCTGGAGCCTGCTTGGCTTCCTCGGTGCCGGCTGGAGTGCGGCCACCGACCTGAATGACTTCGTGCTCAGCGATGCGCACCCCGCGGGGGGAAGCGGCTTTCGCTACCTGATCTCTCGCGTCTTCGGAATCCGCACCGGTATGGACTTCGCGTGGAGCGAGGACGACTTCGCGTTCTACCTGGTCACCGGGACTGCGTGGGGTCGGAAGTAGGGCTATCGCTTCCGCTTCGCTCCTGGCCAGCGCCGGGGGCTACGCACACGACTTGTTTCACAGACTTCACGCCGCGACATATAACGCGCCCGTAGACTCTTGCTACCTCTGTCCAGGTGGAACCATGCGCCAGAATCCCGTGCTGCTCGCCAGCCTCGTCCTCGCCACAGTCACCCAACCGACTCTGGCACAGGCCGGACAGACCCGGCGCGTCCCCGCCGACTACACCACCATTGGTGCCGCCTTGCTCGCTTCATCCGCGGATGACACCGTCCGTGTGGCCGCGGGCACATACTCGCCCTCGACCAACGGCGAGAGTTTCCCGATCGCCATGCCTGACGGTGTCACGCTGATCGGCAACGGGATGCAATCGAGCATACTCGACGCTGAACAGACCGCGCGCGTGATGAACTTCGCCGGCAGCGGGTCCGCGCGGGCCAGCGGCTTCACCATCACCGGCGGTGAGGCATCACGCGGCGGCGGCATCCACGTCACGGCGGGCACACACGAAATCGACGACATGTTCGTGTGGAACTGTGGCGCGCTGAATCGCGGCTCGGGCATCAACGTCGAGGGCACGGCCGCACCCGACGTACACCACAACGTGATCTGGGAATGCTACGACACCGACCTCAGCCACGGTGGCGACCCGCACGGCTGCCAATGGGGTGGCACGGCATCTGGTAGCTTCCGACAGAACCTGGTCGGGCGCACAGACAGTAACGGGCTGTTCATCATCGAGAGCGGCGGGCCCGAAGTACGGCACAACATCTTCATGGAAAACGGCATCGACGGACTGCGTGGCCGGGGCATCTGCTTCGATGGCGATGACACCACGGTGATTGCCTACAACCTTTTCTGGGACAACTCGATCGCCTCGATGATCATGCGCGATGCGCAGGGCACCTTCACGAATGTCGATGCGGCAACGGCCAATGCTGTTTCGGCAAGTGACGGCATCTACGGGAACTTCGATGACAACCCGCTGCTCACCGATCCCGACATGCTGGACTTTTCCCTGCAGCCTTCGAGTCCGGCCATCGACGCCGGCGAACCGGGCAGCGGCACCGACCCCGACGGCACGCCGCTGGACCTCGGCCCCTTCTACCACCCGATGGCCATTGTCGGCAATTCACCGGCCGGCGCGGCCCGGCTGGCCAGTCTCGGCGGCGCCTCGCCCAACCCCTTCAACCCGCGCACGACACTCGAACTGCGGCTCGAACGCGCAGCTACGGTCCGGGTCGACATTCACGATGCCCGCGGGCGGCGTGTGCGACAGTTGATCGCAGGGCACAGGGGACCGGGTAATCACGACCTGCTCTTTGACGGGCTCGATGACACGGGCCGGCAACTGGCCTCCGGGGTCTACTTCGCCCGCATGAGCGCACTGGGCGAGGTTGACGTGCGCCCGATGGTGTTGTTGCGCTGAGCTTGCAGCAACCGGCCTGCTCCGCGATCCTGCCAGGGGCAGGAAAGGAGCCGCAGTTGCCGCGAGAAATCAAAGTCGACGCCGTAGACGAGGGCCGCCGCCTCGAGCGCTACCTGGCGAAACTCGATGGCGGATTGCCACCATCGCTGGTGCGCAGGTTGTTGCGCCAACGCCGTGTCCGGGTCAACGACCGGCGCGTGCGCGACGGCGCGCTACTGCTGCATGCAGGCGATCAGCTGCAGATCCACCACGACTTCACCCAATCTGAAGCGCAGATCGACGACCGGCGATGGCGGGGCCCGTCTGTCGAAGTCCTGCATCAGGACAAGGACTTTCTGGTACTCAACAAACCGGCTGGCGTGGCCTGCAGCGACGATGGCGCCGACGAATCTGCGTTACAGGTCTGGCTGCGAGAGCACCTGTCGGCGGAGATCGACGCGGGCCGGGCTCGACCCGAACCCTGCCATCGGCTGGACCGCGAGACGACCGGGGTCGTGGTCGTGGCTCTGGGGCCGGTTTCCTTCGATCGATTCCGGCGGGCACTCGAAGACGGGCAGGTGCGCAAGGTCTACGAGGTCGCAGTACGCGGGGTGCCGACCGAAGAGTCTTTCCAATGTGATCTTGCCCTGCAACGCAGCGAGGGCGTCGGCCGCGATGAGCCGCGGATGGTGCCGGGGCAGGAACTGGACGCGCTCACCCGTTTTCGCCTGATCACGAGCCGGGCTGGGCGCTCCCTGCTCGAAGCGGTGCCCGTCACCGGGCGTACGCACCAGATCCGCGCCCACTGCCTCGCCCTGGATCTGCCGGTGATCGGCGACCGCCGCTACAACCCGCAACGGGCCGGCGACGACCCCCCACACCAGCTTCTGCACGCTCGACGCCTGCAGCTGGATGGCGAGGGCGGGTTCGACCTGCAGGCCGCCTGGCCCCCGGACCGACGCGCGTGGTTGCAGGAGGCGGGCCTCTGGCCGTAGCCTTCGCAACCGCTCTGGCCCAGCCAGCGTAGTCGGGCCCGGGTCCAACCGGATTCGAATTCAACCAGATCCCCAGAGGGAGTCCCCATGAGATCCACCCCGCGGTCCTGGACCGTGCTGGCTTCGTGGTCGCTGTCGCTAGTCCTGATCTTCCTGGCCGCGGCACCGGCACAGGCGCTGGACAGCAGCAACGTCGAGGAAGTCACGCTGAGCAATGGCGTACGCGTCCTGCTCTGGCCAGACGACACGATCCCCAACCTGGCCGTCTACACATTCTGGAAGGTGGGCAGCCGCAACGAGGCACCGGGCATCACCGGCCTGGCCCATTTCTTCGAACACATGATGTTCAACGGCTCCGAGCACTTTCCGCCCGGTGAGTTCGACCGCACGATGGAAGCCGCTGGCGGCTCCAACAACGCCTACACATCGGCCAACGTGACCGTCTATCAGGACTGGGTTCCGGCCAGCGCCCTGGAGATCACGCTCGATCTCGAGGCCGATCGCATCCGCGCACTGAGCGTGGATCCAGAACTCGTGGAGAGCGAGCGGGGGGTCGTGATGAGCGAACGTCGCCGCTCCGTCGAAGACGACAACCACTCGTTGATGTGGGAACAGCTGATGAGCTCGGCCTACATGGCCCACCCCTACCAGTGGCCGGTCATCGGCTGGCGCAGCGACATCGAGAACTGGCGCCAGCAGGATGTCGAGGACTTCCACCGCACCTGGTACGCCGTCAACAATGCGCTCTTCGTTATCTGTGGCGCTTATGACCGTGACGAGCTGATCGGGCTACTCGAGGAGAAGATTGGATCAATCGAGGCGCGTGAGGTCGGGCGTGACGTTGTGACGGTCGAGCCGGAGCAGCGTGGCGAACGACGTGTCGAGCTGCGCAAGGAAGCCCAGATGGGCAGTGTGCTCGTGGGCTGGCATGTCCCCGAGACCGCGCACGAGGACATCCGTGTACTCGAACTGGCCGACCTCATCCTGAGCAGCGGCGAGAGCAGTCGCCTCTACCGTCGGCTCGTCGACCAGGACCAGATCGCACTCTGGGCCTGGGGCGACACCGACAACAACTTCGACCCCGGCCTCTACCAGATGCTGGTCCAGTCACGCGAGGGCGTGGATGGGACGACGATCGAAGCGGCCCTCTACGAAGAAATCGACCGCATGAAGAACGAGCCGGTCACCGACGACGAGCTGCAGAAGGCCAAGAACATGCTCGTAGCAGGATTCTACCGCGACATGGCAACGATCAGTGGCCGCGCCAACCAGCTCGGCAGCTTCGAGATTTTTCACGGTGACTGGCGCAAGCTCTTCGACGTGGTCGGCACTTATGAATCGATCCAGGCCGAAGATATCCAGCGTGTGCTCTCGACATGGTTGACCGCGCAGAACCGCACGGTCGTCACGCTCATCCCCACGCAGGACACGGAGGCCGGCAATGCGCGTTAGAACCCTCGCACTTTCAATCGCGACGCTTGCACTCTTCTGCACGGTTGCCAGCGCGGATGGCCTGAACCTGCCAACGGTCGAGTCGGCCACGCTGTCCAACGGCATCGAAGTGCAGATGGTGCAGCACCCCACCGTGCCCATGGTGGCCGTGGAGTTCTGGATCAGTGCTGGTGCCCTCGACGACCCCGCCGGCATGGAAGGCCTTGCCTCACTCACCGCGGGTGCCCTGCGCAAGGGAGCCGGAGATCGTGACGCCAACGGCTTTGCCGACGCCGTCGATTTCCTGGGCGCCGACTTCGGCGCTTCGGTCAGCCTGGATCGCACACGCATCCGGATCAACCTGCTGGGTCGGGACCTGACCAAGGGCCTGGATCTCGTCGCCGATGCCATCCTCAGGCCGAGCCTGCAGGAGGACGAGATCCTCAAGCTGCGCGACCAGATGGCCGAGAGCGTGACCTCGGACAAGGAAAACCCACGCAATGTGCTGAGTACATACCACCGCGCGCACGTCTTTGCGGACCACGCCTATGGACGGCCGGTGGATGGCTCGGAAGCCAGCCTGCCGACGATCAACGCCACGGCCGTACGCGACTTCCATCGCGACAACTTTGTGGCCAATCGTATGCAGATCACCGTGGTTGGCGACATCGAACCCGATACGGTGGTCGAGCTCCTGGAGTCGCGCTTCGCAGCGATGCAGGGATCCGGCGAGGACTTCGTCCGCACAGTTCAGGATCCGCCCACGCCGGCCGCGGACGTGCTCCTGGTCAACAAAGCGGACACGCCCCAGACCTGGTTCCGCATCGGTGGCCTGGGCCCTTCATGGCACGACCTCGATGACTTCGCGGCGACGCGGATCGTGCAGACTGTCTTTGGCGGACGTTTTACGAGCTGGCTGAATACGGCACTGCGCATCGAGGCGGGCCTGACCTACGGCGCCAGCTACCGCATCTGGCGGGCCGGTGACTCCGGTGAAGCCAGCATCAGCAGCTTCACCGCGACCGCGACCACACGCGAGGCCATCGACCTCGCCCTGGCTCAGCTCACGCGCCTGCACGAGGACGGCCTGAGCGAAGCGGACCTGGCTTCGGCCAAGGCCTACCTGCGCGGCCAGCTGCCCTACGACTACGAGACGGCATCGGCGATCGCTTATCGTCTGGCGGAACTGCGCCACTATGGCATCGATCGCACGCACGTCGACCAGCTCTTCGAGCAGATCGACGCGGTGACACTCGAAGATTGCCGCGAAGTCGTCGAACGCTGGTTCAAGTCCGGCGACCTGACCGTCACCGTGATCGGCGTCGCGACCGAGATCACCGATACCATGGCTACCTACGGGAAGGTGACGGTGCGCGAGAACTCCGACCCCGGCTTCTCGGCCACCGCGGAGGGCGGCCAGTCCCGCTGATTGCCTGGAGCCGGGGTGAGGCTGAGGTAATGCCGGAGGGGTGCTGGTAAATCGGGATTGCCGGCTGAGGATCGGGCGTGGCAGCATGCGCCCGACTCCCGCCCTGCCCCTGCCACCGTCCGGATCCCGATGGGCCCCAGCGCATATGATCACACCACCACCCGGTATGCGACGCTAGCTCTGCTCGTCGCATGCTGGCTGGTGTGCGTGGCCAACACTCTGACCGAACCAGTCAACAGGGACGAGCACATGTACCTCGCGGCGGCGTCGCTGTCCGCCGAACACCAGGTCTATCGCGACTTCGCGTTTCTGCAGACCCCCTACTCCATCGCCGTCTACCGGGCCGTGGGAGCCGTTGCGCCCGACGATCAGACCCTCCTCGCAGCGCGCCTGTTCAAGTGCCTGCTCACTGCAGCGATGATCGGGGCAATGTACTTCCTGTTGCGTCGGGTCGGTGCCAGTCCGCCAATGGCCGCCCTGCTGGTCACGCTGCTGTACCTCAGCGCGCTGGTGCGCGAAATGGCTGCGCTGGCCCGCAACTATGACCTCGCGCAGCTGGCGATACTGCTCGCGCTATGCCTGATACCCCTGCGCGGACAAGAGGCCACCTCGCGTTGGCGCTGGGCCCTGTCGGGAGCCCTGGGCGGCCTGGCCATAGGGTTCAAGCTCAGCTATGCGCCGCTGGCCCTGATCACGCTGGCCTGGCCAGTGCTGACCGAAGCTCCGTCCAGGCTCCGGTGCACGGGCCTGGTCCTGGCCGGTGCGCTGTTCGCCCTGCTCCCGCTGATTGTGACCTTTGCCTCTGTCGACGGTGACGTGCTCCGCTTCGACCTGGTCGAGTACCACTACATCAACGCAGAGTTCCACGCCATGGAGGGACACGATCCGCACGCGTCGATGCTCGGCAGGGCACGTGAAGACTGGGCGCTGTTGGGATCAGCGGGACAGTGGCCGCTGCTTGGAATGCTGCTCCTGAGTCTGGGCCTGGCCAGCGGCCCGTGGCGCCGCTTCCGCAACACGACGGGTGAGCGGCACAACACCGCCCTGATGCTCGCGCTGGCCTTCGTCACGGGCGCCATCCTGATGGCCGTCATCCCGCGACCACCGCAGAAATTCTACCTGGTACCGGTGCTGTTCGGCTTGGCGCTGCTGGCGGGAACCCGGGTCGGGCGACTCAATCGCGCAGGCCTTCGCCTGCTGATGGTCGTATGCGTCATCGGCGTGATCGTGGGCGCCGGCGTGCGAGGTAGTCAGCTTGCCGGGCTTCTGGATACAGCGTTGCAGCGCGAGAACTGGCCAGCCACACAGGTCCATGAGGTGGGGCGTGTCCTGGCGGCAGAGAGTGGTCGGGTCCGGCCCGTTGCCACCACACACCCAATCTACGCCCTGCAGGCCGGACGGGAGATCTACCCGGAACTGGCGGCAGCAGAGTTCACGTGGCGCTCGGGTGACTTGCTTGCGGCAGCCCGGCGCGACCGCTTCGTGATCGCCTCTCCGGTGACACTGGACAAACTGCTCGCGCAGCGCCCGCCGTCGGCGGTACTGATCGAGCGCGACGCGCCGTGGGATGGGCCGCTGGTCCGCTGGGCAACCGAACAAGACTGGCGCGCACAGGTCGGACCCGACTCGAACGTGATCTTCTATACGCCCTGACGCCCTGAGCGGTCTGCTCAGGTGCGAATCGGTACCGGCTGCCCTTCGCCATCGATGTTCACATAGGTCACCGTCGCCTCGGTCACGGAAACTTCGTTCGAGGCATCGCGCTGGCGCCGGGCCCGCACGTCCACATGCACGACGATCGACGTGCGGCCCCTGCTCTCTATTTTTGTATAGAGCGACACGAGATCACCGACGTAGACCGGTGCGTGGAACTCGACCTTGTTCATGGCCACGGTCACCACCTGGCCACAGCCCGCCTCGATTGCACCGACGGCACCGGCCTGATCGATGTAGGACAGGATGATGCCGCCGAAAATGGTGCCGTAGGCATTGGTCTCACGTGGCATCATGAGTACGCGGATGGCCGGGACTTGTTCGGGCATGCTTCCTCCGGGGCTGGGTCCTGACCATCCTGCCCGCTGGCCAGCCCAACGTCCAGCGGGTATGCTGGGCGATTCCGCAGCGACCCCGGCATAAGGAGCGACAGTGGCCGAACTCAAGGTGGGCAAGAAGGCCCCGTCCTTCACACTCCAGGACACCAGCGACAACAAGGTCAGCCTGCGTGATGATGTGCGCGGCAACTGGGCCCTGCTCTACTTCTATCCCAAGGACATGACACCGGGCTGCACCAAGCAGGCCTGCAGCATCCGCGACCACTGGTCCACGCTCAGGAAACGCAAGGTGAAGGTGCTCGGCTTCAGTCCCGACAGCGTTGCACGCCACCAGAAGTTCACGGAAAAGTACGACCTGCCCTTCCCGCTGCTCGCCGACGAAGACCACAAGGTCGCTGAACGTTTTGGTGTGTGGGGAGAAAAGAAACTCTACGGGCGCAGTTTCATGGGGATCAAACGCACCAGTTTCCTGGTCGACCCCGAAGGCACGATCCGCCATATCTGGAGCAAGCCGAAGGTCGCGATCCACGCCGAGGAAGTCCTGCAGGTATTGGACGAACTCGGCGGCTGATCCGGATCAGTCGTTCCTGGTGAGCAGTTCCCAACTGCCCGTGACCAGGACCTCACGCAGTCCCGGCACCCGTCCGAGCAGCCCGGCTCCGAACACCGGCAGCCCGTAGCGCAGATAAAAACTCGGGCGCAGCAGGAATCGGCGGGCCTGACTGACACGCAACGAGTGGCGTGAGGCACGCTCGCTCAATCCCGACAGCGTGAGCCCGGCCTGGCGCACCGTCTCGACTTCCTGCCACAGGTCGGCCGAGACCGCGCCACCCCTGGCCATCCCGCCCCACACACCGGCACCCAGCCAGTGCACGAAAGGCAACTTGGCCCAACGCACGCCCAGTCGGGCCCGTGCGTCCAGGATCTGCTGATGTCCGCCGTAAACAGACCAGTAGGGCGGGTAGATCACCACGATGCCGCCATCCGGTGCCAGACGCTCACGCGACTGCGCCAGGGCAGCATCGACATCGGGGATGTGCTCGAGCACGTCGCGGAAGAGGATCAGGTCATAGGGACCATCGAGGTCGGTCAACGTGGCCGGATCGGTGATGTCCGCCACGGTCAGACGTAGCTCCGTGCCGCGTGCACGCGCTCGCTCGCTGGCCATCGCCAGTCTGCGTGGCTCCAGGTCAAAGCCGTCGATGCGGGCGCCGTGTTCGGCCAGAGCGCAGGTCGCCCCGGCGTCGCCGCAACCCACATCGAGGATGCGCACACCCTGCCGCCACACGCCCCAGGACTGCAGGCAGGGCAGCAGCTGTGTGGACGCAAGCTCGTACTGGTAGGTCCAGTAGTAGCTGGTCCAGTCCGGGAAATCGGACGGACGCAGCGGGCGGCGGCTGGAAGCATGAGGATCGGGCAGGGGCAATTCGGACCGTCCGGCATGGAGAAAAGGTGCGCCCGGCATGATGGCCGATCGCGTCGGAGTGGGCAAGTCCGCCGCAGGCATCCGTATTGCTTGGCGAGGCCAGACATCAGACCAGACATCCAGACCAGACATCCAGTCCTGCCACCCTGCCCATGGAATCCGCCGTGCCCCGACCGAATGCCGCCCAGATCGCCGACCCACAGCACCAGGCGCTCATCGACGAAAGGGCCGCGCTGCCCGCGCTGGCCTCCGATCTCGTCATCGCCAGCGTGACCGCGCGCTCGCCCCTGCTGACCGGCGCGGACTGGATCCGCATCGATGGTGCACTGCCGCCGCTCGAAGCCGCCGCGCTGCGCCGCAAGCATGCACCCCTTCCCGCCCTCCTGGACATCCCCGGCCCGCGCAGCCGGCGCGCCCGCAGTCCGCTTACGACCACCGAGAGCCTGGTCGTCGCCGCGAGCGAGGACCTCGCCTGGGTAAACCTGAGCGACCTGCTCGATCCCGGCGAACTCAAGAGGGCCCGATTCTTCGTTGGCGACAGGACCCGCCTGAGCTGCACCGTCGGTGAAGCGAGCGTTCTGCAACGCCACCTCGACGACATCTGCGAGGCCGGCGACGCACTGATCCTGGATCTGCGCGCTCTGGGGAAGGAAGTTCCTCCCACCTACCTCGAAGTCCTGCTGCACGCCGTGCTCAAGCGCACGCGCGAGCACGGCACACCAACCCTGCTGATGCCGGGCCTGGCACCCAGGCAGGCACGCGAGCGCAGGAGCGCCGCCGCCGCGACCGCACCGGTGGCAAAGCTGCTCGCCGCTGGCGCACGCGGTCTGATCCTGACGGGTGAAACTGAATTCAGTGCGGATGCCCAGGCTGCCATTGACCTCGCACGCGAACTGATCTGGCACGCGCGTGAGTCGACCGGAACACACCGGAGCAGGCACAGCGCCCAGGTCGTCATCGACGGGCTCGATGACCCCTCGGGTTGGCTGCGCACGATCTCCTGATCAGCGACGGCGCATCACCCGCGCGGGCACGCCGGCCACCACTTCACCCGCCGCCACATCGCGAGTCACAACTGCACCGGCGCCGATCAGGGCACCATCGCCGATCGTGAGGCCGCCCATGATCACCGCGCCAGACCCGATCGAGACCTGGCTGCCTATCCGTGTCTCTACGAATCGCCCGGCCCAGTCTGCTTCGCTCTCGGCCTCGCCCTCTGCGTTCACCGCGCGCGGGTCCATGTCATTGATAAACATCACACCGTGGCCGACGAAGCAGCCATCGCCGATCGTCACACCCTCGCAGATGAAGGTGTGGCTGCTGATCTTGCAGCGACGACCAATGCGGGCACCTTTCTGCACCTCCACGAAGGTGCCGACACGGGTGTGGTCCCCGATCGAGCAACCGTAGAGGTTTACGAAACTGTAGATGCGTACGTCTTCGCCAAGCTCGACGTCATCAGCGATGGTCACGAATTGCACGGCAGGACTCCATCTCGGGGGACTGGCTGGTCGGGCATCGTGTGCCAGCCACCTCTCCCCGGTCAAGCTGCAGGTGGCCGAGTCCGTGCACTCGCTTAGACTGCCCGGATGGATCCGGCCGAGCGACAGGAACTCTTCCGCGATGCCGTGCTCATGGCACCGCTCACCAGAGGGGGCAACCTCCCCTTCAGGCGCCTGTGTGTCGAACTCGGCGCAAAGGTGACGCTGTCCGAGATGGCCGTCGCGCGCGACGTGGTACGCGGCCGACGGGGCGAGATGGCGCTACTGCGACGCGCCCCCCAGGAGACCTGCTTCGGCGTCCAGCTGGCCGACCGGCATCCCGAACAACTCGCCGCAGCCGTGCAGATCGCCGTGGAGAAGGGCGCCGATTTCGTCGACCTGAACCTCGGCTGCCCAATCGATCTCTTTTGCCGGCGTGGCCTTGGCGCGGCCCTGCTGCGCAAACCGGGCAAAGTTGGCGCGCTGGTTGCCGCCATGCGCGGTGCGACCGACCTGCCAGTGACGATCAAGATGCGCCTGGGCTACGAGGACGACAAACCGCGCTTCATGGCCGTAGCCACGGCCGCGATCGAGAACGGCGTCGACGCGATCACTCTGCACGGCCGCAGCCGTAGCCAGCGCTACCGCCGCGCCGCGGACTGGGAGCGCGTGGCCGAACTCGTCCAGGCCGTCGACATTCCCGTGATCGGCAATGGCGACCTCTTGAGCTGGCGCGATGTACAGCGTGCGAAAGAGCACAGCGGCTGCGCCTCGGTGATGCTCGGCCGGGCCACCCTGATCAAGCCGTGGGTCTTCCAGGAAATCCAGGACGGTCGTGACTACCTGCTCGACGCCGACGCGCGCCTGGACATCCTGCGTCGTTACCGCTCCCTGGCCCTCGCGCACTTCCGCGATGACGAGCGCGGACGCCGCAACGTGCACGGTTTCATCCTGTGGCACCTGGACTTCCTGTCGCGCTACCGCCCGGTACCCAGTGAACAGCACGACCCCGAGCTGGGGCCGCTGATGCAGACGCGTGAGGAAGTGCGCGAGCTGGCCGACACGCCGCAAGGCTGGCTGGACAGTTCCGACAGCCAACTGCACGAAAAGCTGGCCGACTGGCTGATCGAGGAGATCGACAGCGCTCCAGAGAGCCGGGAAAAGTGGGACCACACGCCGGCATCGGTTATACTCGAGACCTCGACAGGCGCCTCCATCAGCAGCCCCTGATCCGCGCGCCAGGGCCGGTCCATCTGGACCGGCCTGAACTCTGTCAGTCCCTATTGCCCCTACGCTCCAAGCATTCGCATCAGGCGAGCGAGCTTGCTTTCCTCTCCGCAACGCCAGTGGATGTCCAGGCTGGACAACAGCGCGCGCAACGTCGCCTCGGCCTCGGCCGCAGACTGGCCTTCACCAATCTCCAGCTCTACTTCCCAGCCCACGCTGGCATCGGGCCATGTCGTGCGATCGAGCTCGATGCTGAACTGCTGCGCCGTGGGCAGGGCGAATACCGTGCGCCGGTTCTGCATGGAGCCGATCTGCTCGAGTTCGAGCGGGCCAAACTCAGCCAGGGGCGGGCAGAGTTGCACGACCGCGTCGAGCATCGCCGCCGGACGCTGGAGCCATTGCGCACAGTGCTGCAGGGAGAGGCTGGTCTCGTACTCCGGGCGGTGGATGAACGCGCCCTGCTGCGTGCCTGAGTGTTTGACCGTCAGCAGGGCGCGGCGAACACTGCCGCCGGATTCTTCCCGGATACGCACGCCCCATCCGGCGCGGCCGAGCGTCCTGTTGCGATCGTCGAAGTAATGATTGAGCTGATCGACTTCGCGCAGCGGAGCGGCCAGACCGGCGCGCAGGCGCTGCGCTTCGTCTGCTTCGAGAATCAGCTTGAGTTCGATTTCCATGATTGCGCCAACATAGCCGCAAAACGCTGAACGGGTGACCCGCGATGCGGATCACCCGTCGATGTCAGGAGCGCGGGGCTTTACTCGAAGGTTTGGGGGTAGACCCGATGACTTTGGTCCCGGTGCCATCCTGGCCCCCTTCAAGCTCGCCCATCCCGCCAGAAGACGGCCCGCCACGCCCGGCGACCCATCACAACCCCCCCGACGACGCCCGTGTGTCGGATGATCGTGGATTTCGGGAAGGCTGCTCCCGCGCCCCTCGTCGTGGCGAGGCCATTGGGCATCGCACGAGTCGGATACCCGATGAAGTTCCGCGAGACCGGCCATGGCAGCAATGCGGATGATGTGATGTGCAGTCCGCCTGGCCCCCGGCGCTTGCGGAGGCCGGATTCTGGCTAGCGGCTCAGGCTCGGACCGATCAGTACACCGTTGAGCAGAAGCGCGTGCAGCCCCTCCCAGGTGCCCCGGAAGGAAGGGTCCTCGGCGAAGAGAATCAGCCGCCCACGGCCACGCGGTTCCTCGACAAGCCACGCCTGCCCCTTGAGCGCTTCCTCCATCACCGGCCAGGTGTAACCGGCGATCAGCGCGTTCTCGGGGTCGATGCGACCAACCGTGCGGCCGGAAATCGACGGCGTGAGAATACGGTCGCTGAGCACCGGCACGGCGATCGTCGCTGCCTTGCCCAGGGTCAGGAAGTGGGAGGTGTCGAGCTGGACGCGAAAGATTGCGCCGGGAACGCGCAGCGGGCGGCGCTCGGGTGGAAGAACACCGCGGGTTTCTTCCTCCGGTGTGGTCTGGCCGACCTCGAACTCGCCCAGGCGCCCGTCGTCGTCACCGAGCTCGGCGAGATCCTCGACACGCGTGACCGTGGTCCAGGCCTGCCCCTCCTGCTCCTCGTCATCGATCAGCGCCAGGGAAGCCGAGCCGATCGCCACCAGCACACCGCCCTCACGCACCCAGCCATCCAGCCGGTCGAGCGGAAGCCTGGCCCCGGTGCGCAACTCGGGCACGACCAGGACATCGAACTCTTCCAGTGCAACACGCTCCAGTGCCTCGAGCAGCAGGACGGTGAAGTCCAGGCCATAGCGTTCCTCGAACAACCAGGTCAAGGCCCCGGCAGACATCGGCGCTACACCGGGGCCGGTGAGCAATCCGACGCGCGGCGCCCGTGTCACGATGACGCGGTCACTGCCGAGCGAGGGCCCTGCCGCCGACCAGCTGCGATCCAGCGCAATCACCTCGACCGAGGTCTGCATCGCGATGCGCGAGAGCAGGCCGGCCAGGTCGGAGCGGCCACGGTTTGCCGCGCGCTTGATGACCAGTGTGCCGCGCGGCAGCTCTTGCTCACCCGCGCCAACTCCCTCCAGGGCGCAATGCACGACCACGCCTTCTTCCCACAACGCGGCCAGCGCCGGGTAAACGGCGTTGTCGCGACAGGGGATCAGCCAGGCTACCGCGGCATCCGGGACCTCGACCGGCTGCACCGCAGCGTCGGCATCAAATTCCACGCTGGCAACATCGAGTCGTCGTTCGCTGCTGTAGGCGTCGACGCCATAGGCGAGGATCATCGACCACGCAGTCACGTCATAGAGTCGTGAGCGTAGCCCACGTCCGATCCGTGATTCCTCCTCGGCGATGTATTCCTCACCCATCGGAGTGTGCAGATCGAGCAGGCTGCGGACCAGCGCGTAGGACGGTTGTTCGAGCGGGATGCGCAGGCTCTGCGCCGGCAGTGTGATCTCGATCGGGCGCGTGTCGTCCTCACCCAGCGGACGCACTTTGACCGTTGATTCCTCGGTCGTGCGCAGGACCCGAATGCCTTGGCGATGCAGGACGTCGGCCAAACGTTCCACCTGAGCCCGCGCAAAGCCGGTCGGGATCAGGATCTCCTTGTTCTGATCGGCCTCGGCGCGCTCACGCATGGTTTCGCCGAATCCCACCAGCGACTGCATGAGCTCGGGGCCATGTGCTGCCGTAGTCTGGACCGTAGACAGCGCGGCCACGAAGTGGTGTTCCACGGCGGCCGGGTAGCCGGCCACGGTGCCGTCGAGGCGTCGCATCAGGCGCCCGCGCGTGCTGGCCTGCTCGTAGGTCATCCCGATCGCGCCCTGCAGCGTCGGCCAGCTGTCGCCGAAACCCGGGTAGAACAGATCGAAGCTCTCGCCGACGAAGTAGTCGAAGCCGCGTGCATCAAAAGCGCGTGCATTGGCGCGCCCGAACACATCGAACCACTCGATCTGCTGCTCGGGGATATGCGGGTTGATGGGGTCCGTTGGCGGCGGAAAGAAGTAGCTGCTCTGCCGGGCCATCTCGTGCAGATCCACAAAGACCTGCGGCTGCCAGCGCGAGAAAGCCTCCACCCTGGCCCGCGTCTCGGTCTGCGTGAGAAAGGCCCAGTCACGATTCAGGTCGAAGAGAAAGTGATTGGTGCGGCCGCCCGGCCAGGTGCCCCAGTGCTCGGCGGCCCAGGGTGAGGGGTCCGGTGCCAGGCGCTGGCGTCCAAAGCTGCGTACTTGCTGCAGGAAGCGACGGCGGCCGTCCGGGTTCTGGCAGGGATCCACCAGCACCGTGACCTCACGCAGCAGCTTGGTCGTAGCGGCGCTGCGATCGGCGGCGAGGTGGTAGGCGAGCATGACGCCGGCGTCGGCACCGCTGGCCTCGTCTCCATGCACGCTGCAGGCGATCCAGCACGCCGGCTGTTCGGCCCGGGCGAGTTCTTCGCGTTGCCCACGATCGGCCGCCCATGCATCGCGAATGCGCAGGATCCTCTGCCCACGCCCGTCCAGCGACTGGCGCTGAGCCGGGTCGCTGATCACGACCAGCATCAGGGCATCGCCCTGGACACTCGATCCCGTGTACTCGATCTCGACCCGGGCCGATGACTCGGCCAGCAACTCGAGGTAGGCGCGGATCTCGTCGACCGACAACGACTGCGCGCCGAAGCTGCGCCCGGTGAAGGTTTCAGGATCGGGAATCGATGGGTCATAGTCGGCGCCCTGTGCCCATTCGCGCCAGTCCGCCTGCGCCTGACCCGCACACAGTGAGATCGCCACAAGGCAGCCGAGCAGGATCAGCACAGTCCTGGACATGGACACCTCGCAGTCACCTCACGGGCCGGAATGCGAACGGGGAATAAGGCCGGGTCAGCGGGCGCTGGCCACGGCGCTTCGACGCTGCTCCGACCATGACAGAATGGACGAGATTACCTGATCCTGATCTTTCTCGGACATGTAGGCCGAGAGCGGGATCGAAATCACCGTGTCGCAGAGCTGCTCGGTCACCGGTACCGGTTCGAAACGGTCCTGGTAGGCCTGCAGCGAGACCTGCGTGTGAATCGGGCGCGGGTAGTGCAGTGCCGTCGGGACGCCACGCGCCGACAGGAATTCCACGAAGTGGTCACGGGATCCTGCGTCGGGCATGCAGATCGTGTACTGCGCGTAGCTCGAGTAGCGCCCCTCGGCGATCACCGGGGTCGTGACTGAGTTCGACAGAGCCGAGTCATAGCGATGCGCGTGGGCGCGTCGCATCTCGACCTCGGCGTCGAAGGTGGCTTCCTTGACCAGCAGCGCAGCGGCCTGCAACGCGTCGAGCCGGCTGTTCACGCCGAGCACGCTGTGCTCGTGCCGTCCCACCTGGCCATGCTCACGAATCAGGCGCACGCGATCAGCCAGGTTACCGTCTTCGGTAAAGACCATCCCGCCATCGCCGATACCACCCAGTGGCTTGCTCGGATAGAACGAGGTGAATCCGCAGCTGCCAAAGCCCCCGCTGTGCCGTTCACCCAGACGCGCCCCCAACGACTGGCAGGCGTCTTCGATACAGTGGACGCCGAACTCCTCTGCCAGGGCCTCGAACTCGTCGAATGCTGCCGGCTGTCCAAACAGACTCACGGGTACGATCGCCTTGACCTTGTCGCTCATCGCGGCACGCGCGGCGGCCGGGTCCATCGTGAAGGTCATCGGGTCGACATCGACCATGACCAGACGAGCCCCGATCGCTGCGACCGCCTCGGCGGTAGCGATGAACGTAAAGTCCGGAACCAGTACCTCGTCGCCCGGGCCAATCCCCAGGGCCATGAGGACGATCTGCTGTGCAGCCGTTCCCGATCCGCAAGCCACCGCGTGGGCCACGCCCGTACGCTCGGCCATGCGCTCTTCGAGCTCCAGCACCCGGGGTCCATTGATGAACATGCCCGAGCGAACAACATCGGCGAGAGCCTGCTCGAGCTTCTCGCCATGCACCCGCATCATCGCCGGTACGTCGACGAACGGGACGCTTCGATCTTTCAAGACGGCCACCCCCGTGGCGAATCGTGAAGGCCTGCGCACGCAGCTGCGCTGGCCGGAATGCGCGTCAGATTAGCACCCGGGCCATCGAGCGGCCAGAATCGCGACGTTTTTTTGTCCGTATCAGGACCGGTTCTTGCCGGGAACCCACAGCACGTCCGCTTTGCCGCCCGAGTTGGCCACCCGCGCGAGGACGAAAAGCAGGTCGGACAGCCTGTTGAGATAGTGAATCGCCTCCGGATTGACCCCTTCGTGCTCTGCCAGATGGACGGCCACTCGCTCGGCCCGCCGACAGACGGTACGGGCCAGGTGCAGCGAGGCCGCGCCATCGGAGCCGCCCGGCAGGATGAAACTCTCCAGCGCGGGCAGGTCTGCATTGTGTGTATCGATCGCAGCCTCGAGCGCCTTGACCTGCGCGGCCGTAATGCGCAACGCATCACCGGTCCCCGGTGTGGAGAGGTCCGCCCCGAGGTCAAAGAGATCATGCTGGATGGATGCCAACAGGTCAGCCAGCTGTGGATGGCTGCCTGAAACGGCATTGATGGCCAGTCCCACCGTGGCATTCAGTTCGTCCACGGTGCCGTAGCTGTCCAGCCTGGTGTCGGACTTGGAGCGGCGCGTACCGTCGGCCAGACCGGTGCTGCCGTCGTCGCCCGTCTTCGTGTAGATGCGATTGAGCCTGACCATGCGCCCACACTAGGGGCCGCGCCGGCGCAAGGCAACGCCTCAGCGCCGGCCCCGCAGCAGGAGAATCAGGAAGAGCGGCCCGCCGGCCAGCGCAGTCAACACTCCGACCGGCAACTCGCTACCCCGACCGGCGATGTTCAGCGCCCGCGCCAGCGCATCGGCGATGACCAGGAAAGCCCCCCCAAGAAACCAGCAGGCGGGCAGGAGCACGGGGTGGGCCACCCCGAAGATACGCCGCGCCGCATGCGGAACGAGCAGCCCCACGAAACCGATCGGCCCCGTGATCGCCACCAGCGCCGCAACCGCCACCGACCCGGCCAGCAGCACCGTGCGCTTCGCCCGCTCCACCGGCACACCCCTCGCACTCGCCAGTTCCTCACCCACCGAGAGCTGGTCCAGGTCCGCGGCCCGCGCGAAGAGAAATACCAGCGCGGGTATAACCAACCACGGCAGAACACCCAGGCTGGAGAAACCGGCGACCTGCAAGCCACCCATCATCCAGCGGTCCATGGCCCGCAGCCGCAGTGGATCTGCGAGAAAACGCACCAGCATGATCGCTGCAGCAAAGACGAAGTTCAGGGTAACACCGGCCAGCAGCAGCTCGTGCGTGGACAGGCCACTGCGCCGGTGCGCGATGCGGTCGAGCAGGAGCACCTGCGCGAGTGCGAAGCCGAGGGCCAGCAGCGTGACGCTGGAAAAAGGACCGAGACTGAACTGGAGGAAGGACACGCTCAAGGCCAGGAACGCACCGAGTGCGCCCGCGAAACTCACGCCCAGTGTATATGGCGTGGCCAGGCCGTTGCGCAGCAGCGTCTGGAAACTGGCACCGACCACGGCCAGCGTGCCGCCGGTAACGAGGCCAAGCAGTACGCGCGGCAGACGTAGCTGCAGCACCCGCGCATCGGCAGAGTCCCGACCTGCGATGAAGTCGGAGATGGCCGCTGGATAGTCGATACCGACTCGACCGAAGGCTGGCGCAAGCAGCGCCACCACACAGCAGAAGAGGATCAGCAGGCCTAATCGTAGCTTCATCGCAGCTCACTCCATCCCCGCGGCAGCACCCGCGGACCGCCGTGATGCGGGTGAACGATGACCTCTATGCCCGGGCCGAGCGCACGGTCGAGGATGTCCTGGCGCAACACGTCGACCGGCGCGCCGTTCGCCAGGACCTTGCCGTCGTGCAGCAGCAGCACGCGGTCGGCCCATGCGGCGGCGAGGTTCAGGTCGTGTGTGGCAACGAGGGCGCTGCGTCCCTCGTTCAGCTGCGCGCGCAGGCTGCTGAAGACGGCCACGCAATGTGGCAGGTCCAGCGCCGCCGTCGGCTCGTCCAGGAGCAGCAGCTTGCCGCCCTGGGCGAGCGCTCCGGCCAGCAGCACGCGCTGGCCCTCACCGCCGCTGAGTTCGCCGAAGGGCCGGTCCGCCAGGTCGAACACATCGCACTGGCGCAGCGCGTCGTCGATGATCGCCGGGTCGGTGCCGCGGTCGGGCCAGGGGTGGCGCGCCAGTTCGACCATGCGCCGCGCGCTCATCGAATAGAGCGGCCGTACGTGCTGCGGCAAGTAGGAGCGCAGGCGCGCGCGCGCGCCTTCGTCCAGACCCTCGAGGTCGCTGCCGCCAAGCTGCACCGCACCGGAGTCCGCGCGCAGCAAGCCGGCGAGGATGCGCAGCAGGGTGCTCTTTCCGCTGCCATTGGCCCCGACCAGGGCCACCAGTTCGCCATCGCCCAGGTGCAGTTCCACGCCATCCAGTAGCTGTGGCTGGCCAGGCCAGGCAAAGCGCAGCGCGGTTGCTTCGAGCATCATCGCGTGGCCGCCCGGTCCATGGCATCGGCCAGGGCTGCCGCGCCGCGCGCCACCCTGGGTCCGGGAATCATCAGCCCCTCGAAGTCCACTGCCTCAACCTTGATGGTCTCGCCCGGCAGGGTTGCCCACACGCGCACACGCTCTGCGTGGTCGCCCCTGATACCCGCCGCGTACTCGAGGATCAGGTCAGGCGGATCGGCGACGATGACATCCAGCGGCACCTCGAAGTAGCCCGGAGCCTGGCCAGCAGCCCAGTTCGACGCACCGGCGATGGTCAGCAGGTCATCGAGGAAGGTCCCCGAACCGGCACTGAATACACCCGACAGCTGGCCGGGCGGGCGCGACAGGACGAGCAGCACGGAGGGCCGTAGCGGCGGACGGGCATCGGCGATCGAATCCAGCTGCGCACTGATTCGCGCGACCAGCTGCTCCCCGCGCACCGAGTCCTCTCCCCCGAGCAGGTCGTCCAGGCGCAGCATGCCTTCCAGGATCGACTGCAGCTCGTCGTCCATCTTCACGTCGGCGATGCGCAGTCCGTTGCCTTCGGCGAAGCGCCGCAATTCAGCGTTCTCGCCCTGCAGGACCAGCAGGTCCGGGCGCAATACGGCCAGGCGCTCGAGGTCGGGATCCAGCGCGCCACCGACGCGCGGCCGGTCGAGCACCTGTGGTGGCCAGCGGTCGTAGTCGGTGATTCCGACGATGCGATCAATGTAGCCGAGCACACAGGCGGCTTCGGTCATCGAGGGGGCGAAGAGAACCACACTGCGCGGCAGGCTGCCGGACACCGCTTCGCGCGATCCAGAGGACGGCCCACAGGCAGAGAGCGCCAGCAACAGGAGCACGATCGCGGAAGCAGGACGCACGGGGAGCCCTCTCAGGGTTTACGACAGCAGCCAGCGCCGACGGACCCTGTTGGCCCGCGACGCACCGAACCGCTACACTCAACTCACGCCGAGGCCAGAGTCAAGCATCAGGGGGCAGCAATGCACTGGGTCAGCGCGGTCAGCCAGAAGGAAACGCTCCTCGACGCCCTGGACGAGGTAAGCCAGGCCCTGCACACCGGACTGGCCGGCGATTCGGTCGACCTGCTGCTGGCCTTCCCCAGCCAGCACTACCTCTTCGATTACGGGCGGATCCTGCCGCGCCTGGCCGAAAACCTGCCGGCCGGCAAGGTCCTCGGCTGCTCCGCGCACAGCGCGATCGGCTCGCATCTGGAAATGGAAAAGGGCCCGGGACTGAGCGTGATCGCCGCACACCTGCCGGCCGTCGAGCTGGTCACCCGCCACATCGAGCGCTCGGGCCTGCCCGCGCTGGACGGCAGCCCGCAGCCCTGGCGCGACCTGATCGGCGTGGACCCGGGCCTGCGGCCGGACTTCATCGTGCTGGCCGACCCCTACAGCCTCGATAGCCAACGATTGCTCACCGGGATCGACTACGCCTATCCCGACTCCACGGTCGTGGGCGGGCTCGCCAGCGGGGCGACCGGCGCACGCGGCAATGCGCTGTTTGACACCAACACGATCCACCGCAGCGGCGCGCTCGTGATCGCGCTCTGGGGCAACATCAAGCTCGACGCGCTCGTCGCACGCGGTTGCCGTCCGATCGGGCAGCCGGCTCGCGTCACCGAGTGCGACGGCCATCTGCTCACCGGGATCGACGAGCAGTCGCCCACCAAGTACCTCTCCTCCCTCTACGAGAGCCTTGATGAGGCTACCCAAGACCTCGTCCGCACATCACTGCATGTCGGCGTGGTGGTCGACGAGCTGCGCGACGAGATCGGACCCGGCGACTTCCTCGTGCGCAACATCCTCGGCATGCACCAGGAGAGCGGCGTGGTCGCGGTGGGATCGGACCTGCGCCGCGGGCAAACCGTGCAGTTCCACGTGCGCGACCGGGAGACCGCCGCGCGCGATCTGACGCAGCAACTGGCCTTTTATCGCGAGCGGCACACGCCCGACGCGATTGCTGGCGCATTGCAGTTCAGCTGCCTCGGCCGCGGGCAGGCCCTCACCGGCACAGAGAACCACGACATCAGCCTGGTGCAGGAAGCACTTGGCCCCTTGCCGGTGGCAGGATTCTTTGGCAATGGAGAGATCGGGCCGGTCGGCAGCACCACACACCTGCACGGCTACACCACCGTGCTCGGCCTGGCCCGACCGCGCAGCGGCTGAGCTCAAACCGCGTCGACTGCCTCATGCAGGAGGCGGTTCACCTCGTCGGCCACGGTCTCGAGCTGGGCATTGCCGGCAATCGAGAGCATCGCCTTGGCGTCGATGGCGGCCACCAGGGTCTCGTCGTTCTCGCCCGTGTAGACGATCACATTGCAGGGCAAGAGCAGCCCGAGCTCCAGCTCGAGGCCGAGCGCCTGATGCGCAAAACCTGGATTGCAGGCACCGAGAATCACATAGGGAGGACGTTCAACGTCGAGTTTCTTCTTGAGCGTGGCCTTTACGTCGATGGTGGTCAGCACGCCAAAGCCGCGCTCGGCAAGCTCGGCGGTGACGCGCTCGATCGCCGCGTCGACGCTGTGGTCGACGCGGCGGATGTATCCGTACTTCATGCTTCAGACCTCGAAGGAACGGGCCGGTGTGTAGATGGCGGCCGGAAAGACCAGAGGCATCACGCCCTGGAGGAATTGCCGGCGCTTGTATTCGCGATGCGAAGTGTAGGCCCGGCTGTGCACTGACTGAAGGAAACTCTCGACCGTCAGGATCTGCAACTCGACCGAGAACAGATAGGGCCGGCCATGATCGGTACCGATCGGCCGATAGAGCACATCGACGTCTTCCTTGAAGGCGCGGAAGTCGGGCGCACTGAAGCGGTTCATCAGCCCGCGATCACCCGGCCGACGGAAGAGATCGACCTGGTTGCGGAAGAGAAAAATCCCGCCGAGCAACTCATGCAGCAGGTGCGCAAGACGGCTCACGTCGCGCTCGCCCTTGACGATGAACTTGGCGCCGAGCATGTCGCTGATCCGGTTGGGGTTGTTGATCCCCTTGCGCAGCATCTTCGAGAGAATCGAGGCGCTGTGGCCACGCTGCATCTCGCCGAAGCGTACACGCTCGGATACACGGTACTCACCCCGGCCCGGGGAATACTCGTAACCGGCGCTCTCGCGTTTGAAGCGTGTATCGAAATGCCAGACCTCGATCTCACGCCGCGAACCGGAAACCTGGCGCTCGACACGGTGCACGCGGAAGCCCCAGGTTTCCTCCGGCGGGGCCCCGGCCGGGCCGCCCATAAGGTCAACTTCAGGGTCGGGGGCATAACTGGCAATCTCGTTGCGCACGTCGGTGACGTGGCCGAAGAGTTCGCGCTCGAGCAGGTCGATCAGGTAGGCACGGTGGCGTGGGCCGTCCTGGATCATTCGCGTGTGCTCGATCTGGATCAGGAGTTTGGTCAGGTAGAGCTTGCGCTGCGCCTCGAAGCGCACCCGGCGCTCGTGCTCGATGTCACCACGGTCCTTGTAGAACACGAGCTCACCGAGCGACCGTAGATCTGTACAGCTGCTGACTTCACTCGTGGGCTCCAGCGGCTGCGCGTACTCCGCCGGCAACATTCCAAGCAACTCACGAATGTAGGTGGATTCATCCTGCAGGAAGCTGGCCAGCGTGCGTTCGTCCCGACCAAGATCGCTGTCCTCGCCGATCGGGTGCAGGAGCTGGTTGAGCAGACGCGCGTAGTGCCCGTCGGCACGCATCGAATCGCGGAAGAGCCGCCGGAAGTAGCGCAGCGCTTCGCGGTCCCTGCGAAAGAGAGCCGGGTCGAGGAAGGGGTGGGCAGAATAGTCGACTTCAGAGGCGCTGTTGCCGTTGATCGGGACCGACGGACCCGAAATCACGGATGCGTCTGCGCCCTTGGGGGCTACGGAGATCCGCTGCGGGGCGGAGCTTCCGGAGTAGGCCATAGGCGGGTCATCCTCCACTGAGCAGGCGGCGGGGGAGAGCCAGGACCCTCGTGCTACCGGCGAGGCCGGTACGGGGTTCCAACGGACCCTAGGCCGGGGCATGGGCAGGGCCAAGCTCTGGCCCGCAAGACGTTTATTCCCAACGCCACAAGGTGACTCCCCGCCCGTCCCGGCCCGCGCCGAGAACGGCGCTGGCACCGCTTGCAGGGCCACCGACGCTGAGCTAGCCTGCTGCCGTCGACCCCAGCCCAGGAGGCCCTCCTTGCGCCAGAACAAGTGGATCACAGCGGCATTCGTCGCTCTCGTGTTCCTGACCGGCGGCTGCATCGCAGACGCAGTCGCCCAGACAGCCAGTTCCACCTCCACTTCCGTCTCCACTTCCCCGCAGGAAATGAACGACGTCCGCCTCTTCCGCTCATGGGCCGCCGACGCGGTTTTCACGCCCGGGATCGATCTCGAGCCGGTCTTCAACTACGCCTTCTTCGATCCCGGTAACCGCTGGTTCGGTGGCGCGCGCGCCGCGGCCTGGGTGGCCGACGGCCTCGAGGTCGGCGGCCAGATCGGCTGGGGCGGATTCAGCCCCGACAACGGCGACTCGGAAAGTGGCTTCGCCGACCTGGACCTCTTCGGGCGCTACCGGCTACCGGTGGACTTCGGCGGCACCATGGCCGTGGGTACAGAACTAAGCCTGCCTACCGGCTCGGCCGAGGCCGGGCAGGACGAGACGTTCGTTCGTATCTTCGGCGCGCTCCGGCAGGAGGTTGGCGGCGCCATGACTTTCGCCGCCAACATGGGTTTCGAGTACGCGGAGTTGTTCAACGACGACGCTACCGGACTGGCACTTGGCTTCGGGTCGCTGGTCCCGGTCTCGGAATCGCTGACCGCGGTCTTCGAGTTCAATCTCAGGACCGCGTTCGACTACACCATCCTGACCGGTGGCGTTGACTACGAACTCCCCCCGGGCGGGCATCTCCGTGCGGCCATCGGCATCGGGCTGGCTGACCAGGCTCCCGACGTCGATTTGCAGGTCGCCTTGACCCTGCCTGTTTTCTGAGCGCGGAGCGCAAGCGCTCCCCGAACCTAGAAGGACCGACACCATGTCCAACAGCATGCTCAACGTCCCGTTCCCAGAGAACGAGCCGATCCTCCAGTACGCACCCGGTTCGCCCGAACGCGCCGAGCTCAAGGCCGCCTGCGAACAGCTCAAGTCACGCCAGGTCGAGATCCCGTTGATCATCGGCGGCGAGGAAGTGCAGACCGGCGACATGGGCGACTGCCGCATGCCGCACGATCACGCACAACTTCTTGGCACCTATCATAAGGCTGGAGCGGCGGAGGTTGAACTCGCCGTCAACGCCTCGCTGAAGGCTTACCAGGCCTGGAGCGAGATGCCCTGGCACCATCGCGTGCGCGTCTTTCTCAAGGCTGCCGACCTGCTGGCCGGCCCGTGGCGCGCCACGATCAATGCGGCCACCATGCTCTCGCAGAGCAAGAACCCGATGCAGGCCGAAATAGACGCGGCTTGCGAGCTGATCGATTTCTGGCGCTTCAACGCCTTCTACCTGCAGCAGCTCTACAGCGAGCAGCCCGAATCCAGTGACGGTATGTGGAATGTGCTCGAGCATCGTCCGCTCGAGGGCTTCGTGTTCGCGGTCACACCATTCAACTTCACGTCGATCGGCGGCAACCTGCCCACCGCTCCCGCGCTGATGGGCAATGTGATCCTGTGGAAGCCAGCCTCGAGCGCGGTCTACTCGAATTACTTCCTCATGAAGTTGCTCGAGGAAGCAGGCATGCCCGCTGGCGTGGTCAACTTCCTCCCCGGTTCGGGCGGCCAGGTCGGCGATCCCGTGCTGGCATCGGAGCACCTCGCTGGAATCCACTTCACGGGTTCGACCGAGGTCTTCAAGGGCATGTGGAAAACCATCGGCGACAACATCACCAAGTACCGCTATTACCCGCGCATCGTGGGTGAGACCGGCGGCAAGGACTTCGTCTTTGCCCACCCGTCATCCGACGTCGACGCGCTGGTCACCGCACTGGTGCGCGGCGCCTTCGAGTACCAGGGCCAGAAGTGCTCGGCCGCCAGCCGCGCCTTCATTCCCGCCTCGATCTATGACGAAGTGATGGAGAAGCTCCTGGCCACGGTCAAGGGCCTGCCGATGGGCGACCCGGAGGACTTCCGCAACTTCATGTGCGCGGTGATCGACAAGCACGCCTTCAAGTCGATCAAGGAATACGTGGACTTCGCACGCGACGATGCCGAGCACGAGATCGTGGCCGGCGGCAAGTGCGACGACAGCAAGGGCTGGTTCATCGAACCGACCGTGGTCGTCGCGAAGCGCCCGGACTGCAAACTGATGGTCGAGGAAATCTTCGGCCCCGTGCTCACCCTGTGGAAGTACGAGGACGCCGAGTTGGACCAGGCGCTCGACGCCTGCAACAGCGCCTCGGCATACGCGCTGACCGGGGCAATCTTCTCGCAGGACCGCGAAGCGATCGTGTCGATGAGCGACCGGCTGCGCCATGCGGCAGGTAACTTCTACATCAACGACAAGCCGACCGGTGCGGTCGTCGGGCAGCAGCCCTTCGGCGGCGGACGCGCGTCTGGCACCAACGACAAGGCCGGCAGCGTGCTCAACCTGATGCGCTGGGTCTCGCCGCGGATGATCAAGGAGACCTTCGTGCCACCGAAGGATCACCGCTATCCGCACATGGACGAGGCGTAAGGACCAACCGGGACCAACCGGGACCAACCGGGACAAGAGCCGGGACAAGAGCCGGGACAAAAGCCGGGACAAAAGCGGGGACAAAAGCGGGGACAAAAGCGGGGATCACGATGGCCACGCGGGCTGAGAAGAAATCCCTGCGCTATGCGGCCAGCCCCTGGGTAAGGGGCGCGTTCAGGATCCTGGAGGCAGGCGCACCGCCACTGGCGGTGCGCCTGGCCACCCGGGCTTTCTGCAAGCCGAAGCGGCGGGTGCCGCGACCGATTGAGAGTAAGATCCTCGAAGGCGCCCGACGGCATGAGATTCACTGCAATGACCAGCGCATAATTGTTCATGTGTGGGGTACAGGACCCCTTGTCTTGTTGCATCACGGATGGAGCGGCAGTGGTGCGCAGATGGCGCCGCTGGCCGATGCGCTGGCGCGTGGCGGTTACTCTGTGGCCGTGGTCGATGCGCGGGCGCATGGGCAGAGCCCGGGCAGCAAGGCGGCCCTTCCGTTGATGGCCACCGATCTGGCGTGTGTCGGCGCCGGGCTTGGTCCGGTGTACGCCCTCGTCGGACACAGCATGGGCGCGATGATCTGCGCACGGGCCATGCAAACCGGGCTCACCGCGCAACGCATTGTAATGATCGCAACGCCGGCGGAGATCATGCCCTACCTGCGTTTCTTCCAGCGCAGCCTGGGGCTGGAAGACCGTACGGTCGAGGGGATCATTTCATTGCTGCGCAAGCGCTTCGGCCTGTCGCCGGCGGAGGCTACGGCTGAGACGCTCGCGGCCGGACGCGACGAACCACTGCTCATCCTGCACGATCGCCAGGATCCGGATGTGCCGTTGCGGCATCCACAGGCCTGGGTCAATGCGTGGCCTGGCGCCCGACTGGAACTGACTGACGGGCTCGGGCACCGGCGGATACTGAGGGATGAGGGCGTGGCCGGACGTGTGCTCGGCTTCATGGATGAAGGCTGAGACTCCAGGGCACCACTTGACTCGATCCGGGTCCGAAAGCTATCGTTCATGCATGTGAAGGCTTGAGTTCATTGCGAATGTGAGGTGAACCAGTGAATGCGGCACTCGAGTGTATCCTGCTGGCCTCTACCCTGACGGTTCCAGTACTTCTGGCGCCAGCTGACGCCGCACCAGTTACAGGCAACACAGCTGCACGTGATATCCCGCAACTCCCGGTCATCGAAGTCGAAGCCAGCGCGGGTCACGCCTTGTTCACACCAGCCGGCACCACGCCTGCCCTGGGTGATCAGGGGGTGGTCATCCAGGTGTGGATCTACGACCAATTCGGCTTTCCAGTCCGCAACTTACCCTATCAGGACATCTGGCTGGACGATGTCGGCGATTGGTCGGTCTCATCCTGTCAGGGCGGCATGACCGCCGATGCGAACACGGACGCCGATGGCCACACCACAATCTCCCGGGTCATTTTCGGAGGCGGATCCGCCGCCATTGGCACCAAGGTCTGGGTAAATGCTGAGCCCGATGACGAGCTGCTGCCCGTCCTGCTGGTCAGCCCCGACATCAACGGCGATCTGGTCGTCGACCTGTTTGACTTCGGGACCTTCGGCATGGACTTCGGGTCCGATGCGTTTCGATCGGACCTGCATGATGACGGGATCGTAGACCTGGTTGACTTCGGACTGTTCGGGCAGCACTTCGGGGAGACCTGCCCCTGATTCGACAACGAACTTTCGCGCTTGCTACTGTAGGGACTCGTCGTCAGTAACTGCTGGCCCTTCACTCCCGCAGCGAGAACGCCCTCGCCACCGACAGCGACCACAGCGGCGCGGCCGGCCATGACTCACTCGCAATCACCCACGACGCACCCGCCTCCACAAACACCCACGGCGTATCGAACATCAGGAAGCCTTCGATCTGGTCGTAGTTGCGATTGAGGTCCGTACCCGGCGCAAAGAAGTTCAAGCTCGTCTCGTCTCCACGCTGCGAGACCCAGCTGACTTTGAGCCCGGTCCGGCGAGTAAAACCCCACCCGCCGTCCGCCCGCACGAACCACTCGTCACCGGGGTCGAATTCGCGCGAATCGTCCTCGAAGCGCACGCGATAGAGACTCTCCAGGCCGAGCCAGCTCAACTCCCGCCCCAGTGACATCCCCCACTGCAACCCCATATCCCAGTCGTACTGGTTTTCGCCGATCGGGATGTGGCCGACCTCGGTCGAGAACTCCCCGGTGGGAAACTTGACCGAGCTGCGCGCGCTCAGACGCTGCTGTCCGGTCAAGATGGCGTAGCGAGCGACGGCCCAGCTGTCGCCGATGCCCCAGGATTTCGACACGGTGAAATCGTCTTCGTAGCGCAGGTTCTTCCACGCGGTCTGCACACCGAGAGTGAGGCGGTCGGTCACGCCGTATTCGGCCTCCATCCAGAGCACGAACTGTTCGCTCTGGCCGTTGTCGTCGTAAGGCCGGCGATCGCCCGGTCTGACCGTACTCCCGTCCGGCAGCACGGCGCTCTGCGTGGCGTAGAATTCGTCGGCCTGTTGCCAGAGGCTGGCAACCTTGGCCCAGGCCCTACCCGATGGCAGGGTCCAGGCCCCGGCGAAGGCTGATCGCGGAATCAATGATAGAACGATGAGAACGACGATAACGGTAGCCTGGCGCATGGATCCTCCTTGAAGGTCGCCGGGCATACGCCGTCGCGGGGCTGCCGTGACCGGGCCCATTGCCGCACTGCCTCCAGGCGCCTAGACTTTGCCCTCCCCGAACCCCGGAGCGCACCGTGGCCCAGCAGTACGTCTATACCCTGCAGAACCTTCGCAAGGTGGTTCCGCCGGACAACATCATCCTCGACGACATCAGCCTGAGCTTTCTGCCGGGCGCCAAGATCGGGATCATTGGGCACAACGGGTCCGGCAAGTCGACGCTGCTCAAGATCATGGCAGGCCTGGACCCGGAGTACCAGGGCACGGCCCAGGCCGCCGAGGGGCTGCGTGTCGGCTACCTGTCGCAGGAGCCAGAACTGGATACATCGCTCGACGTGCTCGGCAACGTGGAGCTCGGCGTGCAGCCGATCCGCGATCTCCTGACCCGCTTCGAGGAAATCTCGGCCAAGTTCGCCGAGCCGATGACAGACGACGAGATGAACGCGCTGCTCGAGGAGCAGGGGAATCTCCAGGATCAGATCGATGCCGTGAACGCCTGGGAGCTGGACCGCACGCTCGAGATCGCCATGGACTCCCTGCGCCTGCCGCCGGGCGACGCGAAGGTCGAAACGCTGTCAGGCGGCGAGAAGCGCCGCGTCGCGCTCTGCAGACTGCTGCTTGAGAAACCGGGCATGCTGCTGCTGGACGAGCCCACCAACCATCTCGACGCCGAGAGCGTGGCCTGGCTCGAGGGCTACCTGAAGGACTACGCCGGCACGGTGATCGTGGTCACGCACGACCGCTACTTCCTGGACAACGTCACCGGATGGATCCTCGAACTCGACCGCGGCCGCTACTACCCGTGGGAAGGCAACTACTCGAGCTGGCTGGACCAGAAGCTGGCCCGCCTGGACGACGAGGAAAAGGAAGAGTCCGCGCGCCAGCGCACGCTCAAGCAGGAACTCGACTGGATTCGGATGTCGCCCAAGGCGCGCCAGACGAAGAGCAAGGCTCGTATCAAGCGCTACAACGAGATGGTCGACGAGGATCAGCGAGATGGCGCGCGCAAGAGGATCGAGATCCAGATCCCGCCCGGACCGCGCCTGGGAGACCAGGTGATCACGGCCGCGAAGCTGAGCAAGGGCTTTGGCGACAAGCTGCTCATCGATGACCTCGACTTCCAGCTGCCGCCGAACGCGATCGTCGGCGTGATTGGTGGCAACGGCGCCGGCAAGACGACGCTGTTTCGCATGATCGTGGGCGAGGAAAGTGCGGACGGCGGCGATCTCATGGTCGGGGACAGCGTGCAACTGGCCCACGTCGACCAGACCCGCGAAAACCTGGACGGCACAAAGACCGTGTTCGAGGAGGCCGTCGACGGCCGCGACGAGATCACGGTCGGCAATCGCAAGATCAAGGGCCGGGCCTGGGTGGCAAGCTTTGGCTTCAAGGGCGGCGATCAACAAAAGCCCGTCGGCAAACTGTCCGGTGGGGAACGCAACCGGCTGCAGTTGGCGAAACTGCTCAGGAGCGGCGGCAACGTCCTGCTCCTGGATGAGCCGACCAACGACCTCGACGTCGACACCTTGCGCGCCCTCGAAAATGCACTCGACAACTTCGCCGGCTGCGCGGTGGTGATCAGCCATGACCGCTGGTTCCTGGACCGCGTGGCGACGCACATCCTGGCCTTCGAGGGTGACAGTGTGGTGCGCTTCTTCGAGGGCAACTTCCAGGACTACCACCAGTCGATGGTCGAACAATTCGGCGAGGATTACGCGGCTCCGCACCGCATGAAGTTCAAGAAGTTCCATGCCTGAGCCGATTCCAGGCCATCCAGACTCGTCTGGTGACGGACGAGCGACCATCGCGTAGGATCCGCCCATGCGCGAATTGAATCGCGATCGCGCCCGGCAGCTTCTGCAGGACCACCGGCCCTTCGACGCGCTCGAGCGACAGCACCTCTCGCGGACGCTCGAACTCGTGGAAGGCAGTGACTGCTGCGGGCAACGCGATCACTTCAAACCGGGTCACCTCACCGCGAGTGGTTTCGTCCTCTCGCCGGACCGCAGAAGTGTGCTGCTGATCGAGCACGCCAAACTCGAGCGATGGTTGCAACCGGGCGGCCATCTGGAAGCCGATGACGCGGACTTCAAAGAGGCTGCCCGGCGTGAAGTGCGCGAGGAGACCGGCCTCGAGCATCTTGACACCGATCCCCGCCTGGAAGGCCTGTTCGACGTGGACGTCCATCTGATCCCCTCACACGGCGGCGATCCGGAGCACCTGCACTTTGACCTGCGCTACCTCTTCATCGCACCGCATGCGGAGGTCACAGCGGGCGATGGCGTGCGATCGGCGCGCTTCTGGCCGCTCGATGGCATCCAGAAGCGATTCGACACGCCTTCACTCTACAGACCCCTGCTGAAAATCCGCCGCTCAACGCATGACCTCTACAGCCGCGGCGGCACCGGATGAATCGCACCCTCGGGTGGGCGATCATCCTCCTGTTCCTCGCCGCCCCGGCCAGCGCCCAGCGCGATCCAATGCAGGCGCCGCCGCAAGAGGTACTGGACCGACAGAGTTCGGAGTGGATTGCCCGACGACGCTGGATGTCCGTGATCATCATCGGCTCGACGCTGGTTGCCGGTGGCGGCGCGTCGATGCTGCGCCGACGACGCCGGAAACAAGCCGCACTAGAGCAGGCCGCACAGCAGACGCCCCTCGCATGGCCACTCATGGCCGACCTGATGCAGATCGACCCGGTCATGCGCACTGACCGTATTCGGAGGGCGCTGCGCGCCGGACTCGTCCCGCCGCCAGATGAACGGGCCAGGCTCGAACAGTTCTTCGAGACGGCTTCGCACCCAGCGTCACGCGTGCTGGTGCTCGAAGCCCTCTCCACGGACGGCGCCCCGGCCGAACTCCTCGAGCGAGCGCTGACCGACAGCGCCGACAGCGTCAGGAGCGCCGCTCTCCACCTGCTGCTCCTCGCGCAGCCCGAGAGGGCGCTGGAACTCGCCCGTGCGCATCTGCATGACCCGGGAATCGAGGCGCGCACCCAATGTGCGGAAGTTCTCGCCGATTCCGATCCCGCAGCCGCCGGGGAAGCCATGCTCGACATCGTGCGGGCCGAGGCGCTCGGCTCGAGGGAAGGGCACGTCCTGCGCCGGGCCATGGGCTTCTTCGCCGAAGAGCTCAAGGACCCGGCCTGGACAGCGCAGATCGAGGCCTTGCGCGACGAGGTCGAGGACGAAGAGCAGATGATCGACTGGGCCGTGGAAAAACTGCGCGGTACTTGAAGTCGTCGGCCCGCGAAGCTATCAAGTCAGCATCCACCACCCGGACCCAAGGCGCTGAATGATGAACTTCCAGTCACTGCAGGAACTCCTGGAAACCTGGGGCATGTCGGCGAGCTGGTCGCCCGCGATCGCATCAGCGATCGCCCTGATCATTCTGGTGATCGTCGCGTTGATCGTCGACCTGATCTCGCGCCGGATCCTCCTGAACATCTTCATAGCGATCGCACGGCGCTCGTCGGCGAGCTGGGATGACGAACTGGTCGAGAACGAAGTCCTGCACCAGCTCGCCCACCTGCCTCCGACGATGCTGGTCTATTCCGCGCTGCCGATCGTACTTGTCGGCTGGACGGGGTGGATCGTCGACCTGCTGCAGCATGCCGCGCTGGTCTACCTCGTGATCGTCGTGGTCATCGCGATCTATCGTACACTGAATGCAGCACTCGCAGTCTACAACCGCACCCAGGTCTCAAGCCGTGTGCCCCTGCGACCCGTCGTCCAGTTACTGCAGGGTATCTTGATCTTCGCGGCAGTGGTCATGGTCGTGGCCATGCTGATCAACAAGTCGGCGGCCGCGCTCCTGGGCGGGTTCGGCGCCTTTGCTGCTGTACTCATGCTCGTTTTCCAGCAACCCCTCCTCGGTCTGGCCGCGGGCATCCAGCTGAGTGCGAACCGCATGGTCCGCCGCGGCGACTGGATCAGCGTGCCGAAATTCGGCGCCGACGGAACCGTAACGCAGATCTCGCTCACCACCGTCAGCGTGCAGAACTGGGACAAGACCATCTCGAGCGTGCCAACTCACGCCCTGATGACCGACACCTTCCGCAACTGGCGTGGCATGGAAGAGTCCGGCGGCCGACGCGTCAAACGCGCCATCCTGATCGACCTGAACACGATCCGCTTCATGGACGATAAGCTGCGCGAGCGGATGAACCGACTGCAATTCCTGCGTGAACACCTGACCCAGCGCGAGGAGGAGGTTGCCCGCTTCAACCGCGAGAACCAGGTCGACGAATCCAGCCCTGCCAACGGGCGACGGTTGACCAATATCGGCAGCTTCCGCGCCTACCTCGAACACTACCTGCACGCGCACGAGCAGGTATCGGACTCCATGACCTTCCTGGTGCGCCAGCTCGATCCCACGCCGCAGGGCCTTCCGATCGAGATCTATGTGTTCCTGACCGAGCAGAGGTGGGCGGAGTACGAGGCCATCCAGGCCGATATTTTTGACCACATCCTGGCCGTGGTGCCGGAGTTCGGGCTGCGTGCCTTCCAGCAGCCGGGCGGGCAGGACCTCGCCGCCCTCAGTTCGACGCTGCGCTCGTCGTAACGCGTCGGGCGTAGACGTAGCGGCGGCTGAAATAGTCCTGGTCCAGTGAGTCCTCCACCACACCGCGACTGCTGCTGGCGTGAACAAAGCTGCCCTTGCCCGATGCGATGCCCACGTGGCTGATCGAGGACGGGCTGTTGCCAAAAAACACGAGATCGCCGGGGCGGATTGCGTCGCGCTCGACCATGCGGCCACGCCGGGCCTGGTCGCGCGTGGTGCGCGGCAGCTGCACGCCGGCGCGCGAGAAAGCAACCTGGACCAGGCCGGAGCAGTCAAAGCCACCCGACCCCGTGCCGCCCCACTGGTAGGGGCTACCGATGCGCGCACGAGCCCAGTCCAGCGCGGTGTGATCTGAAGTCGCGCCAGGCTGTGCGGCCGGCGGCGTGGCGGGCTGCCCACCTGGTGATTCCTGCCGGGCCGGGCGCGCGGCGCCACCGGAGGCAACCTGCACCGTGTTGCGCGGCGGGGCGGCGCACGCCGCGAGCAGCAGCACTGCAAGCATGGCCAGGTATCTGAACTTGTGATGCACCGCGAAACTCTTCCCCCGCTCGAGGCAGCGCCGATCCGCCCTGACCGCAGCAATCCACGGGCCGGGCGCCGCGTCAAGTGCGGGCTAGCCGGCGCAAGGCCCGGTGACGGTCTCCAACCGGTTGACAGCGCATGACTTCGGTGTTTGTGTCCTGCATTGGAGTGTGTGCGACGCCGACCTCGCCCGGGGCCGGCCCGCGGCTGGAACCACTCCAGGCCGGGCGCACTGCCGGCGACCGCGTTCCCCATCCATCTGTTCACCAGCTCCTCCAAGGGAGTCAGCATGCCTCGTTTCCTCGCCCTGCATTCCACCACGGTGGGCAAGAAGGCCATCATGGCCGTCACGGGGATCGTCCTCGTCGGCTTCGTGGTCGGGCACATGATCGGGAACCTCAAGCTCTACATGCCCGCGCACGACGGCATGGCAGCGCTGGACCACTATGCCGAGGGCCTGCGCCTGTTCGGCGCTCCCTTCCTGGCCGAAGGGCAGTTCCTTTGGCTCTTCCGCGCGATCGTCCTGCTGGCGGTCGGGCTGCACATCTGGGCGGCGATCACGCTCAAGCTTCAGAGCTGGAAGGCGCGCCCTGTCGGCTACCGCAAGGTCACCCACCAGGAGTCCAACGCCGCCTCGCGCACGATGATCTGGGGCGGCATCCTGCTCGCGGCCTTCATCGTCTTCCACATCGGGCATTTCACCACGGGCAAGGTGACACCGGGCTTTACCTTTGAGCACGGCGCGGTCTTCGACAATGTCACCAGCGGGCTCAGCGTTCTGCCAATCGCGATCTTTTATATCGTGGCCATGATCAGCCTGGGCATGCACCTCTACCACGGCGTCTGGAGCATGCTGCAGACACTCGGCGCCAACAATCCCCGTTACAACCCGCTGCTGCGGCGCATCGCCATCTTCATTGCGATGCTCGTCGCCCTGGGCAACATCTCTTTCCCCGTCGCCGTGCTCACCGGCATGGTCGGCTGACCCGGCGTCAGAGAGAGGTCAAGTCATGCATCTGGATTCAAGAGTTCCCGACGGACCGATCGAGAAGAAGTGGGACCAGCACCTCTTCGACATGAAACTGGTGAACCCGGCGAACAAGAGAAAGTACGAAGTCATCGTGGTCGGCACCGGCCTCGCCGGCGCTGCCGCTGCGGCCAGCATGGCCGAGCTCGGCTATCGGGTTAAGGCCTTCTGCTATCAGGATTCACCCCGACGCGCGCATTCGATCTCGGCCCAGGGTGGAATCAACGCTTCCAAGAACTACCAGAACGATGGCGACAGCGTGTACCGGCTGTTCTACGACACGGTCAAAGGGGGTGACTTCCGCGCCCGAGAGGCGAACGTCTATCGCCTCGCCCAGGTGGCGGACAACATCATCGACCAGTGCGTGGCGCAGGGCGTGCCCTTCGCGCGCGACTACGGCGGACTGCTGGACAACCGCTCCTTCGGTGGCGCCCAGGTCAGCCGCACCTTCTACGCGCGCGGGCAGACCGGCCAGCAGCTGCTGCTCGGTGCCTACCAGGCCCTGCAACGCCAGATCAGCCTGGGCAAGGTCGAGATGGTGCCGCGCACGGAGATGCTCGAGCTGGTCGTGATCGATGGTCAGGCGCGCGGCATCGTGGTACGCGACCTGGTTACCGGTGAGATCAGCAGCCACGCGGCCGACGCCGTCTGCCTGGCCACCGGCGGTTACAGCACCGTGTTCTACCTCTCGACGAACGCGATGAACTGTAACGTGACGGCGATCTGGCGCGCCCACAAAAAGGGCGCCGCCCTCGCCAATCCCTGCTACACGCAGATCCACCCGACCTGCATCCCGATGTCGGGTGACCACCAGTCCAAGCTCACGCTGATGAGCGAGTCGCTGCGCAACGACGGTCGCGTGTGGGTGCCCAAGGCCAAGGGCGACAAGCGGCCCGCGAGCGAGATCTCCGAAGACGAGCGCGACTACTACCTCGAGCGCAAGTACCCGAGCTTTGGCAACCTCAGCCCGCGCGACATCTCCTCGCGTTCGGCCAAGGAAGTCTGCGACGAAGGGCGCGGTGTCGGGGCCACGGGCTATGGCGTGTACCTGGACTTCGAGGACTCGATCAGCCGCCTCGGCGCAAAGACCATCGAATCGCGCTACGGTAACCTCTTCGAGATGTATGAGCGCATCACCGACGAGAACCCCTACAAACAGCCAATGCGCATCTACCCGGCGCCGCATTACACGATGGGCGGCCTATGGGTGGACTACAACCTGATGGGCACGATCGACGGCCTGCACGTGCTCGGCGAAGCCAACTTCTCCGACCACGGCGCCAACCGCCTCGGCGCCAGCGCGCTGATGCAGGGCCTGGCCGATGGCTACTTCGTGCTCCCCTACACCATTGGCAACTACCTCGCATCGGCCACGCTCGAGAAGATCGACACCAGTCACCCGGCCTTCACAGATGCCGAGGCCGCGGTCAGGGACAAGAGCTCCCGAATGCTCGCTATCAATGGCTCACGCAGCGTGGACTCCTTCCACAAGGAGCTCGGCCGCATCATGTGGGAGGGCTGCGGCATGGCCCGCGACCACGCTGGCCTGAGCGAGGCGCTCGAGAGGATCCCCGAGCTGCGTGAACGCTTCTGGAAGGACGTGCGCGTGCTCGGCAATGGCGAGAGCGTGAACCAGGCCCTGGAGAGGGCCGGCCGTGTGGCCGACTTCCTCGAGTTCGCCGAGCTGATGTGCACCGACGCCCTGCACCGTGAAGAGAGCTGCGGCGGTCACTTCCGCACCGAACACCAGACCGGCGAGGGCGAGGCCCTGCGCCACGACGACAAGTTCACCTACGTCGCGGCCTGGGAGCACAAGGGAGTCGGCGAGAACCCGGTCCTGCACAAGGAAGAGCTCGAGTTCGACAACGTCCATCTCGCAACCCGGAGCTACAAGTGATGAATCTGACGCTGCACATCTGGCGCCAGTCCGGTCCCGACGCGCCGGGGAAGTTCCACGACTACAAGATGGAGGACGTGCCCGAACACATGTCTTTCCTGGAGATGCTCGACCAGCTCAACGAGAAGCTCACGCTCGAGGGCACCGATCCGGTCACCTACGACCACGACTGCCGCGAGGGCATCTGCGGCGCCTGCGGCATGGTCATCAACGGCACGCCGCATGGGCCGATGAAGCTCACCACGACCTGCCAGCTGCACATGCGTAGCTTCAAGGATGGTGACGAGCTGTGGCTGGAGCCCTGGCGGGCCAAGGGCTTCCCCGTGCTGCGCGACCTGATGGTCGACCGGAGTTCGTTTGACCGGATTATCCAGGCCGGCGGATTCGTGTCAGTGAATACCGGCGGCACCATCGACGCCAATGCCATCCCGATCGAGAAGGCCGCCAGTGACCTGGCCTTTGATGCCGCGGCCTGCATCGGTTGCGGTGCCTGCGTGGCGGCCTGCCCGAATGCCTCCGCGAACCTGTTTACCGCCGCCAAGATCTCGCACCTCGGCTTGCTGCCGCAGGGCCAGCCCGAGCGCACGTTGCGTGCGCAAAACATGGTGGCCACGATGGATGACGAGGACTTCGGGCACTGCTCCAACCATCGCGAGTGTGAGGCCGTCTGCCCCAAGGGGATCTCGCATGACTTCATCACGCGCATGAACCGTGATTTCCTGGGCGCGGTGATGAGCAAACCGGTCGAGCGCTAACAAAACAGCTCCGGTGAAGCAAGGCCCGGCTGTACTGGCACAGCGCCTATTCGGAGACCACAAGTTCGGAGACCACGGGCCCGTGCGCGGCCCGGGAAGGGCTACGTGAAGTCCCGGGTCTCGCTCGATATGGCTTCACTGAAGAAGGAATGACCGGGAAGCTGAGTCCGGGTTGAGAATCACCTCAACACCACACACCTTTTCACTTCTTCCCTCTCACCCACGCGCAACCGGTAGAAGTACACGCCGCCGGAAAGGCCTCGCGCCTGCAGCGCCGCCTGGTGCCGCCCCTCCGGCATCCACTCGTCCAGCAGTGTACGCACCAACCGTCCGCGCACGTCGTACAACGCCAGATTCACATCGCCCGCCGAAACCAGCTCAAAGTGGAAGGTCGAACTCCCGGTGAACGGGTTTGGCGAGTTCTGCGACATCGAGAATCTTGAATGCAGTTCGGGCTCAGAGACGCCCGTCGGCGGAATCGCTTCATAGGCACCTACGTCAGGTGACGCATCGCGGACCCATCCGCGGATGTCATCGTACGGCGAGTTGGCAGGATCCGCCGCGCCGATCGCAGGACTCCCCTGCGGCAGCGCGGCATAGGTTTCCACGAGGCGCTCGAACTCACCGAGGATGCTGACTTCACCACTTTCGAACTGCCGCGACGTGGTGTTCCACTTCGGGAGCACGACCGCCTGCTGGTTGGTCTCGAGCAGGGGATCGAGTTCGATTCGGTTGATGTCGGCGGTCGGCAGCAAGCCGCCGCTACCCGGCAAGGCGTTGCCGTCATTCCAGAACAGATTGTTGTCGAGCCAGAAGGTCCCGAGATTGGTGTTGCCGAAGGTCAGGCAGAAGGTCGATCCCATCGTCCCGGTTGGGTCGGAGAATAGGTTGTTGTAGATGAACAGGTCCTCGACAGTGGGGTTCAGGCCCGTGGTGCCGACCAGCAACCCGAACGCGGTAGACGGAAGATCTCCGACAACGGTGTTCGCCCTTACGGTAATCCCCTTCACACCCTTGAACTGGAAGGGCGCGTCCATCGGGTTGGTCGAGTTCCCCACGATCAGATTGTTCTCCACAAGGGCATCGCTGATCTCATAGGTACTCACGCCATCTCCGCCGAAGTTCAGCATGGCCTGTCCCGAATCGCCCTCCCAGTTCAAGAAGATGTTCCGGTTCACACGGTAGCGTGGGCTCGACACGTCCTCCGGCACCTCGTCGCCTGTGACCTCCCACTTCAGTGAGATGAAGTTCTCTGACTCACTGACCCCGAGATCGCTGAAGAAAATGTTGCCCGTGATTTCGAGTTCACCCGGCCGCTCCGAGTCGATGATGTCGCTCCCGATCAATTGCGGGTGGTTATAGAATACGTTGCCCAGGATCCGGATATTCCGCGGGTAGTACGGGGGACTCGACCGGTTGATCTTCATGAGATCATTGCAAAACGGTTCGCGATTGTTCCCGAACACGATGTTGTTCTCGAAGCGAATATTCGACGCATTCTGGAAGTGGATCATGTTCCCGTCGCGCGTCGTGCACACTGGGCCTGTCGCACCCTCGCCGGTGAACACGAAGCCCTCGATCGAGATGTTTGCGTCACCTTCGATGAACACGCCGAGGATCATGCCGCCCCCGGCCAGATTGGTCAGGACCGCATGGTGGTCGACTTCCGATTTGATCACGACCTCATTCGGGAAGCTCCGGTAAATGAACGTCAAACCGTCGTAGAGCCCCGGCCGCACGCGGATGGTGTGGCCACCGTCCGCAGGTATCCCCACATTGATCGCGTAGTCGAGCGTCTTCCACGGATTGTTGGCGATCCCGGCTCCGGTCGTGTTATTGCCGTTCGTGGCCACGTAGAAGATGTTGGCGCGCGCATCCGCGGCGGCGCAAACGACCAGGACCGTGACCACCAGAAGCCATGACAGTGGCCGGAAGCGTGATTTGAGCATGGTAGCCTGCCGATGAGGTATCTGGGAAAGCAGTACGCTGCAGGCGGCTGCCGAACACGATGCTTGATCTTCGAGGCCTGGAAGGTGGGCATTTCGCACGGCCGGTCGGCCCTCCCACTCCCGCGTGAGCATTGAATCTTACCATTTCCGA